>Ga0068872_10000685_pt1 | contig 28440 bp, 18 predicted proteins | sample NOAtaG_7_FD_66441 | JGI IMG/M metagenome (GOLD analysis project Ga0068872, IMG submission 66441) | Freshwater lake microbial communities from Lake Erie, under a cyanobacterial bloom - NOAA_Erie_Diel1S_2200h metaG | ecosystem: Environmental > Aquatic > Freshwater > Lake | place: USA: Ohio, Lake...
TCTTCTGCGCCGAGCCGCTCGTGGGCGATGAAGTAGAGGGTCGACGCCATCCCGTTGAACCCGCCGCCCAAGACGGCCGTGCCTCCGCGCATCGCGTTGGGCGTGGCACCCGCGGAGATCGGGGAGGAGGCGAAGGCCCCCGTCGTGGGCACGAACTCGAACCGCCGGGCCACCTCCGCGCCGGCGCCGGATGGCCCGTTGCGAACGTACAGGCCCTGCACGGGGCCCAGCACGGTGACGGAGGCATCGCGGACGGCCACGGCCCGCACGGGAAACGTGCTCATGACAGGCTGGCGCACGCGCCCGGCCTCCCAGTTCGCGAGGTCCAGGGTGTCGAGGATCACCCCGCCCATTTCCTCGGTGGCGGTCGCGACCACACCGCGCTCGCTGCCGGTGGCTGCGACCGAGATGCTCGGGGGCACGGGCACGCCCCCAGCGAGGAGGGGCGCCGGGAACGAGGTCGAGACGTCGACGGACGAGAGCGACGCGGTGCGCGGGCCCGCAGTGGCCACGAGGAACTCGGCCACCCCGCCGGGTAGCGGCACGTCCCCGACCCCGCACCGGGGCAACGTGGGATCGGTCGCGTCACCGCGCCCCGCGTCGGGCTCCGCCGTACTCCAGCACAGACCATCGTCGCGGCAGAACCAGCCGCCGGGGCACTCCCCCGAAGGACCACAGCGCAGGCGCCCCTCGGCGGGCGGAGACCAGCAGGCGGCGAGCCAAGCGAGGGCGACGAGGAGTCCGAAGCGGGCCATCAGAACCTCATGCTGAGGCCCGACGGCGTGAGGCGGGCGTTGCCGGACTGCGCCGGGCCCGACGCGAGGACGGCCGCTCCGATCGCCGCGAGCACCGCGCCGACGCCGAGCCCAGCGAGGCCCGAGGCGACGAGCGCCGAGCCGGTGTCCTGCCGCGCTTGGGCCTCCGGGTAGGTCTCCCCATCGCGCGGCATGCCGAGCGCCCCGGTGTCCGGCACACCGACGCCCGTCAGCACGCCGCCTCCGATCAACAGCACGCCGCCCGCGACGAGGAGCGCGACGCCCGCCGCGTCGGGTCCGGGCGTGACGTCGGCAGCGGGCGCCGCGAGGAGCTCCGGCGCCGCGGCCTCTGGCAGCGGCACGGCGTCCCCGTCGGCGGGCTCGCCGGCGGCGACCGGCTCGGCGGGCTCAGCGGCAGCGACCGGCTCGACGGGCTCACCGGCCACGCCCCGATGGAGCGCGGCCTCGAGCGCCGCGATCCGCAGCTCGAGGCGCTGCCGCTCGGCGGCGTCGAGCTCGGGATCGCTCGCGAGGTAGCGGCGGAACGCGTCGACCGCGATCGCGTCGAGGCGCGCCCGGTCCGCGGCCTGTCCGATGTTGAAGAGCAACCCCGGCCGGCCGCTCAGCGCGTAGCTCTGCTCGAAGTAGCGGAGCGCATCCTCGAAGCGGCCCGCCTCGAACGCCGCCTCGCCGGCCAGGTAGAGACCGCGCGCCTCGGGATCGCGATCTCCACCCTGCGCGCGCGCGGAACCCGGTGCGGTCGAGAGCAGCGCGAGGAGCACCCCCAGGGCCCACGCACGAACGAAATGTCGAGACATGGACGAAACTGTGCAGCGGACCGATCGAACCGTCCAACGTGCACCAGGCCGAGCGGACATGCTGGCGCACGACGGAGCGACCGAGGATCCTCCGCGGGTGACCTCGCCGCCGGGCACGCTGCTCTTCGACCGCTTCCGCGTGCTGCGCGAGGCGGGTCGCGGCGGCATGGGCGTGGTGCTGCGCTGCACCGACGAGACGAGCGGCGGCCACGTGGCGCTGAAGCTGCTGCTCGACCTCGAGGGCGCGGAGCGATTCCTCCGCGAGAGCGAGATCCTCGCCGGCCTCGGCCATCCAGGCATCGTGCGCCACGTGGCGCACGGTCGCTCCGAGACCGGGACGCCGTGGCTCGCGATGGAGTGGCTCGAAGGCGAGACGATGGGCGAGCGACTGCGCCGAGGCCCGCTGCCTGCCGCCACGGTGAAGACGTGCGCCGAGGCGATCGCCCGAGCGCTGGGCGCAGCGCACGCGGTCGGCGTCGTGCACCGTGACGTGAAGCCGGGAAACGTCTTTCTCGCGGGGCCGACCGAGGCGCCTCGGGTGACGGTCCTCGACTTCGGGATCGCGGCGAGGCCGCGGGCCGAGCTCCGCACGCTGACGAGCACCGGGGCCTTGCTCGGCACGCCCTACTACATGGCCCCGGAGCAGGTACGGGGCGAACGAACCATCGACCCACGCGCCGACGTCTGGTCGCTCGGGGTCATGCTCTACGAGCTGCTCAGCGGGCAGCGCCCCTTCGAGCACGAGAGCCCGGTGGCGGTCCTCGCGGCGGTGCTGCTCGAAGAGCCGCCACCGCTCGTCGAGCTGGTCCCCAACGTCTCGCTCGAGCTCGCTGCGCTCGTGCACCGCTGCCTCGACAAGCGCCCGGAGGCCCGACCCGCGAACGGCGACGCCCTCGCCGACGCGATCGAAGCGATCGATCTCGGTGCGCGCGCGGAGAGCCCCTCGTCCGCAGGACTCACCGATCGCGAGCAGCGGATCGTGTTCGCGGTCCTCGGCCTGCACGCCGCGCGCGGCGACGACGCGACGGTCTCCGCGGCGGGCTGGTCCACCGAGGGTACGACGTCGAGCCCCGAGGGCGCGCTGCGGGCCACCGCCGAGGCCCACGGAGCACGCACACTGCCTCTTGGCGAGGGCGCGCTGCTCTTCCTCGTCCCCGAGGGCGGCACGCCGACCGAACAAGCGCAGCGCGCTGCGAGGCTCGCCCTGGCGCTCGGAGCGGCGGCCCCGAGCGTGGCGCTCGCCCTCGCAGGCGGACGGGCCGAGCTCGGGGCCCGCCTCGCGGTCGGAGAGGTCGTGCGACGCGCCGAGAAGCTCGCCCTCGGCGACCGTTCCGATGCGCGCAGTCCGGTGCGCATCGACGAGCTCTCGGCCGGCCTCGTCGCAGCCCGGTACGAGGTCGCGCACGATGGGCAGGGTCTGTGGCTGGTGGGCGAGCGGGCCGTGCCGACGCCGGCCTCGCGCCCTGGAGCGCCGCTCTTCGGTCGCGACCGCGAGCTGCGCGTGCTCCTCGACGTCGCGAGCGAAGCGCACGAAGAGCCGATGGCGAGGATCGCGGTGTTGCTCGGCCCGCCCGGTACCGGCAAGTCGCGCATGCTCGCGGAGCTCGAGCACAGCCTCCGCGATCGGCCCGGGCGACTCCTCGCCGTGCGCGGCGAGCCGCTGCACGCAGGCGCACCGCACGGGCTCGTAGCGGGCCTGCTGCGGAGCGCGGCGGGCATCGTCCCTGGGGAGCCGCTCGCCGAGCGGAGGACGAAGCTCCGCACGATGATCCACGCCGCGGTGCCGGCCGGTGATCGGCTCCGCGCCCTCACGCTGCTCGGTGACGTCGCGCGCACCCCGATCGCGCCCGACGAGGCCGACCCAGCGCTGCTCGGCGCCCTCGATGACCCGCAGCTCCGCGGCGATCTCGTCGAGCAGGCCTTCACGACCTGGCTGGGCGGCCTCGCGCGCGCGGAACCGCTCACCGTGCTCGTCGACGACGTCGCGTTCGTCGATGGCCCCTCCCTCGTGCTCTTGCTCCGCGCGCTCCGCGCCTGCCTCGACGCACCCATCCTGCTGGTCCTCGCATCGCGCGACGCGGAGGGCGCGTGGAGCCGTGAGCCCGCCTGCGTGCCAGTGCCGCTCGGACGCCTCGCGCCGCGCGCATGCCGCGCGCTGCTCGCGTGCCTCGCGCCCGAGACGCCGGAGCCGCTCGCGCTACGGATCCTGGAGCGTGCCGAGGGCAATCCGCTCTTCCTCGAGGAGATGGCGCTCGCGGCCCGCCGCGGCGATCCGCTCGAGGTGCTGCCGACGAGCGTGCTCGCGGTGGTCGAGCGGCGCCTGGCCGAGCTCGCGCCCGAGGCGCGCCGCACCTCGCGCGCCGTGGCGATCCTGGGCGCGCATGCCTCGCTCGCCGCGATCGCGCACCTGCTGGGCGCACGGAGCGAAGGCGAGCTGGCTGCGGTCGAAGCGTCGCTCGCCCTGCTCGTGCGGCGGGAGCTGCTCTGCCGCGACGTCGAGGCGAGGGCGCCCTCGTACCGGTTCCGGCAACCGCTCGCGCGGGACGCCGCCTACGCGATGCTCACCGAGCAAGACCGGAGGACGGGTCACCGGCTCGCCGCCGAGCTCCTCGAGGCGAGCCCCGAGCGCGAACCGGACGTGATCGCCACGCACCTCGACCGCGCGGGCGCGGGCGAGCAGGCGGCGACGGCCTACGCAGAGGCGGCGGAGCGGGCCCTCGGTGCCCACGACTTGAGCGGGGCCATCGCGCGCGCCGATCGCGGCCTCGCGCTGCTCGGCGCGGGCTCCCCCGTCGCGCTCTTCGCGACGCGGGCCCGGGCCCACCGCTACCGGGCCGAGTACGCCGCGGCATTCGCGGACGCGGAGCAGTCCGTCGCCCTCGCCGCGCCAGGCTCGGGCGCGTGGCTCGATGCCGCGGGCACGCTGCTCTCGGCCGCGGGGCAGCTGGGGCGGCTCACCGAGACGGAAACGATCCTCGAGGCGCTTCTGGCGCAGCCGCTCGAGGCTCCGCGGGACGAGGCGACGCGGCGGGCGTGGGTCGTGACCACCTGCCGTGCGGGCTCGGTGCTGCTCGGCGTCGACCGGGCCAGGAGCCGCGCTGCCCTGACGCAGGCCGAGACCCTGCTCCACCAAGCCGGCGACGAGCCCCTCGCGCGGGGCTGGTGTGAGGTGCTCTCCGCCTCCCACGCGCTGCTCGACGGCGACGTCGGGGCCTTCGCGCTCGGCACGGAGCGCGCGGTCGCCGCCTACGACCGGGCGGGCGACGCCCGCGACGCGTGCAACCAGCGGGTGCGGCTCGGCAACGCTTGGACCGCCCTCGGCGTGCCCGAGCGGGCCGAGCCGGTGCTCGAAGCCGCGCTCGCCGACGCCACGCGGATGGGCCTGCGCCTGGTCGAGGGCTACGCGCTTCAGAACCTCGGGCACGCGCGGGCACGCCTCGGTCGTGGCGACGCGCAGGCGACCCTCGAGCGCGCGCTGGCCCGCGCCGAGTCGCTCGGCGACGCGCGGCTCGCGGCCGGCGTGCGGCTCTACCTTGCGGAGCTGTGGCGATCGGAGGCCCCGGAGCGGGCCGCCGTGGAGGCCGAGCGGGCGTGGCATGCGGTGAAGGACGTCCCGGGCTTCGGCGCGGTCGCCGCCGCGCACCACGCGCTCGCCCTCCTGGCACTCGGGCGCCTTGGGCAAGCCCGGGACGCGAGCGAGCTCGCCCAGCGCGCCCTCGCTGCGCAGCCGGACGCGTTCGAGGAGGGCGAGGCGAGCATCCGTCGCGCCATGGTCGAGGTGCTGCGGGCCGAGGGCGCAGCGGAGGCCGCACGAGCGGCCGCGTGGGCCGCCTGGGAGCGCATCGCGGCGCGCGCCCGCCACATCGGCGACCCGGCCCTACGGCGCTCGTTCCTCGAGGCCGTGCCCGACCACCGCGCCCTCGCCGCTGCCGCGGCGTGACGCACGCACGAGGTACGGCTGCGTGTGCTCGCGCACGCTTTTCAACCGTCGCTCGTGGCTCAATACCGCGCCCATGTCCGCCCTCTCCTTCGCCGGCCGCATCCTGTTCCTCACCGAAGACGCCGCGCTCCTGACGCAGCAGCTCGAAGGAACGCCGCTCTCGGATGCGGTGGTCGACGAGATCCTCGCGGGGCGCGGCCCGAAGCTCGTCGACAACATCTCCACCGACGAGATCACGCCGGGATGGGTCTGTTACCACTACGACGAGACGCTCGGGGAGTACTCGCTGATCGGCCTGCGCGGTCAGGTCATCGGCAAAGGCGCGCTGAAGCGGGGCGGCTTCGACGTGCTCGTCAGCGGTCAAAGCAAGGGCTGCGGCAGCTCGCGCGAGCAGGCGCCCTACTCCGAGCTCGCCGCCGGCGTGCGCCTCGTGGTCGCGCGCAGCATCGAGAAGATCTACGGCCAGAACTGCCAGAACATCGGCCTCTTCACCACGACCGACTTCTCCGTCCTCGCGAAGATCCGGAGCGGCGCATCGATCCCGCTCGAGACCTTCACCGCCGGCCTCGACCCGATCAGCGCGGACATCGTCCGGGCAGGCGGGCTCTTCGAGTACAACAAGAAGCGGCAGGCCGGCGCGCTGAGCCCGCCGGTGATCGCGACGACGCCGCGGCCGATGACGATGGTCGAGAAGATCATCGCCGCCCGGGCCATCGCCGACGCGACGACGGGCGCGATCGGCGTCCCGGCGGTGCAGCCGGGCGACGCGCTCTTCGTCCGCGCCGACGTCCGCTTCAGCCACGAGTACGTGACGCCGATGGCCGAGGCGCTCTTCCGCGCCGCGCTCGGCGAGGACGCGAAGGTGAAGGCCAAGGAGAGCGTCTTCACCTTCCGCGACCACCTCACGTTCCTCGGCTCGGTGATGCCCAAGGACAAGATCGAGATGGGGCTCCTGACCCGCGCCGACGGCCTCGCGGAGACCCAGGAGAAGTTCGCCAAGAAGCAGGGCCTGCGCCTCTATGGCGAGAGCCCGAAGGGCGGCAGCGAGGCCATCTGCCACAACGCGGTGATCGAGGACATCGGCCTGCCCGGCCAGGTGATCATCGGCACCGACAGCCACACGTGCATGGCCGGCGCGCTCGGCGCGTTCGCGTTCGGCGTGGGCTCCACCGACATGGCCAACGCGTGGTTCACCCAGGACGTGCGGGTGAAGGTGCCCGAGACGGTCCGCTTCGTCCTCCGGGGCAGGCTGCGCGGCGGCGTGAGCGCGAAGGACCTCATGCTCCACATCCTCAGCCAGCCCTTCTTCCGCACCAGCCGCGGCATCGGCAAGGTGCTGGAGTTCGCCGGCGAGGGCCTCGGTACGCTCTCCTTCGACGAGCAGGCGACGCTGACGAACATGGCGGTCGAGGCGGGCGGCTTCACCGGCATCCTCGAGCCCAGCGAGGTGACGGTGGAGTACCTGCACGCGATGCGCGGGATCCCGAAGGAGGAGCTCCGCGCGCGCATCGTGCGGAGCGATCCCGACGCGCAGTACCTCGAGACCTTCGAGGTCGTGCTCGACGAGGTGCCGGTGATGGTCGCGACCCCCGGCGACCCGCGCAACGGCGTCGCGCTCTCGGCGCTGCAGCGCGACGTGCCGATCCAGATCGCCTACGGCGGCTCGTGCACCGGCGGCAAGAAGGCCGACATGGACATGTACGCGACCGTCCTGAAGGTCGCCGTCGCGCGCGGCCTGAAGGTGAAGGACGGCGTGCGCTGCTTCATCCAGTTCGGCTCCCAGCACATCCAGCGCTACGCCGAGGAGCAGGGCTACCTCGAGGTCTTCCGCCGCGCGGGCGTCGAGATGATTCAGCCGTCCTGCGGCGCGTGCATCGCCGCCGGCCCCGGCATCTCCAGCGACAAGGAGCAGGTGACCGTGAGCGCGATCAACCGGAACTTCCCCGGCCGCTCGGGTCCCGGACAGGTCTACCTCGCGAGCCCGCTCACCGTCGTCGCGAGCGCGATCGCCGGGCGCATCGTCGATCCGAACGCGTTCATCGCCGATCTGGTCGACCTCGGGGCGCGATGATGCGGCGCGGTGGGCTCGCGCTCGCGGCGTTCCTCTGCGCGCTCGCGGCCCTGCCGGCGCTCGGTCAGCCGGCCGTGGACGCACCGGACGCCTCGACGCCCGAAGCGCCGGGCCCCGCGTGGTTCGAGTACCGGCTGCGGCAGACCGTGGCGAACGGCACCGGCGCCTACGAGGGCTGGAGCGACGCGCTCCGCGCGAGCGGCCGGTACGAGCTCGAGGGCGGGAGCCTGTGGGCCCGCTACGACTGGCAGTACACGTCGCCGGACGACGCGCGCTCGGGCTCCGAGGATCGCCGCGTGTCCTTCGATCCGGCGAGCCGCCGCTACGTGGGGCGACCGATCGACCTCGACGAGTACGACGAGCGGGACCTGCCGGAGCTCGCGATCTGGTGGCGCATCCCGACGAACGTGGCGCCGGGCGACACGATCTCGATCCTCGAGGAGACGTTCCGGGTCGAGGGGCCGGTGACGCCGAGCGAGGTGACCCACGGTCGCCCCGCCATTCTCCTCGCGACGAGCGGTACGGGCACGCGCGACGACGCGTACGGCCGCTTCACCACGAGCTACGAGGACCGCTACTGGTTCGACGCGGAGAGCGGCTGGTTCCTCGCCGAACAGCGGACCGAGCGCGACATCGGCGCACTCGACGGGGCGCCGGCCACGTTCGACGTCACGACGGGCATCGAGCTGACCGCGGCGAGCTACCTGCCCGGCACCACGGCGAGCTTCGGCCGCGTCGCGCCCGGAGTGGCCGTGCCCGCCGGCTCGCGTGGCCTCTCGAGCGCCCAGCTGCAGACGGTCAGCACGCTCGGCTTCCTCCTCTTGCTCGGCGCGGTCATCGGCACGCTCCTGTGGCTCGCGCGGCGCTGGGAGCGCCGCTCGCGGCGCCACGACTACGAGGGCCGCATCGCGCCGCTCGCTCCGAACCAGCAGGCGGACTACGCGGCGCTCTCGCCCTTCTTCGGCGAGCTCATGCCGCATCTGGTGCGCCAGGCGCAGCCGTGGGGCCCCGTCGCCGCGTGGGGCAGCCTCGGCATCGAAGGGATCGCCCTGCCCGCGCCGCCGGGCGAGGCCGCCACGATCTTCGCGCCGCAGACCGCGTGCTGCGAGGCGCTCCGCCAGCACATCGACGCGGCCCACTTCTTCTCCGAGGTGCGACACGAGCACTCGTTCGCGGCCCGCGCCAAGGCGAACGCAAGCGGGGTCAGCCTCCCCGGCTCGCATGCCTACAACGTCCTCGAGACGTACGAGCTGCTCGACCTCTCGCCGCTGCCAGCGGATGTCTCCTACGACCGACAGGTCGTGCGGCGCGGGAGCGCGGCGGAGCTGCCGGCCGTCGTGCAGCTCGCCGACGCGGTGTATGGCGGCTCGAACGCACGCTGGCTCCAGACCGCGCTCGAGCACGGTGACGTCCTGCTCCTCGCCCTCGATCGCAGCGTGGCCAGCGAGACCGTCGTGGGCTTCGCGCTGGTCACGGTCGCGGGAAGCACGGCCCGTTTCTCCGGGCTCACCGTTGCGCAGGCGCACCGCGGACGCGGGCTCGGCAAGGAGCTGAACCGGGCGCGGCTGCGGGTCGCGCACGATCTCGGGGCCGTGCGGGCCGTCGTCGAGGTCGCGGCGTGGAACACCGCGTCGCTCGAGATCGCCCGGGCGAGCGGCTTCCGGCGCGCCGGTTCGATGTACGTCGAGACCCCCGCAGCCGTCGCATCGAACCAGAAGTTCCGCCGGCGATGAGCGAGCCGCGGCACCGCGCCGGGCCTCCGCTCGTCCTCGGCGCCGCCGGCCTCGCGCTCCGCGCCGTCCCGTCGCGCACCATCGCCGCCGCGCGGGAGCTCGGCCGGCTCGATCCGCTCGCGGACCTCGCGATCGTCGGGACCGAGCGCGCCACGGAGGGCCGGCGCCTGTCAGCGGTCCCCGACGGCAACCGCGCCGCGGTGCTCCGGGATCCCTCGCTCGAGGTCGAGCTGTGGGGACGCCGCTGGGCCCTCGGCGTGAAGGGCGTGGGCGCCGGCGCGCCGCTCTATGGTGACGGGCCGCTCGACGGCCTCGACGAGCGGCCGCGCCTGCGCCCCTTCGTCCGCGAGAGCTGGATGGGCGAGTCCCCGTTCGGGGGCCAGGGCGAGCCGAACGCGCGGGCCGCGGTCGCACGCACCGACGAGTCCCACCTCGGCGAGCTCTTCGGTCTGCCGATCTGTCCCGTGCTCTCGGTCGTCGAGATCCCCGAGTCGCTCGTCGAGACGGGGCACCACTACCGGCGCTTCGCGGGACCCGTCGTGCAGGAGCACCGCCTCGTGCCGAGCAACGTCCGGCTCTTCCACGGCAGCGGGCCCGGTCTGGGCCGGGAAGCAGGCCGCTACGTCGCCGAGCTCGGCCTCGGCGAGCCGCCAGCCCTGCATGCCTTCGTGGAGCGCCTGCTCCGCTCGGGGCTCGCCGCGCTGACCCTCTTCGCCCGCTCGCTCCGCCCCTGCCCTTCGGGCGGCCTCGAGGGCCTCGACCTCGATGACGCGTGGCTCGACAAGGACGCGCTCGTCGCGCCCGACGGCACGCTGCATTTCGTCGATCTCGAATCGCTCGACTGGGTGGCCGCGCCGGACGAAGCGAGCGCCCGCGCGCGCATCGGACGGCAGCTCGACCGCAACGCCTACGATCTGCTCTTCGCCGTCGACGCACTGCTGCGGGCCGGCGAAGGGACCTCGGAGGCCGTGCGGCGCCGCCGCGTCACCGCCCTCGCGCGCCTCGCGCTCGAGGGCTCGGACGGGCCCGTGCACCTCGACGAGACGCCTACGGGCACGCACCTCATCCTCCCGGCCACGCCGATCGGCGAGGTCACGCTCCCGTTCCTCTCTTCCCCGCACCGGTGACACCGATGGATTCCTCCCTCCTCGCTTCGGTCCTCTCGCAGCTCGCTGGCGGTGCACGCGCCGAGCTCGCCCCCGACGAGGTCGACGCGCTCCGCTACGCGGTGAGCGCGGGCCTCGCGGCTGCGACCTCGGCCGATCCGGGCGCCGCCGAGGCGCTCGCTCGCCTCCGGACCGAGCTCGCCGCGGCGCGGGGCACACCGCGCGAGGGAGCGCTGCGCACCGAGATTCTCGCGCTGAGCGATCGCCTCGCGGAGTCGAGCGGCGGCGTCGAGCTCGCGGCACGCGCGAGTGGGATGTACCGCGGCAGCGCCGAGCCCCTCGGCACCTTCCACCTGACCCACGCCGGGCGCGCCCTCCTCGGCGACCTCGGCCCGCGCGCCGATCGGGTCCGCGGGATGCGCCACGACGAGTTCGTGCCCGCGATCGCGGTGTTGCGGTCCCAGATCGAAGCGCGTGCCGCCCGCGCCGGGGCGATCCGCAACATGCTCGGAGACCGTGAGCCCGTCGGCGCCATGCGCCTCGCGACCCTCGGCGTCGCGAGCCGGCGCGAGGAGCACACCGACCTCGCCCAGCGCCTCGCGGAGACGATGGCGTTTGCCGCGAGCACCTCCCTCACACCGGCGGAGCGCTGGTCGGCCGCCGAGAGCGCGGTGCTCGCGGCTGGCTCGATCGAGGACGCCGCCGCCGTGCTCCGTCAGCTCGTGGCCCTTCGGGATCGGATCTTCGCGCAGTTCTCGAACGGGCTGAGCGAGGACGCGCTCGACGCCGCGGTCCTGCTCCTGCCGTGGCCCGAGCACGAGCGGAACGCGGCCATCGCTCGGGCCGCCGAGCTCGCCACGCACTTCCGCAGCGCGACGAATACCGCGCTGCCCCTCTCGCTCGCGCTGGTGCTGGAGCGTGCGCGCCCCGGGGCCGAGCTGAGCGCTGACCGCCTCGTCGCGCAGTTCGCCGCGCTCGCGCCGGAGCCGCGGGGCACGCCTGGCCAGCCGGTGGCCGACGACACGGCGGCGGCCGCGGTGCTGCTCTCGCTCGCCGACGCCGACCCGGAGCTCCTCGCCCGGCGCGCCCGCTCGCTGCTCGACTACGTCTCGCGCTTCTCGCCGACGCCGCTCTGGAGCGCGGCCGCCGCCCTCGCGCTCCTCGACGGCGACGTGGGCGCCATCGTCGACGATCTCCGCCTCACCAGCGCGGCCACGCAGCGGTTCCTCGGCGCGAGCAGCGGTGCCGAGGCGATCGGCCTCGCGATCAAGCTCCTCCTGCTCGTCGCGACCCTCGGCCTCGGCGCCGACGGCGATCCCGAAGAGTACGTCGCGCTCCGTCCGCGGATCGCCCCCTCGGTCCGGCGGCTCGGGCTCGCCGGCCTCGCGACCTCGCTGCCCTCGGGCCTGCCCCTCGGGGCGGCCTTCCACGCCCCGCTCCTCACCGCGCACGACGTCGCGCTGGCCGCCGCGCCGATGCACGACTCCTACGTCTTCGGCAGCAGCGGCTGGGGCAGCAGCGGCTGGGGCAACAGCGGCTGGGGCAGCAGCGGCTGGGGCAACAGCGGCTGGGGCAGCCGCGGGAGCCGCGGCTGGAGCGGCAGCCGCGGCTGGGGCTGACGGCCCCCTCGGCGTCACTCGACCGCGTCGACCCGGGCCGCGACGCGGAGCTCGCCGTTCGCGCCGCTCGCGTCGTCCCACACCTCGAGCGTCCCGTGCGTGTCGAGACGCATCGCCGCATCGCCGTCGGTGCCCGTCGTGTTCGGGTCGCTGCCGACGACGTGCCGCGGGGGACCTTCGTAGAGCGTGCAGGGGAAATAGCCGGCCTCGGGTCCGCCGAAGAGCAGGCGCCCTCCGCACACGACCTGCGCGCGGCACGCGAAGCTTCCGTCGGGACTGTCGGAGCGCTCGACGTCGAACTCGCAGAGGGCCCCGACCGGCACGACGGTCGGCACGCTCGACTCCGTGATCGTGGCCCGCACGAGGCGCGGGGCGACGTCGCCCGACGGCGCGGAGCTCCCGGACGGGGCGGGCGGCATCGGCGGAGGAGGTAGCGCGGGCGCCGAGGGTGGCGGCACGTACGGAGGCGGCATCGGCGGGGGAAGCGGAGCCGGCGCCACCGGCGTCGCGGGCTCGCTCCCGCCGTCGGCGCTGTACAGCACCAGCCAGACCGCGATGCCGCCCACGATCAGGACGAGCCCGCATCCGACACCCGTGAGGCAACCGAGGGCCAGCGGCAGCGTCGAGCTCGATCGGCTCGCCTCGCTCATCGGAGGCCTCCATGCGCCTCGGCGAACGAACGGGGGACAGGGCGGACGAACGGAAACGCGCGGGGCCGCATGCGTAGCGGCGGAGTCTAGGCGATCGCGGCCGCAGAGACAGCCCACCCCGCACGCGCGCGCCCCGCTCCCTGCCGACGTCGAAGCGGGTTGGGCCCCAGCGGATTGTCCGGTAGCGTAGCGGCATGCGCCTCTGCCCCCGCTGCCAGGTCGCGATGACCTCGGAGAACCGCACCTTCGCCACCCTCGACAGCTGCCCTTCGTGCGGCGGCGTGTTCGCCGAGCCCGGCGAGTCGCAGAGCGCGCTCGGCCATCGGCACGACGTCGCCGAGTTCGCCCGCCTCGGCCTCGCCGAGATCGTCGGGCCGAGCACGATCGGCTGCCCATCGGCGCACGGCCGGATGGTCGTCTACCGGGTGAAGGGGCAGGATGGCGCACTCGAGGTCGACGTGTGCGCGACCTGCGCGGGCGTCTTCTTCGACGCGGGCGAGCCCGAGCTGCTCAAGTCCCTCGGGCAGCGGGCCGGGGAGCTCCAGACCGCGTCGGGCGCGCGCTTCTCCGCGCCGCCCGCCGATTCCAATCAGTCCCGCGCGATCGCCGAGGCGCAGGCGGCATCGACGGCGAGGCCGCTCGCCTCGTTCTGGTCCGACTTCGTGCTCACGGTCGCGGCCACGTTCGGACGGCGCGGCCGCTGGTGACGCGAGGCGAGGGCCCGCGATGATCAGTGGACCGCGGCGAGGCCGCCCGCGGTCGAGCCGACGTGATCGAAGACCAGCCTTCCGCCCTGAGCCGCCAGCCGGAGCCGATGCCCACGGCGCAGCTCGCCGGCGAGCACCCTGGCCGCGATGGGACTCTCGACGAGGCGTCCGACGGTGCGCCGCATCGGCCGGGCGCCGAGGGCCGCGTCGTGGCCGGCGCTGACCAAGGCCTCGAGCGCGCTCGGCTCGACGTCGAGGGTGATGCCGTGCTCGCGGGTGAGCGCCCGCGCGACGCCGTCGAGCATCCGCCGGGCGATCTCGAGGGTCTCGGTGCGGCCGAGGGGGCCGAAGAAGAGGGGCTCGTCGATGCGGTTCCAGAGCTCCGGCGGCAGGCTGCGGCGCGCGGCCGCGAGCACCGCGTCTTCGGCGCTGCGCGGGCCCGCGCCCGGCTCGGCGCCGAAGCCGATGCGGGGCGCGGCCTGCCGCTGCACTTCGCCCGCGCCGAGGTTCGAGGTCATCACGATCACGGTGTTGGTGAAGTCCACGGTGCGACCGCGGCCGTCGGTGAGTCGCCCCTCGTCGAGCAGTGGCAGCAGCGCGAGCAGCACCTCGGGGTGCGCCTTCTCGATCTCGTCGAGCAGGACGAGCTGGTAGGGGCGGCGACGCACCGCTTCGGTGAGCTGGCCGCCGTGCTCGTGGCCGACGTAACCCGGGGGCGCACCGACGAGCCGCGCGACCGCGTGGGCCTCGCTCAGCTCGCTCATGTCGAAGCGCGTCATCGGCCCGCCGCCGAAGAGGACGTCGGAGATCGCCTTGGCGGTCTCCGTCTTGCCCACGCCGGTCGAGCCGAGGAAGAGGAACGTGCCGAGCGGCCGGGGGCCGCGGAAGCCCGCCGCCGACTTTCGGAGTGCGTCGGAGATCCGCGCGAGCGCGCTGCGCTGACCGACGACGCGCGCCTCGAGTTCTCCCTCGAGGCGGAGCAGGCGCTCGCCGTCCCGCGTCCGTAGACGCTCGAGCGGGACGTGCGTTTCGCTCGCCACGACCTTCGCGACCGCGTCGGCGTCGACCACCTGCTGGCTCGCCCGGCGACTGCGGGCGGCCGCGAGATCGAGCACCGCGAGCGCCTTGTCCGGCAGCTGCTTCTCCGGCACGTAGCGCACGGTCAGATCGACGGCGGCCTCGATCGCCTCGGGCAGAAAGCGCACCCGGTGATGCCCCTCGTAGCTCGGCAGCAGCCCCGCGAGGATCTTCTTGCTCGCCGCCGGCGAGGGCTCGGCGATCGGGATCTGCGAGAAGCGCCGCAAGAGGCCGGGGTCGCGATCGAAGTGCCGGCGCGCGTCGGCCTCGGTGGTGGCGCCGATGCAGGGGACGTCGCCCCGCGTGAGGGCGGCCTTCAGCTCCGCGCCCACGTCGCCCTCGCCTTCGCCGGCGCCGAGGATCGCGTGAACGTCGTCGAGGAAGAGCAGCACGTTGCCCGCGCGCGCGACCTCCGCCTGGATCTTCCTGAGACGGTCGGCGAGCGCGCCGCGCACCGACGTCCCCGACACCAGCGCCCCGGCGCTGATCTCGACGAGGACCTTGCCCTCGAGGCCGGGTGCCCGCCCCTCGACCAGCATGCGCGCGAGGGCGTGCACGATCGACGTCTTGCCGACCCCGGGCGCGCCGACCAGGAGCGGGTTGTTGCCCCGCCTGCGGCACAGCACGTCGAGGATCTGCTCGAGCTCCGCCTCGCGACCGATCACCGGGTCGATGGCGCCTGCGCGCGCGAGCGCGGTCAGGTCGCGTCCGACCGCGGCGAGCGTCGGCAGTTCGTCCTTGTTGAGCGCGCCGGGCTCGGGCGCCGCCTCGCCGCTCCGCCGGTTGGCGCGCGGCGGCGACGAGGCCGAAGGTCGGGCGGACACGCGCGGCAGGGCCCCCGCGAGCTCGCCCTTGTCGGCCTCTTCGACCGGCACCCGAAGGCGGTTCGCCGGCGCCGCGGGCAGCGCGGCGGCCCGCGGCAGGGCGATCGGCGCCGGGCTCCGCAGCGAGGGATGCAGCGGGGGCGGCAGCGTCGTCGGTCGGCGCGGCGCCTCGGTCTCGGCCTCGATCCCGAGCGCCCGGACCGCATCGCCGTGCACCCTGGCGGCGGTGACCCCGGTGCGCTCGAGCGCGCGGAAGCCCGCCGAGCGGGGCTCCTTCGTGATGGCGCAGAGCAGGTGCAGAGGCCGCACCCGCTGCTCGCCGAGGCGCCTCGCGATCGTCTCGGCCCGCTCGACGACGCGCTCGAGGACGACCTCGGGCTCTTCGCTCTCGATCTTCAGCGCCGAGACGAAGTCGTTCTCGCGCACCTGCGCGCCGGCGAGCACCTTCGAGGCTTCGGGGTCGCCCTCGAGCATCCAGAGCACGCAGTGCGCGCTCGACGGACGCTGGTTGCGTTGACGGGCGCACCAGCGTGCGCTCTCGAGGACACCTTTCAGCGCGCTGTGCGTGGCCATGCCCAGGCCGCGGATACCCGAGCGGCGCGCAGCCCACAACTTTTCTGCCGGGCCCCGGTGAATCCGAGCGACGCGCGCACAGTCCCAGGGGCCCGCGGACGACGCCGAGCCCCTTGGGTCGCCCCTCGGGTTCTGGTAACGTCCCGCGCTCGGCGGCGAGCGAGCCGTCCGCCCCGTCGGAGGAGACGATGTCCGTGAAGTCGTTGCGCCGCGCCTGGATCGCCCTCACCTCGAGCCTCGTGTCCGCCCTGCTGCTCGGCCTCGCGGCGAGCGCCGCGCCGGCCCCGGTCGAGAGCCAGCGTCGCCTCCGGGCGACCCTGGTGATCACCCAGGCCGCCATCCCGCGCGACCTGTCGGAGGCCGCCCTGCTCCGCTTCGCGCGCGGCCACGCCTCGAAGATCATGAACGAGACCGACGAGGCGGACATCGCGACGCGCCGCTGGCCCGGCAACCTCATCGTGCAGTTCACCTCGGCCCCCGACGACATCGAGTTCCACGCCCTCTTCTACGATGTCGAGGACGGCGCGAGGAACTTCGTCGACGACATGTCGATCTACGTCCACGACGACTCGCAGCGCACCTACGTGCAGCGGCTCAACCTCGCGCGGCCGCGCTTCCGTCCGAACCGCCGCATGGAGATGGTCGTGACGGTACGGCACGAGGAGGTCGGCTCGCTGCGCTTCGAGCTGCGCGGCGAGGAGATCCGGCGCAGCGGCATGGTCGACTTCACCGACGAGGAGAGCGGCGGCGACGAGGACTGACGAAGGCGCGCCTTCAGGGAGCCCGCCGCACGGGCCTCAGCCGGGGTCGGGTACGAACTCGACCTCGAAGAGCCACGGCCACTCCTTGCCGCCGACGAGGAAGCGCCGACGGTCCGGCATCCAGGCGATGCCGTTCAGCACATCGGCGCGCTCGGCGTCCTCGGGCGAGAGCATCCGCGCGCCCTCCGGACTGCCCTCGTGCAGGGCCGTGTCGATCCAGCCGGTGACCACCCCGGTCGCCGGGTCGATGCGCGCGATCGAGTCGGTCTGCCAGACGTTCGCGTAGACGAGCCCGTCGACGCACTCGAGCTCGTTGAGCTGATCGAGCGGTCGGCCATCGAGGGTCACGCGCACATCCCCCTCGAGGGCGAACGTGGAGGGGTCGCGGAAGAAGAGGCGCGAACTCCCATCGCTCATCACGAGGCGCTCACCGTCGTGGCAGAGGCCCCAGCCCTCCCCTTCGTACTCGACCTCGCGCTCCACCTCGAAGTCGGACACGCGCCGGTAGAACGCGACCTCGGACTGCCAGGTGATCTGCCAGAGGTGATCGCCGACGAGCGCGATGCCCTCGCCGAAATGCTGGCGCGGCAGCGACACGCTCTGCTCCACCTCGCCGGTCGCGAGGGTCACCCGCCGCACCGTGCTGCGCCCGTTGAGCCCAGTGCCCTCGTAGAGGACGCCGTCGCGGTACTCGAGGCCCTGGGTGAAGGCCGTCGGGTCGTGCGGGTGCCGCTCGAGGACCCGCACCGTGAGCCGCTCGGCGCGGGTCGGTGCGGCACGGCCCTCTTCGCGCGGGCGGCGCGGGCTGAGGTCGTCGTCGTCGCTCGGCGCGTCCCACACCACGGCCTCGGGCTCGCGCGGGGGCTGCCGCCGCAGCCAGTACATGCCCCCTCCCACCGCGATCGCGACGCCGAGCGCGACGAGCAGGCCCGAGGCACCGCCGCGGGCAGAAGGAGAAGGAGCGGCGGCCACGGGAGCGGTCGATTCGTCGGGCTCGGTCACCGTGCGAGCCTGCATCGCCCGACCGGCCCCGGCCAGCCTGCGGAGCCGCGATGAGGACGGCGGGGGTGGGCAGGTCTGCTTCCGCGCGTGGAGCCTCGGCGGACGCGCAGATCAGGCGTCGGCGCCCGGCGCATCGACCCGGACGACGATGACGCTGACGTTGTCCCGGCCGCCGCGGGCGTTCGCCTCCGCGACGAGCCGGTCGGCGAGCGCGGAGAGCTGACGCTCTTGCACCACGATGCGCTGGATGTCCGGCTCGGGGACCATCTTCGAGAGCCCATCGGAGCAGAGCAGGTAGATGTCGCCCGCGAGCGGTTCGTCGACCTGGAGGTCGACCTCGACCTCGTCGAACACTCCGACCGCGCGGCTGAGCTTCGAGGCCGACGGGCCGGTCATCCCCGCGGCGCCCAGCGTGTGGTCGGCGGTGAGTTGCGTGAGCTCGCCGCGTCGCAGGCGGTAGGCGCGGCTGTCCCCGACGTGCGCGATATAGACGCGCTGCCGGTAGGGGGAGAAGCGGGCCGCGACGATGGTCGTACCCATGCCTGACTGCGCCTCGTTCGCCCGCGCCTGCTCGAGGATCGCCGTGTTCGCGGTCTGGATCGCGCGGACGAGCTCGTCGCCGCGGCGCGGCAGCCCTTCGATCGCCGCGCCGCCGAAGACGCCGGTCGCGAACGCGTGGATGAGGGTGTCCACCGCGAGCTGGCTCGCGACCTCACCGGCGGCGTAGCCGCCCATCCCATCCGCCACCGCGTAGAGGCCGTGCTCGTCGGAGACCAGCAGGGCGTCCTCGTTGTGCTTGCGGCGCCGGCCCTGATCGGACCGCCCCACCGCCGAGATCACGATCAGCGGCACGGGCCCAGTCGGATCTTCGCGATCCTCGGTCGGCAGATCGACCGGGAACTCCCCGGTGATCAGCGCGGCCGCTCGCTCGGGCGGGGCGAGCTGATCGGCGAGCGTCGTGCCCTCCTCCTCGGGCGCAGCAGGCATCGACTGCCGCGACGCCGCGTCCGACGTCGCTGGCGTGGGCGGGGCCTCGGCGCGGGCGAGCGACCAGAGGCCGACCGCGATCAGCGCCAGCGCGACGAACACCGCCATGATCCACAACGGATCCACGAGAGAGCGCGGAGGGTACCAGAAGCCCGCAGCACGCTGCGCGGAAAGACGGTGCGCAGAACCCAAGGGCTGGACGGTACGCGCAGTCGGATCCGGCGCGAGCGTTGACACACGGCGGGCCTCCCGCGCACACTCCCTCCCGCGTCGCCCCCCCGGGCGCCGCCCTACCTCCATCGTGGCAACGATGTTCAAGCTGGTCATCGCAGACGACGAAGGAAAATCCACCGTCGTACCCCTCGTCCGCGACGAGATCAGCATCGGCCGCAAGGAGGGCAACACGATCCGCCTCACGGAGCGGAACGTGTCGCGCAAGCACGCGCGCCTGCGCCGCTCGAACGGCGCCTTCAGCATCGAGGACCTCTCTTCCTTCACCGGCGTGAAGGTGAACGGGCGCCGCATCGGCGGGGAGCTGCAGCTTCACGCGGGCGATCAGATCACGATCGGCGACTACCAGCTCGCGCTGCAGGCCGAGGGCACGGACGCGAACGCGACGATGCCGGAGACCACCGCGCCGCTCGGCGCCGTCGGCGCGTCGCCGGACGCGGTCACGGCGCTGATCGCCGCGCCCGGGGCCGTGGCCGGCCCACCGGCCCGCCTCGTGATGCTCTCGCCGCCGGCCCCCGGTCAGGAGTTCGCGCTGAACCGCCCGCGCATGCGGCTCGGCCGCGCCGAGGACCTCGACATGTGGGTCAACCACCGGTCGATCTCGCGCGAGCACGCGGAGTTCCAGGTCGAGGGCGACGCGTTCCGCGTGGTCGATCTCGGCAGCTCGAACGGCCTGCGCGTGAACGGTCAGGAGAAGAGGTCGCACGATCTCGCGACCGGCGACGTCATCGAGATCGGGCAGGTGAAGCTCCGCTTCGTCGCGCCCGGAGAGGCCTTCACGTTCGACGAAGGCCGCACGATGCAGATGGACGCGCTCGGCGACCTCTCGCCGCCGGCGCCGAACCGGACGCCCATGCTCGTCGCGGCCGGCATCGTCGGACTCGCCCTGCTCGGCGGCGTGGCGGTCGCGGTGTCGGGCAGCGGCAGCCCCGAGGAGCCGACGGTCACGGCGATCACGCCGGTCGCCGCGCCCGTTCCGCTCGCCGCGCCAGCCCCGGCCGCGGGGCCTGCGCCGGGGCTCGACGTCGCCTCGCTCGTCGCCGCGTGCCGCACCTCGCTCAACTCCGGCAACTTCGACGCCGCGCTCGCGAGCGCGCACGCAGCGCTCGCCGCCTCGCCCGGCGAGCCGACGGCGACCGCGTGCCGCGACGACGCGACGACCGCGCGCACCGAGTCGGAGACCTTCGCGACCGGACTCTCGGCGCTCAACTCCGGCGATCTGCCCGCGGCCTACATGTCGTTCGAGGCGCTCGGAGCAAGCAGCCCATACCGGAGTCGCCCCGAGTTCGCGCAGGTGATGTCCGAGTTCGCCGACCGGAACTTGCGCTCGGCCGAGTCGCTGCTCGGCTCCGATCCGGCCGAAGCGAACCGGCTCGCGACGATGGTGCTCGCGATGTCGGTGCTCGACGACTCGGGCCGGGCCCGGGCCGAGGCGGTGCTGCGGCGGGCGAGGCCGCCGGGCGGGCGGCTCGCCGCCTCCGCTCCTCCCTCGCGCCCCGCGGCCGGGACGACGGGCACGTCCCGCGGCGAGACGGTCGCCGCCACGCGTCCGCCCGCTGCGCGGGGCGGCGGCAGCACGGCGCCCGCCGCGGGGGCCTCGAGCAGCCCGGCGCCGAGCGCGCCCGCCGCCGGCGGCGGCGACGCCTCGCGCTACGACCGGGCCCGCACCTGCTCCATCGCCGGGGACAATCGCTGCGTGGTCAGCGAGCTCCGCGGCCACTGCAGCCAGGCCCGTGAGTACGAGCTGCTGATCATCGCGATGCGCCAGATCGGCGGCATGGACCGCGACGTCGAGAGCCACATGCGCACCTATCTCGACCGCTTCCCGAGCGGCCGAATGGCGGCGCAGTACCGGCAGTACCTCGTCGCCCACTCGGGCGGCTGAGCGCCGGGGCGAGCCCGCGCGGCCGAGCCGTCGCCGCAAGGAACGGGCGCCTTGACGCGGTACGGGGCGGGCCGGCGTGGCCGGCCCAATGCGTCCGCTTTGACAGGTCGGGATCTCCGGCGATAATCGCGGCGCTTTCGCGGGGCTGGCCTCGGGTCGACCCGCCCAGGAGATCCCATGTCCTCCGACCGTTCCGTCTGGCGCAGCGTCGCCCTCGCCCTCGTCCTCGCCCTCGTGCCCTTCGCTGGCCGCGCGGAGGCGCAGTCCCTGTCGCCCGGGCGCCTGTCGCTCGGCGGCATGGACCTCCACCTCTTCCGCCCGGCGATGGACAGCAAGGGCTACCTGTCGGTGAACGGCACCGACATCCTGGGCCACCTCGACATCTCGTTCGGCCTGATCGTCGACGGCGGCTTCGGTCTGCTCCCCTACAACGGGTTCCTCAACGAGCGGGATCAGCCCCGTGACACGGCGCGGTACTGCAACGGCGGCGATCTCCTCTGCGGCCGGATGATCAACTACCTCTTCACTGGCACGCTCCACGCGAACCTCGGCCTCTTCAACCTCCTCGAGATCGGCCTGCAGGTCCCGCTGGCCTTCTCCGCCGGCGCGAACTCCACGATCCCCGGCATCTTCAACGACTACAGCTCGCCCTCGACCGGCCGCGGCGCGGACTACCAGGGCCTCGGCGGCATCGTCATCCACACCAAGGCCCGCATCCTGCGCGCCGAGCGCAACAGCGGCTTCGGCCTCGGCGTCGGCCTGCAGTTCGAGTTCGAGTCGCCCGGCGCGCGTGCCTTCGTCGGCGACAACACCGTGAGCCTCTGGCCCACGGTCTTCGCCGAGTACCGCGCCGACCGCCACGTCCGCTTCGGCCTGAACCTCGGCGCCCGGCTCATGTTCGGCGCCACCCCGACGATCCCGGTGGGCGGCACGAGCACCATCGACGCGAGCCGCACCTCCGCGACCTGCGAGACGCCGACCATGATGGGCATGGTCACCGGCGCGCCCGCGTGCACGACGAGCGGCGGCAGCTCGGTCGGCTACGGCCCGATGCTCACCTACGGCCTCGGCGCCGGCTTCCGCCTCGGGGACTCGCCGATCGAGCTGACGGCCGAGGTCTTCGGCTCCTCCATCTTCCAGGCCTTCGGCAGCACCGGCGGCACCTCGCTCGAGGCGATGGGCGGCCTGAAGATCTTCGTCGAGCGCAACAGCTACCTCGTGCTTTCGGGCGGCGCAGGCCTCCCGGTCGGCGGCCTCTTGCAGGCGGACGCGCGCGGCATGGTCGGCTTCGTGTTCGAGCCGTCCATCGGCGACCGCGACGGCGACGGCTACCGCGACGACACCGACGAGTGCCCGGACGATCCCGAGGACTTCGACGACTTCGCCGACGAGGACGGCTGCTCCGAGCCGGACAACGACCGCGACGGCATCCTCGACGTCGACGACGAGTGCCCGATGGTCCCCGAGGACCGCGACGGCGACTCCGACGAGGACGGCTGCCCCGAGGGCAACGAAGGTGACCGCGACGGCGACGGCATCCTCGACGCGGACGACCGCTGCCCCGACGATCCGGAAGACCGCGACAACTTCGAGGACGAGGACGGCTGCCCCGACCCCGACAACGACCGCGACACCATCCTCGACACCGACGATCTCTGCCCGAACGATCCCGAGGATCGCGACGACTGGCAGGACGAGGACGGCTGCCCCGACCCCGACAACGACGCGGACCGCATCCTCGACGAGGATGACTCCTGCCGGAACGACCCCGAGACGTACAACGGCACCGAGGACGAGGACGGCTGCCCCGATCGCGGCTCGGTCATCGTGACCGAGGACTCGATCATCATCCTCGAGAAGATCTACTTCGAGACCGACAGCGCCGAGATCCAGGCGCGGAGCTTCCCGATCATCGATCAGGTCGCTGCGACCCTGATCGGCAACCCGCAGATCACGCTCATCGAGATCCAGGGCCACGCCGACGAGCGCTCGAGCGACGAGTACAACATCCGCCTCACCACCGACCGCGCGGCCGCCGTGCTCGAGGCGCTGGTCTCCCGTGGCGTCGCGCGCGATCGCCTGCGCAGCGCGGGCTACGGCGAGCGCTGCCCGGAGGATCCGCGGCACAACGAAGAGGCGTGGGAGACCAACCGCCGCGTGGAGTTCAAGATCATCGCGACGGTCGATGGTCCGACGGGCGTCGAGGTCGCGTGCCCCGCGGGGCGCGAGCTCATCCCGCGCTGAAGCGACCGCGGGCCCCGCACGTCACGACGGGATCCACGGCACGGTCGTGGATCCCCGTTGATCCCAGACGAGATCGCTGAGAGACTGCGGACTGTCGGCGCGGGATTCCCTTCGCGCTGCGTGTCCGTCCCCTCCGATACCCACCCATGCCTCTCGAACGGTTTGCTGCGGCCCTCCAGGCCGGGATGATGTCGCTGCCTCAGGACATGAAGGCGATGTTGCGCCTCGCCGAGGACCCCGATCTCGACGACAAGAGCCGCGTGCTCGCGTGCGGCGCCCTGCTGCACGTCCTCTCGGGGGCCAACGCGATCCCCGGCGTGAAGGGTACGCTCGGTTTCGCCGACGACGTCCTCGTCCTTCGGCTCACCGTGGATCGGATCGCGGCGGCATCCCCCGACGTCGTGAAGGCGCACGAGGCGGACGCGCCCGAGGTCTACGAGCCGATGCGCGAGCATCTCGAGGCGGCCCGCAACTACCTCGGCGAGCGCGTCGCGGTGATCGAGCGGGCCGTCGACGCGCTGCCGAAGATCGCCTTCGAGGGACACAACGCGCAGCTCTGCGCGAAGGACGCCGAGGCGCAGACGTGGCTCTACGACTCGGTCCACGAGGCCATCGTGGAGCGGCTCGAGCTGAACGAAGACGATGTCGCGCGCGCGGTGAAGAGCGCGGCCGACATCAAGAACAAGCTCGATCAGCGGAAGTGAAGCAGACGCGGTGAGGCCTTTGACGGGGCCGCGTCCACCCTCAGGCCGCCGCGCGCGGCGCGGAGGCCGGTTCGTCGCGCAGCGCGCGGACGAGGGCGGCAAGCGCATCGAGCGGGCCCGTCGCCCCGAGCCGGCCCTCGGAAACCTCGACGAGGGTCCAGCCGGACTCCGCCGAGACCGCGAGCAGCCTGCGCTCCGCCTCGGTCCCGGCCCTCGCCGAGATCACCAGCCGAGGCGCGCGGTCGCCGGCCACCACGTCGCAGCGCACGAGCCCCTCGGGCGCTCCATCGATGACGAGGCGCAGCCTCGCGGTCTGGGCGCGGCCCTGGATGTCGACGTGCACGAGCGGCGCGAGCGCCACGCCCTCGGGCGCACGCCACCGTTCGGCCCACGCGAAGAGGGCCGCGAGGATCGCTCGCGCCGGGCGCGGCCGGCCCGGGCCGCTGCCCGCCACGAGGATCACCGAAGCGCACGCGACGGTGAGCGCTGCATCGGGGGCGACGAGCCATCCCGCTGCGACGGTCGAGCCTGCGGCGACACCGAGCGCGACGAGGAGCCCGGCCCCGGCCGGCGCGCCGGCGTCGAAGAGATCGGCCGACCACGAGGAACGACGAGCCGCGCGCGCGTGGTTTCCCCACGCGGCCCGGAACGAACCGAGGCGCAGCGGTGTGGGACGCGAAGGCGCATGGGCTCCGACGAGCGCGAGGGCCGCGAGCCCGAAGGGCCAGAGATCGGGACGCACGAACACGAGCGCCACGACGATCCAGAAGCCGAGCGTCGCGAGCACGAGGCGCGCGGTTGCAGGCAGCGGCGCGCCGGCGCTCGCCCCGGCCGCCCGCGCCTCGTCGTCGCGGCTTCGCACGCGGCCGATCACGAGCGTGGCCACGAGCAGGGCGACGAACAGCAGCGCCGCCGGATGGCTCACCGGCTCGGGCCCGAGGAGCGGCGACGAAGGCGGCGGCGAGGCCGCGGGTGCGGCCGCGCGAAACGATGCCGGCAGCTCGGCGCGCATCGTCCAGCTCTGGGTGCGCGGCAGGTGCACGCGGGTGAACCGGAACGCAGCGCCGGTCTCGCCCTCCTCGAGCTCGGCGGGTGCGACCTCGATCGCGAACTCGTCCTCCTCGGCAAGGGCGGCCGGCGCGCTGCCCTCGGGCAGGACGAGCACGACCTCCACGTTGTCGAGACCGAAGCGCCATGCGGGCAGGGTCCAGACGAGCTCAGCGCGCTCGGCGCTCCGCAGCACGTGGCCGGCGGCCGGCGCGTCGTAGGTGGCGACGACCCGATAGAGGCCAGCCCGCGGCGCGTGACGACGGGGGAAGCCGAGCGCGATCCGGCCGTCGCGGACCGTCACGCGCGGCTCGAGCAGCTCCACGAACACCGGAGCCCGGGGAAGAAGCCGCTCGGCCTCCTCGGGTGCCTCGATGGGCTCGGGCGCTGCGATGGGCTCGGGCTCGGGGATCGCCCACCGCTCGAAGCGCACCGGCGCGTCGGGATCGAGGGTGAGTCCTTCGTCGAGACCGTCGAGGTCGAAGCCCTCGAGCCAGCCCGCGGCGACCCGGAGCTCGGCCGTCAGGACCACGTGCATCGTCTCCGCGTCCTCGGACAGGACGACGCGCGCGCGTGCGCTGCGTACCGAGGCGTCGGCCCAGGCGCGGGCCTCGGACGGAGCGCAGGCGAGCGCAGCGAGCGCGAGCACCCACGGTCCGAGGCGAAGGAGCATCGGGCCGACCCTACCCCTCTGGCGATCCCTCAGGAAATTTGCGGCGATGGCTCCGGGCGAGACGACCGTCTCGTCCTCGTTCCAGGATGGAGCCGCAAGGCTCGACCCGGCGCACTCCGCGCGCACGGCGCCCGACCCACCCCGCGCGCCGGTGGCGAGGAATTCCTCGCCGAGTCGCTCGCGCGGCTCCGGAGTTCCCGCCAGTTCTTCCTGGTGTTCGGTGGCGCGACGATGCTCCTGTTCGCGTCGGTAGCCGTCGCTGCCGGATGGCCCGACCGGCTCCTCGATGCCCTCCACTTCACCCTTTCCCTCTCGGGCGGGACGCTCGCATCCATCTTCCTGGTGACGTCCGCCTACCTCCGCCGGGCGCGTCGTCCTCGGCCAACAGCTGCTGCGCGATGGCACGGTGCATGACGCCGCGATCGTCGAGCCCTCGCGCGGGGCTCGGCGAGGAAGCGGTCGAGCTCGCGCACCGCGGCGCCGTCGCCCTGTTCCTGCCGGGCCTCGGGCTCGTCGCGACAGGCTGAGCGGAGCCGGCGCGAGCGGTGGCTCAGGCGACGTCGCGGGCGGCCTCGGCGGCGATGGCGTCGGCGAGCGCGCGGATCCTCGCCTCGTTCTCGCCCTCGACCATCACCCGCAGCTTCGGCTCGGTGCCGCTCCAGCGCACGACGAGCCTCCCCTTCTTGCCGAGCTCCTTCTCGGCCGACCGCATGGCCTTGGTGGTGCGGGGCATCTGTTCGAGGGGCTTGCGGGCCGCGAGCGTGGCGTTGACCAGCACCTGCGGGACGCGGGTCATCACGTGCCGCGCGAGCTCGGAGAGGGGCTTGCCCTCGCGCCGCACCATCGCGAGCACCTGCAGCGCGGCGACGAGGCCGTCGCCGGTCGAGGCGTGGTCGAGGAAGATCACGTGCCCCGACTGCTCGCCGCCGAGGTTGTAGCCGCCCTTGCGCATGGCCTCGACGACGTACCGATCGCCGACCGCGGTGCGCACCATCTTGCCGCCCGCCTCCTCGATCGCCCGCTCGAGGCCCAGGTTCGACATGACGGTCGCGACGAGGGTCTTCTTCGCGAGGCGGCGCTCCTTCAGCATCCGGATCGCGCAGAGCCCCATCACCCGATCGCCATCGACCTCGTTGCCGCCCTGATCGATGACGATCACGCGATCGGCGTCGCCATCGAGCGCGATGCCGACGTCGGCCTTGCGCTTCTTCACCTCGGCGGCGCAGGCGGACGGATGCACCGCACCGCACTTCTGGTTGATGTTCGTGCCGGTCGGCCGAACGCCGATGGGGAAGACCTCGGCGCCGAGCTCCTCGAAGACCGTCGGCGCCACTTTGTACGCCGCGCCGTGCGCCGCATCGACGACCACCTTCAGGCCCTCGAGCGTCAGGTCGTCGGGGAAGGTCTGCTTGACGAAGGTGATGTAGCGGCCGCCGGCGTCGTCGAGGCGCTCGGCCACGCCGACCTTCGCTCCCTCGGGCCGCCCGTGATCGAGCGCGTCGCTCGCGATGAGCCGCTCGAGCTCGGCCTCGGTCTCGTCCGGGAGCTTGAAGCCGTCGGCCCCGAAGACCTTGATGCCGTTGTCGGGGAACTCGTTGTGCGAGGCGCTGAGCACGACCCCGGCGTCGGCGCGCATCGAGCTGACGAGGTGCGCGATCGCCGGCGTCGGCAGCGGCCCGGTGAGGATGACCTGGCCGCCCCACGCGCAAACGCCCGAGGCGAGCGCGGTCTCGAGCATGTAGCCCGAGATGCGGGTGTCCTTGCCGATGATCACCCGGGGCGGGTGCTTCAGGCGCTTGCGGGCCTGGTGCACGATGGCGGCGCCGACGCGGAACGCGACCTCGGGGGTCATCGCGCCGCGGTTGGCGACGCCGCGGATGCCGTCCGTACCAAAGAGCTTTCGGGTCATCGGGGCGTGGGGTGTACCACGGGCCCGCGGGCGGGTGCGCGCCGCGCGCTCAGCGCGCGACCGGCGTGGCGAGGACCTCTTCGGGCTCGACCCCCGCGAGCTCGACGCCCTCGGGGATGCCCCGCACCCGCACGAGCGCCGGCTGGGCCCCCGCCGCCGGATCGAGGGTGCCCGCGTCCACGTAGGGGACGATGCTCGGGGCGTCGATCGCATCGAGCACGGCGGGCGGCCCTCGCAGGGTCACCCGCACGCGGTTCGGCCGCAGCTCCCGCAGGCTCCCGCCCGTCACCGCGAGCTCCTGGCGCGGGATGGAACGCTCGGCGATCTCTGGCGCGATCTCCACCGAGACCGAGACGACCCGATCCTCGGCCACCTCGAGGTGTCCGGCGGGCACCTCGATCTCGACACGCCGCTCGTGCCGTCCTGGGCCGAGACCCGCGACGTCGATGGGCGAGGTACGGAGCACGTCGAGCACCGCGACGTCGGGCGCAGCGCCGCGAACGGTCAGCGTGGCAGGACGCACCGCGGGCTCTCCGACCAGCATCAGCCCGGTGTCGGGACGCCCGCTCACGCGCGCTCGCACCGGCAGCGTCCGGACCGCGCGGTCGGCCCACGAGAGGGTCACGGCATCGGGCGCGATCTCCGCGACCTCGATGCCGCTCGGGAGCTCGAAGCGCTCCGGCTCGAAATAATAGACGCTCGCGCCTGGCTCACTGAGGTCGATCTGCACCGGCGGGATGTCGTCGCTCCGCACGTTGTTGAGGAGCGAGCGGCTGCCCCGCAGCGTGAGCCGCACCTTCGCCGGCAGCTCGGTGGTGAGCATCTTCGCGGCCGAGGGCGGCGGCAACACCGCGACCACGTCGACGAAGACCGCACGCTGCGCGCCCTCGGAGCCCCGCACGACCCAGAACAGCACCATCGCCATCGCCAGCGAGAGGGCCTTCAGGCCGACGTTGTCGAGGAAGAGGCCCCGGAGCAGCGAGGGAGGGCGCGCCGCAGCCGTCATGTCACTCCTCCTTGCGCGGCGACGGAGCACCGCCGTCGTCTTCGGCGGCCGTCGACGCGGCAGGCGGGGCGGCCGCGACCTTCCCGGCCTCGAGCGAGACGAGCGGAGGCAGCACGCT
>Ga0068872_10000689_pt1 | contig 28314 bp, 24 predicted proteins | sample NOAtaG_7_FD_66441 | JGI IMG/M metagenome (GOLD analysis project Ga0068872, IMG submission 66441) | Freshwater lake microbial communities from Lake Erie, under a cyanobacterial bloom - NOAA_Erie_Diel1S_2200h metaG | ecosystem: Environmental > Aquatic > Freshwater > Lake | place: USA: Ohio, Lake...
CAGTACTCTTCGTAATAGCATGGGCGGTGGGTCTAATGTGGCTAACGACAAGAAGCATGATTACGAGAACGTCCCTTGGTCACTGATTGTCGTAGTACTCACCGTGGTGCTGATGTTCTTCATCGTGATGCCCGTCTTAGCGTTTATGTACTATGACATGTACTACGCAACCCAAGCGGCGGTGCATGAGGTGCGGAAGATGAAGGAACTGCGCAAAGAGATACAGATTGAAAGGATGTACGGACAATGATCACGCTGGCACAGTTCAAGAAGTTCGCACCCAATACCAAATACGCCCAGCAGTGGTACGACACCCTGTTCGGCCCACAGACTGAATTGGGCGGTAAGTCTCTTCTAGAAGAGTATCAGATCAACACCAAACCCCGTGTTGCATCGTTCCTAGCCCAGTGCGGGCATGAGTCAGGCGGCTTTGTCTTTGTTACTGAGAACCTGAACTACAGCGCGTCAGGACTCATGCGCGTGTTCCCAAAGTACTTCCCCACCCTTGAACTTGCCAAGCAGTATGAGCGCAATCCGAGGAAGATAGCCAGCCGTGTGTATGCCAACCGGATGGGTAACGGGGATGAGGCTAGTGAGCAGGGCTGGATTTTTCGCGGACGGGGCATTCTCCAGCTGACGGGCAAGGATAACTATTTTTGGTTTGGTGCGTCACTCGACCTAACTCCAGAGCAAGCGTCTGAATACTTGGAGACCTTCGAGGGTGCAGCGCAGAGCGCCTGCTGGTTCTGGGAGACGAATAAACTCAACGCGTTGGCTGACGCTGGAGATATTAAGGGCATGACCAAGCGTATTAACGGCGGATATATTGGATTGGCAGACAGGGAACATCACTATGAAATTGCGCTCAATATGTTTAATTCTGGCAGTCGTTTGGCTTAGTGCATGTGATCAGTACCGATATCCTTGCCAAAATCCCGAAAACTGGGAAAAGAAAGAGTGCAAGAGACCATACTGTAGTAGCACCGGCACCTGCCCAGACCAGCTTGTAAAACCTGAAGATGTAAAGGTAGAGACAAATGAACCCCCTAAAGTTGATAGCTCAGTTCCTTGCGCTAACACAGGAACAACACGATGCGGTAATTAAGTTCTGTATCGCGGTGACCTTCTGCTTCACTGTTGTGATGATGGTGGGTATTTCGCTCTACAGCGTGGTTTGGGTGACTCAGCCGATGACGGGCATGGCCCCGGCGGACAAGCAGTTCTTCTTAATTCTGTCGGACATGAGCAAATATATTCTTGGCTCATTGGCAACCCTACTCGCCGTCAAAGGCAAGGATGCGCTGCCGCAATTCACCCCACCGGGGTTATCCACCAAGGAAGAGCGGGAAGATAAGCCGACACCATCGGCACCCAAGGCACCAGCACCAACCCAAGCGCCAGTCCGCATGGAGCCAAGTATTGACCCTATTAGTTCAGTGCCGTCTGTAGCTACAGGCTATGGCGGCAAACCAGCCCCAGTACAACCACCACATCCGGAGATCACATGATGAAGCTACTCAGCCTACGCATGATTATTACTGTTTTAACAAGCTTAGTGTTAGCCATCCAGATTCACGCTGCGGAGACGAAGAAGGTCTGTAACAAGCAGAAAGACAGTAAAGGTAAGGAAGTGCAGGTCTGCAAAGAGATCAAGGTGCACAAGAAGTTGGATGGGACTAAGGTGCCGCCAAAATGAACCCGTGGGTAATACTTGGCTTCGTGCTTGCTATTGGCGCGGCGGCTGGGGGCGGGTATTATAAAGGCAACTCTGCGGGTCGCGCAGAAGTTCAACAGGCGTGGGACAAGGAAAAGGCGGAACAGTACGCCGCCTACGCTAAAGGACAAGAAGAAGCGCGACAACGTGAGCAGGAAATGCAGCAAGCGGCGGATAAGCTGCGGAGGGAAAAAGATGCTGAGATTAAGAACATCAATGCTCGTGCTACCGCTCTTACTAACAGCCTGCGCGACAGGCAGGAGCGCCCCGCCAAAGATGGTGCCGTGTCCGGTACTTCCGGTGCTAGATCAGCCGCCTGTAGCGGAAAAGAGCTTTACAGAGAGGATGGCGAATTTCTTGTCCGGATCGCTAGAGAAGCCGACGAACTCCGCGCCTCCCTCGACCAATGCGTCAAACAATACAACGCCGCAAGGCAAAAGTAAGGAATAGCGATGCCAAGTACATATAGCCCAAACCTACGAATTGAATTAATTGCTAATGGTGAGCAGTCTGGTACGTGGGGTGCGACAACTAATAGTAATCTTGGTACGCTGATTGAAGATGCTATCTCTGGCTATGTGTCAGTTAGTATTACTTCTGCTAATCAAGCGTTGACTGCACTAAACGGCGCAGCGGATCAGTCTCGCAACATGGTCATTAATCTGACTACGACTACAACCGCTAACTTCAATGTCTACATCCCACCAGCGGAAAAAGTCTACATTATCAGAAACGCTAGTGCGTATGACGCGACAATCTATTGCTCGACAGTTATTGGCAATACGACAGCGGCAGGCACAGGAGCCACTATTCCCGCTGGGCGTGAGACGCTCATATTTTCTGACGGCACAAACGTATCTTTGGCGGTTGATTATGTATCGTCATTGAATCTTGCTTCGCCTCTACCTGCGACATCAGGTGGTACAGGACAATCTTCATATACTGTAGGCGATTTACTGTATGCGAATACATCTACAACTTTAACTAAATTAGCGGACGTAGCTACTGGAAATGCCTTAATTTCTGGTGGAGTAGGAGTTGCTCCTAGCTACGGTAAGATAGGTTTAGCAACTCATGTTTCGGGCACTTTACCGACTGCTAATGGTGGCACAAACCTGACTTCATTTACTTCCGGCGGCGCCGTTTATGCAACTTCTACTTCTGCGCTTACTACTGGCACACTGCCTGTAGCGTCTGGCGGTACTGGGGCTACGTCTCTTACAGCAAACAACGTGTTGCTGGGTAACGGCACTTCTGCGGTACAAACTGTAGCCCCCGGCACTAGTGGGAATGTGCTGACATCTAACGGCACAACATGGTCTTCAAGCGCACTACCAACCGCGTTTGTTACCGGCATGATCATGATGTGGTCTGGCAGTATTGCTACTATTCCATCAGGTTGGCAGTTATGTAATGGTACAAACGGTACTCCTGACCTACGAGATAGATTTATTGTTGGTGCCGGTAACACATATAACCCCGGTAATACAGGTGGCTCTGCTAACGCAACATTGGTAAGCCACACCCACACGGCTACTACAACAGCAACTGATTCTGGGCACTCGCATACTACCGCTCTGTATTATCGCCCACACTCAGCGTCTGGCGCTGCACAACAATACGCTCAAAATACAACTGGGTTTGGTGGGCAAATTTCTACTAATAGTGGCACCGCAAACATTACTGCGTCTACATCAATAAGCACTGAAGGTTCGTCAGCTACCAATGCAAACCTGCCGCCGTACTACGCGCTGGCATTTATTATGAAACTGTAAAATGCCATTACAGAAACTTCAATTCCGCCCCGGTGTAAACCGCGAGGGCACGACGCTTGCCAACGAGGGTGGTTGGTACGATTGCGACAAAGTGCGATTCCGCTCTGGCTATCCTGAGAAGATAGGTGGCTGGGCAGCTGCTTCGTTCAATACATTCCTCGGCACATGCCGATCACTATGGAATTGGGTAACACTAAAAAGCTACAACCTAATGGGTGTAGGCACTAATCTGAAGTTCTACATTGAGTCGGGCGGGGCGTACTACGACATTACACCGCTTCGTGAAACTAATACCAACCCATCAAATCAGATTACGTTGGCAATTACGACGGGCTCTAACCTGTTGACAATCACGGATACAAACGCTGAGTCTTTGCAGACCGGGGATTTTGTAACACTGGCAGGCGCAACCACATTGAGCGGTAACGTTACTGCGTCAGTATTGAATAACGAGTTTCAGATTGTGTCAGTGTTGTCTGGTACGCAGTACACCGTTCAGCTTTCTGTTACCTCAAACGCAACAGCATCGTCTAGCACCATGACAGGGCTAACGATTGCCTACCAGATCAATACAGGTTTTGCTACTTATACGATTGGTACTGGTTGGGGTGCGCCACCGTGGGGCGGCTTTGTATCGGGCGGTGCAGCGTCTCCGTTAAACGGGACAATTAATTCGTCTGTCACGACTATTACTGTAAACAGCACAGCAGCGTTTTCAGCGTCGGGGGCTATCTTAATTGATAGCGAATACATCACCTATTCGGGTAAAACTTCGACTGATTTTACAGGCTGCGTTCGCGGCGCTGACGGTACGACGGCTGCTTCACACACAACAGGTGTGTCGGTATTTCAGTCCACTACGTTCCCCGGCTGGGGCCAAGGCTTTACCACAGGGTTCGGCTTTCAGTTGCGCCTGTGGAGTCAGTCTAACTTTGGCGAAGACCTGTTGTTCTCACCACGCGGCGGCGCTTTGTATCTGTGGCAACCGGGGTCGGCAGCTACGCCTGCGTATGGTACTCGTGGCACTTTAGTGTCAGGCACGGATGTGCCAAGCCAGATCAACGAGATCATGGTGTCGGATCAGACGCGCATTGTGATTGCGTTTGGTTGCAGTGAATACGGCACTTATGGAACAGCCATATTTGATCCGATGCTAATCCGCTGGACTGCGCAAGAAGACTATACCGACTGGACGCCTGTTGCTACTAACCAAGCAGGTAGCTACCGCCTGTCCCACGGCTCTGAAATTGTCGGTGCGCTGCAAACTCGTCAGGAAATCAACGTCTGGACGGATGCGGCTGTCTACTCTATGCAGTATCTTGGCCCTCCGTTTGTCTGGGGCTTTACACTTTTATCTGACAACATCTCTATTGCTTCGCCAAATGCGATGGCTACCGCTGCGGGCGTGGTGTACTGGATGGGCACAGACAAGTTCTACGTCTACTCAGGTCGAGTGGAAACGCTACCCTGCGCGGTGCGTACTTATATCTACGACAACATTAACCGGGATCAGTTCTCGCAGGTCTACGCTGGCACGAACGAAGGCTACTCAGAGGTCTGGTGGTTCTACTGTTCCGCCAATTCCGAGGTTATTGATCGCTACGTTATTTTCAACTATCTGGATCGGGTCTGGTATTACGGCTCAATGGACAGAACGGCGTGGCTAGATACATCCTTGCGCGATTACCCAATAGCGGCGACTAGCAACAATATTCTGGTGTACCACGAAGCGGCGGTGGACGATGGCTCGACTAACCCTGCAAGCCCGATAAATGCGTATGTGCAGTCATCCGACTTTGATATTGGTGACGGTCACAACTACGGGTTCGTCTGGCGCATGATCCCTGATATCACGTTCGACGGCTCCAACACGTCGGGTACAACCACCATCAACCCAGAAGTTAACTTCACGGTGCGTCCACGTCAGAATCCCGGTGCCAGCTACAGTGCGTCAAATGCTCCAGTAGTTCAGTCCGCACAAACCTATCAGACGCAAAGTGTTTACACGGTGCAGGAATTTACTGAGATTGTGTACACACGGATTCGTGGGCGGCAGATGGCGTTTAAGGTGGAGTCCAACACGCTAGGTACACAGTGGCAGTTGGGTGTGCCGCGAATCGATGTTAGACCTGACGGCAGACGCTGATGACTGTACAAACTAAACCAGTAGCTTTACCTAAAACGCCGCTGCTGCCATACGCGCCGGTTGTTTATGACAGGCAGTATCAGGACACGCTTAATAACATCCTGCGCCAGTACTTTGCCACGCTAGACAATTTCGCATCTCAGTTCTGTTTGAGCGGTGTTTATACAGTAGCAACATTACCCGGCGCTGGCGCGTTGGGTGCAGGCGCTAGAGCGTTTGTCATTGACTCGTCGGTATCAACATTTGGTACCACGGTAGCTGGTGGTGGTAGCGGAAAAGTGCCGGTTTATTCGGATGGTACCGACTGGAAAGTCGGCTAATACCATAGGATTTGACGCAGTGAAGTGCTACACTTCTTGCAATTGACATTGAGGTGAAACTATGGCTTTTTTAGCCCCTCTTGCTGCTGGTGCGGGCACTGTTGGTGCAACCGCTGGCGCTGCTGCTCTAGCCAAGGGTGCCGCCCTTGCTGGGGGTTCTAGTTTAGCGACTGGTCTTGCGGCTGGCACTGCTCTAGGTGCTAAAGCATCTCTGGCGGCGATGCCCGCCTTATCCTATGCCGGGGCAAACGTAGCTTTACCCGCTCTTGCTAGCAAGGGTCTGGCAGCAGCCACACCGGGTATTTTTAGCGCCGCAGCGCCTGCTCTTGGTGGCTTGCAGTCGCTTGCTGGGCCGGGGTTGCTCAATACGATGGGTATGAGTCCTTTGGCTGGATTGGCAGGAACTACCAGCATGGTGCCAACAGCTACGGGGTTATCTTCTTTATACAGCACTGTCCCTGCGTTAACTACATCCCCAGCGGCGAGTGGCTTGCTCAATACTCTGGGTATGAGCCCATTAGGTGGGGCGCAGGCAATTATCCCTAATGCAACGGTAGCCGGTCAGACAGCGGCGCTGGAAGCGGCGAAGGGAAGCATTATTGGTTCAGGTGCACAAGCACAAACGAACCTTGCGCGACAATTAGCGATGGATGCGGCGAAACAGCAGGCAGTAGGTAGTGGCACTCAGTCGCTAATAAATACTGCTAACACAAACGCCAGCGTAATAGATGCAATTAACCGAAATGTAGCTGGCGGTGCAGCACAAGGTTCTCCCGGAATAGCATCAGCACCGGCACCATATACCCCAGCGTCACCCATCGTAAAGGGGCAAAACTTCTTACAAAACGCGGGTAACTTTTTCAAAGACCCAAGCGTAGACGCAGCAATTGATTACGCCAAGGAACACCCAATGGCAACGGCGGGTTTAGGTTTAGGGGCGTACCAATTACTTAAACCAAAAGAAAAAGCGCCATCTAAAGACGTAGCACTTATTCGTCCGTATACATTTGACTACAACCCCAACGCTGAAGCATATGCAGTCAGCCCAACAACTGACTCTAGTGAACGTTTGTACTTTAATCCTGTTTTTACCGCGCAGACACCCTATGAAGCACCGGGGCCAGAATATAGAAAAGCCGCTGAAGGTGGGCTAATGGGGCTGGCTGTTGGTGGCCCAGTTGAAACTATGTCTGCTATGAACGCAGTGGGCTCTAATCTAATGTATCCACAGGCGCAACTTCAGACCGCCTTGTACTCTAACCCAACTATGCAGCGCCCAGAGCCCGTGAATGTTATATCGCCGAGCGGAGATGCCGCAGTGGGTGCATATACTGGAGAACAAAAACTTGCTGATGGTGGGCAGATAAATCTGCAAGGTACATTAAACGTAAGCAGAGATAACAATGGGCAATCTGGCCCTGCAAGCGTAAACGGTTACTTACCAGTGGGTAGCGGCCCGAGCATGGTTAATCAATCTGCGCCTTTGGCAATGCAACCAGAAGCAAAACCTTCCTACGAAGAGTATTTGTCAAGCAGGCAGGGTGGGGGCGGCAGGATGAGGGCTATAACCCACGATTTGCCAATGACGAGGGAGCAGTATGAACAATTCAACCCTCAGAGGATTTCTGGCCCCATGCGGCCGCAACCATTTGGTCAAGCTGCTGGAATTATGCGGGCTTTACCATTTGCTGCTGGTGGCGGTGTCTCTGATCTTGGCGGTTATTCCGATGGTGGTCGTTTATTGAAAGGGCCCGGCGATGGAGTTTCTGATTCTATCCCTGCTGTCATTGGCAACCGCCAGCCTGCTCGTCTTGCTGATGGTGAGTTTGTGATCCCTGCGCGTATTGTGTCTGAACTTGGTAATGGTTCGACTGAAGCCGGTGCGCGTAAGCTCTACGCTATGATGGATCGAGTGCAGAAGGCGCGAAGCAAAACAGTCGGTAAAAAGAAAGTGGCTGTAAATACGAGAGCGGATAAACACTTGCCTGCATGAAAATACAGCACGTAGATGTTAACTACACGAATCAATTATGGCCGCAGGTGGAGCAATTCATCGATGCGGCTTTAGCGTATCAAGACGATTACACTCTTGACCACGCGAAGGTCTTTGTAACAAACGGTACTTGGATACTTATCGTAGCAATTGACGATGATGCGGTAATCCACGGTGCTGCAACGATAATGTTCTACAACCGCCCAAACGATAGAGTTGCTTTTGTCGTCACGATGGGTGGCAGGCTAATTACAGGGTCAGATACTTACACGCAATTCACGGACATACTGAAAGCATTCGGTGCCACTTATATAGAAGGCGCATCACGTGCATCAGCAATGAGACTGTGGGAGCGATTTGGCCTCAAAGAAAAGTACCGGGTTGCGGGAGCAAAACTATGAATATTTTTAAGTGGTTGTTTAATCCTGAGTGGTTCATGTTCTATGCCGGTGGTGGCAGCGGTGGCTCTCAACCCCGCGAAACTGTACAAACTCAGACCTCGATTCCTGAGTACGCCAGACCATACGTCGAGCGCATGCTGGGTAAAGCCGAAGCCGCAACGAACGCTCCGTACCAAGCTTATGGTGGACAGCGTGTTGCTGGGTTTGAACCACTACAACAGCAGGCGTTTCGAGGCGCAGAAAATCTTGGACCTACTGCACAAACTGGCATGGCGTCACAGCTTGCTGCTGGTGCTGGTCTACGCGCTGCTGGTATTGGGTACGACCCCACAGGATTTTCCAGCACATACCAAGCGCCGGGGCAATATCAACCGGGGCAGTTTGGCATCATGGGCGCACGGACTAGTAGCTTTACCCGTCCCGGCACAGCCGAAGCTTTTATGTCGCCGTATCAACAGGCTGTCACAGATATTGAGAAGCGTGAAGCAACACGACAATCTGACATTCTTGGACAGCAACTACAAGGTCAGGCAGTACGTCAGGGTGCGTTTGGCGGCGCTCGGTCTGGGATTGTTGAAGCAGAGCGTCAGCGCAATTTGGGGATGCAGTTAGGTGATATCCAAGCCCGTGGGGGCCAAGCAGCGTTTGATCGTGCTACACAACAGTTCAACGCTGAGCAGCAGGCAAGGCTGCAAGCACAATTAGCTAACCAACAAGCATATATGCAAGCGCAGCAAGGGACTGAACAGTCTCGGCAGTTTGGGTTCGGTCAAGGTATGACGGCTGCGGAAGCTCAAGCCCGCTATGGTACAGAAGCGCAGCGTATGGCAGAGCAGTCGCGTCAGTTTGGTGCGCAGTTTGGACTGCAAGGGCTACAGCAACAACTCGCCGCCGCTGGTCAGCTAGGGCAGTTGGGTCAGCAACAGTTCGGACAAGAAGAAGCCGCTATGCGGGCGCAAGCGGGTGCAGGTGCTTTGCAGCAACAACGTTCACAACAAGCGTTGGATCAGGCATATCAAGATTTCTTGTCGCAACGAGGTCATCCGCAGCAGCAGTTGGCGTTCATGTCCGACATCTTGCGTGGCGTTCCATTGTCACAATCGACGCAGTCGGTCTATTCCGCACCGCCGTCTATGTTTGGGCAGTTAGCGGGTGCGGGTATGACTTATATGGGCGCTAAGCAGGCAGGGATATTTGCCGAAGGTGGGTTGGCTTCTGTTGCTGCAAACAAATTGTCGCAGGGGTAAATCATGCTAAGACAAATCCAAGAAATTCAAGATTTGGCAACCAAGTACTCCAAGGCTGACCTTGGACGCATGGTGCAGTTGGGCTTGCTCGACCCACAAAAAGCAATGATGGCTGGCATGATGATCCAGCGTATCGAGCAGCAAAACGCTAAACCACCGCAGGCTACTGTTGCCCAAGAAATACTTGGACTACCTGCTGTCGCTAACCAACCACAACCACCGCAGCCACAACAACCACAGCCTCAGATGCCTCCGCAAGGTGTTGCTGCGCTTCCTCCACAAGGTGCGCCAAGTGCTGGTGTTGCTGCGCTACCAAGTGGCATTAAAGAAATGGCTGGTGGTGGCATTGTGGCATTCGACGAAGGTGGTGAGGTGCCGGGGTATGCAGCAGGCGATCTCGTTTATGACCCATTCACAGGATTGCCTGTTACTGGCGGTGCTCCGACGGATGATTACTCAGCAGCAGAACGCTTCGGGATGTTTTTTGATCCTAACTACAAACCATATCGCCCTTCAAAGCCGCCCGTAAAAAAGGAAGAGGCTAAAGGTGCAACACCTCCAGCGTTTATAGACGCCCGGCAAGCGACACCTGCTGCCCCTGCTGCTCCGGTTGCACCTTCACCATCAGCAGAAAAAGAAGCTCGTGGCCCACAGGTAGCAAAAGCACCGCCGCTCCCTGCTATCGCACGTCCCGAAATAGATAAGTCTACGTTCGAAGAAAAAGTAGCAAAGGCGACACCCAACATTCCTGATCTTGTTAAGACGGAAGTAAAAGCTCCGGGCAAAATACTTGAAGAGCAGAACGAACTGTACAAGCAGGCAGGGTATGACCCCGATGTCTTTAATAAAATGATCAAAGGTATTGAGGAGAAGAAAGGTAAAGCCGCGTCTGAAAAAGACGCCGCAGTTGGTCTGGGTATTATGAAAGCAGGTCTCAGACTTATGGGTTCTCGTGAAGGTCAAGAGTTCCAAGAACTCAGTGCGGGTGCGCAAGAAGGACTGAACGACTACGCAAAAGCTGTTGAAAAACTCAAAGATAGACAAGAAAGATACGACGAGCGTATAGAGCAATTCCGCCTAGCAGATGCACAAGCAAAACGCACTGGGGCAGAGAGCGCCCTTGCGCGTAGAGATAAGTTGGCTGAAATGCTACAAGCGGATGAACGTGCGTTGTTTACCGCAAAGTCACAGGCCGCTAATGTTGGAGTGCAGGCAGCAACCAGCCTAACTACCGCTGATAAGAGTTTGATGGGTCAGTTGTATGCCACCGAGACATCCGCACAAACCCAGCGATATGTGGCAAATCTGCAAGCACAGACCCAGCGCGAGTACACGGGCGCACTGAGAGCGCAAGGGATTGAGGCTAACAAAGCAAAGATACTGATCGATGCGGCAGGAGACTTTATTTCCAAGAACGCAGGCAACCCGCTGTATATGCAAGACCCTAGTAAACTGCAAAGCGATGCGATTGCCTACGCTAACTCAATGGCGCTTCAATTTGGTATTACACCAAAAGGGGCGAATATGGCCCCGCCAGCTAAACCAAATGCAGCCGCGTACGAAAATAAGTATGGCCTTCCCCCTGTGAAATAAGGAGCGCATCATGGCAACACGCTATGAGCAGATCATCGCTAACGTCCAGAGCATGATCAACCAAAGTGCTCCTATGACGGATATTGACGGGTATTTAGGTACACAAGGGCTAACTCCTGCGCAATTTCGTAAACTGGTAGAAGGCCCGACTATTGGTGGGCAGGCAAAGGAATTCTTTAAGGGTATCCCTGCCGGTGCTGTTGGTCTGCTGGAAACTGCCGGGGTTGGTGCAGCGGCTATGCTGCCTGAAGGATACGAAGAACCTACCCGCAAATTTATCCAAGAAAAAGGTGCCGCGCTTCGTAAGCCGTTTGCCCCAGAGATGGGTTATGAAGAAACAATCCCTCGTAAGTTTGGTGAGGCGGTTGGCTCCACAATTCCATTCTTCGCAACAGGGCCGTTTGGGTTAGCAGGCCGTGCTGCCGCAGTTGGTACAGGTGCCGCTGCTGGTGCAGGCGAAGCACGTCTTGCTGCCGAAGAAAAAGGTGTAACGGGTGATGACCGTGCACTTGCTACCGCGTTGGGTGCGCCAGTTGGTCTGCTTGATCTGGTTGCTCCACAACTCAACATAGGTAAAAAACTTATTACTCGCGCCGCTGTGACCGGTGGTGTTGAAGGTGCGACTGAAGCCGCCCAGAAAGTCGCCCAAAACTTAATTGCTCAAGGCATCTACAACCCGGAGCAGCCGCTCTTCGCTGGTGCCGCTGAAGAAGGTGCATATGGTGCGGGGGCTGGTGCGTTAACTCGGTTCTTGATGGACGCTGCACTTGGACGGAAAGCACGTGGGGCACCGGGTACACAGCCTCCTTCTACTGAAGCCCCCGGTGCTGTTGGTGTTCCCGCAGAAGCTAGACAATTCCCACTTGGGCAAGTGCCTGAGTTTGGTGAAGGGTATGAAGGTTACCGCGCTGCGCCGGAGCCTTTCCGTGAAGCAGAAGAAAAAGAAGCCGCACGGCAGAACCGTTTGTTCCAGATTACTGAGTTGCGAGATCAGCACGATGTGCTGATGCGTGAGGTTGACCGTTTAAAAACCCAATTCGAAGCTGCACCTACTGAGGAACAACGAGGTGCCATTCTTGGGCGAGCCAATGAGCTTAATGCTGCGCGGGCTGACCTTGAAACTCAGATTAAGCAACTATCCAAGGGGCTAGAAGGCGCTGAACGCGCTGGGGCTGTAGCTGAACCGGGGCAGATGGGGTTGGACTTCGATATGCCCGAGATGCCACGCCAGCAGACTGGCGAAGGTGTTGTGCTGGGTGAAGAGCAGGTTGCCCCCGCAGGTATCACGCCTGAACAATCTGAGTTCTTTAGACAGCAGCGTATCGCCGACATTAACGCACGATTGACCGCTGGTGAGTTAATTACAGACGCTGATAGAGCGTTTCTCCAGATGGATGCACGGGAACAACGTGCGGCGTTTGAAGAGCGCCCTACACCTGAATTAGCATTGCCCGAAGAGCGAGATCAATTCCGTCTTGGCCCACAGTACATTCAGCCTGCACCTACGATGGAGGAGGCGGTTGAGACACGCCCGGTCACTGAAGCTGACTTCAAGGTAATGGGTATTGCCAAGACCAACAAAAAGTTGCGCGAAGCCATCTTGGATAAAGACCTTGCTGACCCTGCGCAACGTGCCGAAGTTCAAGAAGTACTGACTGACTTTGCTAACGACCCCAACCGCAGTGCTAGGATAATTGAAGGGGTAAACAAGTTTCTAAGCAATCCTGTATTTATGGAACAGGGTGAACTTGATTTGCGTCTACCTAGAAAGCCACGTGCCAAGAAAGCAAAGGAGGCAGCTGATGTCATCCAACCTACAGAATCTGTCGAACCAGCAGTTGAGCCTAGCGTTGCAGTGGCTGACGAACGCGGAGCCGCACCCGCCGGAGGAGTTGCAGCACCTGTCACCGGGGGAATGGATGTTACTGGAGGGGTTGCTCAACAGCCTGATGTCGGAGCGGGAGGACAGCCAACTACACTAGAAGGGGCCCCACGTGAACCTGTACCGCCTGCTGTATCACCTACCGCTGCCCCGGCGCTGGAAGCACCTGCTGCTCCTACGCCTGCTGAAGGGAAAGTAACTCCTAAAGAAGCCACCCGTAGGCTGGTGCAAGAAGGCAAAGTAAAACCTGCGGAAGCAAAAGGTATCGTCGAAGATATTACGGACGGATTTGGTGAAGTATCAACGGCAGATATAGAAGAACAAATCCGTTCTTTGAAAGGCGAGACTGCACCAAAAGTACCGTACACCCCAGAACAACGTGCTACCGCAGAACAGCATGCTAAAGACCTCGGCGGTGAGATAGCTTGGCAAGAAGGTGAGTTTGCGCTTATACGTGGGTATTCTGCGCTTACAGGGCGACCTGTATATGCAGCGGCAAAAGGTTCGCTACGTACCAAAATTGATATTGAATCTTTTACTGGGAATTTATTTACCCCACAAGAACGTGCCCGTTTAGTTGCAGAAAAGAAACGGCAAGAACAGGCTGCGGAACAAGCGCATAAAACCAAACCGTTTATCACCTTTACCAAAGGGAAAATCCAGACTTCAAAGAACACGCCAAAAGAACTAGGCAGTATTGTTGCTGGATGGTCAAAACTGTTAGGTATCCGTGCCAACATCTACATCACTACGATGGAAGATGCGCGGGCGGACGTAGGTAAATTCACCGGCCCTTACCGGGCAATTGGCTCGGCTGCACTCGATCCGCTAAACGCAGGGTCTATGCGCAGAATGTCGAACGGCGACTACTACATCGCCTTTACACCATCAACCAGCAAAACTTCAATGCTTGAGGTGTTAGCGCATGAACTTGGTCATGTGCACATGAAGGAGATGTACAACAACGCTTCGCCAGAACTGCAAGCATCTATACAGAAGGCGTTTCAGAAATGGCTGGGTGAACAAAAAGGTAAGACTGCACGGGAACTCGTCGATGCACTCCGCGCACGAACTGCTGCTAAACAAACTCGTGTAGCGGAAGGGTTAATGGCAGATGAGCTAAAGCCTTACTGGCGCAGCTTTGACGAATGGTACGCAGACCAAGTATCGCGCTGGGCAACCACAGATGAGAAGCCTATCTCCGTTGTAGAGAAGTTCTTTGCGCGGTTAGGACGTGCACTGCGTAGCTTCTTTGGCAATCTGAAGAACAATCGGTACTTACCGGATGAGACTTTCGTTCAGTATCTAAAGGAAGTAAAAAAGGCTTCGGTCAAACCAACTGCTGATGTGCAAGCAGGTGATGCTAAGTCGATGGTGCGGGGGATGATAGATACCGCAACCACTAACTTTAAGAAGTGGTTCGGCAACTCCAAGATTGTTACTTCTCGCGATGTTGGCCCTGTCTCTGGCGACATGATTATGCGTCGTATGGGAATCCCTGAACAAGAGCGCAAGGAATACTGGGGAGGGCTGAGTCAAGAAGAGCGTGACCGCTTGACTGAAGAGTATCGGAATCGCGATGGTGTGGGTAAGCCCAAAGTCATGTACCACGGCACCGCTCGTGACATCTCTGAGTTCCGCCCAAAACAAGCAAATGCTATCTTCCTGACGGATGATCCTCTGTTTGCTGAAAGTTTTTCGAGTTCGTCCGAAGATTACATGCTGAAAGAGCTGCGGGCTAAACTTTCAGAGGCACAACTTAACGAGTTATATGATAAGGCGGATGCAATTGCGGCACGTGAGGACACATCTCCTATCGATGAATTTAATAATTTGCTCAGTGAACTTTTACCCAGCCGTGCAAATATAGTCCCGGTATACGTCAGTGCACAGAACCCATTTGACTTCCAAAAACGTAGTCACCTAAATAAATTAGCTGAAATTATTGGTGATGAAGACCTCATGAATGATGTTATGTATGGGGAATGGGAAGCGATTGAAAGTGCCACAGTACAGGAAGCAATTAAATATTTAGGGCATGATGGCTTCTACGTACAAGAAGGTGGGCGCAAGAATCTCGCTGTCTACGAACCTACACAGATCAAATCCATATTCAATACCGGTGCGTGGAGTCCGACGGATAGCAGGATTTCGTATCAGCGGAAGAGTGCTGAAGGCGAACTGACTACCGAAGGTCAACGTGCCGCTGCGCTGAACGAGCGCATGAAGGGTATTGCCAACGAGCCGGAGCCAGATGTCGATCAGACATTCTTAGACCGCTTGACCCTGATGAGCGAGAAGTCCAAAGGCATACCGATGGCTATCCGTCAGGCAGTCGTGGATAAAGATGCGCCGGTCAAAGAGAAGCTTGTTGCCGCTTATCAAAACAAGGTCACGAACAGCCTTGGCGAAATTCGCGGAGACATACTGAACGAACAGGCGCAGGAAGCCACGGGTGTTGCTGATCAACTGATGAAGCGTGGTGGTATCCGTGTCGGTGCTGATGGCTTGTATGAAGTCTACGACCGTGTAGAAAACGGGCAGAGTATCAGCCTTGACGGTGTATTTGAGATCATCATCGAGAAGCTGGGTGCCAAACTAGGTTCTGCCAAGGAAGCGGTAACGCTTTCGCATCGGGCGTTCATTGCGCAACGTGCCAACGAAATCAACAAGCGTAACGAGTTGCTTAGAAGCCAAGCCGAAACGGCAGAAGCCAAAGGCAATAAGCAGGCAGCGGCAAAATTGCGCAAGCAGATTGTGAACGTACGCGCGTCTCAGGCTGAGATTGATGCTGGCCTTGAGGCTATGAACACGTTCCCCGAACTGAAGCAGGCATTTGACGTATTTACCAAGTACAACGAAGGCATCATTGACTTCATGGTATCGACAGGCCGTCTCAGCCCAGCGCAAGCACAGGACTGGAAAGACAACGTGGGCTACGTGCCGTGGACACGTGTAGAGGAAGACACCAATAAGCTTGAGTCCGCTAACAAGCTGCGTACCGGTAACGTGCACTTGACTGAGTTGCCAAAGCTGGACACCGCAGGTAGCTCCAAAGAGATTCGCAACGTGCTCGACAATATGGTGGGCAACACCATCTGGGCTATCCGGTCAGGCTTGAAGAACCGTGCTGCGGTCAAAACACTAGAGCAACTGCCGGATGCCGAAGAGCTAAAGACGCAGGATGAGGTTGACCGCGAACTGAAGAACAATAAGCAGCTTGTGGTATTCGCCTACCGTGACGGTGAGCGCGTAGCGTTCCGGGTGCAGAACCAAGAAGATGTGGCAGCGTTCTCCAGCGTGGTGGATGTTGCAGGCCCAGTAATGAAAGCGTTCACAACAGCAGCGACCGGCTTGCGTAGTTTCGTTACTCACATGCCAACCTTTGCGTTGAGTCAGCTTGCACAGGATACGGGCCGCGCTATGTTCCTGTCCGGTGTGAAGCATCCGTTTGCGCTGCCTAGCAAGGTGCTGAGTAACTTCTATCATGTGGTCACCGGTGGTGAGACTGACATCCAAGCGTTGGGTATCACAGGTGCTTACGATGGTATGCCTGACCACGCAATGCGTCGGGCGCGTGAGCGTCATGGTTTGCAAGAACGTAATGCCTTCCTCCGTGCATGGGACAAGCTGGAAGATTTCTCACTTGCTGCTGACATGGCGGTACGTGCGGCAATCTACGACCAGACCATGAAAGAAACCGGCGACCGAGTGCTGGCTTTCCATCGCGCCAAGGAATACATCAACTTTAAGACCGGTGGCAACGGGCAGACCGTACGTATCCTGCGTCAGATCGTGCCTTTCATGAACGCCTACATCCAAGGTATGGATGTGCTTTATCGCACTATCCAAGGCAAGGGCTTGTCGATGGAAGACCGCAAGACTGCAATGGCACTGTTCTATACGACTGGAGCCAAGGTAGCTGCGCTGTCTTTCTTGTACGCTGCACTGGTGGGCGACGATGATGACTACAAAGGTCTGGATGACTACGAGCGTGATAAGAACTTTATCATTCCCGGCACTGGCCTAAAACTGCCGGTTGCACCTGAGATTGGCTTCCTGTTCAAGGTTCTGCCAGAGCGCCTCTACCAAGCGATTGCCCGTGAAGGCACCGAGCGCCCAGTCGATGCCAAGACTTTCATGCGCAGTATGCGTGACGCTGCAATCAACGCGTATGGTGGCGTTAACCTAACCCCGCAATTGATTAAACCTGCGATTGAGGTGGCGACTAACTATTCGTTCTTCACCAACAATCCTATCGTCGGTATCAACATGGCGGGGAAAGAGACGTACTTGCAGTTCAACAACAGCACCTCGGAACTTGCCAAGCTATTCGGGCATATCGGCATCTCGCCCATGAAGGTAGACCACTTGCTGCGTGGGTATCTGGGCACCGTGGGTGGTGTGGCGTTGGATGTTACCGATGCTGTAGCTGACCCCAACCGCATGAACAAACCAATCAACAAGCTGCCGTTGATCAAGACCTTCATGTATGACGATACTGGGCGTGGTTATAAGACTGAGTTCTATCAGTTCCGTGAGGATGTAGACAAGGTGGTCAACTCGGTGAATACGTTCAAGCGGGAAGGCCGTGCTGAAGAATTGCAGGAGTACCTGACCGAAGACAAACTCAAGCTGTACTCGATGAAGGGTGTAGTAAACAAGATTGAGGAGCAGCTTGGGAATATGCGCAAGTACCGCAACATCATTGCGAATGATCCAGACCTGACCCCGGAAGAAAAACGGGAGAAGACGGATTCGATTCTTGCGCTAGAGCGTCAGTTGCTGACTAACTACAACATTCCGAAGCTGAAGCAAATAGCGGGGTATTAAAAAAAAGCCCCCGGTGCAAGGGGAGTAGCACTCGGGGGCAGTCTCAAGTTCCCTTGGAGAAAGCATTGAGTGCGCCAAGCATATCACGCCAATCTCCAGACCCGCAAGCCATATCGCCCCCGCTCCACAACACGCTTGCACACCACCTGCATCCGTAGCCGGTCAGCCTCTTTCTCCACAAACTCCTGCACCGGGCGGTAGTCCAGACAGGGGATGAAGAAAGAGGTTTCTGGGCGGAACGCCTTCCAATCAATCCAGATCGGGGTGGACAGAATCCGGAGCATTTAGCAGGATGTCTTCGTCAAAAAAGCCAAGCTTGGATGCGTCAAACACCAGCGCCTGTACGTTCTGCGCCGTGTTGGTCACTGTGCCTGCAAACATCCGCTTGCGCTTCATACCAAGGTAAGCGCCAGCTTTCTGATACGGCTCCAACGACCCTTCGTAGCTCATCGAATACTTGCTGCAATCCTCGCGGTAGGGGCGCACGGACACAAACAATAGCTTCGTATCAGGCTCATACCGTGCAGTCAACGGCCCACGTGGTTCGCGTATCGGTGCATGCTCCAACCCAGTCTTGTTATCTTTGCTACCGTTGATAACCAGAATCTCGTGGAAGTGACGTTGCAGGAACGCCCCGAGGAAGTCCTCGCTGTCGAACATAGACTCCTTGTTGATGCGGCGGCTGTTCTTAATCAGGTCTACCGCGCAGTCCATCACCGGCTTCATAGGGATGTCGTGCAACCCCAATCTACCTGCAATGATGCCTCCTGCAATACCAATCGCCATACCTGCTGACCAGAAGCGTTCGTTGCCTGTGATGCCAGCCGCCCGGTCAATCTTCTCGTTGACCTTGTTCAGGAACTCAATCGTCGCTGGCAAATCACTTTGGATGTGCTGAATAAATGGGGTAATAGCATGCCCGTAGTTATTCGTTAGTCTGCCGAAGTGACGCTTGGACTGAACTGCATCTAGCGAGGTATCCAAAGAAATGTTGGCCTCCAGTATGCGCAGCAGTTCCGGCTCGGGGAACGACTTAATTGATAGCAACGCATCACGAATGACTTTGTTGGATGACGACACCACCGGAAGTTGCCACGATGTGTTGTTGACCCGCTCGACGTTGGCTTTGGAAGACATACGTCCTTTGCCCTTACCAGAAGTGATGTCGTACACCAGATCGGACATCGGCTCCGGCTTCATGTTGGTCAACTCATCAATAGTTGCCGTTATGTTCTGTAAGCTACCAAACCGCTGTAGGCGGAAGTTGTGCGTATCCTTGTAGTTCATCATCAGAGCACTTGGACTGCCGTAGATGCTGTTGATCGCTTGCAGTATGGTGGACTTGCCGGTACCGCCTTCCTTACTAACTAGGTTTAATAGAAAGCCACTGAGCGCACCTTCCCCTACGAACTTCATTAACGGGCCACCCCAACCAAGGCACAGCGCCAGTGCACGTATCTCCATGCCGGGGTTACGATAATGGTTGATAACATCCTTCCATACGTGGAAGTCGCCACGTGTACCAAACGCGGGTACTAGTGGCAGCGTTGCTGCTGACGGTGGGCTGTATTCGATTGTGTCATGCCGGATTTCTTTCTCGCCAAGAATGAACGCGCTGTCATCCGACAACCAACCAAACTGCTTACGCGCAATCTCGGCTTTACCCATCGCTTGTAGTTCTTCCACCCAGCGAGTTGTATACAACATCATTGCCTCCTGTTTTTTGCCAATAATCGCCACACCATGCTTGGCAATCGTGCTCATGAATTTATCTTTGGAGATGACATCCTGTAATGGCATGATGAACTCACGCACACCATCCTTTGGGAGATGCAGACGTAACATTACGCACTCACCATCCTCGGGATCGTGCAGTCGCTTCACCACATAGAAATCGTGCGGGAAGATCAGCGTATCATCTTCGGTCTCTTCAGAGCCGTCTTTGTTCTTCTTGGGCATTCCTTGCAGGTAAATGCCACCTACATTCCCCCGAAAGAATGGGAATGGAAACTTAGGGATTGTGTACGTACGGACTTCCTGCGTGACTGGCTCAACGTCTTCAACAATTGGCGCTTCCGCATCTTCATCTGGATGGATAACTTCTCGTCCAATTTGTATAGGAGAGGTAACCTTGAGCGAACAGCCCTCACATAACGCTGGCGAAAGCTTTTTAAAGGTGTCACATGTGTACGGCCCTTTTGTTTGAGCAGCTTTCTTTTCAGTAGTTCGAGCATCGTATTCAGGGTGCTTGTTCGATAGAATATGGATCGCTTTTCCGGCATCAACACAGTGATGCGCAATCGATAGCCCGGCTCTCCATAAGGGTTCCTCCACCGTGTCCTGATTTTCGTAAATATGCGCAAGTTGTGCACAGCCTTCTCCCTGTACAGATTTAAGCAGAATGGTCTTGAACCGTGACTGATAGTTGCCTAGCAGTGCAAGTGTCGTGGGATCAATCTGCCGTTGGAACGGCTTCTCACCCGGAATGTGGAACTCGTTCGATACGAACTTGTCACGTAGAGCGTCCAAGCCCACACGTGTGCCAGCCATTAACAGCTTTACAGGCTGCGGATCATCCGGGTTCTTAAAGTTAAGCGTGTCTGGTATGCGCAGAATACGTGCAACGTCAGCGGTAACTGCTGGGTCAGCATGTAGATTCTGTGCAGTGCAAAGCGCCTTCAGCCCTTCGGCAAAGCCACGCCATTCGTTTTTCTCAAGCGCCTCTTCAAGCACCCAGTATGCATGCACCCCACGACCGGAGTTCACGATAGCGGTTGGCCTTGGCAGGCTGGTCTTCTTAACAAAATCCTTCAGCGCAGCAACGCCTTCAGATTGATCTGCGTACGGCTTACCAAGACCACAGTCGAGGTCAAGGAAAAAAGAATTGAGATGTGATGCGTTAGCGGTAGTCCGCCCGGAATCATCAGTAAACGAAGCGAGTGCAAAGTACGCGTCATAGCCTCTATGTACCAAGGCATCTGCGTAGCTATCGATCTCCTCTACCGACGATACGAATATTTGTTTTGGTTTTGCATCCTTCTTCAGTCCCACTACGCAATACTGCCCCGTAGCTGGTAGAACCAAAGACAGGAAGTCTGTCCTCGTAAGCATAGCCGCCCCAAGCCGTCTTTTAAAAATAGGTAGGCAGGGATAGTGACGGCAACTACCCTTTTCGGGTGCGCTCCCTAGCCTCCTAAACCTGTGTTATTTCCGCTTCTTCAACAGCGTCTCCACTACCTTGGCAACTTGTTCTTGGTACGCAGGCGGCACTTTCGTTAAGCCCTTGAACCAGTTGTAAATCGTGGCGCGGGTTACCCCGAAGTGCTCTGCCACGTCCTGTGCTGGTATATCGTTTTCTATGCACAGGTTGCCAAGCTGGACACCAAGCTTGTTGGTGTCCGCTGAATTAACGATTTTGACAAAGCGGGATGAGTACCCGTTACTCATCATCCCACTCAGCGAGGATTTTGCTTACGTCCTTTTTCTCAGCGGGAGCCTCCTCTTTCTTGCTCGTACGCTTCGTTGGCTCAGAAACGACTTGCGCCGCCTCACTTTCGCCAGCATCTGCGTCACTATCCGCTGCCACCGCCTGCGCTTTCTTTGCCGGGACAGGCTTTTCAAACTCTTCATCGTTAGATTGGTCACCATCCTTCACTCCATCCGTCTGTGCAACGGTCATCGTGATTGCGCTTACTGCTGATGGAGACTTGCCTTGCTCCAGTGCAGCTTGGAATTCGCTGGTCTCAAGGAAACGTACAGGCTTGAAAGTCAGCTTTGGTGTGGAACTATTGGTGTCGAAGCGCATTTCAGTTACGACCGACGTAATAGGCGCACCCTTACTTGCAATCATCTTTGCATATGTCTGCAAAGGCCACTTGCCATTCTCACCGGCACCGAAGATGGAAGTAGACGGCAGTGCAAGCTGGTACACGTCACCGCTAATGTCGTTCTCCAAGACAACTGCTAAACGCTGCTGGAAGCGGCAAGCACGGCTATCGCCCTGACCCGAGCCCTTGATGTTCTGTGGGCAGCTAGCGCACGACTTCGACTGAGGTGCTTTAGCTTTGGCATCTGGGGTTTCACCGTCTGCTGACCAGCAATCCGGGGCGCTGACTACGCCCTTCTTGTAAGTGCCTGCGTAGAAGATACGCGAAATTTTCTGTGCCGCTGCAACGATCACAACATTCATTGCACGGTCTTCGTTCTGCGCAACTTCCTTGCCATTGACCAGCATGCGCCAAACGCCGCCCTCGATGGAGATACGCTTGTTACCGCCGCCACTACCACCCATCAAGGCTTTGGTAGTTTCATCAAGTTCCGCTGTACGCAGGTGGCTGGGAAGATTTTGGTTGAATAGAGCTAGATCGCTCATTGCTTTCTCCTTATTTACGACGAACAACAACCGCGTAACGGCTGTCAACATTGAGACCCGGCGGACACTTGTCGGGATTCTCTTCCAAGAACGAAGCCATATTGTTCTGCGAGATGCGTTTCTCTATTAACTCTAAGGCTTCGTGTTTCTTCACGAACGAATGAAATGAGTGCCAATCATTCGTCCAATAGCGTTTGGCAACTCGACGGCTTACTGTACCAAACGGTGTTTTGAGGCTATCAGTGCCGACCATCTTGCAAGTCTCCAGAAGCTGGAACTCAATAGTATCCAGAGCCTCCTTGAGTTCGGCATCTTCTTTCTCGAACTTGTCAGCCAACGCTTTACGGGCATCGCGTATCTTGATGTACGTCTTAACCAGCTTGTCGGTTGGGATGACTTGTGACTTAGTTTCATCATCCATATTGATCTCCAAGGGTAACTACAACTACAGAATAGAATTATTCTTTGACACTGTCAAGGGGTTCTAATAAATTATTGTAGAGGTCTACAACGCGAGAGTGAATATCAATCTTTGCCTCCAACATGGCATACATACGCTTCTCTACAGGGGAGCCTTGCAGGTGCACGACAGTGCAGGGGTTACGCTGACCAGCGCGGTGGGTACGTGCATTAGCTTGCAGGTAGGTCTCCACGCTCATCACGGGCGACCAGTACACGATCACGTTGGCTGCGGTTAATGTTACACCGTGAGATGCCGCTTGTGGCTGGATTATCAAAACTTTTGGATCAGGTTCTGTTTGAAATCTGGCAAAGATTTCTGTGCGCTGCCGCACGGGCACGTCACCACTGATGATCTCGCAAGTGTATTTTGCCTTCCTTAGTTCTTCGTCAATTATCTGAATACTATGTTTATAAGGAACGAAGACGATGACCTTGTGGCTTGCCTCGTCGATAACTTCTTTCAATGCGGCAATACGATTCGATGCGTCAAAGGCAACGACCCCTCCACTATCCGAGTACACCGCGCCACATGAAAGCTGAAGTAATTTGTTCAGGTTCGCCGCAGCGTTGACCGTGCTGATCTCTTCACCTGCTGCCACCGTCACCATGTGCTTGCGTAACGCCTCGTAGTACTTCATCTGTTGCGGAGTCAGTGGTACGTCTCGAGTGGTATAGGTTACCTCTGGTAAGTCTAGGCATTCTTCTTTTGTGTATCTAATCGCGGGCTGAAGAACTTCATGCACTATCGACTCTGCCTGTGGGCGTGGTACGTATTTGAAGGTAGTAACTTTCTGCATCACCATGTCTCTGAACGACCCGAAGAATTTGGGCACCGACGATGGGTTAACGACCCGTGCAAGTCCGTATGCGTCCGTTGGAGACTGTGAAGCCGGGGTGCCTGTTAGCATCCAGACCCATGTACTGGGGGCCAGCGTCTGGTTGAGTACCTTCCAGCGTTTTGTGGATACCGTCTTGTAGGCGTTGGCTTCGTCCACCACGATCAGATCAAAGTCTTCTTCCTTGACTGCATCCTTGATGATGTCCAGCCCATCGAAGTTACAGATCACAAAGTCAGCATCTGACTGTACTGCGGCAATTCGTTTCTCTCGTGAGTGACTGTGCGCGATAGCAACTGTCCGGTGCATAGCAAATCGGAACAAGTCATCCTGCCAAGCGGACTGCATGATCGACAAAGGACACAGCACAAGAACTCTACGGATGAGACCTATCGACATTAGATAGTCTGCCGCCCAGATAACGCTGCCTGTCTTGCCGGTGCCTTGCTCGTTGAAACAGAATGCCCTGCGGTGCAGAGTCAGGAACGATGATGTTTCCTTCTGATGTTCGAACGGGCGGTGCATGCCGGGCCATTTGTAGTGCGACATGATTGGAGATGGCACGTTCTTGATACGCAAGTTCTTCAGCACCTGCGCTTCTTCCAGCCCCCACTTCACCAACACCTCGCCAGACTCCAGCACTTTGCTCTTTGGGATGACTTCCGTGATGCGGTTCGGGTTGCGAACTTTCAATAAGAGTGCTTTGTCTTCGATGATCTGCATGCTGTTTCTCCAAGGGGTTACAGGCTAAAGTGACATTTTCACAATAGCCTGCGGTGTTTCTATTAAGTTGTTGGTACTTATCGAGCCTAGAGCTCTCTCTGTGCCGGTGGTGCGTTCCGGCGCTCTCTATTTTCAACTTTCCCAACTGGGATGGAGACCAACCTTTCCGCAGGTTCCAGTCTACGGGGGCGGGGGTATTGCCCAGCCGATCTCCATGCCACTTGGTGCCGGTCTCTCCCGGCTGTCTTTACTTCTTTTTCTTCTCGCGCTTACTTGTTTCTGATACTAACGCGCCAGAAGAGCTTCGCTTGAACGACCGGTTAGCAGATGCACTTTGCACTCGCACACCGTCTTTGTTGCTACCGCCTTTGGACAGGGCTTTCACGTGAGCAATGTCTTTGCCTTCACGCGCATCGGCTTTACCGTTGCCGTTGCCGTCTTTGCCTTTCTTGTCCATCGCTCGACGGGCGCGTTGGCGCTCCATCCTGTCAGGGTGTTCCCCGCGCTTCTTCTCCAGTTCGTACTCGTGCTTGTACGGTCTTGGTGTCTTTGTATATGGCATGTCAGTGCCCCCTTCCATTATGCAGGCAGTCTGTCACCGCACAGAAGTTCTTGCAAGTGAAGTTCGGCCTTGCGTTCCACACATTCTTTTCCAAGCAGGTTTCCAGCGAGTTCGTTGCGTCCAGCCACTGAATCCACGCTTTGCCCTTACCCTCATCGTTCTCGTAGTCGCGAGTCACGAAGTCGTTTGCTACCAAGAACAGCAGCCCAGCCTTGACCTTCTTCACTTGCGGGAAGTGCTTGAAGATAGCCAGCGATAACAACTCCAATTGCTTTGTGTCTGCGTACTTGCTGGACTTGCTGGTCTTGTAATCCACCAGATGGCACTTCTCGCCGTTGAGGATAATCAAGTCAGCGATACCACGCCACCACACATCCTTCGAGTCAAACTTGCAGGCTTGCAAATCCTTGGTCAAGCCCATCTCGTACTCGCAAAGCTTATCACCCTTGATGTTGATCAGCGCGTCCAAATGCTCCTTGATGAACGCAAACTTCGCCGGGATCGGGGTGCCGTCTCTGACATACTCTTCAGCGGCGGTATGCACTGCCGTCCCGTACAACAGGTGTTCCTGCGGCGGCTCGATAATGTCTCGCTTCACCCGCATCCGGTAGTACTTCTGCGGACACTGCTGAAACATACTAATACTACTGTACGACCATGTGTACTTCATAGGGGTCATAGCTTTCTCTGACAAGTAAACGCTTGTATGTCAGCACGGAAGGCGTTAGCAAATTTGCAGTCCGACACAATCCGACTCTCGGCGTTGATACCACCAATCCAAAGCCCCAAGATAAATAGCAGGATGGCAACGAACGACTTCGCCCACACATCATTAATGATCTGCCAGATTTTGCGGTAGTTAATAGTTTCAACAAACACGTTAACACTCCCCGTAGGATTCAGCGACTCCTGATTCGCAGTTAAGCGGTAGGCCGGTTGCCCACGCGGGAGTCCATCGCATACATTCCTCAACATACGCTTGCGCCACATCAGCTTCTTCTTTCGGAGCAATACAAGCGACGGCATCATGCACGGTAAGTACGGTTTTGTACCGTTTACCGATCTTTAACATCTGCTCTGCGATCACACATCTGGCGAGTGCTTGGCATAAGTTCTCGACTACTTTCCCACCATAAATCTTGGTGAACCCTATTCGGGTTTTGTATTCGTACTGTACCTTGCCTTGCGGGTCAGTCACCTTCCGAAGCTCCGCATATCGTAAAGGAAGCCCGTTGGGTAGGACAAAACCACACCGTTCTGCGTCAAACTGTAACACGCCTTCCCGCCCAACGGAAGCGGCACGTTTCAAAATCATGGACTCCAGCGAACGCTGCGCCTGCTGCCACAATTCAGGGATAGCCGGGTAGGTCTGCCGGTACACGCTGATGATGCGCTTGCACTCGTCTAGCGGGATTTCAACGCCAAAAGTTTTAAGTTGTGCCTTAAACTTCTCCGCGCCCATGCCATATCCAGCACCAAGGATCGTCGTTTTACCAACGAATCTTTCATCTTTGGTAACGGCAGTCTCTTCTTTACCATAAATCGCCGAGGCCATAATCTTATAGACATCTTCCCCCCTAGCAAACGCTTCGACCAAATCATCCTGCTCCGCCAGCCATGCCAGCGTCCGCGCTTCAATCTGTGCAGAGTCCGCATCGATAATGACGTAGCCCTTGGGGGCAATGATTGCCTTCTTCAGCTTGCCAGCGTTCTGCCCACGAGTTGGCAGGTTCTGTAGGTTGACCTTATCGTCACCGCCCCAGCGACCTGTATGTGCCGCGTAGTATTTGAGTGGTACGGGTAGTTTTCCACGCTTGGAAATATCGATAAAACGCTGCGTCCGTGTCTCCTCCAGCGTAGTCTTGTTGCCCAGCCGGGCAGCGACCAGCGCCTGCACTCGTGGATCATGGTGCTCCTGCAACGCCTTGAACCCCTCGTCTGTCTTGGCGAACGCCCATGCTTCCTTGCCGGTAGTCGCGCTGACTTTTTTAGGTGGCTCAACCCCTAGCTCAAGAAGCAGACCTGCAAACTTCTCATTGGACATGAGCATGTCTTTGTCCGCCGCAGCCGCCTCCAGTAGGCGTTCCTTCCGCGCTTTGACTTCTTCGAGGTGCGTCTCGAGTAGCGGTAAGTCCAACTCCAAAGACGGTTCTACAAACATCTTTAGGGTTGCGTCTACAACTTTGAGTTCCGACGTTGGGAAGTTTTCCTGCTGAAGCATGTCCATAAATATCTTATGGCATAAGTCCACGTCATTGCGGCAGTACTCTCCGTACCGAGCAAGTTGGGTTTCACTGAAGTCCTTGCGGCGTAGCCCCAGCGCGTTGATTACTTCTTCGCCCTTCTCACCAGCGCCATAATGCACCGCCAGCTTCGCGAGACTGCCGCCGACACTGACTCCATGAAGTGCACGTGCCATCGAAAGAGTATCCAGCCAACCTTTCGGCGTAATCCCGAAAAGCCACGACAGTATTGCCCCATCAAACGCGGTGTTGTGTGCGAGGACGAAGTTGTTTTTCCAATCGAATTTCTTGAGGTACTCCTGTGTCGCAGCGCGATCCCCGCTGAACCATTGCGTTTCATTATTCCCCTCTTTGATGCCAACACCAATCACCTCGAAGTCTGGGTGACGCACGTACTCTTCCGTGGTCAGCTTCGAGAACCCGAATTCCTTGCTGTAATACGTTTCAAAATCGACTGTGATTATGTTCATGCGGTTTTTAGTATTGATGTCGGTATATTGGGTACGTCGAATGGCAACTCCATCTGCCGTTGATCCGATACTAACTCCGAGCAAATATCCTGCTCTAGTTTCTTGCGTAGGATGCCACGTAGCTTTGCGAAGTAGGCTGCTTGTTCGGCTTCTGTAAATACACTGAACTCTACCCCACTTAAATTGGGGAAAAGCATACTCTTCGCAATCCCACCCCAGCGTGTGTGTTCAATTGCTTGTGCGCAGCTATGTCGAGCTAAATCAGCATGCGCAGCAATAAACTCTTCGGGGAACTTGTCCATCCGATCAAGCAGCGTTTGCATGAAGTCAGAGATCATGATAGTTTTCCTATCTCTTTGATGAGCACATCAAACTTCAGGCCCGGCTGCAAAAACTTTACACGCTTGTCATCGGTGGGGATTTTCTCGCGGAAGAGGCCGACTGAGACCAGTTCCTTGAGTGCCCGGTGCGTGGTTGCGCGTGATGCACCCTCATACATATTCAGTATGTCGGTAACACGTACGGGCATATCCGCTTCCCAGTACACACTTGCTATACTCAGCATGCGTAGCTTGTGTGGGTTCATGTCGTATTTGGCTTCGAGCCGCGCCATCAATCCACCGAGTTGTCGTACTTTGTTCATATCCTGTCCCTTCTCAAGCAGTAATAAAATGTTGGTCTCTTCGCATCCTCACCGCGCAACTGATACCGGCGAAATACTTTCTTCTCTTCGCGTAGCTCC
>Ga0068872_10000698_pt1 | contig 28192 bp, 25 predicted proteins | sample NOAtaG_7_FD_66441 | JGI IMG/M metagenome (GOLD analysis project Ga0068872, IMG submission 66441) | Freshwater lake microbial communities from Lake Erie, under a cyanobacterial bloom - NOAA_Erie_Diel1S_2200h metaG | ecosystem: Environmental > Aquatic > Freshwater > Lake | place: USA: Ohio, Lake...
GTGCAGGGGGGGTGCAGGGGGGGTGATGGGGCGGGCTGAACTTCAGGAGCGACTGACGATGAAGAGCCAGGCAGCAACGGCGGGCAGCAACGGGGCGGGCGCGAGCGTGAAGGCGGCGGAGAACGGCAACCGGGGGAGGCGGCCGTTGCGGGCGGGGGTGGTGGGCGTGGGGCGGATGGGGCGGCACCATGCGCGGGTGTACTCGCAACTGAGCGAGACGCAGCTGGTGGGCGTGGTGGACACCAACCCCGAGCGGGCCGAGGCGCTGGCCGAGCAGTACAACTGCAAGGCGCTGCACTCGGTGCAGCAACTGCTGGATATGGGTGTGGACGTGGTGTCGGTGGCGGTGCCGACCAGTTACCACCTGCCGATGGCCGAGCCGCTGCTGAAGGCGGGGGTGAACTGCCTGATTGAAAAGCCGCTGGCGGGCGACGCGGCGGAGGCGGAGAAGATCAAGCATGCGGCGGAGGCGACGGGTGCGATCCTGATGGTGGGGCACATCGAGCGGTTCAACCCGATCATGCGGGCCTTGAAGAAGGAGCAGGAGAAGGGGATGCCGATTGTGCCGCGGTTCATGGAGGTGCACCGGGTGAGCCCGATGACCTTCCGGTCGGTGGACACGTCTGTGGTGATGGACATGATGATCCACGACCTGGACGTGGTGCTGATGCTGATGGGCGGGCACGAGCCGGACGAGGTGTACGCGTCGGGCGTTCCGGTGATCACCGAGCACGAGGACATCTGCAACGCGCGGCTGGTGTTCCGCAAGCCCGAGGGCGTGTGCGTGGCGAACGTGACGGCGAGCCGGCTGGCGCTGAAGACCGAGCGTGTGACGCGGATCACCGGCGAGAACGCGTACGTGAAGATCGACTACGCGGCCAAGAGCGGGACGATCATCCGGCGGCTGGCCAACGAGCAGCAGATGATCGACGTACGCAACGCGTTGCGGCAGGGGGCGGACCTGAGCAACATGAACTGGCACGAGCTGGTGAACATCGAAGAGCTGCAGGTGGACGAGGGTGAGCCGATCGTGATGGAGATCAAGGCGTTCCTGGACGCGGTGATGAGCGGGACCAAGCCTGAGGTGGACGCGCGGGCGGGGCTGGCGAACGTGCGGACTGCGGAGCGGATCATCGCGGCGGCGCGTGCGGAGCGGGGGGGGAAGGGGGTGTGATGGGGGCGGGGGCCGGGGGAGGCGGAGGTGGAGGGGGGCGCGGGGTGGAGGGGCGTGTCGGGCGTGGATTGCAGAGGCCGGCGGGTGGCCGCGGCGGCGATCGGGACTCGGATCGCGTGCGCAGGACGGCCGGTCGAGCGGTGAGCGAAGCACCGCGAGCGATTGATGCGAGGACCCGGTTATGACCAATGCCCCGCGACAAGGCGGAGCGGACGATCCCGGGCCCGACGCGGCTGCTGAGCCTGCTAGGGGTCGCCTCGTCGGCGATGGGGGGATGGTGGGTGAGTGGGACTCCACCGATGAACCATGGCGACCGTGGGAGTGGCAGGACAAGGCGCTGTTGGAGGTCGTGCGTGGTCAGGCGGACGATCTAGACATTGAGGGTGCGAGGATCACCGCATCGAGTATCCGAGGGGCGGCGTGTCTGGCGATGGCGTGGTTTGCGATCGGCCGGGCGCAGGCCAAGGTTGGGGATGCGGGGGCAGCCGCCCGCACGTATGAGACCGCGGCGGACACGGCGGTGGCCATCCCGTGGCAGTCTTTGCGAATGAGCGTGCTGGAGCGGATCGTTCGCAGCCAGGCACAGATGGTCGGCGTGGAAGCGGCGAAGGTGACAGCGGACAAGATCAGTTGTGTTCGTGATCGAGACAGGCTGCTGTTGACGATCGTGGACGTTGAGGTTCGCAAGGGGAGTGCGGCGCAGACGCTGGCGACGCTGGAACGGATCCAGGGGAGCAAGGATCGGGACGCTGCTCTGCATCGCCTGGTTGGGTGGCTGGCGTCGGCTGGTCGCTTTGAGGAGTCGCGGGCAACACTGACGCGTATCGCTGGGGAAGGGGCAAGGGTTCGCGCCATCACGTCGGTTGCTCGATGTCAGGCCGAGTCGGATGATCTGGCCGGCGCTCGCGCGACGTTCCGGTGGGCGGTCGCAGTTGCGATGTCGATCGGCGATTTCGCCGAGCGGGATCATGCGGTCTGGTCGGTCGTGCAGGCACAGATCGATCAGGGGGATCCGGAAGGGGCACAGGCGAGTGCGTCGGCCATCGGTGATGAGCAGGTGCGTACCGAGGTGCTCGATCGGCTGGGCGAAGAGGTGTTGCCGTCAGGCGAAGAGACGGGCGAGCAGGGTGCTTCGGACGAAATCGGCGCGGGGGCCTGGCCGGGGGCGGCTGTACAGGACGAGGCGACGATCGTGGCGGATCGACGTCAGCGGATCGATCGGGGGTTGGCCTCGGCGCTGGATCTGGCGGATCACGGCGACAAGGCCAAGGCCTTGATCGCGGTCATTCACGACCAGATTCAAGAGGGCGACACCGTCGGTGCGGGCCAGACGCTGGAGACCGCCCGCGGATTCGCCCTGATGATCAGGAACCCGACGGTGCGAGCAGTCCTGCTCGGGCGTTTGGTCGATCAGTACGCGAGTCTGAAGGACTATGGGCGGGCGCGAGCCACGGCACTGATGATCGACCGGGAAGGGATTGATTGACAGGGTCGCGGTTTGCAGACCGCACAGCCCCAGCCGCGAACCGACGGAACCCCGGCCGTGGCAGAAGGTGGCTCATTCGGCGACGGCGGCCCTTGGCGCCGGGTCTGGCCTTGTTGGCTCGGCACGCGGGCCCGGCCCTTACTTGCCCTTGTAGTAGTCCAGGTTGATCTGGACGAACTGCTTCCACTCGCCGGGCAGGTCCTCTTCGGGGTAGATGGCCTTGACCGGGCACTCGTCGACGCACAGGCCGCAGTCGATGCAGGTGTTGGGGTCAATGAACAGCTGCTTGACCTGACCGAAGTCGGGCTCGTTCTTGGTGGGGTGGATGCAATCCACCGGGCACACCTCGACGCAGGAGGTGTCCTTGGTGGCGATGCAGGGCTCAGCGATGATGTGTGGCATACCGGGGCAACTTTAGTCGCTTGGGGGCGGCGGATGTGCCCCAAGCGGGGTCAGGCGCGGCGAAATCGCGCGATGGCCAACGTGCCGGCGAGGCCGGCGAGCACGATGGCGGCCGCCAGCCAGACCGGCAGCCGGTCGGCCAGGGCCAGCAGGGCCAGCGAGAAGAGGATGGATGTCCACATGGCCGTCCAGGCGGAGATGCGGACGGTGCGGGAGAGGGGCTCGCGCGAGCGGACGAACTGGGCGTAGGGCCGGAGCACCGGCCAGGCGAGCATGCGTTCCTCGAGCCAGGGGCAGGAACGGGTGAGGAAGAACGAGCCGAGCAGCAGGAAGACTGTGGTGGGCAGGCCGGGCACCATGGCGCCGACGGCACCCATCACAAAGCACGCGATGCCCATGCCGGCCATGCCCCAGCGCCAGGGCGTGCGGATGGCACCGTGGGCGGGGCAGACCGGTGCGGCGGCAGCGGTGGGTGTCTGGTTCGGGTTGAGGTGAGGGAGCGGGAGCACGGGGCGTGAGGGATGGTGGGAAGGGTGAAGCCGAGTGCGGACAGGGGAGCGGGCGGGACGGGGTCACTTGAACCGGGGGAGGGCAACGGTACTCGAGCGCGGGCCACACGGGCCGGGCTGTGGGGTGGCAGCGGGCAGCGTCGGCGTCCGGCGACCGAGCCACCCGCCAAGGGTTTATCGGCGTGTCTGTATCCAAACAAAGATCAAACCGTGAGCGGCCCACACGGCGCAGGTGGGCGGCTGGCGGTCTTGGCGGGCGTTCGGGGGGCGGAGCGGGGTGCATTGGATGGTCGATCCTGTGTATGCTGTGTGTATCACCGCGCGTCGGGCGGCGTGTGTGTTGCCGCGGCCCGTGCTGCGGCGCTTCGGTCTCGGACCGGCGGAGGCCGGGCGAGAGGGTGGTCAGGGGGTGGGGGGCGGGGGTGGGGGTGGTGAGGGCGGCAGGGAGCGTTGAGGGTCGTCCCGTGTTCTTTCCTTTGCAGAGGTCCCCGCTATGGCAGATCTGAAGAATCTCAAGAACATCTCGGCACAGGACCGCAAGCTCATTGAGGACGCGGAAACGCTGCTGGGCCCTGAGCCGACGTCACTGGGCGCGGTGAAGAACCTGTTCTGGGGGAACTTCCGCGAGGATTTGTACTTTCCGTACCCCGAGGCGGACGCGAAGGAGACGGCGGACTGCGACCGTCTGCTGGCGGCGTTGGAGGACTACCTCAAGACCGAGCACCCGTCGGTGCGGATCGATCAGGATCAGGAGATCCCGCGGTACGTGATCGACCGGCTGTTCAAGCTGGGGGTGATGGGGATGACGATCCCCAAGGAGTACGGCGGGCTGGGGCTGGGGATCACCAGCTACAACAGGGTGCTGGAACTGATCGGGAAATACTGCGGCTCGACGGCGGTGCTGGTGTCTGCGCACCAGTCGATCGGGTGCAAGGCGGTGATGCTGTTCGGCAACGAGGAGCAGAAGAAGAAGTGGCTGCCGCACCTGGCGAACGACTGGGTGTCGGCGTTCTGCCTGTCAGAGCCGAACGTGGGGTGTGACGCGGGCGGGCAGGAGACGCGATGCGAGCGGTCGGCCGATGGGGAGTACTACATCCTCAACGGCGAGAAGAAGTGGGCGACCTCGGGGGCGATCAGCGGTCTGTTCACGGTGATGGCCAAGCAGCAGGTGACCGACCCGAAGACCGGCAAGACGGTTGAGAAGGTGACGGCGCTGGTGTGCCACCCGGACATGCCGGGCGTGGACATTTACTCCAAGAACCGCTCCAAGTGCGGTATCCGCGGGACTTGGCAGGCGCGCATCCGGTTCAAGGATGTGAAGGTGCCGAAGTTCAACCTGCTGGGGCAGGAGGGCCGGGGCCTGAACATCGCGCTGACGTGTTTGAACTACGGGCGCTGCACGCTGTCGGCGGGCATGCTGGGCGGGGCGCGGCGGAGCATGGACCAGGCGATCAAGTGGAGCCAGACGCGGTTCCAGTTCGGGCGTCCGCTGGCGGAGTTCGAGCTGGTGCGGGCGCGGATCGCCAACATGGCGGCCTTGTGCTACGCGATGGACTCGGTGCTGTACATGACCACCGGCATGCTGGACCGGCACGATGAGGACATCATGCTGGAGACGGCGATCTGCAAGGTGTTCTGTTCGGAGATGGGCTGGCGGGCGGTGAACGACGCCATGCAGATCATGGGCGGCGAGAGCTACATGACCGAGAACGAGGTGGAGCGGGTGTTCCGCGACAGCCGCATCAACACCATCGTGGAAGGCGCCAACGAGGTGATGCAGGGCTTCATCTTCGGCTACGGCGGCAAGCAGCTGGCCGAGAGCATGCTGGCGGTGAAGGACGGCCTGCTGTGGAACGGCGAGGAGGGCTTCGGGGCCAATGTGTCGCGGATGCTCAAGAACGGGCTGAACCCGCGGATGATCCGCGTGGCGACGCGGCTGGGCATGGAGATCTTCCTGGGCATTCGCAAGAAGGCCCCGTCGATCAACAAGGTGCACCCGTCGCTGCGGGAGCACGCGGCGAAGCTGGCGCGGACGATTCAGGAGCACTCGCACCAGTTCAAGCTGGCCAGCAAGCGGTACGAGGAAGCGATCATCACGCGTCAGGCGGTGCAGGCCCGCATCGCTGACAACGGCATGTGGCTGCACGCGTGGGCGTGCACGCTCTCGCGGCTTGATCTGGACCTGCGGCGGAACGCCGACGGGGCCGAGTTTGAGCGTGACCGTGCGGCGGCCGAGCACTTCTTCGATCTGGCCCACCGGAGCATCGAGGAGAACTTCCGCCGGCTGTACGTGAACACCGACGAGACGATGCTCAAGGCGGCCTCGGCGGCGTTGAAGTACTCGGAGAGCCTGCCCAACGGGCTGTTCTCGATCCCCGAGCGGTCGCCGATCGCCAAGGGCACGGGCCGCACGCTGCGTCAGGACGGCATCAAGCAGTTCCCCGGCGACGCGTACGTGAACCAGCCGGTGGGGGCCGGCGTTCAGGCGAAGTGAGCGGCGGAATCATGATCTGAACTTCGCGGCCCGGCCTCTGCGCCGGGCCGCGTTGTTTGTGCGGGCATGACGGCGCGGCGGAAGCGTCGGGTGATTCATGTGCCGCAGAAGGTGCGGTATCCGCACGCGCCCGGGGGCGGGGGCGGCGGCGGGGTGGTGAAGTGGGCGTCGGCGGCGGTGGCGTGGAAGGGGCGCTGGACCGTGAGCAGGAGGGTGAAGAAAGGGCCGAAGTCGGCGTGCTGCTCGGCGGCGGTGAGGGCGGCTTCGACGAGGTGGTTGCGGGGGATGATGGCGGGGTTGGCGGCGAGCATGACCTGGCGGGCGGCGGCGGTTCCGCCGGGCTGGGCGGCCAGGCGGGCGTGCCAGCGGGGGAGCCAGGGGGCGATCCAGGCGGGTGCCGGGGATGCGCTGTCGGCCCAGTCGGCCAGTGCGCGGAAGGTGGCGGTGAAGTCGGCCCGGGCCTGTTGCATGGCGGCCAGGAGGTCGGCGAGCAGGTCGGCGTCGGGCTGGATGTCAGCATGGCGCTGGCGGGTGATGCCGAGCTTGAGGGCCATGGTGTTGCGGTAGGCGGTGATGAAGGCGGGCTGGAAGTCGTGCACGGCCTGGGTGGCGTGTTCGACGGCGCGGTCGGGGTTCGGGTCGAGCAGCGGCAGGAGGGCCTCGGCGAGGCGGGCGAGGTTCCACTGGGCGATGGGGGGCTGCTGGGCATAGGCGTAGCGGCCGCCGTGGTCGATGGAGCTGAAGACGGTGTCGGGGTGGTAGACGTCCATGAAGGCGCAGGGGCCGTAGTCGATGGTCTCGCCGCTGATGGCCATGTTGTCGGTGTTCATCACGCCGTGGATGAAGCCGACGGACTGCCAGAGGGCCAGCAGGCGGGCCTGACGGGCGGCGATCTCGCGGAGCATGTGCAGCGTGCGCTGGGCGGGGTCGGGCTCGGCAAGGAGGTGGGGGAAGTGGCGGTGGAGGGCGTAGTCGACCAGGGCGGCCAGGTGGGCGCCCTGGTCTTTGACGGCGGCGAACTGGAACGTGCCGACGCGAAGGTGGCTGGCGGCGACGCGGGTGAGCACGGCGCCGGGGAGGGCCTGCTGACGCATGACCGGCTCGCCGGTGGCGGCGACGGCGAGGCTGCGGGTGGTGGGGATGCCCAGGGCGTGCATGGCCTCGGAGATCAGGTACTCGCGGAGCATGGGGCCCAGGGCGGCGCGGCCGTCGCCCCGGCGGGAATACCGCGTGGGGCCGGCGCCTTTGAGTTGGATGTCCATCAGCGAGCCGTCGGCGGCGGGCTGCTCGCCGAGGACGATGGCGCGGCCGTCGCCCAGGAAGGTGAAGCGGCCGTATTGGTGCCCGGCGTAGGCCTGGGCGAAGGGGCGGCAGCCGGCCGGCAGGGCGTTGCCGGCGAAGAGGGCGGCGAGCTGGGGCTCGGCGAGGGCGGCGAGGTTCAGGCCGAGGTGGGCGGCCAGGGCGCGGTTGAGCAGAACGACCTGAGGCGAGGCGACGGGGGTGGGGCTGACGTGCTGGTAGAGGGCCTCGGGGAGTTCGGTGTAGGTGGACCGGAGCGCGAAGCCGGCGGGGGGCAGAGTGGGGAGGTCGGGCGTGGGCGGCGGGGTGGTCATGAGGTGGTCTGGTGGATGTGACGCTGGCGGGATGCGGGCGGTTCGGTGGGGCGCGGATGAGATATGGCTGCGGAGGCTGCGGGTCAGGAAGCAAGGGCCAAGGTGTATACTCGGCGGTCCATTCAAGGAGCGGTGGAGGATGGGGGCCGGGTGACGCACGGAGGCGTTGACGTTGGCGATGACGGTGCTGCTGCTGGCGGTGGGGGCGGGGCTGGTGGGGGCGGCGGTGTGCGCTGCGCTGGGGCGGCTGGCGCCGGGGCTGGGGGCGAAGGTGGGCTACGTGGGGGCGGTGTTTCCGGCGGCGGTGTTCGCGGCGTTGCTGAGCGTGAGCGGGGAGGTGGTGGGCGGAAAGGTTCTGGCGTGGGGCGTGCCGTGGATCGCGGAACTGGGGGTGAACTTCAGCCTGCGGCTGGACGGCCTGGGGCTGCTGTTTGCGCTGCTGATCAGCGGCATCGGCACGCTGATTCAGTTGTACGCAGCGTCGTACATGGCGGGGCATCATGGGGGGGTGGGGGCAGCCCGGCTGATCAGCACGCTGCTGCTGTTCATGGCGGCGATGCTGGGGGTGGTGCTGGCGGACAACGTGCTGACGCTGTTTGTGTTCTGGGAGGCGACCAGCGTCGCGTCGTATCTGCTGATCGGGTTTGATCATCACCGCGAGAAGGCCCGCAAGGCGGCGCTGCAGGCGCTGCTGGTGACGGGGCTGGGCGGGCTGGCGTTGCTGGTGGGGCTGGTGCTGCTGGGGCGGGCGGCGGGCTCGATGGAGTTGTCGCGGATCATCGCGACTGAAGGGCTGGCGCAGTCGCCGTGGTATCCGGCGATGGTGATCCTGATTCTGCTGGGATGCTTCACCAAGTCGGCGCAGTTCCCGTTCCACTTCTGGCTGCCCTCGGCGATGGAGGCTCCGACGCCGGTGTCGGCGTATCTGCACTCGTCGACGATGGTCAAGGCGGGGGTGTATCTGCTGGCGCGGCTGCAGCCGGCGATGGGCGAGGGGGATGGGGGGGCGGCGTGGCGGTGGGCGCTGGTGGGGTTTGGCTCGGCGACGGTGGTGGTGGCGGTGGGGCTGGCGTTGCGGCAGACGGGGATGAAGAAGCTGCTGGCGTACACCACGGTGGCGGCGCTGGGGACGATCACGCTGCTGCTGGGGCTGGGGACGGCCAAGGCGATCGAGGCGGCGATGGCGTTTCTGCTGGCCCACGCACTGTACAAGGCGGCGCTGTTCATGGTGGCGGGCACGCTGACCCATGCCACCGGCGAGAAGGACGCGGAGAAACTGGGCGGGCTGGGGCGGTTGTCACCGGCGTTGTTTGCGGTGGCGGCGGTGGCGGCGGTGTCGATGGCGGGGCTGCCCCCGGCGCTGGGGTTTATCGGCAAGGAGGTGGCGCTGGAGGCGACGGTTGGCGGCAGCGGCGCGGGCATGATGGGCACGGTGGCGTTGGCGGCGCTGCTGGTGGGGGCGGTGGGCTCGGTGCTGGTGGCGGTGCTGGTGGGCGGCAAGCCGTTTGTGGGGGCCAGGAGCGAAGCGGCGGCGCACTGGCACGCGCCGGGCGTGCTGCTGATCGCCTGCCCGGGCGTGCTGGCGGCGCTGGGGGTGGTGTGGGGTGTGGTGCCGGGGTTGGCGGCGAGCGGGCTGGTGGGCGCGGCGGCGAGCGCGACGGCGGGCGAAGCGCTGGCGGTGAAACTGGCGTTGTGGCACGGGCTGACGACGGCGCTGGGGCTGAGCGTGCTGGCGGTGGTGGCGGGCGGGGCGGTGTATGCGATGCGTCGGGCGTTGCGGGCGGGGCTGGAGTCGGCGGGCGGCGTGCTGGACAGGGTGGGGCCGGCGGCGGGGTATCAGGGGGCGGTGGGTGGCGGGTTGCGCGGGGCTGAGTTGCTCACGGGGTGGCTGCAGAATGACCGGCTGCGGTGGTACTGCACGGTGGTGCTGTGGGTGCTGGCGGGGGCGATGGTGGCGAGCCTGGGGCGGCGGCTGCTGATCAGCCCGGGCAGCGAGGCGATGCCGGCGGACATTGTGGGCTTGGGGCTGCTGGCGTGTGCCGGCGGGGTGATGGCGGTGCTGGCCCGGCGGCGGATCGTGAGCCTGGTGGGGCTGGGCATGGTGGGGGTGGCGATCGTGTGCGTGTTCGCGGCCTTGGGCGCGCCGGATTTGGCGATGACGCAGATCTCCGCTGATGCGCTGACGATCGTGCTGCTGCTGGTGGCTTTCCGCACATTGCCGGACTTCCGCACGCTGTCCTCGGCGGCGGCCAAGGCCGGCGATGCAGCGCTGGCGGCGGTGATCGGCGGCTTGATGGCGGCGGTGACCTACTTGGCGGCGACGGTGCAGTTCGCCGAGCCGATGTCGGCGTACCACTCGCGGGCGAGCGTGCCCGAGGGCTTTGGCCGCAACGTGGTGAACGTGATTCTGGTGGACTTCCGGGCGCTCGATACGTTGGGGGAGATCACCGTGGTGGCGATGGCGGCGCTCGGGGTGGCGGCGCTGCTGGGCGTGCGGTTCAAGGCGGGGACGGGGGCCTCGGCACCGGAGAAGCCTGCGGCTGAGGCCAGGGGGACACACTCATGAGCCAACCGCGAGGTGCATCTTCCGGCGGCGGCGGGGCGAGCGGCTTGCCGCCGGTGGGCTCGAGCATGCCTGGCGGCGGCCCGCCGGGTGATCGCGGGCAGGTGGAGGGGATGCTCTCGCCGATTCTGGCGGTGTCCACGCGGGTGATGCTGCCGATCATCGCATTGACCAGCCTGGTGGTGATGCTTCAGGGGCACAACAAGCCGGGCGGCGGGTTCATCGGGGGGCTGATCTTCTCGGCGGGGATCGTGCTGTACGCGATGGCCTTCGGGCCGACGGCGGCGCGGAAGCTGCTGCGAGCGGAACCGACGCGGGTGCTGCTGGTGGGGCTGCTGACGGCGCTGGGCAGCGCGTTCTTCTCGCCGGCGGTGGGCTTCATGCACGCGGCGTGGACGGTGGTGGACCTGCCGGGGCTGGAGCCGCTGAAACTCGGGACGCCGGTGCTGTTTGATGTGGGCGTGTATCTGGTGGTGATTGGCGCGTCGACGCTGATGGGCTTTGTGCTGCTGGAGCGAACGTGAGTCTGGTGCTGTCCATCACGGTCGGGGTGCTGTTCGCCACTGGGGTGTTCCTGGTGCTGCGTCGCAGCGTGCTGCGGGTGGTGATCGGTCTGGCGTTGATCAGCCACGGGGCCAACCTGCTGATCTTCGTCGCCGGGGGCGTCGCCCGGGTGGCTCCGCCGGTGGCGGCGGCGGGCACCACCGCCCCGCCGACCCAGCACGCCGACCCGCTGCCCCAGGCGCTGGTGCTCACGGCCATCGTGATCTCCTTTGGCGTGCTGGCGTTCCTGATCGCCCTGGTGTCGCGCATCTGCCAGCCGGATGCGGCCGGACAGGTGGCCGATGACACCGACCAGTACGCGGAGGTGCGGCCATGACCTGGCTGGTGGCGCTCCCGCTGGTGATTCCGTTGGCCGCGGCGGCTGTGGGGGCTTTGGGCCGCAGCGGCGGGGCGTGGCAGCGATGGGTGAGCGTGGGCGGAGCGGCGGGGCTGCTGGGGGCGGCGATCGCGCTGTTGGTGGAGGTGGACCGGGTGGGGCACATCGTGCTGCACGTGGGGAACTGGCACGCGCCGTTTGGCATTGCGCTGGTGGCCGACCGCTTCGGGGCGTTGATGGTGACGCTGACGGCGGCGGCCGGGCTGTGGTGCATGATCTATGCGTTGCGCGAGCAGCGGCCGGGGCCGGAGGCGTCGGGTCGGCCGGAGCGGCCGTTCCTGCTGCCGATGATGAACTTCCTGCTGATGGGGGTGTGCGGGGCGTTCCTGACCGGCGACCTGTTCAACTTGTATGTGTGGTTTGAAGTGCTGCTGATGGCGTCGTTCGTGCTGCTGACGCTGGGGAACACCCGCGCGCAGTTGGTGGGCACGCTGAAGTACGTGGTGCTGAACCTGCTGTCATCGCTGACGTTTTTGAGCGCCGCGGGGATCGTCTACGGGCTGTACGGCACGCTGAACTTTGCGGACCTGGGGCGGGCGACGGCTGTGGGGGGGGCGGGGGGGGTGGGGGCCAGCCCGGAGGCGATGGCGGCGGCGGTGATGCTGCTGGTGGGCTTTGGCATCAAGGCGGCGCTGGTGCCGGTGTTCTTCTGGCTGCCGGCCAGTTACCACACGCCGTCGTTTGCGGTCAGCGCGTTGTGCTCGGCGCTGCTGACCAAGGTGGGCGTGTACTCGATCTTCCGGCTTTGCACGCTGGCCTTCCCGCTGCAGGGGGAGGCGTTGCGGGAGTCGGGCGTGCTGGCGGTGCTGGCGGCGGTGAGCATGGTGGTGGGGGTGCTGGGGGCGGCCAGCCAGCAGCAGGTGCGGCGGATTCTGGCGTTCCACTCGGTGAGCCAGATGGGGTACATCCTGATGGGGCTGGCGATCGGCACGCCGGCGGGGATGGCGGCGGCGGTGCTGTTCTTCCTGCACCATGCGGTGGTCAAGTCCAACTTGTTCCTGATCGCCGGGGCGATGCAGGAACGCACCGGGAGCAACCACCTCAAGGACCCGGCGATCGCGGGGCTGATGCGGGCCTCGCCGCTGCTGGCGGCGGCGTTCCTGCTGACGGCGCTGTCGCTGGCGGGGATTCCGCCGATGTCGGGCTTTGCGGGCAAACTGGGGCTGATCGCGTCGGGCGTGGACGCGGGGGCGTGGTGGCTGGTGGGCATCGCGGCGGGGGTGGGGCTGCTGACGACGTTCTCGATGGTGAAGATCTGGTCGGAGGCGTTCTGGCGTGAACCGGGCGGGGAGGCGGCGGCGGACGGGCACGGGGCGGTAACGCCTGCGGCGGCGGGCTCGGGCGGGCTGGGCCTGATGCTGGGTGTGCCGGTGGCGCTGGCGGGGCTGACGCTGGTGATGGGGGTGGCGGCGGGGCCGCTGGCGGCGATGTGCACCCGGGCCGGGGCGCAACTGGCCGACCCCAGCGCGTACATCACGGCGGTGTCGCCCAAGCGGGCCTCGGAGGTCAACGCGGCGGGGGCTGCGGCTGAGGCTGGCGGGGAGCGGCCGGTCGGCAACGCATCGGGCGGTGAGACGGGGAGGGCCGCGCCATGATGCTGTGGAACCTGGCCCTGGCCGTCCTGTGGATGCTGATCACCAACTTGTTCTCGTTTGCGAACCTGGTGGTGGGGATGGTGATCGGCTTTGCGGTGCTGGCGTTTCTGGGTGCGCCGCTGGGCGGGCGGGTGTATGCCAGGCAGGTGTGGGGGGCGCTGGGGCTGCTGGTGTTCTTCTTGAAGGAATTGGTGGTCGCGAACATCAAGATGGCCGGCTTCACGCTGGGGCCGCTGTCGCGGCTGCGGCCGGGGATTGTCGCGGTGCCGCTGGAGGTGATGAGCGACGACGCGGTGACGGTGCTGGCGAACCTGATCACGCTGACGCCGGGCACGCTGAGCGTGGAGGTGGCGCCGGACCGGCGGACGCTGTACGTGCACGCGATGGACGTGGCCGATCCGGCGGGGCTGGTGGCGGAGATCAAGCGGGGCTTTGAGCGGCGGGTGCTGGAGGTGATCAAGTGACCGAGAGCATGGCGGCGATGGCGGTGCTGGCCGAGGCGGCGTTCTCGCCCCCGGCCGAGCCGGTGCGGACGGCGGGGGTGATCTGTCTGGTGCTGGTGATGCTGGCCGGGGCGGTGACGGCGGTTCGCGTGGTGCAGGGGCCGACGCTGGCGGACCGCGTGGTGGGGCTTGATCTGCTGGGCACGCTGGTGGCGGCGGGGGTGCTGGGGTATGGGCTGCTGACCGGCCAGCCGCTGCTGGTGTGGGTGGCGCTGGTGCTGGCGTTGCTGCTGTTCCTGGGGACGGTCGCGTTCTCCTACGCCCTCTTGCACGGGACGGGCCAATGACCGACTGGCTGATCGCGGTGCTGCTGGTGGGGGGCGGGGTGTTCTGCCTGCTGGGCGCGGTGGGGATTGTGCGCCTGCCGGATCTGTACACGCGGATGCAGGCCTCGACCAAGGCGGGCACGCTGGGGGCGGGCATGGTGGCGCTGGCGGCGGGCATTGGCTTTGGCGACCTGGACGCGGCCATGCGGTGCGGGCTGGTGATGGTGTTCTTGTTCTTGACCGCGCCGGTGGGCTCGCACCTGATCGCGCGGGCAGCGCACCGGCGCGGGGTGCCCTTGTGGGGCGGGAGCGTGGTGGACCATCTGCGGGAGCGGGGCGGGAACTGAGGGGCCGGTGGTTCCGGGGGGACCACTGGCGGCGTGCGGGTGGCGGTGGTGGCGGGAGGCTGTGGGCCGAGCAGCGGACGTGTGGGTCCGGTATGGCAAGTTGGCGGGTGGGGGGGGCGAAGGGGGGGCGGGCGGTCGCGGGGCGGAAGGGTGGCACGTACACTGCGGGTGTGGCGGGGGGTTGGACGAACGTTCCTTCAGGCTGTTTCCTCGGAGTCTGTCCCATGCCCGTGCGGACCGCGTATCAGGCGAAGATTGAGTTCCTCCAGATCCTCGATGAGCACGGGCACTACGACGCCAAGCTGGCGCCGCCGGGGACCGAGGGCGTGCTGACCGACGAGCAGGCGGTCTTCCTGTACGAGCGGATGATCGAGTGCCGCCGGCTGGACGAGATCGCCTTCACGCTGCAGCGTTCGGGCCGCATGTATACCTATCCGCAGAACAAGGGCCAGGAGGCGGCGGCCCTGGGCTCGGGCTTTGCGATGCGCAAGGGCACCGACTGGCTGGTGCCCTGCTACCGCGAGAACGCGGCGCTGTTCCTGCACGGGCTGCCGATGCACCTGGTCTTCCTGCACTGGATGGGCGACGAGCGGGGCAACGCGATTCCCGCGGGCGTGAACGTGACGCCGATCGCGATTCCCATCGGCACGCAGATGCTGCACGCCACCGGCATGGCCTGGGCGTTCAAGATGCGCAAGGACGACCGCTGCGTCATCACCTACTTCGGCGACGGCGCCACCAGCGAGGGCGACTTCCACGAGGCGATGAACTTCGCCACCACGTTCAACGTGCCGGCGATCTTCTTCTGCCAGAACAACCAGTGGGCCATCTCGGTGCCCCGCGAGCAGCAGATGGCCTCTGAGACGGTGGCCCAGAAGGCCCTGGCCTACGGCGCCCAGTGCGTGCAGGTGGACGGCAACGACATCTTCGCGGTGTACAAGGCGACCTACGACGCCCGCGAGCGGGCCCGCGCCGGCGGCGGCGTGACGCTGATCGAAGCGGTGACCTATCGCCTGGGCGACCACACCACCGCCGACGACGCGCGGCGCTATCGCAACAGCGAAGAGGTGGAGGCCTGGCAGTCCAAGGACCCGCTGATCCGGCTGCGGAAGTTCATCACCGCCAAGGGCCTGTGGGACGACGCCAAGCAGGCGGCCATCGAAGAGAAGGCCAAGGCGATGGTCGCCGAGGTGGTCAAGAAGAGCGAGGGCATCGAGAAGCCCTCGACCGATGAGATGTTCAACTTCCTGTACGCCCAGATCCCCGAGGAACTGCGCAAGCAGCGTGACACGCTGCGGACGCACTCGCTGGGCCTGGACCCGGCGCAGGCGGGCCTGCGTGCCGGCTCGCACTGAGTGTTCCGCTCGCCGCGCCCTGTTTCGGACCGCTCCCCATGCTCATCCCCTTCACCAATTCCGACGGACAAGAGGTGTTCATCAACGCCCTGCACGTGCGTTGCGTGGCCCCGTGGACGGGCATGCTGGGCGGCAAGAAGGGGTGCAAGGTGTGGTTCAGTTACAACTCCTCCTCTGATGCGGTGCACATCGGCGAGGACCCCACCGTGGTGGCCGCCAAGCTCAACGCGGTGATGCCCACGGTCTTCCCGGCCGGGGGCCTGCCCGCGGCACTCTCCGAGGACGAAACCGCCACCGACGGCAAGCACGTGTCGGGCGGAGACTGAGATCCGCCACCGGCCGTGTGTGTTCTGTCCAGTCTGATTGCTGTTTGAACGTTCGCACTCCTGTTCCAGTCGAGACCCTCACCATGCCCCGCACCGAGAAGCAGATCAAGGACGGCCTGACCCTGGTGGACGCCATCAACGAGGCTCTGGCCCAGGAGATGGAGCGCGACAGCCGCGTGGTGTGCCTGGGTGAGGACGTGGGCCTGAACGGCGGCGTGTTCCGCGTGACTGAAGGCCTGCAGAAGCGCTTCGGCCCGGACCGGGTGATCGACAGCCCGCTGAGCGAGTCGGGGATCATGGGCACGTCCATCGGCCTGGCGATGGCCGGCATGCGGCCGGTGCCGGAGATCCAGTTCGAGGGCTTCATGGGCCCGGCGTACGACCAGTTGGTGAATCACGCCGCCCGCTTCCGCAACCGCACGCGTGGCAGCCTGACGGTCCCGCTGACGGTTCGCGTGCCGTGGGGCGGCGGCATCCACGCCCCCGAGTTCCACTCTGATTCGCCGGAGGCGATCTACATCCACAACCCGGGCATGAAGGTGGTGTGCGCCTCGACCCCGACGGACGCCAAGGGCCTGCTGCTCTCGGCGATTCGCGACCCGGACCCGGTGATCTTCTTCGAGCCCAAGCGGGTGTACCGCTCGTACCGCGAGCAGGTGCCCGAGGAGGAATACACCATTCCGCTGGGCAAGGCCAAGGTGCTGGCCGAGGGCACCGACGTGACGATGATCACCTGGGGCGCCAACGTCTTCCAGTGCCTGGAGGCGATCGACCAGTTGCCCGAGGACCTGTCGGTGGAACTGATCGACCTGCGGACGCTCAACCCGCTGGACTGGGACACGGTGTGCGCCTCGGCGGAGAAGACCGGCCGCGTGGTGATCGTGCAGGAGGCGGCCAAGACCTGCTCGCTGGCCAGCGAGATCATGGCGACGATCATGGAGCGGTGCTTCCTGAACCTCAAGGCTCCGGTGCAGCGGGTGTGCGGGTTTGACACCATCATGCCGTACGCCAAGCTGGAACTGGACTACCTGCCCAGCCCGAAGATCATTGTGGAAGCCACCGAGCAGGTGGCGGCGTACTGAATCGGGCGGTTGATCTCGGCCGCCAGCAGCAACAGCGTGCCGGGCGTCGCGTCGCCCGGGGGAGTATCGATGCGATGAGAGCTCCGTCTGATCCGTTCGGCTCGTCCGGCAACACCACGGACGCTGGTTTTGGCTCCGGTTTTGGCTCCGGTTTTGGTTCCGGTTCTGGCCCCGGTTCTGGCTCCGGTTCTGGTCGGGCCGACCCGGTCGGAACCTCGCGGGTGATCGTCGGGGCGTTGATGCTGGGTGTGATCGGCCTGACGGTGTTTGCCACCTTCACCGTGCTGACCCGACCGGTGCCCGTGCCGCCCGCGGGCGGCGGCCCGGCCCCGGCCCCCGGCATGGCGGCCCCGGATTTGATCTGGCTGGTTCTGGCGGGAGTGGCCATGGTGATGGTGGTCGCCGGGCTGAAGACCGTGATCCGGCCGATGGGCTCCGGGGCGACGCCGACCCCGGCGGGGGGCGACCCGTTGGCGGCGGCCTACACCACGTCGATCATCCAGCGGGCGGCGTTTGTGGAAGCGGCCGGGTTGCTGGGCGGCATGATTCTGCTGATGGGGAACACGCTTGTGGGGCTGGTTCCGGCGGCGGCGGCGGTGGTGGCGCTGGCGTGGATGTTCCCATCCGCGGCCAAGTACGCCGAGTTTGCCGCCCGGTACGCCGCCCAACCCGGCCAGGGGGTGTGAGGGGGTGGCCTGAAGGGCCGGCCTGAGGTCCGGTCGGGGCGGGTCAACTGGCAGGTGGGCTGGCTGGCTTCGGGGATGTCCTGTCGGCGACGGCCGGAAGGGGTGGCCATGGGTCGGGCGTGACGGCTTCGGGCCGCAATAATGAGCTTCCCGACCGCCGACCGTCGTTGGGCGATTGCTGTGTGTGTTGAGCCGGGGCACGGGCCCTGGGAGCACAGCGGTCGCAGGCGGAGGACGCACCTTTGGAAGAGCCCCGACCATGGCCCACAGCAAAGCCGCCAGCAACCCCAACGACTTCATCCTGCCCGACCTGGGCGAGGGCGTGCACGAGGCCGAACTGATCAAGTGGCGGGTCTCGGTGGGGCAGGCGGTCAACGAGCACGACATCTTGGCCGACATGGAGACCGACAAGGCCCTGGTCGAGGTGCCCTCGCCCCGCTCGGGCGTGATCTCGGTGCTGCACGGCAAGGAGGGGGAGATTCTCAAGGTCGGCAACCCGCTGGTGAGCTTCGCGGGTGAGGGCGGGGCGGCGGCCCCGGCGGCGGCACCCGCTGCGGCGGCATCGATCAACGGCAAGCACGCTCCGGCGGCGGCAGCGGCTCCGGCTGCTTCTCCAGCTGCTGCTCCTGCTCCGGCGGCGCCAAAGGCTGAAGAGCGCGAGGATGCGGGCACGGTGGTGGGCGCGGTGGGCGGTTCGCTGGGCGGGGTATCGGCGGCGCCGGGCAAGGCGCTGGCGACGCCGGCGGTTCGCCGGCTGGCCCGCGACCTGGGCGTGAACATCGACGCGGTGGCGGGCACCGGGATGGGCGGGCGGGTGCTGGAGAAGGACGTTCGTGCCGCGGCTGCCGGCGGTGGGCGACCGGCGGCGGCTCCGGCCGCGGCGGTGCACGCTCCGACAGCTCCGGCGGCCCCGGTGGCGCGCCCCGCGGTGGCGCCGCCGGCTCCGGCTGCGCGTCCGGCGGCGGCTCCTGCTGCTTCGGCTCCTGCGGCGGCTCCGGCTCCGGCCGCGGCAGCGGTCACCTTCGCCCCCGGCGCTGAGACCGAGCGGATTCCGTTCCGGGGCGTGCGTCGCACCATCGCCAACCGGCTGCGCGAGTCGGTGAGCCAGACCGTGCACTTCACGGTGATGGACGAGGCCGATGTGACGGCGCTGGAGGGGTTGCGCAAGAAGCTGGCGGCCGCCAGCGGCGAGAAGGTCAGCTTCCTGCCGTTTGTGGCCTCGGCGGTGTGCCGCTGCCTGTCGGGCGAGTTCGGGCAGTTCAACAGCACCACCGACGACAAGGCCGAAGAGATCATCCGCCACCGCGGTGTGCACCTGGGCATCGCGACGGACACCGAGCACGGGCTGATGGTGCCGGTGATCCGCGACTGCGACCGGCTGGGCGTGCTGGAGATCGGGCGGCACATCGCCCACGTGGCCGATTCGGCCCGCAACCGCACGGCCCCGCGCGAGATGCTCAGCGGGAGCACCTTCACCATCAGCAACGTGGGCTCGCACGCCGGGCGTTTTGCGACGCCGATCATCAACTACCCCGAGGTGGGCATCCTGGCTGTGGGCCGGGCGCGCGACGGCGTGGTGGTCCGCAACGGGATGATGGGCGTTGGCAAGCTGCTGCCCTTGTCGCTGGCCTGCGACCACCGCGTGGTGGATGGAGCGGCGGCGGCGCTGATGCTGGCCCGGATCATCGAACTGCTGCAGTCGCCGGACCAGTTGCTGGCCCCGGCCCGCTAAGCGGGTGCGGGTGGGGCGGGGTTGGCTTGGGCGGGGTGCTGAGCGATGAGCGAGACCAGGGCCTCGGCGGCGCGATCGGCACCGCTGCTCGGCCCCATGCGCTCGGCCAGGGCGCGGGCAGCGGGGGCGACGGAGGGCGTGGTGAGCAGGCGATCCAGTGTGTCGGCCAGGCGGGGCAGCGTGAGGCGGCTGGCGTGCAGCGAGACGCCGGCGCCGGCCCTGCGGATGCGCTCGGCATTGTCGAACTCGTCGTTGGCGAAGGCGACGACCAGTTGCGGCGTGCCGGCGCGGGCGGCGGCGTGGGTGGTGCCGACGCCGCCATGGTGCACGGTGCAGCAGCCCCGGGGCAGCAGGGTGGAGAACGGGGCGTAGGGGACGCACAGGGCGAAGGTGCGTGTGGACGAGGGCACGGCGTTCGGGTCGGCCCCGACCAGCACGCAGCGACGGCCGAGGGCGGCGGTGGCGCGGGCGGCCAGGGCGTAGAAGCCTTGGCCGTGGTGCACCACGGAAGTGCCCAGCGTGAAGATGATCGGCGGCGGACCGGCGTGCAGGAAGCGTTCCAGCGTCGCCGGGAGTGGGGCGGGTCCGGATGCGCAGTCCGGCGCGGCGCCATCGAAGATGCAGTCGCCGGTGATCAGCGAGCCGGGGGCGTCGTCGGGCATGGGCCCGCGGAGCGCGGGCGACCACAGGCCCAGGGCCAGGCGCATGCCGGTGGCGTGCGTGCGGAAGGCGTTGCGCATCGGGGGCAGGCCGAGGTCGGCACGCACGGCGTTGATCGGGCCGTCGATCCACCGGCGGCCCAGCCGTTCAGAGGCGGCCAGCCGCCAGCGGAACAGCGGGTTGGGCAGGCGGAGCTTGAGCAGCCCGTAGACGCTCGGGTCATGACCAGAGAGCCAGAAGATCGGCGCCAGTGTGCCGGCGGCAACCGGAAGGCGCTGGTCCTGAGCGGCCCACATGGCGGCGAAGGCGACATGGTGTGAGAGCAGCAGGCACGAACGGTGGTCGATCAGGGCCTGACGCGTCGCGGCGAACAGGGCACGCGAACGCTCGAGGATCAACTCGCGGAAGACGTAGAACGGGGAGCGGTACGGGTGCACCAGGTCGGGGTGGCGGAGGATCTCGAGGTACTGCTGCTCGGTGCCGAAGGGGATCAGGTCCAGCCCGGCGGCGGCGACGCGCCCGGCGAAGTGCGGGTTGGTGAGCACTGACACGGTCAGGCCACGACGGCGGAGCGCCCGACCGACGGCCAGGTATGGGTGGACGTCGCCCCCGGAGCCGAGGGTGGCGATGAGGACGTGTTGGCTTGGGGCGGTCACGCGGGGACGGTACGGCCTGAGAAACGACCACGGGCCGCGCCAGTGCGGCGCGGCCCGTGGAGAGGTCGCAGAGTGGAGTTGGAGACGCCGGGGGCTGATCAGGCGCGACGACGACGGACGCACAGCAGCCCGCCGATGCCCATCAGCGCTGCAGCGCCGGGGGCGGGAATGGCGGCGACGCGGAAGTCATCAGTGAAGGCGACACCGCCGGCTGCGGAGGCGCCGGAGGCGACGGAGACCAGATCGACATCGCCGAGAGCGGCGCCGACGGTGGTGGCCAGAACGGACACGAAGACGCTGCCGTTGACGTTGTAGGAGATACGGCCGGACACGAAGTCCAGGCCCATGGCGACCGACACCCACTGGCCGCGGGGAATGCTCAGCCCGAGCAGGAAGTTCTGGCCGCTGGCGTTGGTGATGATGCTGGCGCCGTCGGAGTTGCGAAACTGCAGGCCGCCCAGCAGGCTGCCGGCGGCGTTGAAAGCGCGGATGCCGTGCCAGGAGGTGCTGGTGCTGGTGGAGGGGAGGAAGATGTTGAAGGAGGACCAGGCGACGTCGTTCCCGGCGGTGCGGGCGGCCCAGGCGGCGGTGAGGTCAGGCCAGGCGTAAGAGAAGCCCGAGAGCACCGAAGACTGGTGCATCTGGCTGCCGGTGGCCGGGGTCACCGTCTGCGAGCCGACGGTGGTGGCGCCGACAACCTGGTGGGCGGCGGCAGCAGTGCCGGGGAACAGATCAAAGCCGTTCTGTCCGGGGATGTTGCCGAGCGTCCACTGGGGCGCCTCCCAGCTGGTGCTGAACAGGGTCTGAGCGGAAGCGGCTCCGGAAATGGCGAGCACGGTCGCGACGCAAAGGGCGGGACGAAGCATGTCTCTCTCTCCTTGAAACACAGAGGCAACGGGCCGCGCGTGCGGCCGGAAGTGGTATCAAGAAGATACTGCTGGATCGAGGGTTGTCGAGTATGTAAGTGTTTGCAAGATGTGTACTTGCGTAGTTTCTAGCGGCTGGCTCCGGTGGCGGGTCCGAGAAACATGGGGCGAGCGATCGCTGTCCGTCCAACCTGACTGGGGCGGAGGCGGAGGCGGGATGTGGGGGTTGGCGGGCGGGGTGTGAGCGCGAACTCAGCCGCCGCCGGGCGGGGTGGAGGCCGGGCCGGCGGGCGTGGCGGGCTTGTCCTTCTGGCCGTCTTTTTTGCCGTCTTTTTTGCCGTCCTTTTTCCCGTCCTTCTGGCCGTCTTTTTTGCCGTCCTTCTGGTCGTCTTGCTCTTCCGGGGGCTGCGGGCCGGCGGGGTTGGCGGGGCCTGCAGGGCCGGCGGGTCCGCCGGGCGGTGCCGGCGGGGGCGTGGGGGCGGCGCCGGGCTCGCGGGGGCGGCCGGAGTCGATGTCCTGGTTGCGCAGGTGGCGGACCATGTCGCGAGAGAACTTGGCCATGCGGCCGCGCTGCTCGGGCGTGGAGACGGCGGCGCCGCGGCCGGCCATGAACTCCATGAAGCCGCCGATGCGTTCGGCCTCCATGGGCCGGGCGTTGGCGGGTCGCTGGGTGTCACGCTGGGCCTGCTTCTTGGCCTCGGCGAGGCGCTCGTTGGGCGTGCGGCGATCGGTGAAGCCGCTGACCTCCTGCATCATCTCGGTGAACTGGATGAACGAGTCGTCCAGGAACGCCGTGCGGTCGGCCTTGGGAATGTCGCGGTAGCGGCGGGCGAAGTCGTCCCAGAGGTCCACCGCGAGGATCTCGACGTTCTTGCGGACCTGCTCGATGGCCTTGCCGGAGAGGCCGGCGGCGAAGGCGGCCATGAGGGCCGAGTCGCCGGAGTCCATGCCCTTCAGGCGGCTGATGAGGTCCTTGAGCAGGCGGAGGCGTTCATCGAGCGGGAGTTTGTTGAACGCGTCGGTGACGAAGGTGTAGTCGAGCACGTCATCGAGGTCGTCGATGAGGTAGTTGGGGACGGGGACGGGGCGAAGGGCGTAGTAGGCGTAGATGCCGCCGCCGATGAGCAGGGCGATCAGGGCGGCGGCCCCGGCCCGGCGGACACGCCGGTCGCGCAGGCGCGAGACCAGAGCGTCGTTGAGCTCGTCGATGCGGTCGCGGAGCGACTTGCGGTACCGGAGCTTGAGGGGGCCGAAGTCGGACTGCTGGAGGATGGAGGGCATGGTGGTGGGCTGAGAGCGTCGGGGAGCGGGGCGGAACGGAGGGGGGTGCGATGTGGGGTGTGCCGGCGGGGTGAGGCGGGCTCAGCCCGGGGGGAGAGGCGGGGTGCCGGGCGGCAGCGGCACCGGCGGGCGTGCCTGCTCGCCGGTCGGATCGATGACCAGCCAGTCCACTCGACCGTCGGAGTACAGGGCGTTCTGGCTGTATTGCGGTCCGCCTTTGTGCCACTGCTTGGCGTCGGCCAGCAGGGGGAAGTCGGGTCGGTTCTCAAAGAAGCGGCTGACGGTCCGCTGCGGGAAGCGGTCGGTGGGCTGGAAGATCTCGCGGGCGATCATCAGCACGCCGGCCCAGTACTCGTAACTGATGCCGGTGGTGGCGCCGGCGTCGGTGCCCTTGTCCATGGGGCAGAAGTAGGGATCGACGGGGATGTAGGGCGAGGTGGCGTCGCCCTCAACGCTGCGCCGGGGCGGCGGGGCATCCAGGTAGGCCGTGAGGATGTCCAGCATGGAGGGGTCGTTGGAGTTGGGCAGTTCCGAGGAGTAGAACGGCAGCACGCGGGGCAGGAGGTCCTTGTAGTCCTTCTTGTACATCTCGAAGGCGGGGCCGAAGGAGCGCAGGTTGGCCATGCACTTGGTGCGCTGGGCGACCTCGCGAACCTTGCCCAGCGAGGGGAGCAGAATGCCCAGCAGCACCGAGATGATGGCGATGACCACCAGCAGTTCGATGAGCGTGAAGGCCAGCCGCCGGGGCGAACTGACGCCGGCCCGGGAGGGAGCGGGAGGGGAGACGGGATTGGCGGGGCGAGTGGGGGCCATAGAAAAGCAACGGACGGAGGGCAAGGAGGCGCAGACGCGGGCACCACAGGTGCGGGAACAAGCGTGTCGGCAGGATTGGTATCGGAAGAAGCGCTCGGCGGTTGCGGACGGGTTGTGGGCATCCCGGCCGGTGAGGGTGCCCGGCGGGTGATTGTTGCCCCCATACAGGGGGATGCACTGGGGGTGTCTGCCCGATTGGGCGGGAGGCGGGCCGGCATCTGGCTGGCTGTCTGGGGAACCGGCTATCTTGACGGGCAGATTGCCTGGATTCACAGGCGTGCAGGTCGGGTGTGCCGGGGCGGGGAAGGTGGGGCGGGCTGGCAGGGGCCTGGCTGGGGGCTGGACCGGCGGGCGGGGCGGTTGGAGGACAGCGGATGGAGAGCGGCGGCGGGCGCAAGCGGACGGGTTCAGGACGCGGGGACGCGGCGGTGGCGTGCGCCCGGCGGGCGGCGGCGTTGGTGCGGGCGAGGAAGCCGGAGCAGGTGGGGGCGAGCGGGCTGGAGCGGCGGGTGGTGCTGGCGACCAACAGGTGGTATGGCACGCGGGGCGGGGCGCAGGGGTTGGCGGTGGGGCTGCGGAGCGTGCCGGGTGACAAGCGGGCGGGCAAGCGGGCGGGCGGGAAGACGGAGGTTGGGCTGGTGGTGTTTGTGAAGCGGAAGAAGCCGCGGAGCAAGGTGGCCAAGGGGCGGCTGATCGCTGATGCGGTGCGGACGGGCGGCGGGGTGGTGCCGGTGCGGGTGGTGGAACTGGTGCGGTGCGTGCCGGAGGCGGCGGTGAGCGTGGGGGCGGGGACGCAGACGCCGGGGACGGTGACGCTGTATCTGCGGGATGAGGCGGCGGGGACGCTGTACGGGCTGTCGGCGGCGCACGTGCTGGCGCAGAGCCCGCTGTCGGGCGGGCGGTGGCGGTACGGTCGGCCGTTTGATGCGGTGTATCGCAACGTGCACGGCGGGGCGACGCCGACGGTGTGCGGGCGGTTGGTGGACCGCTCGGTGCCGGACTGGGACAACATCTTCCCGACCGACTCGGTGGATGCGGCGCTGTACGTGCTGGATGATCCGGGCGAGGCGGTGCGGCTGAACCGGCCGATCGGGCGGGCGGCGCTGGGGGACGTGGTGCGGGTGATCGGGGCGACGTCGGGGGCGGGGTCGGCGGCGGGGGTGGTGACGGCGGTGGACTTCGGCACTGAGCGGGCGATGTATCCGTACGCACACCCGAGCGGGCGGTTGCGGGAGGTGAACCTGGCGGGGCTGTGCCTGGCGGAGTACCAGTCGGCGGGCGGGGACTCGGGCGGGTTGGTGGTGCGGGAGCGCGACGGCGCAGCGGTGGGGATGCACATCGGCCGGCTGGTGGTGCGGACGGGCGAGGCGGGGGCGATGGTGGAGAGCGAGCGGCGGATGTTCATTCCGCTGGAGCGGGTGCTGGGGCGGTGGGCGGGGTTGCGGGTGTATTGAACGACGGGCGGGTGCGGCGGAGGTGTGTTGCCTTCGACGGTCAGGCTGGTTGGGTTTGGGGCGGGGCGCGGGGTTTGGCAACAGGAGTGCGAAGATGACCGGGACGATCAAGCGGGTGATGAGCGTGGGCGTTGCTTTGGCGGCGCTGGTCATGGCGGGGCTGACGCTGGGTGGGTGTCAGCAGCGCAAGACCATGTGCGAAGAACTGAAGATCGACAGTTGGCACTGCACGCCGAACATTGCGGAGATCGTCAAGCCGGGGGACCTCCTGTACATCCGCGACGGGCGGCCGATCAAGCTTCCGTGGGGGCTGCCGCCGGACTCGGAGTTCTTCATTGAGTGTCTGCCGACGAAGATCGCCAATCTGGTTGGAAGCACGTCGACTGGCGTGTCTTTGGGCGGGAGCGCTGGGAGCATTCCGCAGTTTGGGGGTGTGACGCTGCCGACGGCGGAACTGGAAGCGGCGGGCGCGAGGCGGGTGAACCTGAGCTTCAGCGAGGAGCGGCAGTGCACGCTGCGCAGCAAACGCGGGTGGCGGACGATTGACGAGGCGCTGGCGGAGGCGGAGAACTACGTGCGGACGCTGACGGTGGTGGAGCGGAACCGGATCGGTGATCAGGTGCGTGACGGTGCGCAGATCTGGCTGGTGATGGAGGTGCTGGAGGGAAAGATGAGTTACACCTTCACGACGGAGGAGAGTCAGCGTCTGCGGCTGGAGGCGGCGATGCCGCAGGTGGCGGTACGGACGGGGTTGCAGCGGAGTGCGACGGAGACGACCACGTTGGTGTATCCGCAGGCGATGGCGATCGCGTACCGGGCGATTCCGGTGGGCGTGGTGAAGACGGGGCTGGAGTCGGGGCCGCGGCTGGAGGTGGCGCCGGTGCGCGGGTGGTCGGCGATCGAGTGAGACTGGCGGGGCCGCTTACGGGCAGCCGGTGGCGAAGGCGCCGATGTAGGCGATGAAGTCGTCGCCGGTGATCAGGCCGTCGGGGGGCTGCACGCCGCCGACGGCGACGATGTCGGCCAGCGGATCGGAACTGCTGAAGGCGTTGATGAAGGCGGTGAAGTCGTCGCCGGTGAGCAGGCCGTCGGCGGGCGGTGCGCCGCCGACGGAGACGACGTCGGCCAGGCAGGCGGTGGGGGGGACGACGCCGGTGACGATGAGGGAGAAGGTGGCGTTGACGGGCGTGTCGCGGCGGTCGCCGTCCTGATTGATCTGGGCGGCGGTGACGGTGACGGTCCAGACGCCGGCGGCGGGGGATGTGAGCCAGACGTTCTCGACGGTGTCGATGGTGTTGGGGCTGCCGCCGGGGGTGCTGGTGTTGCCGGCGAGCAGGCCGTTGTTGCCGTGGTAGATGGTGCCGTCGGGGGCGGTGATCTGGAGGGAGAGGTCGTTGATGCGCTGGATGGTGCCGGCGGGGTTGCCTCGCGGGTCGGGGTAGACCATGGTGGCGCGGAAGGCGGGGGTGTCGGCGGGGACGGCGAGGGTGAAGGTGGCGGACTGGCCGACGGTGAGGATGTCGGCCTGATCGCGGATGAACATGCGGTCGCGGAGGCTGTACATGGCCTGCAGGTCGGGCATGCCCCAGCCCTGGCGGACGCGGGCGAGGTTGGCGGTCTCGCCGGAGAAGGGCCAGGGGTTGGCGGTGTTGATGAGCAGGGCCTTGAGGGTGGTGGCGCGGGGGCGGGAATCGAAGGGGGTATCGCCGACGGGGTTGTTGCCGAAGACGTTGTTGTGCCACATCTGCACGGCGAGCACGCCGTGTCCGGCGACGATGGGGGTGGCGGCGGAGGTGCCGCCGAAGGAAGTGGTGTAGGCGTTGTTGACGCTGGTGGAGGAGGTGGTGGTGAGGACCGAGTCGTAGCTGTGGGCCAGCTCGGGCTTGATGCGGTTGTCTGAAGCGGGGCCGATGGAGGCGGAGACCCAGGCGTCATCGGTGCGGGAGAGGGTGTTGCGGGTGTTGATGCCGCCGACGGAGAGGGCGTTCTTGGCCCAGGCCTGGGGGCGGCTGTTGCGGTTGCCGGTGTTGCTCTGGCTCTGGAAGATCAGGATGTCATTGGAGAAGAGCATGTCGTCAAAGTCGGCGGAGACGGTGGTGTAGCTGGTGGTCTGAGCGGAGCCCCAGGAGTTGCTCTGAAGGACGGCCTGGATGGGGGCCTGGAGCAACTGGGCGGTGTGCAGGGCGCGGTTGGTGATCAGGTCGTAATCGGCGAACGAGCCGAGGGCGGCGGGGGCCATGCCCCGGCCGGCGGTGTTGGCGGTGCCGTCGCCAAAGACGATGCCGAAGGTGGCGGTGCCGTGGGAGGCGAGGCTGGGGGCGGGGCCGTGGACGGTGGCCGGGCGGGAGGGGGACCAGGCGACGTGGTTGGTCTGCAGGCCGTCGTCCATGATTTGGGCGCGGACGCCCTGGCCGGTGTAGCCGAGGGTGCTCTGGATGAAGTTGGCGCCGCCGATGGCGCGCTCCAGATCCATGTCGGTGGAGTTGGGTGTCCAGGCGTCGACCCAGAGGACCTCTTCGCTGAACAGCACGGCCTGGAGTTGACCGGGCGTGAGGTCGGCGGTGAGCAGGGCGCTTTCGTCGAACGCGGCGATGACGTTGCCGCCGGCGTTGAGGATGGCCTGACGCAGGGCGGCGACGGCGGCGGGGCGCTCGGTGTTGCGGAGGATGAGCAGGTTGCAGCGCACGGGACGCTCGACTTTGCTGGTGGCGAACTCGAGCAGGGCGGGGTCGAGCTTGAGGCCGGGGTGCAGGCGGGTGACGGCGGCGACTTCGGCATCCGCGAGGAGGGCCTGACGGCCGGGCTCGTCAACCAGGATGACGTGACCGTTGGGGGCGATCCAGGAGTGGACCTCGGCACCGAGGGCGTGGAGGCGGTCCCAGCGGGCCTGGGTCATGGGCAGGCCGTCGCGGAACTGGAGGATGTACGCGCCGCCGCCGGTGACCGGCTGGACGAGTGAGTCGGGGATGAGCAGGCTCGGGTCCTGACCGGGGGCCAGGGGGCCGTGCTGGAAGAGCAGAGCGGGAGGGGTGGTGTTTTCGGGGGCCTTGGTGGCGGTGTCTTGCCCGTGGGCGACGGGGAGGACGGTGCCGGCGGTGAGGAGCAGGGCGGCGAAGAGGCGGGCGTGTGCAGTCGACATGCAGGGCTCCGGAAGACGGGCAGCGGACCAAATCAATCTGACCGACGGGAACGGGGGGCGCCGAGGCTTGAGCAAGAGGGCTCAAGACGGCCGGGGAGACTGGGAGAAGGTACGAACAATCTGGCACGTGGTTCCGAGCGGGGCCAGCGGAGGGCAGCGCAGCGGCGGGGGCATTATGTCAAGCTGGGGTGTTTGGGCAGTGGGCGCGAGCGGAGGCCTTGGCGGGGTGGGGGTGCCGAGGCGGGTGGGG
>Ga0068872_10000700_pt1 | contig 28170 bp, 22 predicted proteins | sample NOAtaG_7_FD_66441 | JGI IMG/M metagenome (GOLD analysis project Ga0068872, IMG submission 66441) | Freshwater lake microbial communities from Lake Erie, under a cyanobacterial bloom - NOAA_Erie_Diel1S_2200h metaG | ecosystem: Environmental > Aquatic > Freshwater > Lake | place: USA: Ohio, Lake...
CGAGCTTATTCCTGCTCTTCGTAATTATCAGGGTATTGGCGGAGCTGTCCCCTCTCCATTTGATTGCTGGCTGTTGGTACGAAGTATGGCTACGCTTCCTTTACGGTTGGCTCAGCAATGTACTTCGGCACAACTTATAGCTGAGGCGCTTCAGCAACATCCGGCCATCGAAAAAGTTTTTTATCCCGGTTTGCCCAATCATCCAAATCATTTGGTTGCTAAACGTCAGATGGAAAAAGGCTTCGGAGGGATGCTTTCCATTCTTGTTCGCGGCGGTCAATCAGAGGCCATGCGTGTGGCCTCCGGATTAAAATTATTCCGTCATGCAACCAGTCTCGGTGGGGTGGAAAGTCTGATAGAACATCGACTGACGGCAGAGGGCATTCACGGTAAGAGTCCTGCCAATTTGCTTCGAATTTCGGTTGGAATCGAAGACCCCCAGGATCTCATCCGTGACTTGATGCAGGCCGTCGGCTGAAGGCTGCAGTTCACTCCGCGGTGGTTTGCCTGACGGGGTAAGCAGGGTAACTTGTTGCCAGAAGACTACATTTTACCCAATTTTCTGTGCAAGGTTCCCTTCGAATAGCTGTCATTGGATCTGGTTTCTCCGGACTTTCTGCTGCTTGCGCTTTGGCCCGTCAGGGACATCGTGTAACGGTATTTGAAAAAAATAGTACGGCTGGTGGCCGTGCACGGAAGTTCACGGAAAACGGTTACACATTCGACATGGGTCCTTCCTGGTATTGGATGCCCGATGTGTTTGAAAGTTTCTTTAAACAGTACGGCAAAACCACTTCTGATTTCTACGAACTAGAACGACTTGATCCTTCTTACCGGGTTTATTTCTCACCGAAAGATTTTGTGGACGTTCCCGCAACTCCTGAGAAACTTGGAGAGTTATTTGAATCGATGGAGCCGGGTAGTGGTGTCCAACTTGATCGCTTTTTGGAGGAAGGGAAATTCAAATACGAATTGGGTATTAATAAACTGGTTCGTAAACCTGGCTTATCTTGGTTTGAATTTGCCGATGCTCAGTTATTCAGCGGTGTTCTGCGACTCCATGTTTTTCAAAGTATTTCAAAGTATATCCGCAAATTCTTTAAGCACGACCGGATCATTAAACTCTTAGAGTTCCCGGTGTTGTTTTTAGGTGCAACACCACAGGACACTCCGGCCCTATACAGTCTAATGAATTATGCCGACATTGCCTTAGGTACTTGGTACCCAAAAGGTGGCATGCATCAAATCGTGGAGGCTATGGTGAAGATTGCGGAGGGCCAGGGGGTTGAATTTAAATACAATGCGGGTGTTACCGGGTTTGAGTTCAATGGAAACCGAATTACCGGGATCCAAGCCGGAGATCAGACATTTGCTTGTGATGCTGTGATGGCCAGTGCCGATTATCATCATGTCGAGCAGCAGTTACTACCAAAAGCATTCCGGATTTATTCTGAGGATTATTGGGCTAAACGAACTTTTGCTCCATCAAGCCTCATATTCTATTTGGGAATCAACAAAAGATTAAAAGGTCTGATCCATCATACCCTTTTCTTTGATGTGGATTTTTCCTTGCACGCCAAGGAAATCTATTATGAACCTAAGTGGCCTACTCTTCCACAATTTTATTTATCCTGTACTTCCATTTCCGATCCGACAGTAGCACCGGAAGGGCATGAAAATGTTATGATTTTGATTCCAGTGGCTCCGGGCCTTGAGGATCAGGAAGATATTCGGGAAAAGTATTATAATATGGTCATTGACCGCCTGGAAAAACTTATTGGCGAAGAAGTGCGTAGCCATGTCGTGTATAAGCGTTCTTATGCACATAAAGATTTCATGGCTGATTATAATGCCTATCGTGGCAATGCTTATGGTTTAGCGAATACCTTGCTACAGACGGCTAACCTTAAGCCATCGATTTTGAATGAAAAAGTTCCCAATCTTTTTTATACCGGTCAGCTTACTGTCCCTGGCCCGGGAGTTCCGCCATCCATTATCTCAGGAGAGGTAGTGGCCGGTGAGCTGAACAAGCGGATGGCTGCCTTACAACCTGTAATTTGATCGATCGTATGAATGCACTAGAACTTTACGACAACGTATCTCTGCGCTGCAGTCGCATGACCACGCGCGCCTACAGTACCAGTTTTTCATTGGGTATCCGTTGTTTACACGAATCGCTTCGTGATCCGATTTATTCAATTTATGGCTTTGTTCGTTTTGGTGACGAGATTGTGGATACTTTCCACAGCTCTGATAAAGTTCGTCTTCTTGAAAAATTCAAGAGGGACACTTATGAGGCAATTGAGCAGGGTATTTCTTTGAATCCGATTTTACATAGTTTTCAACAGGTTGTAAATCGATTTGGAATTGAACATGAGGTAATCGAGCAGTTTTTAAAAAGTATGGAGATGGACATTACAATGACGTCTCACGACCAGTCTTCTTATGAAGAATACATTCTTGGCTCAGCCGAAGTGGTTGGATTAATGTGTTTGCGTGTTTTTTGTGATGGAGATGACAAACAATATCAGGAGCTGAAGCCATCGGCCATGAAGCTTGGCTCGGCTTTTCAAAAGATCAATTTTTTACGCGATTTGAATGCTGATTATAACGGGATGGGTCGTGTTTACTTTCCGGGCGTTGATTTGTCCTCTTTTGATCATACGACCAAAGAACTGATTGAAAAGGATATTGCTCACGATTTCAGGCTTGGATTTGAAGGGATTCTTAAGTTGCCGCGCAAATCCCGTTTTGGTGTTTATATGGCTTATGTATACTACAAGGCCTTGTTACGGAAAATCATGAATACTCCTGCTCAAAATGTAATTCAGGCACGTATTCGGATCCGTAACCGTCAAAAAATACGCTTGTTGTTTACTTCCTATCTTCGTCACCAGTTCAATTTGATTGCATGACGCACGTTCTGCTTGTAGATCGATACGACCAGCCCGTAGGGACTATGGAGAAAATGGAGGCCCATCGTTTGGGTTTATTGCACCGAGCTGTTTCGGTCTTTTTATTTAGCAGTAGGGGAGAGTTGATGCTTCAACGACGTGCAGCTACGAAGTACCACAGTGCCGGATTATGGACCAATACCTGTTGTAGCCACCCTTATCCTGACGAACAGGCAGCTGATGCCGCCCGACGTCGATTGATGGAGGAAATGGGAATTGAAGCGGAGCTCGAATTTTCACACACGTTTATCTACAAAACTGATCTTGAGGGAGGACTGATCGAACATGAGTTGGATCATGTCTTCATTGGAACCTACGATGGCGAACCAACGATGGATCCAGAAGAAGCCGACCAATGGAAGTTTGTGCCTATGCCGGAGTTGCTCCGCGATATGCAATCTCATCCGGAACGTTACACCGTCTGGATGCGCCTTATTTTACAAGACAGTCAGTTTCAACCACCTGTAGTAGCCTGATCTTATGGATTTTGGTAAGTGGATAGACCAGAAAACAACGGTCTTTTGGTTTCGTCGTGACCTTAGGCTGAAGGATAACCGCGGTTTGTTTCATGCGCTCACCGAAGGGGAGCAGGTTGTTCCTGTGTTCATTTTTGATCGCCATATTCTGGATGAGCTTGAAGATCGAAAAGATGGTCGTGTTGAGTTTATTCATCAAAGTCTTACGATTCTTAACGATCAGCTGAAGGAATTCGGCACATCCTTGCTGACATATTACGGTACACCTGAAGAGTTTTTCGGTTCGATAAAGCCAGCGGCAGTTTATTGCAATCACGATTACGAGCCTTATGCGCTTTCGCGCGACAAAAAGATTGCTGAAGTTTTGAATGTTAAAGGCGTGGCCTTCAAAACATTTAAAGATCAAGTCATCTTTGAAAAATTAGAGGTAGCCAAGGATGATGGGAATCCTTACACGGTATTTACTCCTTACAGTCGCAAGTGGCTTTCGCGGTTTACACCTGCGGATATTAAGTCCTTACCAAGTGAAGCGCAGGGATCTGGTTTTAAAAAAATAAAGGCACAAGCCATCATAGGTTTAGAAGAAATGGGTTTTATGCCATCTGGTATTGATTTACCTCCTCGTAACCTTTCCCTTCCGCTTGTCCGATCCTACGATAAAACACGTGATACGCCTTCCGTGCGTGGCACCTCGCGTTTAGGAATTCATTTACGTTTTGGCACAATAAGCATTCGCCAGTTAGCGGCTGTTGCCAAGAAAGAAAACAAGGTCTGGATGAATGAACTGATTTGGAGAGAATTCTATCAGATGATTCTCGCCAATTTTCCCCATGTTGTTGGTGGATCTTTCCGACCGGTTTACGATCGAATTCCATGGAGAAATAATGAAGCAGAGTTTGCCGCCTGGTGTGCGGGTAAGACTGGATATCCGATGGTGGATGCCGGAATGCGCGAACTGAATGCAACTGGTTTTATGCACAACCGTGCGCGCATGATTGTGGCAAGCTTCCTTACCAAACACTTACTTATTGATTGGCGGTGGGGTGAGGCTTACTTCGCAAAGAAGTTATTGGATTTTGAGTTAGCCTCCAATAATGGTGGATGGCAGTGGGCAGCCGGAAGCGGTTGCGATGCGGCACCTTATTTTAGAGTGTTTAGCCCAGATCTTCAATTGAAACGGTTTGATCCTAAGTTGACCTATGTCCGTCAATGGGTGCCTGAGTTTGGAACTCCGGCCTATCCCAAGCCGATTGTGGACCATGCCTTTGCCCGCAACCGTGCCATCGAAACCTATAAAACTGCACTGAACTGAAAATTGAAAACCATACAATGATTTATACTTTAAATTGCTCTCAGCTAATCAAAGCCCCGATGACCGAGGTTTGGGACTTCTTCAGCTCCCCTGCTAATCTCAGTAAGATCACACCAGCACAGATGAATTTTGATATTCAGGAAATTGAAGGTCGTGAGACAGAGGCCGGAATGAATTATCGCATGTTCCAGGGTCAGCACATTCGCTATAAGGTTACTGTTCTGCCGCTGGTTCGATTGACATGGGTTACAGAGATTACTCACGTTAAGGAGTATAACTCTTTTATTGATGAACAATTAAAAGGACCCTACACGTTGTGGCGTCATTTGCACACCTTTGAAGAAACTCCGGAAGGGGTCATGATGCGTGATAAGGTGGATTATTCTATTCCCTTGGGGTCCTTAGGAAGAATGGCCAACGCTCTTTTTGTAGCTGGCCAGGTTCAGAGTATTTTTGATTATCGTTTTGAGGCTGTTGAACAAATTTTTCACAAATCATGAGCTGGAAAGTCATTTTAATCTGTTCGCTAATTTCCATTGGCACTTTTCTTTTCTGGGAATTTGTGGCCTGGTTCACGCATAAATATGTTATGCATGGATTTTTATGGGTTTGGCACCGGTCACATCATACGGTGCATGATCATTCGGTAGAGCGCAACGATTTGTTTGCGGTGGTGTTTAGCATTCCATCCATTCTCCTCTTCCATCTAGGATTGGGCGTATACAAGAGTCCTTATTTGGTAGCCATCGGAATAGGCATTCTCATGTACGGTATTTTTTACCTGGTCTTCCACGACATCATCGTTCATCAACGTATCCGTTGGCGTCCAGCTAAGCGCTCCCGATATTTGCAACGGATGATCCATGCGCATTATATCCACCACAGCAAACATTCTAAAGATGATTGCGAAGCATTTGGATTTCTATATGCTCCGAAGAAATACGAGCCTAAGACCTTCGAGTATAAGACCAATCGACAGGCGACTCAATAGTTTCCCACTTACTGATTTTTTGCAGTCAAATCGATGTTCTGGGTAACCATGAACATCATTCCAATGTTATTTTCCTGTTTTACGCCATTAGCTTTAACGAGCATCTGGTAAAAGGGTCCGACACTTAAGTTAAGGCCTTTGATTGGTTGATAACCTACTCCAACGAAAAGTCTATTTTGATCGATATCATCAAAAGTTACTTTCTTTCCACGACTGATAAAACCTTCGTAGAAGGCTTGTGTAAAAAAGGTATGTGGTTCTAATTTTTCTTTTCCGATGGGTCGGGTGGCCATAAAACGGTATCGTAGTCGGAATTGTTTGTTTGAAAACCCAGTACTTTCACCACTTGCATCATGTTCCTCAATAAAACGCTCCTCAGTCCTGAGTCGGTGTCCAATAGAGGTCTTCCCCCAGTTATAACTAAAGGCCAGTTGCTGATAGATTCTCCTTTCGTGATTGATTATGCTTACCGGTTGCTTTCCATATTGGTAATTGTGAATATAGGCGTAACCGAAGGGTGAAAAAGTGAGTTTACCCTTAATTTTAAATTCCAGGTGCGATCGCAATAAAACCTGCATGGGTTCAAGTCCCGTTATGGATTGCTCAGACTGTGCATACCGAAAATGTCCATCAACGAAAAGGGTTGTTCCTTTGGCTATGGTCAGGTTTCCGGAATAGCTGGTCCATGCAACCATTTGATCCACTATTTCCCGCTGACTTAATGATGCGGCTTGACCAAGTGCGAGGGAGCTGATGAGCGTCAGCCCAAGTCCGATCAGGGTTGTGGAAAATCCATGTCGTTTAATCATAAAACAAACCTAATGTTAACTCAATGTTAATGTTCTGAATTTCCTTAAAAGGCCTAAAATGGATTTAAAAAGCTTGTTTATTTCTACCTCCCGGGTCTCTTTCGGATTAGCCTTGGCACCAAATTAAAATGGAGTTAATACTGAGTTTCCCGTCAGTTAACATGCTCAGGCGACCTTTGTCGCAAACCACTACGCATGTCAAATTTAATCCAACGTCTTACGCTTCTGGCCCTCTTTTGTTATTCGGGCCTTTTGGCTCAGACTGGCTCGATCAGCGGAACGATTGCTGATAGCCGAAGCAAAGAAACAATAATAGGGGCAAACGTCTTTATTGAAGGTACTACTATTGGCGCGGCCACCGATTTGGACGGAAATTTCGAAATCGGAAGTCTTAAGCCAGGAAAGTATACGGTTGTAGTGAAGTATGTTTCCTATAAGGACCAAATCATTCCGGATGTTGAAGTTGAGGCAGGAAAGAAAACCACCCTTACCATTACTCTGGTTGAGGATATTGCGGAGTTGGCTGAGGTTGTGGTCACAGCAAAAAAGGAAATTTCTACTGATGTTAATTTGGTAAACGAAATCAAGGGTGCAAAGCTGGTTGTCTCCGGTATTTCTTCTGAACAAATTGTTAAGATGCCGGATCGTGATGCGGCACAGGTTATGCAGCGCATGCCTGGCGTTACAATCGCTGATAATCGTTTTGTACTTATCCGTGGTGTCCCCGAGCGCTACAATCAGGTGCTCATCAACCAGATGATCGGCCCGAGCACGGAAATCGATAAACGTTCTTTTTCCTTTGACATGGTACCTTCCGGAGCAATCGACCAGATGCTGGTTTACAAGTCTGGTTCGGCTGAACTTCCTGGCGACTTTGCCGGAGGAGTAATTCAGTTGATTACCAAAGTTCCGACCAATCAGTCCTTTACTAACTTTGGAATTAATTTTGGATTTCGTAACGGCACCACCTTTTCTGACTATGTGCAGTCCGAAGGTTCGGCCACAGATGTTTTAGGTTTTGATAATGGTTTTCGTGCCATTCCTACGGCGTTTCCCAGCACGGCAGATCTAAAGTCCACAAATCGTAATTCTACTATCCGGGAGATATCCGGTCGGATGTTGACAAATAATTTTGCTAACTCTACGCGCCGTGCTCCAATGGATATGGGAATGAACCTCACGACCTCCAATCATTTCAAAATTGGTACCGTTCAAATAAGTAATCTGACTTCTTTAGCCTATTCGAACGGCTATCAGAATTACGAATCCAAGTTCTTGCGCTATAATGAGTTTGATGCCACCTCGGCAACCAAGCGATTTGAATTCAACGATAAATTTTATTCAAATGATGTCCGGATAAATGCGTTGCACAACTGGAACATTCAGTTTAACGATAACCACCGAATTGAATTCAAGAATTTATTTGTTCAACTCGGAGAGAATGAGACCATCATCCGCTCCGGAAATGATTTTATACAGCGTCCGAGTGATGACCTTAGAAATTATGCGTATCACTACCTGTCACGCACCATTTATAGCGGTCAGTTAGAAGGAAGTCATTATTTAGGTGCCGACCGTAAAAGCAAGATCAAATGGGTTATGGGCACAAACTTTATCAACAGAAATGAGCCTGACTACCGTCGCTTCCGGACGTTCCGTCAGAAAGAGACTCAAAATCCCGAAGTTGATCCTTACACCATGCAGTTACCTCCAAACGGCAACCTTTTTGAAACTGGTCGCTTTTGGTCTGACCTCCGCGATCGAGGTTATTCTCATGGGTTGAATTTTGAGCGGATGTCTGGTAAAGCTGATTCTCCGCAATCCAAAGGCTTTAAAGCTGGTTATTATGTTGATTACAAGACACGTACTTTTGATGCTCGCTATTTAAATTACCTTTACCCAGGAACGTTTGATCCGATGGTCGGTGAGGCCTTACGTGTATTGCCGTTGAATCAAATTTTCAGCCCTGAAAACATCAGTCGCTCCAATGGTTTTGTGATTGAAGAGGGTACTACCAATCAGGATTCGTACAATGGATCCAACTTTCTGGCTTCCGCTTATACCAGCCAGACACTACCCATTGGAAATTTTAATGTGACAGCCGGATTTCGCGGAGAATACAACGTTCAAAAAATTACTGCACTCTCCAACACCGGTGAACAACTTGAAGTTAATAACCCGATCTTTTCACCACTTCCTTTTCTGAACAGTGCCTACAATTTGTCGGACAAGTCTTTGGTACGTTTGGCCTATTCCAGAACGGTTAACCGTCCTGAATTCCGTGAACTGGCTCCTTTCTTGTATTATCAATTTGAGTACGAAGCGGGTCTATTTGGAAATGCAGACTTAAAAACTGCTACCATCAATAACCTTGACTTGCGCTGGGAGATTTATCCTGATCGCGGCGAAATGATTACGGTAGGCACCTTCTTCAAGCAGTTTTCCAATCCTATTGAAACATATCTCCAAATTACCACGGAGACTCCTCAGTTATACTTTGGTAATGCCGATGCCGCTTATTCTTATGGAATTGAACTAGAGGCTAGAAAGTCGATGGCCAGCTTTGGAACCAGTCGGTTGTTGCGTGGATTGAGTGTGAACGTAAACGCTGCCTTCATTAAGAGTGAAGTGAATGTTGGTGATCAGGCTACCAATCAGATTCAATATCGACCACTCCAGGGTCAGTCGCCCTACATCGCGAATGTTGGTTTGTTCTACAATGACGCCCAATCCGGATGGTCTGTAAACACAGCGTATAACGTCTTTGGTCCTCGAATCTTTACCGTAGGAGATAAGATTTTTCCTTCCTGGTGGGAAATGCCACGTCAGTCGATGGATTTGCAAGTTTCTCGTCGGTTCTTCTCCAATCGCGTCGAGTTCAAGTTCAACATTCAGAATTTGCTGAATGCCCCATTCCAGATTTTCCAAGATAATGACAGTGACAATAGGATTGAGAAGGATGAGGCCCTCATCCAAAAGTACCGTGTTGGTACGGTATATTCTTTTGGATTTAACTGGCGCATATCTGGTAATTGATTTTTGACATGAGCATAGAGTAGGGGTTAGTGAATAAAATGGGGCGCTTTATTGCGCCTCTTTTTTTTATCTGTTAACCCAGTGTTACCAAATACCACATCACGTTCCTCTTTATAGTGTAATAAACTGATAATCAATATAGTGCTCGTTAACAAACCTATAATGAATTGGTAATTCAGACTTAATTACCTGAGCGCTCAGCTGTGTTGTTCTTTGCACCATAAAATTTTTAAACCACTATCTCATGAAACAACTGATTCGAATTTCAATAGCCTTATGGATGGCAGCTTCCGCTGTGTTCATCCAGGCTTGTAAAGAAGAGGAAGTTACACCTGAAGCGCCTACCGTTACTCCTCCGAGTGGTGTGGCGTCAGTTCAGGTAAACACCAAGGCGGATGTTACGTTTTCCTTTTTTGCCTTTGGAAAATTTAAGACGGCTACCGTTTCTGCAACCGGTGGATCGGCTGCTATTAAGACTTCTCCGGCTGCAGGTGCGCTGGAAGGTAATGTTGTTGTTGAATTTAGTGCGGGAAATACGGCAGGCGCCGCCTCGATTGTTCTGACTCTCATTGATCAGTTTGATCAACAGGCTACGGCTACTGCAGTCCTAAATATTTCCATTAGTTCACCTCCTACAATTTCGCTTAACACCCTTACCGCCTCTGGCATTCCTGGTTCAAATGTTAGCGTTACAGCTACCATTGCTGCCCCGAATGGTGCCGCCTCTTTAGTGGTTACAGGGGTTACAGCCACTCCGGGTAGCCCAATCAGTATTTCCGGTACTGCTGTAACACAGTCTGTCTCTGTGACTGTTCCAGCAAACGCTGTAATCGGTTCTACCGTTAACGCTGTTTTCTCAGTCACCGATTCTCAAAATCTTACGTCAACCCTGGTTACACTAGTTATCACTGTACTTGATCCAACAGTTCCGCTTCAAGGAACGTTGACCACTCAAACGCTCGATGCCACTAAGACCTATTTGTTAAAGGGTATTGTATTTGTGCCCAATGGTGTTACGCTAACCATCCCAGCAGGAACTGTAATTAAAGGTGATAAAGCAACCAAAGCAACGTTAGTGGTTCAACCGGGAGGTAAGCTCATTGCAAATGGAACCGCTTCTAAACCAATCGTCTTCACTTCTGCGCAGAATATTGGTGAGCGCGATCGTGGTGATTGGGGTGGTTTGGTCATCTTGGGAAATGCTTTTGTAAATCAATCGGCTAAACCAGCCATTGAGGGAATTACTCCTTCTCAGAATTATGGTTCTGTTGCTGCGGATGGCGCTACTCCTTCAACAAACGCTAATGATAATTCAGGTGTACTCAATTACGTTCGCGTAGAGTATGCCGGTATTGAATTGACTCCTAACAATGAGACCAACAGCATTACGTTTGGTGCAGTAGGTAACGGAACATCTGTCAATTACGTTCAGGTTTCTTTCGGTGGCGACGATGGATTTGAATGGTTTGGTGGAACAGTTGATGGAAAATACCTTGTATCCTTTTCCACTTGGGACGATGATTTTGATACCGATTTTGGTTGGGGTGGAAACGTTCAATACGGACTAGTAGTGCGCAATCCGTTCTATGCTGACCAGTCTGGTTCGAATGCGTTCGAAAGCGACAACCAGGGTAACGGAAACACCATTGCAGGAATTTGTGATGGTACTACGCAGGCCGGATGTACTCGTGGCGTTTTCTCAAACATTACCGTTCTTGGTCCACGTGATGTGCAGAGCCGTTCCATATCAGCGAACTATCAAAACGCTATTCATATTCGTCGCCGCACAGCCATATCCATATTCAATTCCTTCTTTGCGGGTTACCGGATAGGTGTACGCTTGGACGATCAGGGTACATTAGATAACCTCACCAATGGTGCCGGTAAACATGCTTACAACATTATGACTGTACCAGGTACAACCGTTACGGGTGCTACCACTACCGTTGCTGATGCAGCGTTCGCTACGGGATTAACTATTGCCGGAGGAACCGGAGCAGGTGATGCCTCAGCCATCAATACGTACTGGACTTCTAACAATAACACTGTAGTCAATAATATTTCCTCATCTAGCAATACGACCTTCTTTGCAGATGCCGGAATTGCCAACGGATTGTTCTGGGCTGGTCAGTCGGCTACAACCTATCCTTCTAATCCGAATTTCGTTTTGGTTTCCGGAGTGGCAGGTGCCAATAATTTGAATAGTGGAGCCAACTTTACAGATGCAAAGCTGGGCACCTTCTTTGATAAGACCGGTACCTTCCGTGGAGCTTTTGGTTCAAGCGACTGGACTGACGGTTGGGCTGAGTTTCAACCAATCAATAAGGCATATTGATTTAGTGAGCTAACAAATCCTTAACATGAAAGACCTGTCCCTTTGGGGCAGGTCTTTCTATTTTTGTGCCATGAAAGTATTCAAGCTGATTCCACTGTTGTTTATGATTGTCCTTTCAGGATGCGGCAGGTCTACTTATAAACCTGCGGATAATCTTTCGGATCGAGCACAGGAAGACTTCAAATGGAAGATTATTCGCTATGCCGGTCGGGCGCCTGAAGGTCTGACCGTTGCTGAGCGTTTTTATCCGCAATACGATACGCACTACGTGGAGCAACAAAAGCTTCATGCTCTGGATGCTTATTACGAGAAAAAAGGCACTGTATACTTTTTACTTTCCCGAAAGGCGCCTAGTCTATTTGAAAAGCGCGTAGCCATTGGAGGAATTGTTCGGTTTGATTCAGACGATAACATTCAGCATTACGAGGAAGTTTTTCGCACCTGGAAAATGACTCCGGATACGCTAAGCGTGCGTGCGTTGTTGCTTTTTGATAAAATGGTGAATGGCGAAAGCCTGGAACCTTACTACACAAAAAATTCTAAGGGTATAGAATACATTGAGTTCCCGGATGATCGGACTTACTTTGATGCTCAGCAGCGGGTCTGGAAAGTGCGTTAAGCCTAAATTCCTTCAAAGAGGCTAAACGTTTCCAAATATTCAGGTACAAAAGTCTGCCAGCCAAAAGTTGTTTTTATGGTTTCGGAAAAAGCCTTTGAGGCCTCAGGTTCACCATGTGTTACAAAAACCTTTTTGGGCTTATTCTGTATAGCGCGTAACCAGGTGATCAGCTCTGGTTGATCGGCATGTGCTGACAAGCCGTTAACTACCTTTATGCGTGCGCGCACCGTTACGAATTGTCCGAAAACCTTGATTGATTCTTTTCCTTCGATCAAATCGCGTCCGCGGGTTCCCGCAGCCTGATAGCCGGCAAACAAAAAGGTGGTAGAGGGATCCGGTAAGCGGTGAAATAAGTGATGTAAAATTCGGCCTCCTGTCGCCATGCCTGAAGCTGATATGATGATGCACGGACGACGAATGTCGTTCAGTGCTCTGGAGCTTTCAGAAGAATTGCAATAATGGATGTTTGAGGCATCAAACAAACTGATCCGGTCACCCTGATCATGAATCACTTCAATTGTATGGTTGTCCGGGTGCTGCTCATATAAATTGGTTACGCTGATGGCCATCGGCGAGTCGATGTAAATCGAGAGGGGAGGAATCTTTTTCTGATCGATTAATTTTTGAATGTAAAAAATCAGCGATTGGGTTCTGCCAACGGCAAAAGCTGGGATTACGATTGGTCCACTAAGCTTAAAGGAATCGTTGATAATTTTTGCCAGGTCATCCTCGACGTTTTGAGAGGGATTACGGCGATCGCCGTATGTAGATTCTACCACCAGAATATCGGCCTGTTTTACCGATTCGGGTGCATACATAATCGGGTCGTCGTAACGACCGATATCCCCTGAAAAAACCACATGCTTATCACCTTCGGAGGAATGCATGGTTAGATCAATCGTTGAAGCGCCAAGGATATGACCGGCGTTAATAAAGCGAATGCTGCACATAGCATCGATGGGTATGGATTTTCCCATTGGATGACCATGGACCAAAGGAAAGACACTTTCAGCATCTTCCAGAGTGAAAAGAGGTTCTGGTTTGGAGTGGCGTGAATACCCTTTTTTGAATGCGAATTCCGCTTCTTCTTCCTGCAGTCTGGCTGCATCCTTGAGCATGATGTGCATCAGGTCGGAAGTGGCGTGCGTGCAGAGTATTTTTCCTTTGAAGCCCTCTTTGACCAGTCGTGGTAGGTAGCCGGTATGATCGATATGAGCATGGGAAATGATGACCAAATCTATAGATGCTGCATCTATCGGCATGGGTTGCCAGTTGCGTAACCGGAGTTCTTTGAGACCTTGAAAAAGTCCGCAATCAATCAATATTTTTTTTCCACCCAGGGAAATCAGGTAACGCGATCCGGTGACTGTACCGGCTGCTCCCAAAAACTTTAACGTCACATCCATTTAGAATACTTATAAGGTTGAAATTACTGCAAATGGACGTTCCATTTAAAAAACAAGGCCGGAATTATCCGGCCTTGATCCATGATCCTCGTATCTTAAATGGTAATCTGAGTTCTGGGACTTATTCTTTAGGAGCGCTGCCGATATTTTTTACCCGACTGGCGAGCATTGCATTTGAATTTAGGCTTTTGGTTATGTTGACTTCAGCTGTGGAAGCCCCAACGGCATCGATATCGCCTTGTTCGGCCACAAAGTTCTCCGCGCTCAACTTGGAGGCACCGGTGAGATTGGCTTCCAATCGCTTGCCCTTACCGCGCAAAGTCAATTTGGTGGCGCCAACCATATTCAGATCAAGATCCTCCATTTCTACATCTGCTTCGCCCTTGATGGCTCCACTCATGGTGAGGAGTAGGTTAGAGGATCGGAATCCAGTTAGTTTAAATTTTCCAGCACCGGCCGCATCCAGTTTTTCCAGTTTTGGCAACGTGATCCGAATGCCAATTTTTTTATCGCCCCAGCTGTTGAGTAAATTGATTTTATCCTCGTTGTTTTTGACGATGAGTTTGTTGCCTTCCTGAGAAATCCGCAAGTCCTCATCATCCTCCACAACGATTGAAAATTTATCACCTCTTGTCACATCGGCATCGAAATATCCAGCGAGCACAATCTCATTGAAATTTTTGAAATTATAACTCTGGCCATCTGAGCTCCAGGCTTTCTCATCTGAGTCGTAATCATCGTTCTCATTCTCCTCAACTTCTGTATTCTGCTCTTCGCATGTGAGACATTTCAGTCCGCCTTCATCAAAGGTATAGGTGTTGCGCTCCCGATCCTCGTGGTGGTATCCTCCGTGGTTGCGAATCAATTCCCACAATTCATCTTCGATGATGAAAGATTTGTTCAAAGGGAAATAAATATCTACCTCCAGCCTTTGGGCACGGAACGCTGCACCTTTTTTGAAGGTAATGTTGGAGTCGAAGGTGATCAGACTGTCTTTTTGTACAATCTTATAATCCACCATCTGTGCATTGGATTGCGCTTCTTTTCTTGTTGTGCCTTGAGATTCGAATCGTTCAACGATCCGGATGTGTGGTTCGCTGTGCCCGTGCAACTTGATGCTGGCACCGATGTAATTGTCGGTTCCGGTATCGTTCAATCGTAAGATGGGGGTGCGTGTTCCGGTTTCCAATACACGTTCCCGCTTATAGGTTCCGTCCTTACTGAATTTCAGGATGGTGGATGGCAGAGAGAACAGGACAACGCCCAGCGAAATCAGGAAGATTACAAACATGGACCATCCGGTGATCTTGTTTACCACGGATTTATTGATAATCAGTGAAAGTCCCAATAAGGCAACCAAAAGAGACGGAATAAATAAGGCTAATGCTGCGAAAAGAGTCGTCCATACGGAAAACGTATTCTGATAGGCCTCCAGTGGCATAGCGTTTGAAAACGTTATCCAGTCAGCTGCGCCTACTGAGGTTGATAACACACCAAGAAGAATGGCCGCCAAAAGCAGGATGGTTAAGGTGAATGTTGCACCGATGAAGGTCAGTATCATGCCGGTGAAGATGCGTACGATTTTAGCCAAAGCCGTAACGAAAGGTCCAAGTGCAGAACCAATAGCTGTGAGCATAGTTGCCAACAGACGAAATGGGAACAAAATGATTTTGCTGAGTGTACTTTCTTTCCCTTCCTTTTCATTAAGTTTTTCTCTGACGGTTTTTTCAATATTGGATAGTGTAACCGGTTGACCTTGCATTTCCATTTTTTCTGTGATGGTTACCGCTTCAGGAACGGCTATCCACAAAATGATGTAGAAAATAATTCCGAAGCCGCCAGCAAAGACAAGACCTGCAAAAATGAGACGAATGACACTGATGTCAGCTCCGATGTAAGCGGCGATACCGCCTGCTACACCGCCGATGACTTTCCGTTCACCATCGCGATAGATTTTTTTAATGGTTGTTTGTTCTTCCAGCTCATAGGAACCTGGAACAATCGCCCAGATGAGGATGTAGGCGATGATGATGAATCCTCCAGCAAGAATCAATAAGGTAAATAATAAACGCATCCACGCTGGATCCAATTTGAAGTAATGCGCGAGTCCGGCGCAAACACCACCGAGTACTTTTCTCCGGTTGTCGCGGAATAACTTTTTCTTAGGACCCGGGGTGCCTGAGCTTACGTTTCCTGAGTTGGTAGTCTTTTGTTCTTCTGACTCTTCGCTTTCTTCACCTCCTGTAAAGTCTGAAGGCTGTCCCATAGTACGAATCAGGTGATCGACATCCTCCGCGGTAATGGCCTGTTTGGTTTCCGAGATTCTGGTTAAGAAAATTTCGGCAATTCGGCTTTCAATGTCTGTTATGATTTCCTGACTGTCCTTAAAGCTTAAAAAATATTTTTTTACGCCGTCCAAATAGGTTTTTAGCGATTCGTATCCGTCTTCTTCAATGTGGAAAACGATACCGCTGATGTTGATGGTTATAGTCTTTTTCATAGTGATGGTGCCGTATGGATTAAGATAAGGTTTGGGATTGCTCGGCAGACTGATTTCCGCCGGTGATCAGATTGGTTGAAGTCACCAATTCATGCCATGTATCAGAAAGTCCTTTCAGGAAATTTTTTCCATCCTGCGTAAGGGTATAGTACTTGCGCGGTGGACCTGATTTGGATTCAATCCATTTGTAATCAACCAGCCCTGCATTTTTCAGCCGGGACAGCAAGGGGTAGAGGGTGCCTTCCACCACGATCATTCTGGCGCGGGTGAGCTCATCGAGCATGTCGGAGGCATAGACCTCCCCGCGGCTGATGATGTGAAGGATGCAGAATTCCAGAATGCCCTTTTTCATCTGGACCTGCGTGTTTTCAAGATTCATAGTGTTATCGGGCTTTTGGGAATGTTATACGCAAAGGTACCTTGTAATGTTTGGTACTATGTAATGATTTTGATAAAAAAATTATAAAATCCTGAAATTCAATAAATTAGATTTTTCTCAAAGTCGCGATGAATCTTGACTTCCAACAGCCTTATGAATTACCAGAGGTTAAATCCCCCTTGTCTCACCCAGGTCCTAACTCATGAACTGAGCCAGCAGTCTGTGAAAGTGGTGAGTGCCGGTCTCCCGGGTAACGGAGTAGCGACCGTGGCGGTAGAAGCGGGAACGGATCCCCTTTTGAACTTGTTGTACGACATCCTCATCCTCCATCTCTACCTGATGCAGATCGGCACCTACTCCCTGCCGGAGTTTATCTTCATCCATAACGTAGGTTAGAAAACTTACGGTGGAAGAGGATATACCAGTAGGCTTGACAATATTCACCGACAATCCCCATGGATACCAGTTGAACATCATATTCGGGAATACCCAGAAATAATACGCGCCGACTTTCTTTCCATAGTCCGGTGAATTTACAGGCAGGTCGAAGGTCATGTCACCGTCTTTGGCAATTCCAAGCTGCAGATTGCTGTAACGGAAGAGTTCTGTGGTGTAATTGCCGTAGTCGATGACCGCGTTGAGACCAGCATGCACGAATGGAATGTGAAATCCTTCCAAAAAGTTTTCGCAGTACAGCGCCCAGTGGGCATCAACTTTATAATCGCGTGACAATTCAGGACGGAATTTAAACTTGCTGAAATCCATCCATCCAATCCTGCGTGTCATATCTCCGAAAAAGTCATTTGATTCAAGGCCGTTTTCCAGTCGTGTAAACAGCCACTTACCAAATCGGAAAAGCGGAAGTTGGTGGAGGTTATCTTCTGCCGAAGGAAAGTTTTTTACTTCTTTAAACTCGGGCATCGACAGAAATTTACCATCCAGATGAAAACGTCTGCCGTGGTATTTGCACCGCATGTCGTTTAATCGGCATGGTTTTTCAATCAATAAATTTCCGCGATGCGTACATACATTCGAAAGACAATGCTCTTTGCCTTCTTTGTCTCTGGTCAGTACGAGTGGCTCGTTGATCATTCCAGGAAGTAATTGGACTGGTGTGACCCATCCCGGCTCACCAATTTGATCACTATCACCTACGAACTGCCAGCACTGGGCGAAAATTTTTTCTTTGGAGTGTTCGTAGGCTTCAGCATCCAGATAAAAATGAGTGTTCAAGGTTTTAGCTTCCCGGATATCGGGATTCACATCATATCTGATTTCGTCTTGTTTCATAGGAGGCTGAAATGGCGGATCGCGGCAGGGAAATGACTATATTTAATGTCTTCAAAAATACCGCATGGTTCAGTATAATCCTAAAGTCTGGTTTTCGATTGTCTTTCACAACTATAGCCGTCAAGTTATGCGCACGTTGCGCCCGGCGCTTATATTCCTGGCCATTTTTTCAACAGCTGTTTGTATTTTGTTCCTAGATGTTTTTCACTGGACTGAAAAAGATTTTCACAGTACCATTGCCGTTCATCAATTGCTCGGAATTGTGCTTGGCTTATTTCTTGTTTTTCGGGTGAATTCAGCCTACGATCGTTGGTGGGAGGGGAGAAAGCTTTGGGGTAGTTTGGTTAACAACACTCGAAATATCTCTTTTAAGTTCAATGCTTTTTTGGCGCCAGATGATCAGGAAAACCGTATCTGGTTTGCACAAATGATTTCGAATATTCCGGCCTCTCTGAGGGATCATCTTCGTGATCGAAAACAGGTTCAGGCGATGGAATTGTCAACAGAGTTTCTGGAGCGTGCAGAAAAAACACGGCATCTTCCTAATCTTATCAGTGCTGCCATTTATGAAAAAGTGCAACAGTTGATGAATACTGGTAAGATCACCGCTGAACAGTTTTGGCTGCTTGACCGGGAACTGAAAGAATTTTCAGACATCATCGGTGCATGCGAGCGAATAAAAAACACTCCGATTCCATACTCCTATGCGATGTACATCAAAAAGTTTATTTTCATCTACCTTATTACGCTTCCTTTTGGTTTGGTGATCACCGAGGAATACATGACGATTCCCATGGTGCTTTTGCTGGCTTTTGTCCTGCTTAGTGTAGAGCTGATTGCAGAGGAAATTGAGGATCCATTCGGAACAGACGTTAATGATTTGCCAACCGATGAGTTGTCCGGAAAGATGCGGGATAGCGTTCGGGAAATTATTTTGCATTAGTCAGCGTAGTGCTGACCATATCAGGTAAATCAAAATCATCAGTAGCAACAACCCATACATTGCCAGATCTACGCGGATGTATTCGCGGTAGTTTTCATACGCCCTTCGGAACCATTGAAACATAGGACAAATCAACTATTTTTTTTGGAATTACGGCCTTGTGGAACCTTGCTTCCAATGACGAAACGGTAAAACTTTTTTAGTTTTACCCTTGCGTCATCATTACGCCTCATGCCTGGAATCAGCTTGCTCTCTGTACAGACCATAAAAAAGTCTTTTCTGCTGGTTGCTGCGCTAACCTGCCTCACAGACTTTGTGTCTGGCCAGGATTATCCGACTCTCGATACCAATCCTGCTTCAGTTCGATGGCGTCAAATTAAAACCCCGGATTTCCGAATAATCTTTCCTACTGGTTTTGAGTCGACGGCTCAGCGCATGGCCAATACGTTTCAAACCATTCGTGAACCGGAAAGTCGTTCAATCGGCACGTCTTCACCACGGCGTATGCCTATCATCCTACAGAACAGATCCTCTGTATCCAATGGATTTGTCGCACAGGCTCCGCGGCGTTCTGAATTGTTTACGATGCCAACGCAAAACTACAACTTCAGTGGAACCAATGACTGGCTCAATCTTCTGGCCAGCCACGAGTACCGCCATATGGCTCAGTATGCTCACAGCAATCGTGGATTTAATCGACTCTTCAGTACGCTATTTGGTCAACAGGCGTTAGCGCTCATGTCCTATGTTTCTGTGCCGCAATGGTTTTGGGAGGGAGATGCCGTCGCTGTCGAAACAGCCTTTACCGGATCAGGTCGAGGGCGTATCCCTGAATTTGATCTTATTTTCCGAACTAACCTCTTGGAGGGCCGCACCTTTACCTACACTAAACAAGTGCTTCGATCCTACAAGCACTTTATTCCCAATCATTATGTTTTAGGGTTTCACATGGTTTCCCATCTCCGGGAGGTTACCAATGATCCACAAATTTGGGGTCGCGTTACTGCACGGACGTGGTCCGCACCATTTATGCCTGCACGATTCTCGAACTCCATTCGTCGTGAATCCGGGATAAAGGTTGCAGGTCTTTATCGTAGTCTCGCCTCCGATTTAAAAAAGGAATGGACGGAAAAGTATGCGGGTATGACTTTTACCGAGTTTGAGGTATTGACCAAACGGAAAAACTCCGTTTTTACCAATTATGCTTATCCTCAATATATGGCAGATGGAAAGATTGTTGCGTTGAAGTCTGGATTGGGTGATGCGGAAAAGCTGGTTATGCTCAACGAAGAAGGAGAGGAGTTTTCCTATATGCCCGGACAAATTAATGATTCCGGAATGTTATCTGCTGCTGGTTCTACTGTTGTATGGAATGAATTTCGCTTTGATCCGCGGTGGCCGGTTCGTACCTGGTCGGTGATACGTGCTCATCACGCCGATAGTGGCCGTTATTCCTCCTATGTTGTTACACGGAAAAGCCGGTATTCCGGAGCAGCCCTATCCCCCGATGGATCAAAGATTGTTACGGTAGAATCAGACGAAAACTATCGGGTAAGGTTGGTGGTGATTGAATTTCAAACTGGAAAGGTCATCAAAGCTTTTGAAAATGAAACCAACGCTTTTTATGCCATGCCCAGGTGGAATGATACCGGAAATGCTATTGTAGTCCTTCGTCAAGCTAATAACTTAAAGTCAATAGTCCGTGTGGACTTTCCTTCTGGAAAAACAGAAACCTTACTTGCAGCAAGTGAAACAAATGTGGGGCATCCGGTCCTTCATGGGGATTATTTGTTCTACAATGCTCCCTACGAGGGAATTGATAATATTTTTGCGGTACAACTTTCGACTGGAAGAAAATTTCAGGTAACGCAGGCTAAATATGGTGCGTATAATATTTCTGTTTCGCCAGATGCGCGTTCATTGGTTTACAGTAATATGTCCAAAGATGGTCTCGATGTGGTACGCACACCATTTAATCCTTTGCGCTGGATCGATTTTAAAAGTCCATCGATTCGTTTTCCCAATGCCTGGGATCATTTAGCTCAGCAGGAGGGAAGACCTTTTCTTTTCGACAGCATCCCTTCTGCTACCTATCCAGTTAAGCCTTACCGGAAGATGCTGCGATTGATCAATCCGCACAGTTGGGGGGCCTATGTGGCAACGGATCTTACCAGAGCTAGTCTTGGCATTTCCTCACGCGATGTGCTTAATAACCTTTCTTTATATGCTGGAATTGAAATGGATATTCAGGAGCGGACGCCAACCTGGAAAACACGTGCTTCGCTTCAGTCCTTTTACCCCATCATTGATGTTGGCTATGAGTACGGGAAACGGGATGTTAAAGTGGCCAATGAGCTTGTATTCATAACGGCTATAAATGATGGCGACACCACGCGCGTGAATGCTCCCTTATCCTTTTCGTGGAATGAGCGCACTGCGGAAGCAGGTTTACGACTTCCACTGAATCTAACCTCCTCCAGGTTTTTTTCACAAATGAATTTTAGTGGTTATGTAGGTTCAACCGTAGTAAATGATTTTCGAAATAGCTTTGATGATGGCGGACGAGTTGTAAGCAGTAAGTATCCACTTTATTTTTTCAGAAGTTACCAGGACGATGGTTCCTTGATTTTTAATAAGCTTCGATTCAGCGCATACAATCTGATGCGGGCCAGCCCGAGAGATATTAACAGCCGATGGGGGCAAGTATTATTTTTAAACAGCACGGCCACGATGAAGGGAAGTGATTTCACGGGTAAGCAGCAAGCTGCCACGGCGTATCTCTATTTTCCTGGTCTTTTCCGACATCATTCCATATGGGGTTATTGGGCTTTTCAAAATACCGATATCGATTGGCGCAACCGCGATAACTATACCTTTCGAAATGAGGTTCCCGTGCCTCGCGGAACAGCCGTCAGTCGTACTGAAAAGATGTACTCCATGGCTATAAATTATACCATGCCGGTGTGGTATCCCGATCTGGCTATTGGTTCGCTTCTGAACATTAAACGCATCCGTTTCAATGCTTTTGGTGATTACGCCTTTGGCAGCAATCCTGCATTGGCATTGATTCTCCAAAAGACCCAGGCTACCACCTGGGCTTCGGTGGGCGCGGAGGTAAAATTTGATGTTAACGTTTTGCGCTTGGTTCCTGAGTTGGATCTTGGATTCCGGGTTGCACAGGTAGTAAGCCCTTCGAATCGTTTTTACTTCGAATTTTTGCTCGGAACCATCAATTTTTAAGTCGGTCCCTCATTTGGGTATTGCCCCTTCAAGCCCTATTTTTGGGCCCTGCAAAACTATTACGGGTAAAACCCTTAAAAACTATGGCTGAAATAGTCAGAATGCCGAAAATGAGCGATACCATGACCGAAGGAGTCATCGCTAAATGGCATAAAAAGGTTGGTGATACTGTGAAAAGCGGCGAACTGCTTGCCGAGATTGAAACCGATAAGGCGACCATGGACTATGAGTCCTACAACACCGGTGTACTCCTGTACCTCGGTGCACAGGAGGGGCAGGCCGTCAAAATCAACGATGTACTGGCTATAGTAGGAAAAGCTGGCGAAGATTATGCGGCTCTCCTTTCAGGTGCTGCTGCCCCTGCTGCTCCACCGGCACCTGCTCCAACTACTGCCGCTCCGGCTGCTGCTGCGCCGGTAAAGACCGATACTTCCGGAATCAAAGCTGAAATTGTAGCCATGCCGAAAATGAGTGACACCATGAAAGAAGGTGTAATCGCAGCATGGCATAAAAAAGTTGGTGACACCGTCAAGCGTGGCGAGCTGCTCGCTGAGATTGAAACGGATAAAGCAACGATGGAATACGAATCGTACCAGGCTGGCACCTTGTTGTATGTTGGTGCACAGGCTGGTCAGGCTGTAGCCATCAATGGAGTGCTGGCCATCATCGGTGAACCTGGTGCAGACTGGCAAACCTTATTGAATGCACATCAGTCTGATGCTTCAGGTTCATCCACTGATGCAGCTCCGACGGCCTCGACTGACCCTGCACCTGTATCAGCGCCAACTCCGGCTCCGGCTCCTGCACCTGCAGTTCCGGCCCATACTTCTGATGGCCGTGTTAAAGCTTCTCCTTTGGCTAAAAAACTTGCTAAAGAAAAAGGCTATGATTTATCCCAGATCTCCGGCACTGGTGACCACGGAAGAATTACCCGACGTGATATTGAAAGCTTCAAGCCTTCGGTTGCGACTGCTGCACCTACTAAAGATGTGAAATCAGCTCCTGTTGTGCTTCCTGCTATTGTTGGCCAGGAAAGCTATGATGAGATAACAGTTAGTCAGATGCGTAAGACCATTGCGCGCCGATTGTCGGAGAGCATGTACACTGCGCCTCACTTCTATCTGACCATGGAAATCAACATGGATAAGGCGGTAGAGGCACGGAAGAGCATCAACGAAATTTCTCCGGTTAAGATCTCCTATAACGATATGGTCATTAAAGCCGTTGCTGCCGCACTGCGTCAGCATCCTGATGTTAACGTCAGCTGGCTTGGAGATAAAATCCGTCGTAACCACCACATTCACGTTGGTGTGGCTGTTGCTGTTAAGGATGGCTTGGTTGTGCCGGTAGTTCGTTTTGCCGACAACAAGGGATTGAGCCACATTGCAGCTGAAGTAAAAGATCTGGCGCAAAAAGCTGCTGATAAAAAATTACAGCCTGCAGATTGGGAGGGAAGTACATTCACCATTTCCAATCTGGGCATGTTCGGAATCGAAGAATTCACAGCCATCATCAATCCTCCGGATGCCTGCATCCTGGCCGTTGGTGGAATCAAAGAAACGCCGGTTGTGAAGAACGGTCAGATTGTTCCCGGAAATGTAATGAAGGTAACGCTGTCCTGCGATCACCGTGCGGTTGATGGTGCAGTCGGTGCGGCCTTCCTCAAAACCCTCAAGGGATTACTGGAAGAGCCTGTTCGGATTTTGATTTAAGTCTGGTTTCTTATTTAAAATTGCCAGGGGCTTTGATTCGAAAAAGCCCCACGTGATTATCTGTTTTTTCAGCAACTAGAAACTGAAAATTAAAATCTGAAAACTGAAAATTTTTTCAGTCTTCCAACGGCGTGGCTATAAACATCGCCTTTCCAATCATCCACAATCCTAAGAACAACAACCCCCAGGTCAGATAGATCTGATAAAAATCGGAGGTATCCCGATACCTGGTTTCTTTGATTTCAGCTTTTTCGTATTGATCGATTTTCTTAAATACCTGCTCCAGTGCCTGATTATCACTGGCCCGGAAAAACTCTCCACTCCCAATTTCGGCAATTCTACGCATGGTCGTTTCGTCGACGGTATTGGGAACCATCTGTGGCCGGCCAAACAGATCGCGTCCAAAAGGAACCATTCCTTCGCGTCCTACCAGAATCGTATAGACTTTAACGCCATAACCTGCAGCTAACTCTGCTGAAGTCATGGGGTCGATATTTCCTGCATTGCTTTCACCATCGCTGATGAGGATGCAAACTTTGGATTTTGAAACCGATTCCCGCATGCGGTTAATACTTACTGCCAAGGCACTTCCAATGGCTGTACCTTTCGTATCGATCATGCTGAAATCGATCATATCTAAGTAGGAGTACAGCAATTTGTAATCGGTACTGAGCGGTGCCAGGCTATAAGCATCACCTGAAAAAATTACGAGACCAATTCTGTCCTGCATTCTGCCCTGGATGAAATCACGTGCAACTTTTTTAGCTGCCGCCAGTCGGTTAGGAGTGAAGTCTTCTATTTCCATCGACTGGGAAACGTCCAATGCAATCATAATGTCGATACCTTCTGTCCATTGTTCGGCCTTTTCATTACTGCGCTGCGGCCTGGCTAAAGCTACCAGCATCAGCGCAGCCACCAGACAAATTAGGACTTCAGGAACAAACCGCAGCCATGCACTAGGCGAAGGTTGTAAATCACTTTTAATCAAAGCAACTGCAACCTTTTGTCCAAAATATTTTCTCCACAGAGCACGCATAATAAAAATAATGGGCACCAGCGGCAAGGCATATAAGAATCCTGGATTTTCCCATTGATACGATGCAAAGGAAGACGGATAAAACCACTCAGGAGAAAACCACGGGGCTGTCATCATTTCAACTCTTCAAGCTTTTTAAAATAGCGATCCTGGGAAAAATTCTTCAATGAAAAATAATCGCTTACATCACTGACCGGTCGTCCGCCATAAATTTTTTGGTCGATCGACATTAATGCGTCCCGAATATCTGTGTGATTTTGAAGCGATAAAATTTCCTTTGTAGTATATGAAGTGTAGGGAATGCGTTCTAGTTCCTCCAGGTAACCTTTCCAGATTCGCACAGCATGTTCAGCTTCTGCTCGATTTCCTTCATTTTTAATTTTGTCGGTAATGGTCTGAAAAGCGCGCTCAAACGACTGGTAACTGCGGGTCAACTTATGCCGTAGCCACCACTTCCTTATCCGCTTTCCAAAGATGATCCATACTGCTGTTAAGGCCATCAGAAGAATCCCTGCTCCAATCATAAAGGCTGGATAGTTGAACACCTGATTCACAACCCGGTAGACTGTATCGATTTTCAGCGGCAATTGATTGGCTGCCAGTGTATCGGGAAGGCTATGAACCTGTGAGGATAGAAAAATAGAATCGGAGGCAGATTGGAAATAAATACTGTCGCCATCACTTAGTTGCATGACGGCCAGGCTTAAAAACTGGATGCTGTCAATTTCAAAACTAGTTACCCAGTATATGGCGCTATCGCGACTAATGCCATTTTTAGTTTCTGTCGGGAAATAACGCTTTCGGTGGTACTCAAAAGGCTTGAATTCATCCAAGGAATCTGGAAAAAGTACAAATCGGTGTGAGGGATATGTAGCACTTAAGGCATAAGGAACGGGCTCACCGATGCGAATTGAATCGGTTAGAAATTTTCCACTCACCTGGACCTCCTGGGCAAGGGTTAGTGATACGATCATAATGCCAATGATGCTGAGCAGTGCCCTCATACCTTCATGCTCTTATTTCTGATTTTAAATAAACGAAGCAAGGCTGGTACAAAATCCTCCTGAGTGTCCAGAGGCAAGTAATTCACCTGATGCTTTCGGCAAAGATCACGGATGGCTGCTGTGCGGTTTTGATGTGCTGCAGCAAGTCGCTCCCCGAGATCTCCAAATGAAGCGTTCATCCAAATCAATTTTCCAGTCTCCTGATCGCGAACAGGAACGATGCCTAAACCCGGGAGTGCTGTTTCTCGACGGTCGCGGATGTGAATGGCAATCAAATCGTGTCGACGCGCTAGGGCTTTAAAATGGTGCTCATAGCCTTCATCGATGAAGTCCGATATTACAATGAGTACACTTTTTCTTTTAATGGTATTTAAGGCAAACATCATGGCTGCCCTAAGATCGGTCTTCAACGATTGAGGCTTCAGCTGGTAAATCCGGGAAATTATCTGGTGGGCCTGGGCCATACCCTTTTGCGGACGTAGAAATATTTCGCGTTGATCGGAATAACAGATCAGTCCGATGTGACTGTTTTCTTTTGCTCCTGCGAGGGTCAGTATACCACAGATCTCTTTGGCTACATCACCCTTGGTTTTTCCTTGTTCTCCAATATCCTGTGAGGCACTCACATCCAGGATAAAGTAAATGGTTTGCTCTTTTTCTTCCTTGAATGTTTTTACGTAGGTCCCATGACCTTTTGCTGTAACATTCCAGTCAATGGTTCGGATATCGTCTCCGTACTGATAAGGCCTTACGTCATCAAATTCCAGGCCGGTTCCTTTAAAAATTGAACGGAAGTCCCCAATCATTTGACTGGTGATCGCCTTACGGATTTGGATCTCGTAATTTCTAAGCTTTTTGAGTAGTTCCTTCACAGTTTCCTAAGCCCGCGAATTTAGGTGAATTATCAGTAATTTTGCCTGTTTATGATCCGGCTGGCCATTGTCTTTATGCTTTCCCTTAGCCTGCTTTTTTCCTGTTCCAGGGAGGAGGCTCGTGATATTATGGATAAGGATCAGATGGCGGCCATGTTGGTCGAATTTTATCTCCGAGAAGCACGGGTTAAAGCCAACACCGTTACGGAAGATTCCGCTGCTGTGATTTTCACTCATTTACGTCAGGCTTTTGCACAGAAGCATGGTATCAATGACTCGCTGATCAACCGTTCTTATAATTACTATTTGTCCCGCCCAAAGGAACTTCAGGATGTATATATCCGGGTAATCGATACGTTGGCGCTTCGCGAACAGCGGGCCTATTCGAGTAACTACCAATGATTTTTCCTTCTGATTTTGAATCACGCATCGGCTTTGACCGTATCCGTTCCTTTTTGCATCAACACTGCCTAAGTGCCCTTGGTGGACGGATGGTTGAACACATGGTATTTACTACCGACCTTCTTCAATTGCGTTCCTTGCTTAAAGCCAATCATGAATTTCTTCAATTGATTCGCAGCGGTTATTCCTGGCCATCGTCTGGATACCACGATCCTTCTGAAAGTTTTAAGCTGGCACGAATTGAAGGCTCAGTTCTGAGTGCAGAAGCTTTTGTGCAGATTCGCTTGTCTTTACGAACCATTAGTGAGTGGCTTCAGTTTCTGAATAACCACCGCGAGGATTATCCGGAATTGTATGCGGCGACTGGTGGTATTACGGTTCCTCTGGATGTAGTTCGCGAGATTGACCGAAAATTGGAGGAGGAGGGACGCATACGTGATTCAGCTTCCCCTGAGCTTCAGCGTATACGGCGTTCGATTGCTTCAGCAGAGTCTGAAGCCCGAAAACTCATTGATCGGCTTTTTCGTGAGGCCGTTGCTCAAGGTTTCACACCGGATGGCGCATCTCCTGTATTCCGTGAGGGAAGAGTTGCGATACCGGTAAAAGCAGAGTACAAGCGACGCATTAAGGGAGTGATTGTTGATGAATCTGCCACTGGTCAGACCATCTTTATTGAGCCAGAATCCCTTGTGGAGATCAACAACGACATTCGCGATCTTCAGCATGAGGAGCGGCGTGAAGAACTGCGCATACTGCGCAGCCTTACGGTACAGATCCGAACAAATGCCGATATTCTTGAATCAGCATTCAGCTTTTTAGCAACCATGGACTTTACCGCTGCAAAATCCAGATTG
>Ga0068872_10000701_pt1 | contig 28161 bp, 23 predicted proteins | sample NOAtaG_7_FD_66441 | JGI IMG/M metagenome (GOLD analysis project Ga0068872, IMG submission 66441) | Freshwater lake microbial communities from Lake Erie, under a cyanobacterial bloom - NOAA_Erie_Diel1S_2200h metaG | ecosystem: Environmental > Aquatic > Freshwater > Lake | place: USA: Ohio, Lake...
TCCCGCTCCAATGGCGCAGGTTGGGTGTGGCCCCACGCTGGGGGTTGAGCACTGGCCTTGATGGCGTCCTGCAGATCGCGCAGGGTGAATTCCAGTATCCGGCTGTAGCGCTGGACCACACGCTGCAAGGCCGCGGTGACCTTGGCGGCCGGCAACTGTGACGCGTCCAGGGCCTCATGGGCACAACTGGCGACCGTGCGCAGCATCGCGGCGTCGCCTTCCGGGGTTCGTACCGGGGTCTCAAGCCGCAGTCGGCGCGTCATCGCCAGAACACCTTCGTCCAGCCCCCATTGGCGAGCAACGGCCAGGCCAATCGCCTCGCTGTCGACACCGAGTACGGCATGCGACGCGGCTTCTTCGGACATGCCGGGCTCCTCGGGTTCGCCTTCCCGGGCCGGTGCACCCGACTGCATCAGGCGGCGGATCTGCTGGGCGTCGTCGGCAAAGTGGTACTGCACCACCAGGCGCCCCAGGTTGTGCATCAGGGTCACGAGGTAGGTGACCTCGGCGTCGTAGGCGGCCGGTCGCAGCAACAGCGCCAGTCTCGCGGCACGCTTGCTTCGGTTGATCAGGAGCGCCAGTTCGGCCGCCGCCGGTTCGTCCAGAGGACCGGGCCAGCGGCGCAGGCCCTGGCTGGCGCTTCGCACGGCTTCGACCCCAAGCATTGCGATGGCGCGCCGCACCGTCAGCACCGCACCGCCGCTGGCCAGCGCCGAACGGCCGATCGCGGCGTTCACCAGGCGCAGCATCTCGAAGGCCAGCGCCAGATCCTCAAGAATGAACTCGGCCAGATCGTGGGTGCGTTTGCGATCCATCGCGACCACCTGCAATGCGCGCTCGGCGTTGCCCGGCGCTGCCGGCAGCACGCCAGCGTGACGCAACCGATCACCCAACAAGCCCAGCGGGCCACCACTGGCGTTCTGTTCGCTCTGCCACCAACCGTCCAGCGCACGCGCCAAGGTGCGAGCGCTGCGATACCGCTGCCGCTCCTGGCGATCGGTGGCGCGATTGAAGATGGTGCGCAAGGCCTCGGGGATGGGCTGTGTGCCCGCCCAAGGCAGGCGCACGACCTCCCGCCCTTGGGGAGGCATGCGCTCGATGACGAGGCCGGCATCGGTCTCGTCGAGCGCCGACTGACCCGTGAGGACGCGATGCCAGATCACACCCAAGGCCAGGACGTCACGCTCGGCCGCCGCCCGCGTGCGCCGCAGCGACAAGGGGTCCGTCGGAGAAAGCGGCGTGTAGCGGCTGGAACCCTGGTCGGCCTCCCGGCTGCGGGCCGCCGCCACCAGACAACCAATGGCCACTCCGGCGATCTGCAGACACCCGTCGTCGTCGACCAGCAGCAGGTGGGACTGCACGTCATGGTGGGCAACACCGGCTTCATGCGCATAGGCAAGGCCCTGGAGGGCCTGGATCGCGAGCAGCGCGGCGTCGCCAGCGGGCAGGCCCTGGCGGCCGAGGCGATCGGCCAGCGTTGCCCGCCCCTCGAGCGCATGGATCGCAAACGGCCAGCCGTCCTGCAGTCCGATCTCGAGCACTGGCGCCAGGTTGGGGTGCTGCAGCCGTGCGGCCTGGCGCACTTCGTCGGCCCAGGCCTGGCGTTCGGACGCCGAGGCCGGCTGCAGTCGTGGCAGAACCAGCATCTGCTCGTCGCCACCGCGTGCGGCGACCAGCCAGGCCATCGTGCGCTCGCTCTTGCCCAACAGGCGCAGCAGTTGCCGTTGGCCGAACCAACGCGGCGCAGGGCTGCGAGCGGTTTGGCCGGCAGTTGCCGGTAGGGAGCGGGATTCGGCCATGATCGCGCCCATTGGAACCCGCACCTGGGGCGGCAGAGGCCCCGAAAAGCAGCTGTTTCCAAGACCAGATCTCCGTCTGACCGGATTGCCGCTATCACCGCAATAGGCCCGCCGCAGCACGAAACCCTCTGTGCCAGAATTTCGGGCCCTTTTAACGCGGGTGCGGTGCCTCAGATCGAGTTCCACCCCACTTGGAGAACATTGAGATGAGCGACCTGATCAAACACATTTCCGACGCCTCGTTCGAAGACGATGTCCTGAAGGCCGAGATGCCCGTGCTGGTCGACTACTGGGCCGAATGGTGTGGACCCTGCCGTGCGATCGCGCCTGCACTGGAAGAGCTTGCCGCCAAGTACGAGGGCAAGGTCCAGATCGTCAAGCTCAACGTCGACCAGAACAACGAAACCGCCAGCAAGTACGACATCCGCGGGATCCCGACGCTGTCGATCTTCAAGGGCGGCGAGGTCGTTCAATCGCTGAGCGGCGCCCGCCCGAAAGCCGAGATGTCGGCCTTCATCGAGTCGCACCTATAATTTGCGACTTGTGAAGCGGGTGCCCGGCGCTCCGAACCTGGAGATCGCTGCTCCGCCCGCTTGACTCCGGCCCGTCGCCGGTGCGCCCACCGCCAGTGCGGTCGTGCCGCCGGCACGCGGGTCCGGGCTCGGCCTGAGGTTCAGGCCGGCACCGGCACTGACGTTTGATCCCTGCCGGTTTCGAACGTCCTCGCTCCGCGTTCCATTCCTCATCCACTACCCGCCGCTCTTCTGGCGGCCCGCGTCCGGCCCGGCCGGCGCGGCGGGAGACACCCAGCCCATGTACCTGTCCGAACTCAAGGCGATGCACGTGTCCAAGCTCATCGAGATGGGCGAGGCATTGGAGATCGAAAACGTCAGCCGCTTGCGAAAGCAGGAGCTGATGTTCGCGATCATGAAGAAGCGTGCCAAGGCGGGCGAACAGGTCTTTGGCGATGGCGTGCTCGAGGTTCTCCCCGACGGCTTCGGCTTCCTGCGTGCGATCGACACCAGCTACATGGCGTCGACCGACGACATCTACCTCAGCCCGAGCCAGGTCCGGCGCTTCAACCTGCACACCGGCGACATGATCGAAGGCGAGGTGCGGGTCCCCAAGGACGGCGAACGCTACTTCGCGCTCGTGAAGGTCGACCGCGTCAACGGTGCGGCGCCCGAGGAGAGCAAGCACAAGATCATGTTCGAGAACCTGACACCGCTGTTTCCGACGCAGCAGTTCAAACTCGAACGCGACATCAAGAGCGAAGAGAACATCACCAGCCGGATCATCGACCTGATCGCGCCGATCGGCAAAGGCCAGCGAGCTCTGCTTGTCGCCCAACCCAAGACCGGCAAGACGGTCATGATGCAGCAGCTGGCGCACGCCATCGTTGCGAACCACCCTGAGATCCACCTCATCGTGCTGCTCGTCGACGAGCGCCCCGAAGAGGTCACGGAAATGCTGCGCACCGTGCGCGGCGAGGTCATCAGCAGCACCTTCGACGAGCCCGCGGCGCGCCACGTACAGGTCGCCGAAATGGTGATCGAACGTGCCAAGCGCCTGGTCGAGCTGAAGAAGGACGTCGTGATCCTGCTCGACAGCATCACCCGGCTCGCACGGGCCTACAACAACGTCCTGCCGTCGAGCGGCAAGGTGTTGACGGGCGGCGTCGATGCCAACGCGCTTCAGCGCCCCAAGCGCTTCTTCGGTGCCGCACGCAACACCGAAGAAGGTGGCACGCTGACCATCATCGGCACGGCGCTGATCGACACCGGCTCGAAGATGGACGAGGTCATCTACGAAGAATTCAAGGGCACTGGCAACTGCGAGATCCACCTCGACCGCCGGATGGCCGAAAAGCGCGTCTACCCCTCGATCCTGATCAACAAGAGCGGCACCCGCCGGGAGGAACTGCTGCTCAAGCCCGAGATCCTGCAAAAGAGCTGGATCCTGCGCAAGCTGCTGTACCCGATGGACGAGATCGAGGCGATGGAGTTCATCCTGGAGAAGATGAAGGCCAGCAAGAACAACCACGACTTCTTCGACATGATGCGCCGCGGCGGCTGACGGCCGGCTGCCGACTCTTGACCCGTGGCACAATCGCGGGTTTTCCTCAAATCGGAAAGTGCGCCGGAAGGTCCGGTGTGGCTCCCGGCTCTCTCTTCGAGGCTCGACCATGAAACAGGGCATTCACCCGAACTACCGCGACGTCGCGTTCCAGGACCTCTCGAACGGCTTCACCTTCGTCACCCGCTCGTGCCTGCAGACCAAGGACACGATCAAGCTCGACGACGGTCGTGAGCTGCCCCTGATGAAGCTCGAGACGACCAGCGAGACGCATCCGTTCTACACCGGCACGCAAAAGAGCGTGGACAGCCTGGGCGGACGCGTCGAGAAGTTCCGGAACAAGTTCCGCGTCGGCGTCAAGAAGTGATGCCACGCTGCTCGGGCCACCAGCGGCCGGGCATCCTCAAGGGCAGCCTCCGGGCTGCCTTTTGCTTTTTGCCTGGCTCCTGTCTCTTCGCCGGCCGCCCGACGTGAACACGCCCTCTCCCGCACTGGTCACCCAAAGCGGCGCGCGCCGCCTGCCGCGGCTGGCGCTGTTGCTGCTTTGCGCCGCCTACGTGCTGCCGGGACTGTTCGGGCGCGATCCATGGCGCAGCGCGGATCTCATCGCCTTCGGGCAGATGGCGGCGATGGCCGAAGGCCGAACCAGTTGGTGGGCTCCGATGCTGGGCGGCGTGGCGACCGACGCCGCCCTGCTGCCGAACTGGCTCGGCGCTGCCGCCATCCTGGCTCTCGGACCGCTGCTGGGGGACGCACTGGCCGCGCGGGTGCCCTTCGCCTTGTTGCTCACTTCGGTGCTGGCCGGTGTCTGGTACGCGACCTTCCATCTGGCCCGGACCGAAGCTGCGCAGCCGGCACCCTTTGCCTTTGGGGGCGAGGCCTCGCCCGTGGACTACGCACGAGCCATGGCCGACGGCGCGCTTCTGGCGCTGATGGCCTGCCTGGGGCTGCTCCAACTGGGCCACGAGACAACGCCCGAACTGATGCAGCTCGCCGCCGTCGCGTGGGCGCTCTACGCCTTCGGTGCGGCTCCCTATCGGTACCTTCAGGCCCGCATCGCGGTTCTGACGGCCCTGCCGCTGTTGGCTGGAGCGGGCGCACCGACGGTCGCCGTCATGATCGCCGCTGCGGGATTCGGGATCTGCAGGGCGTCGCAGTACCCCCAGGTGCGCCGCTTTGCACCCTGGGTCCTGGTGGCTGCATTGCTGTCCTCGTTGGCAGGCATGGCACTCGGCGGCTGGCGGGTGCGGCTGGACGCTCCCGGCCTGGCCGACCTGCCCTCGATCGCCCGCCAGTGGCTCTGGTTCCTGTGGCCGGCCTGGCTGCTTGCGCTGTGGACGATCTGGCGATGGCGGGCGCATTGGAGCCACCGCCACATCTCGCTGCCCGTTGCGGTGGCCGCCATCGCGCTGGCCGCCAATCTGGCCATGGGTGGCCGGGACCGCGCGCTGATGCTCGGGCTGCCGGCGTTCGCGGTGCTGGCGGCGTTCGCGTTGCCGACGCTCAAGCGCAGCACGACCGCCGCGATCGACTGGTTCTCGATGTTCTTCTTCACGCTGTCGGCCCTGGTGATCTGGACGATGTACGTCGCGCTACACACCGGTGTGCCGGCCAAGCAGGCCTCCATCATTGCGCGACTGATCCCGAGCCACCTGCCGCAGTTCAGCCTGGCGGCGCTGGCGCTCGCATTGGCCGGGACCGTCGCCTGGGTGGCGTTGGTTCGCTGGCGCACGAGCCGACAACGCGAAGCACTCTGGAAGAGCCTGGTGCTGCCCGCCTGCGGCGTCGCGCTGTGCTGGCTGCTGCTGATGACGCTGTGGCTGCCGGCGCTGGATCACGTGCGCAGCCCGAGGGTCTGGGTGCAGCGGGTGGTGGCGACCCTGCCGCCCGAAAACACAGCGCCGGCCTGCGTCTCGGCGCCCGGCCTGACGCCAGCACCCGTAGCGGCCCTCGAGCACTTTGCGCGCTGGCGGGTCGACGCCGCGACACCGATGGCCGACGTCCTGGCGTCGCCAGCCTGCCCCGTCCTGATCCGCCAGACGCAACAGCGACAGCCGCTGGCCGCCCCCGAAGGCTGGCGCATCGTCGGCCAGGCGATGCGCCCGCGCGACCGCGACGAGATCACCTGGATCCTGATCCGTCGCTAAGCTGCGGGTTCAGACCTCGACGGGGGCGTCCGCGCCCCGGCTGGCGTTGAGCGTCCGCACCCGGATCGCCGGCAGGTGTAACGTGAAAGTCGAGCCGACGCCCGGTTCGCTGCGGATCTCGATGGAGCCGCCGTGACGCTGCACGATGTGCTTCACGATCGACAGTCCCAGACCGGTGCCGCCTGTATCGCGGGAACGGCTGCCGTCGACACGGTAGAAGCGTTCGGTCAACCGTGGCAGGTGTTCCCTCGCGATTCCAACGCCGCTGTCGCAGACATCCAGACGTGCGCTGCCATCGTCGCGACGACTCCAGTTCACGTCGATGCGGCCACCGGCGGGGGTGTAGCGCACGGCGTTGTTCAAAAGGTTTGCGATCGCACTGAGCAGTTCACTGTCGCTGCCGGCGATCTGGGCATCGTTTTCGGCCGAGACTCTCAGCTCGTGGCGGCCCGCCGAAAGCGCGATGGCATCGGCCTTTGCACGCTCGAGCAGGGTCGAGACTGAATGCCAACGGTCGGCCGTCGGCCGAGGACTGCCTTCGAGGGTCGCCAGTGTCAGCAGATCGGCCACCAGGGACTGCATGCGCGTGGTCTGCTGGGCCATCAGCTGAAGGACCCGCTGCCGCTCAGGCTCGCTGAGCTTGAGCTGAGCCAAGGTTTCGACAAAGCCCGACAGCACCGTCAACGGGGTGCGGATTTCATGCGAAACATTGGCGACGAAATCGCGCCGCATGGCCTCGTTGCGCTCTCGCTCGGTGATGTCCTGGCTGAGCAGCAGCTTCTGACCATTGCCATAGTCGCGCAACAGCACCGACAGCGTCGTGCGGCCCAAAGGCCCAGGGACTGTCGCTCCCTCGTCGTAACGGCCACTCTGCAGATAGGCCACAAATGTCGGCGACCTGACGAGGTTGGTCAGCCGCTGCAGGCGGTCGCCTTCGGGGTCGAGCCCGAAATGCTCCGCCGCGACACGGTTGCACCACAGCATCTGCTCGTTGGCGTCGAGCATCATCACGCCATTGGGCGACGCTTCGATCGCAGCCAGGAACTGCTCCAGCCGCTGGCGCTCCTCGACGACGCGCTTTTCGCCGGCAACAAACGCGCGCTCGATCCGGTAGGCCAGTTCGCCCCACAGACCGGTGTCCCGTGGCGCCGTGCCTTGGGCCACCCGCATCCAGGCCATGAGCCGCGTGGCCTTGACGCTGTCGCGCAGAACCAGGACGCCGGTGGCCAGCATGGCGCCAAGTGCCGCGCCGAGCACGGGCGAGCCGACCAGCGCTCCGATTCCAGCCAACACGAGCGTGCAAGCCAGGGCCAGCGCAAGAGCGCCCAGCAATCGGCGGAACAACCAGTCCATGGGGAGAAATTGTGACCGGCCGGCAGGACCGTTCGATGACGTTTCGGTGACTGCTGAAGGCGCCGGGTTGACCGCGCCTGGCTGTTCAGCGCACCACGTTCTCGACGTCGGCCACCGAGGCGTGACGGACGTCGGTGCCCTTGACCACGTAGATCGTCGCCTCAGCCAGGTTCTTGGCGTGGTCGCCGACCCGCTCGATCGCCTTGGCGACGAACACGATGTCGATGCAGGCCGAGATAGTGCGTGGATCTTCCATCATGTACGTGATCAGCTTGCGCAGCAGGCCATCGAATTCCTGATCGATCAGATCGTCCTGCTTGAGCACCTCCAGCGCCCGCGCGGTGTCCAGACGCGCCAACGCATCGAGCGCCTTGCGCAGCTGGGCGATGGCCAGATTGGCCTCGAAGTCCAGATCGGCCAGCGGCAGCTTGGTCGGTATGCCGGCCTTGATCAGGCGACCCACGGTTCGCGCAATGCGCGCCGCCTCGTCGCCAACACGTTCGAGATTGGCGATCGCCTTGCTGATCGCGATCAACAGTCGCAGGTCGCGCGCTGTCGGCTGGCGCCGGGCGATGATCGCGGACAACTCGCGATCAATGTCGACCTCCATCTGGTTGACACGCTCCTCCTGGCGCAGCACCTCGTCCGCCGTATCGGCGCTGAAGTTGGTCAGCGCATGAAGCGCCTGGCCGACCTGCATCTCGACCAGGCCGCCCATTTCGAGCACGCGGTTGGATATCGCGGCGAGTTCTGTATCGAACTGGGTCGACAGGTGCTTGTCGCTCATGGCAGATTCCCTTTGCCCGGCCGGTTCAGCCGAAGCGGCCGGTGATGTAGTCCTCAGTGTCCTTCTTCCTCGGCTTCATGAAGAGGTCGGACGTGGCACCGAACTCGACCAGGTCACCCAGGTACATGTAGGCGGTGTAGTCGCTGCAGCGTGCGGCCTGCTGCATGTTGTGGGTCACGATCACGACTGTGTAGTCGCTCTTCAGTTCGTGGATCAGTTCCTCGATCTTCCCGGTGGAAATCGGGTCCAGGGCCGAGCAGGGCTCATCGAGCAGCAACACCTCCGGCTTGATCGCGATGCCACGCGCGATGCACAGCCGCTGCTGCTGGCCACCGGAGAGGCTGGCACCGCTTTGCTGAAGCTTGTCCTTGACCTCGTTCCAGAGCGCCGCCTTCTTGAGGGCCCACTCGACTCGTTCGTCCATCTCGACCCGGGGCAGGGCCTCGAAGAGGCGCACGCCGAAGGCGATGTTGTCGTAGATCGACATCGGGAACGGTGTCGGCTTCTGGAACACCATGCCGATCTTCGCCCGGATCAGGCTGACATCCAGCCGGGTCGACAGGATGTCCTCGCCGTCAAGCGAGACGGTGCCGCTGGCACGCTGCTCGGGATAGAGCTCGAACATGCGGTTGAACACCCGCAACAGCGTGCTCTTGCCGCAACCCGAAGGGCCGATGAAGGCCGTGACCTTGCGCTCCGGGACGTCAAGGTTGATGTTCTTCAGCGCCTGGAACTTGCCGTAGTGAAAGTTCAGATCGCGCACCGCCAGCTTGGCGCGCTCGGCGATCGGAGATTCGAAGGTCGTGCTCATGGTCGTTGTGGACGCGGTGTCACTTGCGGGTGCGGAACAGCACGCGGGCCAGGATGTTCAACGCGAGTACCCCGAGCGTGATGATGAAGACGCCGGCCCAGGCCAGGTCGCGCCAGTTGTCGTACGGACTCATCGCGTACTTGAAGATCGTCACCGGCAGGCTGGCCATGGGTTGGCCAAGATCGGCGCTCCAGAATTGGTTGTTCAACGCCGTGAACAGCAACGGCGCCGTCTCGCCGGCGATTCGCGCCAGCGCCAGCAGCACGCCAGTCACGACACCGGCACGCGCGGCCTTCAGAGTGATCGACCAGATCACCTTCCACTTCGGCGTGCCCAGCGCATAGGCTGCCTCACGCAGCGAATTGGGAATCAGCACCAGCATGCCCTCCGTGGTGCGGATCACCACGGGAATCACGATCAAGGCCAACGCCAGGACGCCCGCGGCCCCGGAGAAGGTCTTGAACCTCGCCACCACCGTGGCGTAGATGAACAGTCCGATCACGATCGACGGTGCCGACAGCAGGATGTCGTTGATGAACTGCGTGATGCGACCGAGCCAGGTCCGTTGTCCGTACTCGGCCAGGTACACGCCGGCCAGGATGCCGATCGGTGTGCCCAGCGCGGTGGCCAGCCCCACCATCGTCAGCGACCCGAAGATCGCATTCGCCAGGCCGCCGGACTCGGCATTCGGCGGTGGTGTCATTTCGGTGAACACCGACACGGCCAGCCCACCGACACCAAGCCTCAGGGTTTCGAAGAGGATCCAAGCCAGCCAGAACAGACCAAAGGCCATGGCCGCCAGCGACAGCGTCAGCGCGATCGCATTGACCACCTTGCGCCGGTTGTGCAGGCGCATGCGCGCCGGATCGAGCTTGGTCAGGCTCATGTCTTGCTGCCCTCGTTCTTCTTCAGGCTCGCCAGCAGCAACTTGGAGCAGCCGAGCACGACGAACGTGATGAAGAAGAGGATCAGCCCGAGGTAGATCAGCGAAGCCTGGTGCAGCCCCGGTGCGGCCTCGGCGAACTCGTTGGCCAGCGCCGAAGTGATGCTGTTGGCCGCCTCGAAGAGCGACAGCGTGTCCAGTTGGTTGAAGTTGCCGATCACGAAGGTGACCGCCATGGTTTCGCCCAACGCTCGACCGAGGCCCAGCATCACCGCACCGATGACGCCGGTCTTGGTATAGGGCAGGACGATCTTCCAGACCACTTCCCAAGTCGTCGAACCCAGGCCGTACGCCGACTCCTTGAGCATCGCGGGGGTGGTCTCGAAGACGTCGCGCATCACTGCGGCGATGAACGGAATGATCATGATGGCCAGGATGATTCCGGCCGACAGGATCCCGATGCCCACCGGCGCTCCGGAAACGAGCCCGCCGATCACCGGCCACTCGCCGAACCAACGCTGCATCGGTTCCTGGACCCAGGTCGCCAGGATGGGGCCGAAGACGAGCAGACCCCACATGCCATACACGATGGACGGCACTGCGGCGAGCAATTCGACCGCCACGCCGAGCGGCCGGCGCAGCCAGCCCGGTGCAAGCTCGGTGAGGAACAGCGCAATTCCGAAGCTCACCGGCACCGCGATCATCAACGCGATGGCCGAGGTCGCCAACGTGCCGTAGATCATCACCAGGCCGCCGAACTTCTCTTCGACGGGGTCCCAGTCGCTGCGCCAGAGGAAACTGACCCCGTACTCGCGAATCGCCGGCCAGGCGCCGACGACGAGCGACAGGATGATGCCGGCCAGCAGGGCAAGTGTCAGCCAGGCCGCGGCGTGCGCGGCGATGGCAAACGCCCCGTCAGCCCAGGGCACTCGCCGCTGGCGTTCGGCCGACATGCTCACCGGGTCGGGATCGGCTTGCCGGTGCCGTCCTGGATCTGCGCCCAGCTCTTGCGGACGATGGCCTTGACGGCATCCGGCAGGGGCACGTACTCCAGTTCCGTGGCCATCTTGTCGCCATTGGCCAAGGCCCAGTCGAAGAACTTCAGCGACGCCGACGCCGCGGCCGGCTTGTCCTGTCGGGTGTGCATCAGGATGAAGGTCGCACCGGTGATCGGCCAGGCATCCTTGCCCGGCTGCTCCGTCAGGATCTGGAAGAAGCTCTTGTCCCACGCCGCGGCGGCAGCCGCTGCACGGAAGGTCAAGTCATCGGGTTGCACGAAGTTGCCCGCCGCATTGCGCATCTGCACATGGGTCATCCGGGTCGACTTCGCGTAGCTGTACTCGACGTATCCGATCGAATTGGGCAGTCGCTGCACGTTCTGGGCCACCCCCTCGTTGCCCTTGCCGCCGATGCCACCGGGCCAGTCCAGCGCCGTGCCTTCGCCGACCTTGGACTTCCATTCCGGATGGGTCTTGGACAGGTAGTTCGAGAAGATGAAGGTCGTGCCGGCGCCGTCGGCGCGTCGCACGACGGCGATGGCGGCATCCGGCAACGCCACACCGGGATTCAGCGCGACCAGGGCTGGATCGTTCCAGCGCTTGATCTTGGTGAGGTAGATGTCACCCAGCACCTGGCCGGTCAGGCGCAACTGGCCCGGCAGAATGCCCCTGACGTTGATCACCGGCACCACGCCACCAATCACGGTCGGGAACTGGACCAGCCCATCCTTGGCCAGTTCGGCATCCGCCAGCGGCATGTCCGACGCGCCGAAGTCCACCGTCTTGCCGCGGATCTGGCGCAGACCGGCTCCGGAACCCACCGACTGGTAGTTGATCTTGGCGCCGGTCGCCTTGTTGTAGGCATCGGCCCATTTGGCGTACAGCGGCGCCGGGAAGGTGGCGCCCGCCCCCGTGACGTCCTGTGCACACGACCCAGTCGCCATCGTGACCAGAACCATGCCGACCACGGCAGCAGCAGAGAATTTGCGCATCGAGATGAGCCGCAAGCGGCTGAATGGAACGATGCGCTGAACTTTATGGCAGTTTGATGACAGTCACGTGAAAGTCACTCAAAAGGTCGCTTCATGGTCACTCGATTGCAGCGGCCACCGCCGCCAGACGCTCTGCGCAGGCTCGCCCTTGCGCGGCATCGCGCGCTTCGACCATCACCCGCAGCACCGGCTCGGTCCCGGAGGCCCGGATCAGGATGCGCCCACCCTGCCCCAGTTCTTGTTCGACCGCCGCCCGCGCCTGGAGCATAGCGGGCGCTTTGGCCCAGTCGGCGCCCTCCTGAAGCCGGACATTGATCATGGTTTGAGGGAACAAGGTCACGCCCTCCAGCAGGTTGGACAAGGTACGGCCTTGGCGCTTGATGGCCTGCAGGATCTGAAGAGCACTGACGATGCCGTCGCCAGTGGTATGGCGATCCAGTGCGAGCAGGTGTCCCGAGCTTTCGCCACCCAGCTGCCAGCCGCGAGAACTCAGCTCTTCCAGCACGTAGCGGTCGCCAACCTTGGCGCGTACCAGGGACACTTGTTGGGCGGCCAGCGCCTGCTCGACGGCCATGTTCGTCATCAAGGTGCCGACAACCCCCGGCACATGCTCGCGCCGCGTCTTGCGGTCCATCGCCATCACGTACAAGAGCTCGTCGCCGTTGAACAGGCGTCCGGCGGCATCGACCAGTTGCAGCCGGTCGGCGTCGCCGTCCAGCGCCACGCCGTAGTCGGCCCGGTGCTCGGCCACCGCCCGGACCAGGGCCTGCGGCGCCGTGGCGCCGACGCTGTCGTTGATGTTCAGGCCGTCGGGAGAGCAGCCGATCGTCACCACCGACGCGCCCAGTTCGTGGAAGACATCGGGCGCGACGTGGTAAGCCGCTCCGTGGGCGGCATCGATGACGAGCTTCATGCCCTTGAGCGACAGCGAATGGGGCACCGTGCTCTTGCAGAACTCGATGTACCGGCCACGGGCATCTTCCAGGCGCCTGGCCTTGCCCAGTGTGGCCGAGTCGACCCACTGCGGCGGCCGTTCCAAGGCCGCTTCGACCTCAAGCTCCCAGGCGTCGGGCAGCTTCTCGCCCTGGGCGGAGAAGAACTTCACGCCGTTGTCGGCAAACGGGTTGTGCGATGCACTGATCACGACGCCGAGATCCAGGCGAAGCGCCTTGACCAGGTAGGCCACGCCCGGGGTCGGCAAGGGCCCGCTGAGCAGCACGTCCACGCCCGCCGACGCAAAGCCGGCTTCCAGGCTGGACTCGAGCATGTAGCCCGAAATCCGGGTGTCCTTGCCGATCAGCACCGTCGGACGCGCGGTGTCTCGCTTGAGCACGCGGCCAACCGCATGGCCCAAAGCCAGCATGAAGTCCGGCGTGATTGGCGGCTGGCCCACTGTGCCGCGAATGCCATCTGTTCCGAAGTGTCTTCTGCTGCCCATGCTCTTGCCCCGTCCCGGGCTCCTCGGCTGTGTTTGTGTTCAGGGATTGTCAGGCCCAGGCGTCGCCAGAGGTTGTGCGGCTTGCCACACCTTCAGGGCATCCACAGTCGCCGCCACGTCGTGCACCCGGACAACGGCCGCGCCGGCCGCCACCGAAGCCAGTGCAGCAGCGAGCGATGCCGCCAGCCGGCCTTCGACCGGCCGTCCTGTCAACGCCCCCAGCGTGGACTTGCGTGACCAGCCCACCAGCAACGGTCGGCCCAGAACCAGCAGTTGGCGTTGCCGGCGCAGCAGATCGAGGTTCTGCGCCGGCGTCTTTGCGAAACCGATGCCGGGATCGAGCACCGTGCGCTCCGGGTTGATGCCGGCCTGCGCCAGGGCGTGCAGGCGTTCACCAAAAAACAGTGCAACCTCATTGACCACGTCGTCGTAGTCCGTCAATTGCTGCATCGTCGACGGCTCGCCACGCATGTGCATGGCCACAATGCCGGCGCTCGGATGTCCGGCCAACGCCTGGGCTGCGCCCGGTCGCCGAAGGGCCCGCACGTCGTTGACGATGTCGGCGCCAGCATCGAGCACGGCCCGCATGACCTCCGGCTCGCTGGTGTCCACGCTCACCGGGACGCCCCAGCCCACGGCTGCGCGCACCACCGGCAGCACGCGTGCCAACTCCTCGTCGGCACCGGGCGGCCGCGCGCCAGGTCGCGTCGACTCGCCGCCGATGTCCAGCGCATCGGCGCCTTCGGCGACGCAGGCTTCGGCCCGCGTGATCGCGCCCCGGACCAGGGCCGCAAGCTCGCTCGCTCCGGTCCCGGTGGCGAACGAATCCGGTGTGACGTTGACGATGGCCATCACGTGGGGCCGGTCGAGCACGAGCCGGTAGCGCGCGGTCTGCCAGGTCATGGGGAGATTCATTGCCGTCATCGAAAGCAAAACGGGGCCGAAGCCCCGTCGATTGCCGGACCCGCCAGCCGGTCAGGCCGCAGCCGGCGCGCCGTCCGCGCCCACCGAAGGTGTCGGGCCGCTGGGCTTGGACGATGGCGGCGTCATGTCCTTGGGCGCCCGTGGCGGCTTGCCGCCCATGATGTCGTCGATCTGGTCACTGTCGATGGTTTCCCATTCGAGCAGTGCCTGCGCCATGGCGTGCATCTTGTCCTTGTGAGCTTCGATGTGGCGCCGCGCGACGGCGTACTGCTCATCGATGATGCGGCGAACCTCGAGATCGACCTTCTGCATCGTCGCCTCGGACATCGTGGTCGTCTTGGTCACGCTGCGCCCGAGGAAGACTTCGCCCTCGTTTTCGGCGTAGACCATCGGGCCGAGTTCGTCCGTCATGCCGTATCGGGTCACCATGTCACGCGCGATCGAGGTCGCGCGCTCGAAGTCATTGCTGGCGCCGGTGGTCATCTGGTTCATGAACACTTCCTCCGCGATTCGACCTCCGAACAGCACACTGATCGTCGAGAGCATGCGCTCCTTGTCCATGCTGTAGCGGTCGCCTTCGGGCAACTGCATCGTCACACCGAGCGCCCGGCCACGCGGAATCACGGTGACCTTGTGCACCGGGTCGGTCTTGGGCATCAGGCGCGCGACAAGGGCGTGGCCGGCCTCGTGGTACGCCGTGTTGCGGCGCTCTTCCTCGGGCATGACCATGGACTTCCGCTCGGGGCCCATCATGATCTTGTCCTTGGCCTTCTCGAAGTCGTTCATCTCTACGACCCGGCCGTTGCGTCGCGCCGCGAACAGTGCGGCCTCGTTGACCAGGTTGGCCAGGTCGGCCCCCGAAAAGCCGGGCGTGCCTCGGGCGAGGATGTCGGCCTTGATGTCGCTACCCACCGGCACCTTGCGCATGTGGACGTTGAGGATCTGCTCGCGACCGCGAACGTCGGGCAGGGTCACGTAGACCTGACGGTCGAAACGGCCCGGGCGCAGCAATGCGGGGTCGAGGATGTCCGGGCGGTTGGTCGCCGCCATCACGATGACACCAAGGTTGGTCTCGAAACCGTCCATCTCGACGAGCATCTGGTTCAGCGTCTGCTCGCGCTCGTCGTTGCCGCCGCCCAGGCCGGCTCCACGGTGGCGGCCGACAGCGTCGATTTCGTCGATGAAGATGATGCAAGGCGCGCTCTTCTTGGCCTGCTCGAACATGTCGCGCACACGAGCGGCACCCACACCGACGAACATCTCGACGAAGTCGGAGCCCGAGATCGAGAAGAACGGTACTTTCGCCTCGCCGGCGATGGCCTTGGCGAGCAGCGTCTTGCCGGTTCCAGGGGGGCCGACCAGCAGCACACCCCGGGGGATGCGGCCGCCGAGCTTCTGGAACTTCTGCGGGTCCTTCAGGAAGTCGACCAGTTCCTTGACTTCCTCCTTGGCCTCGTCGCAGCCGGCCACGTCCGCGAAGGTGGTGGTGTTGTTGGCCTCGTCGAGCATGCGAGCCTTGCTCTTGCCGAAGCTGAAGGCTCCGCCCTTGCCACCGCCTTGCATCTGTCGCATGAAGTAGATCCAGACGCCGATCAGCAGCAGCATCGGACCCCAGGACAGCAGCAGGCTGAGCAGGATGGACTGCTCTTCGCGCGGCTTGACGTCGAACTTGACGTTGTTGCTGATCAGGTCGCCAACCAACCCGCGATCAAGAAAGGTCGCCGTCGATCGGACCTTGCTGCCGTCTTCACGGAGGGCCTGGATCTCGGTGCCGCCGCCGGGGTTCTCTTGTAGCGTGACCTGCTTGATGCGCTTGGCGCGCACCTCTTCAAGGAAATCGGAGTAGCCGATCTGGTTGCCCTGCACGGTGCTGCGGTCGAACTGCTTGAACACCATGAACAGCACCATGGCGATCACGAGCCAGACTGCTACCTTCGAAAACCATTGGTTGTTCACCGCGGCTCCTCAAAACTCAAACGAGAACCCCGACCTCGGGGCCCGGACACAGGCGATTCGGCGACCCAGCAGGCACGACCGGACAGCGCGGGACATGGGGTTGATTCTAGGTCTCACAAGGTCTCCGCGCCGACCTTGGGGCCGATACCGACCAGGAAGGTCTCCGCGGATTTGTCACGCGAAGCCTTGGGCTTGATCGGCTTGCAGATCCGGAAGCTCTCCTTGAACAGCTTGACCTGCTGGCTGTAGCCGCTGCCGTGGAACGATTTGACGACCAGCGCGCCGGCAGGCCGAAGGTGAGCCAACGAAAACGCCACCGCGAGTTCGACCAGGTGGGAAATCCGCGCCGCATCCGACGCGGCGATTCCGGAGAGGTTGGGCGCCATGTCGGACACGACCAGATCGACCGGTCGACCACCCAGCAGATCGGACAGTTGCTGCGCCACCGCGTCCTCGCGGAAGTCCCCGAGGATGAAGTGAACCCCGTCAACCGGCTCCATCGGCAGGATGTCCAGCGCGATCAGGGTCCCAGGCACCTCGCCGCTGGCGGCACCCTCGGGAGCAATGCGGCGGCGCAGGTACTGGCTCCAGGCGCCGGGCGCGGATCCGAGATCGACGATGGTCTGGCCCGGGCGGATCAAGCCCAGCGCTTCGTCGATCTCCTTGAGCTTGTAGGCGGCGCGGGCGCGGTAACCCTCGCGCTGAGCCAGCTTGACGTAGGGATCGTTGACGTGGTCGTTGAGCCACGCCTTGTTGACCTTCTTGCTCTTGGTCTGGACCTTCATGCGGGAATCCGGGGTGTGGCTTCGATAATACGGAGATGGCTGCCATTCAATTGACCCCCGCCCAGCGCAAGGACCACCGCGCCGCTGCCCATCATCTCGACCCGGTCGTCCTGATCGGAGCCGAAGGCCTGAGCGAGGCCGTGCGCAAGGAGGTCGACGCCGCGCTGAAGGCCCACGGCCTGATCAAGGTGCGTGTCTTCTCGGACGACCGAGCGGCCCGGGAGTCGATGTTCGCTGAACTGGCCGACGGGCTGGGGGCTGCGGCGATTCAGCACATCGGCAAGCTTCTGGTGCTCTGGCGCCCGATGCCCCCGAAGGAAAAGCCGGTTCGCGACGACCGCCAACCCGGCCCCAGGGTCGTCAAGCTGGTGAGCTTCTCGAAGAGCGGCAACCACCGCGCAACGGTCAAGAAGGTGACGGTGATGGGCAACGAGCGCGTCACTGCGGGCGGCTTGATCAAGCGAACCGGCAAGCCGCGCCAGACCAGCGTCAAGAAGAAGGGCTGAGCTCGGGGCCTGACCGGTCAAACGTAGCGGACGTCAACGATTTCCCAGCTGCGCAGGCCGCCGGGGGCCTGCACTTCGGCAATGTCGCCGGCCTCCTTGCCGATCAGGGCCCGGGCCATGGGGCTGGAAATCGAGATCAGGCCCTGCTTCAGATCGGCCTCGTCGTCGCCGACGATCTGATAGGTCGCCTTGGCCCCGCTGTCCTCGTCCTCAAGATCCACCGTGGACCCAAAGACCACCCGGCCATCGGCATCGAGCCCTGACGGGTCGATGATCTGGGCCACCGCAAGCTTGCCTTCGAGCTCCTGGATACGGCCCTCGATGAAGCCCTGCTTGTCCTTGGCCGCGTCGTACTCGGCGTTCTCCGACAGGTCGCCTTGAGCCCGGGCTTCCGAGATGGCCTGGATCACGGCATGGCGCTCCACGGTCTTCAAGCGGTGCAGTTCGTCTTTCAGCAGCTCGGCGCCGCGGCGGGTCAAGGGAATCGTCGACATGGCTATCACTACCGAAAATTTGTGGGAGAAATGTGAGTCGGTGGACGCATCGAGGCCGCCTTCGATCACGACCGTCCAAAAACACAGCCGCCGCGCGGACCCGTTGAGCCGGGCCGGCAGCGGCGGTGTGCTTGAGGCGCGAAGTTTAGGCGCTACGCGGCGCTTTCGGCCAGGCGAGCATGCAGCTCCTGCAGCGAAACAACCTGAAGGTCGTCCTGATGCTTCAGCGCTTCGGTCGCGGCTTCGGCGCCGGCCATCGTCGTGTAGTAGGTGACGCGCTGGGCCAGGGCCGCCGTGCGGATGTAGCGCGAGTCTGCAATCGCGGTCCGGGTCTCGTCGACGGTCGTGAACACGAGCTGGATCTCTCCGGCCTTGATCTTGTCGGCGATGTGCGGTCGGCCGTCCTTGACCTTGTTGACCAGCGTGCAGGGCACGCCCGCCTCGGCCAGTGCGGCTGCCGTGCCCTTGGTGGCAACGACCTTGAAGCCCAGGTCCACGAGGTCGGACGCCACCTTGACGGCGCGCGCCTTGTCGCTGTTCTTGACCGTCAGCACCACCGTGCCCTCGCTGGGCAGGCGCGACCCAGCACCGAGCTGGCTCTTGAGCATCGCTTCGCCGAACGTACTGCCGACGCCCATGACCTCGCCGGTCGAGCGCATCTCGGGCCCGAGCACCGGGTCCACACCGGGGAACTTGTTGAACGGGAACACCGCTTCCTTGATGCTGAAGTACGGCGGAATCACCTCGATCAGCGCGCGGCCGTCGGGCATGGACTGGTCGCGCAGCGGGCGCCCGGCCATGCAACGCGCCGCGATCTTGGCCAGCGGCTGGCCGGTCGCCTTGCTGACGTAGGGCACGGTGCGGCTGGCGCGCGGGTTGACCTCCAGGACGTAGACAACGGCTTCGTCGCCCTCGCCTTGAATGGCGAACTGGGTGTTCATCAGCCCGACGACCTTCAGCGCCTTGGCCATCGCCGTGGCCTGCCGGCGCATCTCGTCCTGCAGTTCGTGCGACAGCGAGTATGGCGGCAACGAGCAGGCCGAGTCGCCGCTGTGGATGCCGGCGGCCTCGACGTGCTCCATGATGCCGCCGATCAGGACGTTCTCGCCGTCGCTGATGCAATCGACGTCGACCTCGATCGCGTCGTCGAGGAACCGGTCCAGCAGCACCGGGCTCTTGTCGCTGACGCGAACGGCCTCGCGCATGTAGCGCTCGAGATCCTTGTCGCCGTGCACGATCTCCATCGCCCGCCCGCCCAGAACGTAGCTTGGCCGCACGACCAGCGGGTAGCCGATCTCCTGCGCCAGCGTCAGTGCCTGCTCCTCGGTGCGTGCGGTGCGGTTCGGCGGCTGCTTCAGGCCCAGCTCGTGCAGAAGGCCCTGGAAGCGCTCGCGATCCTCGGCGATGTCGATGCTGTCGGGACTGGTGCCGATGATGGGCACACCGGCGCGTTCGAGGTCCAGCGCCAGCTTCAACGGCGTCTGGCCGCCGTACTGAACGATCACGCCCTCGGGCTTCTCCTTGGCCACGATCTCGAGCACGTCCTCGAGCGTCACGGGCTCGAAGTAGAGGCGGTCGCTGGTGTCGTAGTCGGTGGACACGGTCTCGGGATTGCAGTTGACCATGATGGTCTCGAACCCGTCCTCGCGCATCGCAAGCGCCGCGTGCACGCAGCAGTAGTCGAACTCGATGCCCTGGCCGATGCGGTTGGGCCCGCCGCCCAGCACCATGATCTTGCGCCGTGTGCTCGGCTCGGCCTCGCACTCCTCGTCGTAGGTCGAATAGAGATAAGCCGTCGGCGTTGCGAACTCCGCCGCACATGTGTCGACGCGCTTGTAGACCGGCCGCACGCCGAGCGCGTGGCGGCGCTCGCGGACCGCGTGCTGGTTTGTCGCCAGCAACTTGGCCAGTCGCTTGTCCGAGAAGCCCTTGCTCTTGAGATGCCGCCACTCGTCGACGCCCAGGCCCTCGAGCGTGCGCCCGGCGACCTCGCGTTCCAGCGCGACCAGTTCCTCGATCTGGGTCAGGAACCAGGGGTCGATCGCGGTCTCTTCGAAGACCTCCTGCAGGCTCATCCCGATGCGGAAGGCATCTGCGACGAAGAGGATGCGTTCGGGCCCGGCATTGCCGATGGCTTCGACGATCTCGTCGCGGTCGGTGCTGCGCTCGCTGAGCCCGTCGATTCCGGTCTCCAGGCCTCGAAGGGCCTTCTGGAAACTCTCCTGGAAGGTCCGGCCCATCGCCATGACCTCGCCGACGCTCTTCATCTGCGTCGTCAGGCGTGGGTCGGCAGCGGGGAACTTCTCGAACGCAAAGCGCGGAATCTTCGTGACCACGTAGTCGATGCTGGGCTCGAAGCTCGCCGGCGTCGCGCCGCCGGTGATGTCGTTCTTCAACTCGTCGAGCGTGTAGCCGACCGCGAGCTTGGCCGCGATCTTGGCGATCGGGAAGCCGGTCGCCTTGGACGCCAGGGCCGAACTGCGGCTGACGCGAGGGTTCATCTCGATGACGATCAGACGTCCGTTGATCGGGTTGATCGCGAACTGCACGTTCGACCCCCCGGTGTCGACGCCAATCTCGCGCAGGATCGCGATCGACGCATTGCGCAGGATCTGGTACTCCTTGTCGGTCAGCGTCTGGGCCGGGGCCACCGTGATGCTGTCGCCCGTGTGGATGCCCATCGGATCGAGGTTCTCGATCGAGCAGACGATGATGCAGTTGTCCGCACGGTCGCGGACCACTTCCATCTCGTACTCCTTCCAGCCGATCAGGCTCTCCTCGATCAGCAGTTCGCGGGTCGGCGACAGGTCCAGCCCGCGCCGGCAGATGGTCTCGAACTCCTCCGGGTTGTAGGCAATGCCGCCGCCGCTGCCGCCGAGCGTGAAGCTCGGCCGGATGACAACCGGGAAGCCCTGGGTTCCGGTGATCGCGGCGATGCGCTTCTGCACCGCCAGCGCCTCCTCCCACGAATGCGCGATGCCGCTCTTGGCCGAGTCCAGGCCAATGGAGGTCATCGCGTCCTTGAATTTCAGCCGGTCCTCGGCTTTTTCGATCGCGTGTTCGTTGGCGCCGATCATCTCGACGCCGTGGCGGGAGAGCACGCCGTGTTTGTGCAGGTCAAGTGCGCAGTTCAGCGCCGTCTGGCCGCCCATGGTCGGCAGCACGACCATCTTCTCGTGCGGCCGCTCGGCGCGCTCCTTGGCGATGATCTTCTCGAGCACCTGCCACGTGATCGGTTCGATGTAGGTGGCGTCCGCAGTGCCCGGGTCGGTCATGATCGTCGCCGGGTTGCTGTTGACCAGCACGACGCGATAGCCCTCTTCACGCAGGGCCTTGCAGGCCTGGGCACCGGAGTAGTCGAACTCGCAGGCCTGGCCGATCACGATCGGCCCTGCGCCGATGATCAGCACGGTGTGGATGTCGGTTCTCTTCGGCATCTCAGCGAGCCTCCATCAGGGCAACAAATCGGTCAAACAGGTCCGCCAGGTCGTGCGGCCCGGGGCTGGCCTCGGGGTGTCCCTGAAAGCAGAACGCCGGGCGGTCGGTGCGCGCCAGCCCTTGAACGGTGCCATCGAACAGGCTGCGGTGCGTGACCTTCAGCGTCGAAGGAAGACTCGATTCGTCGACCGCAAATCCGTGGTTCTGGCTGGTGATCGCCACCCGGCCGCTGGCCAGGTCCTTGACCGGATGGTTGGCGCCGTGGTGGCCGAACTTCATCTTGAAGGTCCGCGCGCCGGACGCCAGCGCCATGATCTGGTGTCCAAGGCAGATGCCGAAAGTCGGCACGCCGCGCTCGATCAACGTCCGGCTGGCCTCTATGGCGTAGGTGCAGGGCTCGGGGTCGCCCGGACCGTTGCTCAGGAAGATGCCGTCCGGGCGCAACGCCAATGCCTGATCGGCCGATGTTTCGGCCGGGACCACGGTGACACGGCAGCCGCGGCTCGCCAGCATGCGCAGGATGTTGTGCTTGACACCAAAGTCGTAGGCCACGACATGCCAGCGGGGCGCCGCCTGGACGCCGTGGCCACTTCCGAGTTGCCACTCGGTGGCGGTCCACTCGTAAGGCTCGCGGGTGCTGACGACCCGGGCCAGATCCTGCCCGGCCATGTTCGGCACGGCCCGCGCCGCGGCGACGGCTTCGGCTTCATGCTGCTGCGAGATGGCCTCGCTCGAGGGCAACGCCAGAATGCATCCGTTCTGCGCTCCGGTCGTGCGCAGAACGCGCGTCAATCGGCGGGTGTCGATGCCGGCGATGGCAACCACGCCCTCGCGCGCGAGGTACTCGGGCAGGCTCATCGTGGCGCGGAAGTTGGACACCGCGACCGGCAGCGCCTTGACCACCAGCCCCGCGCAATGGAGCGCAGAGGCCTCGGCATCCTCGGGATTGACGCCGGTATTGCCAATGTGCGGGTAGGTCAGCGTGACGATCTGCCGGCAGTAACTGGGATCCGTGAGGATCTCCTGGTAGCCGGTCATCGCGGTGTTGAACACCACTTCGCCGACGGTGCGTCCGGGCGCACCGATCGCTCGACCGTGGAACAGCGTGCCGTCCGCAAGTGCGAGCAGCGCATGGGGCCAGTTGGGCAGCAAAAAATAGCTCCGGGGTTCGCGCGCCCAGCGCCACCAACCTCACCTCCGACCCGAAAACGGTGTCGAGGTGCCTAGGTGGACCTGTGGGGGAATCCGAAGACGGAGTTTCGCTGAGCTGCGGGTGTTGGCGGGCAAACCTGTGGAGTATAGAGGCGGCACTAGACTCGGACTGGATGACGCCCAAGCCTTCGAACCCAGGTCCTCCATCCATCGCCCCCACCCACCGGTTGCTGCCGGTGCTGGCCGCCATCGCGGCGGCGGCCGCGTTCGTCAGCATGGACGCCACGATCAAGACCCTGGCACCCAAGTTCGCAGCGCTGCAACTGACCACCCTGCGCTTCCTGGCCGGCGCCGTCTTTGCCTGGGCCTTGTGGCTGTGGTTCCGTTCGCCCATGCCCAAGGGCCGTCAGTGGGGCTCACACGCCTTGCGCAGCGGCCTGCTGCTGGGCTGCCTCCTGAGCTACTTCCACGCCCTGACCCTGCTGCCACTGGCGCAGGCGGTTGCCATGAGCTACCTCGCGCCGATCTGCGTCGCAGTGCTGGCGATCGTCTGGCTGAAGGAACGACCCTCACGCTGGCTCTGGGCTGCGCTGCTGCTCGGCCTGGCGGGCGTTTCGGTCTCGATGGCACCGGCGCTTTGGGCGGCAGCCAACCACAGTGGCAACCCGCGGCAGCTTGAAGGGCTGTTGTGCGCCGGACTGTCGGCGATCGCGTTTGCAGGTGTCATCGTGCTCGCCCGACAGCAGGCCAGGCACGACGCACTGTGGACCATCCTCGTCGTGCAGAACACCCTGCCGCTGCTGCTGCTCGCGATTCCGGCCAGCCTGGTCTGGGAGCCGGTTGCAGCGACGGATCTGCCCGCGGTGATGCTCACGGGCCTGTTCGCGACGGTCGGGCTGCTGTCGTTGACCTGGGCCTTCACGCACCTGGAGGCCTCGCGCGTGGCGCCGCTGGAATACACCAGCTTTGTCTGGGCCGCCTTGCTCGGCTATGCGCTGTTCGGCGAGGTGCCGAGCGTCACGACCTGGCTGTCTGCCGCTCTCATCGTCGGCGGCTGCCTTCTGTTGCTCAGGCGCTGATGGCCGCGATACCGGCGCGGGCGACCTCTGCGTCCTCGCTGGACTTCACGCCACTGACGCCCACCGCACCCACACATTCGCCTTCAACGAGCACCGGGACGCCGCCTTCAAGCAGGCCGTCGATCAGCGGCGCGGTCACGAATGCGGTGCGACCGCCGTTGACCATGTCTTCGTAGACCTTGCTCTCGCGGCGTCCAAGCGCAGCGGTGCGGGCCTTGGACACCGCAATCGCAGCCGATACGGGCGCTGCACCATCCAGGCGCAACAGGCCCAACAGGTGGCCGCCGTCGTCGGCGACCGCGATCGTCACGGCAAATCCCCGTTCGGTCGCCAGCGCACGAGCAGCAGCCAGCATTCGATCCGTGTCTTCAAGGGTCAGGCAGGGCTTGGTTTTCATGACCTTCACGATAAAGCCGTGACGTCGATTCCGGCACCTCCAGTGGGGTCAATTCTGTGTCTCGCTGGAGTTCTAGAATCGCGGTTGCGTCCAACACCGGACGTGCAACGACGTCGGAGATGTCTTCCATGGACCAGAGCATGCAGAGTTATTCGTACAACACCGGGGCGGTGGCGGCCGAACAACGCAACCGCGTGCTGCGCAACACCTACTGGCTGCTCGCGCTGTCGATGGTGCCCACCGTGCTGGGTGCCTGGGTCGGCATGGCGATGGGCATCAACAAGATCCTGACACCGGGAATCGGCCTGATCGTGTTCCTGGTCGGCGCCTTCGGCTTCATGTTCATGATCGAGAAGAACAAGAACTCCGCCGCCGGCGTGCCGATCCTGCTCGGCTTCACGTTCTTCATGGGCATCATGCTGTCGCGCATGCTGGCCATCGTGCTCGGCATGGCCAACGGCGCCAGCCTGACGATGATGGCCTTCGCCGGCACCGGTGCCGTGTTCCTGGGCATGGCAACACTGTCCAGCGTCGTCAAGCGCGACCTGTCGGGCATGGCCAAGTTCATGTTCATCGGCATGATCCTGGTGTTCGTCGCGGCCCTGGCCAACTTCTTCATCCAGAGCGCGACGATGATGATCGTCATCGCGATGCTGGTGGTTGGCATCTTCTCGTTCTTCATCCTCTACGACCTGAAGCGCGTGCGTGACGGCGAGGAGACGAACTACATCACCGCGACGCTGGGTGTGTACCTCAGCATCTACAACATCTTCCAGAGCCTGCTGGCGTTGTTCGGCTTGGCCGGCGGCAGCAACGACTGAGCCAGCGCTCGGTCCACAGATCACAACGGGGCCCTCGGGCCCCGTTTTTCATGTCCTGTCGAAGACCGCGATGCTCTCGACGTGGGCCGTGTGCGGGAACATGTTGACAACGCCTGCGGCCGAGCAGCGATAGCCCGCCTGGTGCACCAGCAGCCCGGCGTCCCGGGCCAGGGTCGCGGGGTTGCAGCTGACATAGACGATTCGCTGCGGCGCCGTCCAGCCTGTGGCCGAAGGGGTCGATTCGAGCCCCGCCTGATGCAGATCGGCCAGCGCCTTGGCCAACGCGAAGGCGCCTTCGCGCGGCGGATCGATCAACCAGCGATGCGCCGACCCGAGCGCCACGACTGCCTCGGCGTCGATCTCGAACAGGTTGCGCGCCTCGAACACGGTCCGGCCGGAAAGACCGTTCAGCGCGGCGTTGTCGCGCGCCCGTTGCACCAGCGTGGCGCTGCCTTCGATGCCCAGCACCTGGCTGGCCGTGCGTGCCAGCGGCAGCGTGAAGTTGCCCAGGCCGCAGAACCAGTCGATCACGCGTTCGGCCGCTTGCACGCCGAGCAGGCGCACCGCGCGGTCGACGAGCACGCGGTTGATGCCCGCGTTGACCTGGGTGAAGTCGGTGGGCTTGAACGGCATCGTGATGCCGTACTCGGGCAACCGGTAGGCCAGCGTCGCATCCGCCGGGTTCAACGGCTGCACGCTGTCCGGCCCGGCGGGCTGCAGCCACCACTGCACGGCATGCACCTGGGCAAACTCACCGAGGCGGACCCGGTCGGCGGCGCTCAGCGGCTCAAGGTGACGCAGCACGAGCGCCGTGACGCCATCGCCGCGGGCGAGTTCGATCTGCGGCAGTCGGTCGCGCTGGTCCAGGCGTTCGATCAGTCGGCGCAGCGGAACCAGCAGCGCACTGACATCGGCCGCCAGCACATGGCACTCGCGCATGTCGGCGATGTAGCGGCTCTTGCGCTCGTGAAAGCCGATCAGCACCTCGCCCTTCTTGGCCACGAAGCGCACCGACAGCCGCGCCCGGTCGCGGTAGCCCCACGCTGGCCCCTCGATCGCGCGAAGCACACGCTCGGGGCTAAGCTTGCCCAGGTGGGCCAGGTTGTCCTCAAGCGCACGCTGCTTGACCGCCACCTGCGCGCCGGCCTCGAGATGCTGCATCTTGCACCCCCCGCAAGCCCCGGCATGCAGGCCGAAGTGGGGACAGCGCGCTGGCACCCGCAGAGCGCTCTCACGCGACCAGGCGGTGGCGTGACCTTGCTCCCACTGGTTCTTGCGGCGGGCAATCTGCACCTGGACCCGCTCACCGGGCAAGGCGCCCTCGATGAACACGACCTTTCCATCGGCGCGGTGGCCCACGCCCTGCCCCTCGAGATCGAGCGACTCGACCGCGATCCACTCCTCTTGCGGCGCCATCAACGAGCAGGCAGCAGCCGGGTCGGATCGATGGGTTTGCCCTGGCGTCGGATCTCGAAGTGCAGCTGTACCCGCTCGGACTCGGTCGAGCCCATCTCGGCGATCTTCTGGCCGCGGCGCACGACTTGATCTTCGCGGACCAGCAGGGCTTGGTTGTGGGCGTAGGCCGTCAAGAAGGTGTTGTTGTGCTTGACGATGATCAGGTTGCCATAGCCCCGCAGGCCCGAGCCCGCATAGACGACGCGTCCGTCGGCGGCGGCCACCACCGGGTCGCCCACCTTGCCGGCGATCTGGACACCCTTGATGTTGCGCGCCTCGTCGAACGGCGACGCCACGGCACCGGCGGCCGGCCAGACCCAGCCGAGGTCCTCTTCAGGGTCGCGGGGCGTTGCCGGCGGCGCCGGTACCACAGGTCCCGAGGCCGGCGCCGACGCCGCCGGGTTGCCCGGCAGCGGTCGGGTCTCGATGGCGCCGGGCGCCGTGACCGGACGTGTGACGGCGGCGCCAGGATCGGCCCCGGGGGCGACCACACGAAGCACCTGGCCGACCTCGATCAGGTTGGCGTTTTCGAGCGAGTTCCAGCGGGCGATGTCACGCCAGGCTTGACCATTCTCGAGACCGATGCGGGTCAGCGTGTCACCAGGCTTGACCGTGTAGTAGCCGGGTTTGCCGGCGTTTTCGATGCCCGGCGGAGGCGGCTTGGTCGGTACGGTGGTGGCGGCTGGCGTGTCGGCCGGTTGCGCCGTGACCACGGGGCTGGATGCCACCACCGGGGCTGCCGGCCCGCCGAGCGGTCCGGGCGGCTTGATCGCCGGCGTGCGGGCCTCGACCGGAGCCGAAGTCGGGCTCGTGGCGCAACCGGTCAGCGCCACCATTGCGGCAGCAAGCAGGGCACTCCACCCCAGGCGGCCATGCCGCACTCGCGCCGCAGGCAGAACCAAGGGCGCGTGCGAAAGGAGATTCAGCATGGGTGCCGGCACCGCGGGAGGGGGCACTGCTTCAAGTACCCCGGGAAGCTTCAATGAGCTCCGGATTTTAAGGGGACGAAGTGAACGCCCTCGAAGCGCTGATGTTGCAGGCCGTGTTCGTGCCGATCCACCACCATCAGCACCTGACCACCCTGGCCGGGGTCGTGGACAGGCGCGACGAGCCGCCCGCCAAGCGCGAGCTGATCAAGCCATGCCTGCGGCACGGCGTCGCCTCCCGCTGCGGCGACGATGGAGTCGTACGGCGCTTGGGGCACGTGGCCCAGACGCCCATCCGCGTGCATCAGCCGAAGATCGGCGACACCGTCCAGCCGCGGCCCGCCCAGCAAGCTTGCGAGGTTCGACCTGGCCTTGTCGTGCAGACCCGCCAGGCGCTCGATGCTGACAACATGTCGGGACAGGCAGGCGAGCAAGGCCGCCTGATAGCCACAGCCGGTGCCGATCTCGAGGACGCGGCCGAGGTTGCCACGGGTGGCCGCAGCCGGAGCCGCCATCGCCAAGGCCAGCATGCGCGCCACGACCGAGGGCTTGCTGATGGTCTGGCCCAGGCCGATCGGCAGGCTGGTGTCCTCGTAGGCCTGGATCGCCAGCGCCGGGTCGACAAACCGATGGCGCTCGACGCGCAGGAATGCACCCAGCACCCGCTCGTTGCCGATGCCGCTTTCACGCAGCCGCGCGACCATCCTCTCACGTACCGCGGCCGAATCCAGCCCCAGGCCACTGGGCGCAGCGCTGCGCGCCGATTCGCGCGCGGCATGGGCCAGCGGGCGCTGCGGCCGAAGGACCTCGCCCGGCCTTTGGGGCGTCGGGTCGACAGGGCTGGACCCGGGGCGCAACGCGTCCAGCGGCAACGGGAACCGGGCTGGACGACGGCTCATCGCGATGCCGGCGATATGCAGCCGGACAACATCACGTCGGCAGCC
>Ga0068872_10000702_pt1 | contig 28150 bp, 18 predicted proteins | sample NOAtaG_7_FD_66441 | JGI IMG/M metagenome (GOLD analysis project Ga0068872, IMG submission 66441) | Freshwater lake microbial communities from Lake Erie, under a cyanobacterial bloom - NOAA_Erie_Diel1S_2200h metaG | ecosystem: Environmental > Aquatic > Freshwater > Lake | place: USA: Ohio, Lake...
GTTTTCCTTTCACCGCTACCTCAAGGGCCTCGACGGCAGCTTGATGGTGGAACGAATGGCCGGTGGGTATGAAATGCCATTGGAAATCTATCGCGAGGACGAAGACGGTGCTGATATCGAGACCTCCATCAACGTGCAGATGCAGGACATCGTGGAAATGGAGCTGAGGAAGGGCGTGACCCGTCACCAAGCCAAATATGGTGTGGCCGTCCTGATGGAAACCGCCACGGGAGAGATCAAAGCCATAGCCAACTATCCGGAAGAGCAGAACAATGCCTTTGCCTCCCGCATCGAACCCGGTTCGACCTTCAAATTGGCCTCTTTCATGGCCGCTTTGGAAGACCAACGCATCTCACTCGATGATTCCGTCGACACAGGAAATGGCACCATTCGGTTTTTCGACCGCGTGATGAAGGACCATCTAGGAGTAGGAAAGGTCACCTGGAGAAAGGTGTTCGAGGAGTCGGTCAACACGGCTACGGCCAAGATGATCAACGAAAACTACGGCAAGGACATCAACCGCTGGTTTGCTCACTTGGACAAATTCGGACTCACCAAACCCGTCATGCGCCAAGAGCACCTCGTGGGCGAGCCCATGCCGAAAGTAGTGAGGCCCGGTCAGCCGGGTTGGAGTGGGACTACCCTGCCTTGGATGGCCATTGGCTATAACACCCAGCTTACCCCACTCCAAATCGTGACGTTTTACAACGCGGTGGCCAACAATGGTCGTATGCTTGAACCCATTTTGGTGAAAAGAATCCGCAAAGGGTCCCAAATCCTTAAAGAATTCAAGGCAGAGGTCATCAATCCCCAAATCGCCTCCCCACGCACCATTGCCCTCGCCCGTGAGCTCATGGAAGGTGTTGTGAAACGTGGTACGGCCAGCGGATTGTCCATCGAAGAGTGCACCTTGGCCGGAAAAACGGGTACTGCCAAGAAGTACGACGACAACCTCAATTCCTACGTCAGTATTTACCAAGCGAGCTTTTGTGGCTATTTCCCGGCCGAGAAGCCCAAATACACCTGCTACATCATGATCGATGAGCCCCAAGGAAATTACTACGGTGCCAATGTTGCAGGTCCTGTTTTCCGCGAAATCGCCCGGCAGGTTTATGCTTCCGACATGGAATTGGTGCCACGCTACGTGCCCAAGCCACGCCTGCACCTCTCCCGTCCTTTGGCAGTTTTGGTCAACCAAGCCAATGCAGATGCCGTCTACCGTCACCTCGATGTCTCCACCTCCAAATCGGCTGAAAGCGTTTGGGGCAGGGTAAAACAAAGCGGAAGCTCCATCCACATCAGCCATGTCGAAATGCCAAACGGCAAGGTGCCCAATGTGGTGGGCATGAGCGCCAAGGATGCCATGAGCCTTTTGGAAACCATGAACTTGAGAGTGAAGCTCATCGGAAGCGGAAAAGTCCGCAGCCAAAGCATGAGGCCTGGCACCACCATTCAACCTTTCACCACCATCCAATTGCGGCTCAACTGACATGATGACCTTGCACGACATATTGTACCGGTGCACTGCGTTGGAAGTTCGGGGCGACCTTCAGACTGAGGTCGTGGATTTCTTCTTCGATAGCCGTCAAGTCGTGGCAGAATCCCTGTTTGTCGCGGTTCGTGGAAGTCAGGTGGACGGTCATTCCTTCATTTCAATAGCAGTGGAGCTAGGTGCCGTGGCGGTTGTGTGTGAAGAGTTTCCAGCTGAGGCCTCAGGGAAAGTGGTTTGGATCAAGGTCGCGGATGCAGCCGTTGCGTTGGGTCTCATTTCAGGGAACTATCATGGCAATCCCGCCGATCAGCTCAGGATTGTGGGCGTGACCGGCACCAATGGGAAAACGACAACGGCCACCCTATTGTACCAACTGTTCAACGAGTTGGGTGAGCGCTCGGGACTGCTAAGCACAGTGGCTGTGAAAATAGGTGAACAAACCTTGCCTGCCACACATACCACGCCCGATGCCAAACAACTTCACGCCAACTTCAGGAAGATGGTGGACGCCGGTTGTAGGTTTTGCTTCATGGAGGTCAGCAGCCACGCACTCGACCAACACCGGGTGGAGGGAATCCGTTTCGAGGGTGCGATTTTCACCAACATCACCCACGACCACCTCGACTACCATCAGACCTTCCAAGCCTACATCAAGGCAAAAAAAATGCTGTTTGACGGGCTGGGTTCGTCCGCTTTCGCATTGGTGAATGCCGATGACAAAAATGCCGACGTGATGCTTCAAAACTGCAAAGCCCGCAAGCGCAAATTCGCATTGGAGCGAATGGCCGAATACAAGGCCCGCGTTTTGGAGAATGCATTCGAAGGCCTGCAACTCGAAATCGGAGGGCAGCATGTGTGGTTCCGTCTCGTGGGTGGTTTCAATGCGAGCAATCTGTTGGCGGTATATGCTGCAGCCGTGGAGTTGGGAATGGATTCGGAGGATGTATTGCTGGAACTGAGCAAAATCGAAGGCGTTAGCGGAAGGTTCCAAGCCGTGCGTGACCTCGATCGTTCGGTGACGGGAATTGTGGATTATGCCCACACCCCTGATGCACTTAAAAATGTGCTCGAAACCATCCGTGACATCCGCGGTGGTGGTGCCCGAATCATCACCGTTGTGGGATGCGGAGGCAATCGTGACAAATCCAAACGCCCGGTAATGGCCGAAATCGCCACCCGTTTGAGCGACCAAGTCGTGTTGACCAGCGACAATCCAAGAAACGAAGACCCTGCTGAAATCCTGCAAGAGATGATGGCGGGTGTCCCGTTGGCTGGAAAGAAAAAGGTCATGACCGTTCAAGACCGCCGCGAAGCCATCGCAGTGGCCTGCCGTCTCGCCCAACCCAAGGACATCATCCTGGTGGCTGGCAAGGGACATGAAAATTACCAAGAAATCAAAGGGGTGAAACATCCCTTCGATGACCGTCTCGTCTTGTTGGAAACCTTCAAAATGCTCGCAAGCTGATGTTGTACGCACTGTTTGAATGGCTGAATCAGGAGCTGGGTGGAGTCCCCGGTTTCGGTGTATTCCGGTATTTGTCTTTCCGCTCGGCATTGGCCATCATTTCCTCGCTCATCATCGCGGTGTTGATCGGAAAACGCATCATCGTCTATCTCCGCAGCAAACTGATCGGCGAAACCATCCGCAAAGACGGTCCAGAATCCCACAAGCTCAAGGCCGGAACGCCTACCATGGGCGGCATCATCATCTTTTTGGCCATCATGATACCCACGCTGTTGTGGGGTGACCTGACCAATGCCTACGTGTTGCTCATCCTATTGGCAACTGCTTGGACCTTCACTTTGGGTTTCATGGACGACTACATCAAAGTGTTCAAGAAAAACAAGGAGGGGTTGGCCGGCAGATACAAGATTGTGGGTCAAATCGGGTTAGGTCTCATCGTGGGCTGCACCATGGTGTTTCACCCTGACTTCAAGGGGCCACAAGGACGCATCACCGACCATCAGACCTTGGTTGTGAACGATTATCTGGAAGGCAAAGGGTTCCGCAAAGGCGACCGTGTCCTGATGTTGGATGGTGTGCCTTTCAACCAAGCAACGCAAGCTCCTGCCTCATCTTGGGTAGTGGAAAGGTTCGAAGGTGGCGGCGGTTACATTCAGCCTACGCAAATCACCATTCAAGTTTCCGAGTCAGAAAAACAACAAGTTTGGGATGCCCTCCACGGCACGCCGGAAAAGAGCTTCGAAACCAAAACCAATGTACCCTTCTTGAAAAACTATGTTTTCAACTATTCCAAAATCGCTTTTTGGGAAGAGGATGGAGGCATTTTCGGCAAAATCATCTACATCCTGGTTTGTATTTTCATCGTGACCGCCGTCTCCAATGGGGTGAACCTCACGGATGGTTTGGATGGATTGGCAGCCGGTACCACCGCCATAGCCGCCATGGCGCTGGCCATCTTCGCCTATGTAAGCGGCAATGTGATTTTCGCTGAATACCTCAACATCAGTTACATCCCCAACGCCGCCGAACTCACCATTTTTTGTGGGGCCTTGATCGGTGGCTGCGTCGGGTTCTTGTGGTACAATACCTACCCCGCGCAAGTGTTCATGGGAGATACAGGCAGCCTCATGTTGGGTGGTGCCGTGGGCGTTTTGGCCATGATGGTCAAAAAGGAGTTGTTGATACCCATTTTCTGTGGTGTGTTCCTCGTGGAAAGCCTATCCGTCATCGTGCAAGTGGCCTATTTCAAATACACCAAGAAGAAATACGGAGAGGGTAGGAGAATCTTCCTGATGGCACCCTTGCACCACCATTTCGAAAAGGGCGGACTTCACGAAACCAAAATCGTAGTCAGGTTTTGGATCGTGGCAGTCATGCTCACTGTGTTGGCATTCGTGACCCTCAAACTGCGCTGAAATGAAGAAAGTGGTCATACTCGGAGCAAAGGAAAGCGGACTTGGAGCGGCCATTTTGGCCCGCAAGGAAGGCTATTCCGTCTTCGTGTCTGACTTCGGCCTGATTCCAGATAAGTACAAGGCCCTTTTGATTGAGCGGAAGTTTGAATTTGAGGAAGAGGGCCATTCCATCGAAAAAGTCCTTTCCGCTGATTTGGTTATCAAAAGCCCCGGAATCCCTGAAAAGGCACCGGTGATGAAAAAAGTCAGGGAAGCAGGCATTCAGGTCGTTTCCGAAATCGAGTTCGCCTCTTGGTTCACGGATTCCAAAATCATTGCCATAACCGGCTCCAATGGCAAAACCACGACCACCTTGCTCACCCATCACGTGCTGTCCAAGGGCGGTTTGGATGTAGGATGCGCCGGGAATGTAGGTGACAGCTTCGCCTGGATGGTTGCCGAAGATCCTCACGATTTCTATGTGTTGGAGGTCAGCAGCTTTCAATTGGACGACATCCAAAAATTCAAACCTCACGTGGCGGTGCTGACCAACATCACACCCGACCATCTGGACCGGTATGAATATCAATTGGAGCGCTATGTGGACTCCAAATTCCGCATCACGGAAAACCAAGGTCCAAACGACCACTTCCTCTACTGCATGGACGATGAAATCACCCAGCAGCACCTCTCCGGAAAAGGAATCAAGTCCCACCTGCTGGGATTCTCTTACGACAAAAAACCAGGCTCTGTGGCTTGGGTGGAAAATAACGCAATACAGCTTGAGATGAACCTCGACCAATCTGCATTTTCAATCGACGCCATGACCCTCCAAGGTAGGCACAACATGTACAACTCCATGGCTGCCGCCGTGGTAGGCCGGCTGATGGATGTCCGCAAAGACCAAATCCGTGATGCATTTTCGGATTTCAGGAATGCGGAGCACCGCCTTGAGAAAGTCGCCATGGTCCGTGGGGTGGAGTTCATCAACGACTCCAAAGCCACCAACGTCAACTCGACTTGGTATGCCTTGGAGAGCATCAACAAGCCCGTCGTATGGATCGCAGGCGGCGTGGACAAGGGGAACGATTATTCCATTCTCCAGCCATTGGTCGAAAAGAAAGTGAAGTGCATCGTGGCTTTGGGAAGCGACGTGCTCAAAATACACCAGGCTTTCAGCCGCAAGGTGAGCATGATCGTGAATACCATGAGCATGGAGGAAGCGGTGAAAATGAGCTACCACTTGGCCGATAAGGGTGATTGCGTTTTGTTGTCCCCGGCTTGTGCCAGCTTCGACCTGTTTGAAGATTATCAGGACAGGGGGCGCCAATTCAAGCAAAACGTCCAGAATCTTTAAGAGGCCTGCATCCCAAAACAATCATGAAAGGACCCATGGAAAAGAAGAAATTACTTACACGCGTCATGGAAGGCTTGAAAGGAGACAAGCTGATTTGGGGCGTCGTGTTTGTGATTTCGATGATTTCTCTGCTGGCGGTGTATACCGGCGCAGGAAATCCCATGCTCCGCCGGGCAGGTGGGTCCAGTGAATTTTACTTGCTGAAGCACTTTGTGCTCATGGCCCTGTCTTTCGGCATCATGTACTTCGTGAGCCGTTTTGACTACCGGATTTTTGCAAAAATCAGCACCTACATGATGTACATCGCATTGCCGGTGCTGTTGATCACGCTATTCATAGGTACAGACGCAAACGGAGCGGTCCGATGGATCAATTTGTTCGGCTTGTCTGTTCAACCCTCCGACTTTGCGAAGGTGGCTTTGCTCATTCACTTGGCCAAGGTCATTACCGAAAAGCAATCTGTGATGCATGATTTCAAAGAGGGATTGATGCCGGTGATGGGTTGGATTTTGGCCACCTGTGCACTCATCGGCGTGGCCAATTTGAGCACGGCCCTGCTGTTGTTGACAGTAAGTTTCATGATGTTGTTCATCGGAGGCATCAGCATGAAGCACTTGCTCACCTTGATAGGTGGGGGGGGGCTCATGATTTCGTTGCTGTTTTCGGTCGGTCCGAGGGCAGAAACTTGGCAAAGCCGTCTTGGTGCCTATTATGACAGTCTGTTCGACGAGAATTATGAGCCTGGCCATCAGGTGAAGCAAGCCTACGGCGCCATTGCCAAGGGTGGCATTTTGGGTCAGGGAGCCGGTAAGAGTACCCAACGTAACTGGGTTCCTTTGTCGACTTCTGATATGATTTACCCCATCATTTTGGAGGAGTTTGGCTTGTTGGGGGGATTGTTTGTGTTGGGCCTTTACTTGTTTTTACTCTTCCGGGTCGTAGGAATCGTGACCATGAGCAAAACATTCGGGGCCTTGCTGGCTGCAGGATTGGCCTTCCTAATGGTGGTACAAGCCCTGCTGAACATGGCAGTTGCGGTCGGTTTGATGCCTGTTACAGGGCTGCCCTTGCCGATGTTAAGCATGGGTGGAACTTCTATGATTTTCTCGGGATTTGCATTGGGGTTGATCCTCTCTGTGAGCAACCACGCTTTAGAGCAGGTCAAAAACCCAGAACAGGAGGTGGCTGCATCATGAGCAAGCGTGTCATCATTACGGGTGGAGGCACGGGAGGGCATATTTTCCCTGCCATTTCCATTGGGAATGCACTTAAAAAGATGGATTCCTCCATTGAAATCCTGTTTGTGGGTGCAAATGGTGGAATGGAAATGACCATGGTGCCTCAGCATGGGTTCAACATCAAGGGCGTCACCATTTCGGGAATTGCACGGAATTTGTCGGTGAAATCCCTACTGAAAAACTTGGCATTCCCCTTCAAGTATTTCAAATCCATTCAAGAGTCCGCAAGGATTGTTTCCACTTTCAAACCCGATGTGGTAGTGGGTGTTGGAGGTTATGCTTCAGGTCCGGTTGGTCGAATTGCTTCCAAAAAAGGAATTCCTTTGGTGTTGTGCGAACAGAATGCCTATCCGGGGATGGTAAACAAATGGCTTGCACCGAAGGCAGCGCGAATCTTGTTGGGCAACGAAGCCGCAGCAAAGCATTTTGCGCAATATGTATCCAAAACCCGCGTGACCGGCAATCCCGTCCGGGCCGAATTGCTTCAAGGAAATCGTGAGGCCGGGTTGGCCATGTTGGGATTGGATCCCCAGAAGCCGGTTGTACTGTCACTGGGCGGCTCTTTGGGCTCAGGCGCCATCAACCATGCTTGGGAAGTGAGTCTGCAAACAATCCTCTCGGCTGATGTGCAGCTTGTGTGGCAATGTGGCAAGCGCTACCATGAGGCATTGAAAGATCGGGTCCAAGCCCATCCCAATCTCAGGCTGATGCCTTTCATTCAGGATATGGCGAATGCTTACGCAGCGGCCGACTTGATTGTGTCGCGCGCAGGTGGAAGCACGATTTCCGAACTCATTCTGCTCAACAAGCCTAGCATCTTGCTACCATCCCCCAATGTGGCCGAAGACCATCAAACCCAGAACGCCATGAGCTTGGTAAATCGTGGCGCGGCATGGTTGGTGAAAGACGTGGATGCTGACAAGAACTTGGCCACCACGACTGTGGAATTGGTCAAGGACGCTGCTAAAATGGGGGCTTTGAGGAATGGAATCCAACAAATTGAAAAGCACGATTCTGCAAATGAAATCGCCCGGGAGGTAATGGCGTTGATGTCATGATGGAGCTTGCCAACATATCAAGGGTGCACATGCTCGGAATCGGGGGCATCGGGATGAGTGCTTTGGCGAGGTTCCTAAAAATGCATGGCAAGGTTGTGTCTGGTTATGACAAGACCGCTACACCGCTTACGGCTGAGTTGGAAGCAGAAGGCATTCCTGTTCATTTTCATGAAGATCCATCCAAGCTTCATGGGTGTGACCTTTTGGTGTACACACCTGCTGTTCCCAAATCACATGCTGAATTCACTGCTGCTCTTTCCTCGGGCATTCCGATGGTGAAAAGGGCGGAAATGTTGGGTATGATTTCGCGTGCCTTCAAGACCATTGCGGTCGCCGGGACACATGGCAAAACCAGCACAACGGGATTGATTACCCATTTATTGCGGAGCTGTGGATTGGATGTGACGGGATTCGTAGGAGGCATTACCAACAATTATGGGACGAATTTCATTCCGGGCAAGTCCGAATGGATGGTGGTGGAAGCCGATGAATTCGATCGTTCCTTCCTCCAGCTGAGCCCTGACATCGCGGTCATTACTTCCATGGATGCTGATCATCTGGACATTTACGGTGATGCCGGCCAGGTAACGGAGAGCTACCTGTCCTTTGCACACAAGCTCAAACCAGGTGGTACACTGTTCATCCAGCATGCCCTACCTGAGGTGGAATTGACAGGGGACTGCAAGGCTTTCCCCTATGGTGTTGGCGGAGGCATTTGCCGTGCGGATAACCTCCATCATCGTGGATTGGGTGTCACTTTCGATTATCATTCCATGGCCGGAAGTTTCCGTGGATTGAATTTGAATCTTCCTGGGCGCTACAACGTTGAAAATGCAACTGCTGCTGTTTCGGTGGCTGTTTCATTGGGTGCTGCAGAGGCTGATATCCGTAAAGGATTGGAGTCTTTCAACGGCATCAAAAGGCGCTTCGATATCAAATATCGTTCGGAGGAAGTGGTTTATATCGATGATTACGCCCACCATCCGACGGAGATTTCTGCGATGCTCGAGGCGGTCCGGTCCATGTTGCCCGGATACAAACTCATCGTAGCCTTCCAACCTCATTTGTATACCCGTACCCGGGATTTTCATGTCGGGTTTGCTTCCGCTTTGTCTTTGGCAGATGCGGTTGTGCTTTTGGACATCTATCCTGCCCGCGAACTTCCCATTGAGGGTGTCAGCAGCGACATGGTGTTCGATCTCATCGAATTAGAGGATAAATGCCGCAGTTCGTTGAGTGGACTTTTGGAAAGTTTGAATCGTTACCGCACTCGCCCGGCAGTAGTGGTCACGGTGGGCGCGGGCGACATCGACACCCAAGTGGAGTCAGTCAAATCTTTGGTATCAACGTGGTGAAAATGATGAAGATACGCCGTAAAACTGCTCTGCTCTATCTCGGGATCATCGTCCTGAGCTGGATCGTAGTGGGCTTGGGTTCAGCTGCTGACAAACGTCGGGTGGTCACCGAACTCAAGGCGGAGGTCATCAATGAAGAGAACAACCACTTTTTGAACATCAAGGATATCGAAGAGGTGGTTAAACAGGTTCAGGGTAGGCCCATAACTGAAGTTTCCCGAGGAGATGTGAACATTCAGGAAATCGAGCGGGCTCTGGAGCTGAACACCTACGTAAGGAATGCGGAGGCTTATCGCGAAATGGGGGGAGCGGTAGTGGTACGGATGGAGTTGCGCAAGCCGGTAGCCCGGGCTGTGTTCGAGGATGGTGAAGGGTTTTACTTGGATGATCACATGCACGTGATGGGCCTCACACCCCGTTTTTCGGCCAATGTTCCTTTGGTTCGGGGACTGAAATTGTCGCAATGGCAACCTAAGGACAGTGCTGGTAAGGTATTCCTGCACGAGTTGAAAGGCTTCCTCAACTATGTCCACGCAAGCGAATTTCTGCGAAGCCAGATCTCCGAAGTGGTGGTCACCAAGTCCCGCAAGCTGAAGCTCTATCCCGAAATGGGCAATGCGGTGATTGAATTTGGGAAGCCGGAGCATGTAGCCAGGAAGTTCAGCGACCTGGAGTTCTTTTATCGCAGGGTCCTCAACTTCGAGGGTTGGGAAAATTACAAGAGCATCAACTTGGAATTCAAGGACCAAATCGTGGCAAAAAAGTAATCGAGTCAATTTTTAACAATAACAACACTAACATGAGCACAGAAAAAATCGTCGAAGCATTGGAAAAGCTCAACACAGACAAAATCGTGGTTGGTTTGGACATCGGAACCACGAAAGTGTGTGCCATCGTCGGTAAAAAGAACGAGTACGGCAAAATCAACATCTTGGGTTTTGGCAAAACTGAATCCGATGGAGTGAGCCGTGGCGTGGTGGTAAACATCGACAAGACGGTTGAAGCCATTCGCAGGGCAATCGGTGAGGCCGAGAAGCAAAGCGGCGTGGAAATCAATGTGGTCCATGTGGGCATTGCCGGAGAGCACATCCGTTCCATGCAATACAAGGGAATCATTACCCTCAACGATGCGGATCAGGAAATCACTTCTGCAGATGTAAAGCGCCTCCACGATGATATGTTTCGCATTGCCACACCACCCGGTATGGAGATTCTGCACGTTTTACCACAAGAATACACGGTCGACAACCAAAACGGAATCAAGGATCCAGTCGGCATGAGCGGCGTGCGCTTGGAAGGCAATTTCCATATTGTGACCGGACAAACCACCGCGGCCAATAACATCTACAAATGTGTTCGCAAGGCGGGTTATGAAGCACAGGAATTGGTACTGGAGCCCCTTGCGTCCAGCTCTGCCGTGCTCACCGATGAAGAGCGCGAAGCCGGTGTATGTTTGGTGGACATTGGAGGGGGCACCACGGACGTGGCCATATTCGAAGACAACATCATCCGCCATACTGCTGTGATACCTTTCGGGGGCAACATCGTGACCGAGGACATCCGTCAGGGTTGTGGCGTCATGAAGAAACAAGCTGAAAAGTTGAAAGTACAATTTGGAAGCTCCTTGGCCACCGAAATCCGGGAGGATGAAATCATCACCATCACGGGTTTGCCAGGCCGTCCACCCAAAGAAATCCGCAGGAAGACCCTTGCAAACATCATCGAAAGCCGCATGACCGAAATCATCGAGTTTGTCTTGGCCGAAATCAAGCACAGCGGATATGAGAAAAAGCTCGTCGGGGGTATCGTGGTCACTGGAGGTGGAGCCACATTGGCACATATTCGTCAGTTGATGGAGTTTGTCACGGGCATCGACACCCGAATCGGTTCACCCGGAGAACACCTTGCTGCCGGCCTTGTGGATGAGGTGAACAGTCCTATGTTCGCAACTGGTGCCGGGTTGGTGATCCATGGATTGGCCGCCAACGAATACAAGGGTCAAGCCCGCAAGACGGGTTCAACTCTTTCGGTGAAAATCGGTACAAAGGGTGTGACCGTCCACGAGCCTGATCAAGAGGAAAAAACCGAAGATCAGGACGTTCAAAAGCCAACCACTGGATTTGTTGGAAAGATTAAAAATTGGTTTGAAAGCACCATGAGCAACACGGGTGATTTCATTGAATAATCATGTATCAAATAGTTTTCAAGTCATTCAATCAATAACTATCAAGAGCTATGAATTTAATTGAATTTCAAATGCCTAAAAACCAAAACTCCATCATCAAGGTCATTGGTGTGGGAGGAGGTGGCGGCAATGCCGTCAACAACATGTACCTGAAGGGAATCAAGGGAGTCGATTTTATCGTTTGCAACACCGATTTGCAGGCCTTGGAGATGAGCCCCGTACCCAATAAAATCCGGTTGGGAATCAATCAAACCGAAGGCTTGGGTGCTGGAGCCAACCCCGAAACAGGAAAGGCAAGTGCCATCGAAAGCTTGGACCAAATCCGCGACGTGCTGCGTAACAATACCAAAATGGTGTTCGTGACTGCAGGCATGGGAGGTGGAACCGGTACCGGAGCGGCTCCAGTGATTGCTGGATTGGCCAAAGAGATGGGTATCCTCACTGTCGCCATTGTCACCACACCATTCAAATTCGAAGGAAGAAAGCGAATGGCCCAAGCCCAAGAAGGCATCAAGGAGCTTGAGCGTAATGTCGACACCATCGTGACCATCAACAACGACAACCTGACGCAGTTGTTTGGAAGCAATGTGACCATGAAAAAGGCCTTTGAAGAAGCTGATTCCGTGTTGTGCGATGCAGCCAAAGGGATTGCCGAAATCATCACACGGGAAGGTTACATCAACGTGGACTTCGCCGACGTGAACACCATCATGAAGGACGGTGGCACTGCATTGATGGGAACAGCTACCTACGAAGGGGATGACCGCGCCATCCGTGCCGCTCAAGATGCGATTTCTTCTCCGTTGTTGGAAAACATCAACATTCATGGCAGCCGCGGAATTTTGGTTAACATCTGCGCAGCGGAGGATTCCTTGAGGTTGGATGAGACCAACACCATCGTGGAATATATTCAGGATGCCGCCGGAGACAATGCCGACATCATTTTCGGTACGGTATACGATGATGCAATGGGCAATTCTCTGACGGTCACGGTCATTGCAACCGGATTCGACAAAGACAAACGCAGCTTCTCCAAAGACACCACGGTCAGAACGGTTTTGGATGTCCAATCGGATCGCAACCCGTACAGCCAACCCACGCCGGAGCCTCCCAAGCGTGGATTCGAAGACTTCAGCATTGGTTCTTCACCCACATTTGAGTTTGACTTGGATCAATTCCGCCAAGTGCCCAAACAACCTGCTGAAAATGTGATGCGCCCACGCGACGAACAAGAAAGGCCACAAAGCGAAAGGCCCCAACCACGTCCTCAACCTCAGATGGAAAGTCCAGAAGAGCGTTTGAGAAAGTTGCGCAGCACCGACTACAATTACCACAACATGGACTCCTTGCGTAGAATGGAGGAAGTGCCTGCTTACCTGCGCAAAAAGGTCGAATTGGATGAAGAGGCTACCTATCAGCCGACCAAGTTGAGCCGCATGAGTTTGGAAGAGGTCGATGAAACTTATTTCACCTTGAGCGACAACAACAGCTATTTACACGACAATGTAGATTGATTGATCAAGTAGATTTTGATAATGCCCGGCGGATTGTGCTCCCGCGCGGTGCAAGATTTTTTAGCTCTTTCTTTTAGTAGTTATTTGAATTGACTCCGCAGCCCTCTCGATTGTATCGGGGGGGCTTGCGCGTTCATAAGAATCAGGTTGATGTCAAAAACCCAAGTGGCGGGCACAAGACTCCTGCACGGCTTGGGCTTGCTTGCGGGCTTGACTTGCAAAGTTGGTATCATTGCCCGCATAGATGATTTGACGACTGGAATTGATCAATAGTCCTCCCGAAGCATTCATGCCCATTTGGCATACTGCATCCAAATCACCCCCTTGTGCGCCAACACCGGGCACCAAAAAGAAGCTGTCCGGGGCAAGGCTACGAATGTCTCCAATCTGCTCTGCCCTCGTGGCTCCTGTGACGAATCCCAAATGGCCGGGCATATCACGGGACCACGCAAGAGCTTTGCTCACCACGCTTTGGTACAGTTTCTCCCCGTTTTGTTCGCGGTATTGGAAATCCTGAGCGCCCGGATTGGAGGTCAAGGCCAACAAGAACACCCATTTGCCATCGAACTCCAAAAATGGCTTAACCGAATCTTCACCCATATAGGGAGCGACCGTGATGGCATCAAAGTCCATCTCTCCGAAAAAAGCCTTGGCATACATGGTTGCTGTGTTGCCAATGTCTCCGCGCTTGGCATCCGCAATGCTGAATACATCTTTGGGAAGGTATTCCATCGTTTTGGCCAAGCTCTCCCATCCTTTCAAACCCATTGCTTCGTAAAATGCCAAATTGGGTTTATAGGCAACTGCGAAGTCCAATGTGGCATCTATGATTTGTTTGTTGAACTCAAACACCGGGTCGGGGAGGTTGCGAAGGTGTGTGGGAATTTTGGTCAAATCTGTGTCCAAACCCACGCAAAGCATGGATTTCTTGTCCAAAATTGATTGGGAGAGTTGGTGAGGCTTCATGGGTTCTTTGATGCCCAAAGGTAAAAAAAAAGTGGTCCGAAACGGGTCCGGACCACTTCAATTTGAAGGTGGATGGGTCAATCCTGCACCGTGATGATATAGTCTTTTTGGGCGTAAGACTTTTCATTGAGGTTGAAGATGTCCTCCGTAACCCCGGTATCGGTTTTGACTTCGCTCATGTCGTATTGGTATTGCGAGCCATTGCGGGCATACATGATGGCCTTGCGGACCAATTTGGTGGTTTTGCTGATCCACAATTCGGTTTTCCAAATGTCCCCGCTCTCGTCTTTGGCAAACAAGGTCACTTTGTGGTTGTCACCCTCTTCTGCGTCGTACCGCGATTTCATTCCCGTCTCATATATCTTGTAAATGCGGTCCGGGCTCATCCCTTCTTTAGGGTCGTAGTTGCTGCGAACGACTTCGGCGTCGGATTTCAGCACCACCCAAACGAATTTGCCGTTGCAATACATTTCTTCATCCGTGAAAACAACCTTGTACTTGTTGCCTTTCAAGGTCACTTCGCCATTTTTCACAACCGGTTTTTTGATGTTCGGGTTGGTGACGGTGTAAGTGAATTTGGCTTTTACGTCTTTGAAGGATTTGAATTTATTCTGGGATTGCTTGATGATGGTTTCAGCTTTGTTGGCTTGGGCTTGCAAGGCAGTGTGGCCGAAAATCAAGGCGACTATCAAAAGAAAAGTCCTGAGTGGTGTCATCTTTTTGCTGTAAATAAAACAGTTGCAAATTTCTGAATTCGCGGCGATAATGCTAATCCGGATTTGATTTTATGATGGAAAGAACGATTCCGGAGGCAAAACTTTGCCGATTCAGTCAATCCTGCTCAAAATCTGTTCCAAACTTATTTCATCGTGTACCAAAACTTCTCTGGCTTTGCTTCCCGAGAATGAACCTACGATTCCGGCACGCTCCAATTGGTCCATGATTCGCCCGGCCCGGTTGTAGCCAAGCTTCATCCTGCGTTGTATCAAAGACGTGGAGCCTTGTTGATGCCTCACCACCAAGCGCGCGGCTTCTTTGAACATCGGATCGTAGCCGCCAAAGTCTGCGTCGTCATCGTCATCATCATCGTCTTGCTCCGTGGGCACTTCAGGCAGGATATAGGCTTCGGGATAACCCCTTTGGTTGGCAATGAAGTCCACGACTTTTTCTACTTCGGGCGTATCCACAAAGGCATTTTGAATGCGAACGATGTCGCTCCCTGTGCTGAGAAGCAGATCTCCACGGCCGATGAGTTGGTCTGCTCCACCCGTGTCTAGGATGGTCCTAGAATCAATTTTGGAAGTCACTCGGAAGGAAATCCGGGCAGGGAAATTGGCTTTGATGGTGCCTGTGATCACGTTAACCGAGGGCCGTTGCGTCGCCAAGATCAGATGGATTCCGATGGCCCTGGCCAATTGTGCCAAACGAGCAATCGGGGTTTCGATTTCCTTTCCTGCCGTCATCATCAAGTCAGCAAATTCGTCGATGACCAGCACGATGTGGGGGAGGAATCGGTGCCCTTTGCGTGGGTTCAGTTTTCGGGCAATGAATTTTTCGTTGTAGTCTTTCAGATTTCTGGTGCCGGCCACTTTCAGCAAATCATAGCGACTGTCCATTTCTATGCACAGACTGTTCAGCACATGAATCACTTGTTTGGTGTCGGTGATGATGGGATCTTCAAACGATTCCAGCTTGGCCAAGAAGTGCTTCTCCAATTTGGCGTACAAATTCAACTCCACCTTTTTGGGGTCGATGAGTACCAATTTGACTTGGGAAGGGTGTTTTTTGTAAAGAATGGATGTCAGGATGCCGTTGATGCCTACCGATTTGCCTTGACCTGTCGCACCCGCAATGAGCAGGTGTGGCATCTTGGTGAGGTCGGCAATGTACACCTCGTTTGAAATGGTGCGTCCGAGGAGCAGGGGGATTTCGGCTTTGGTATCCCGGAATTTCTCTGTTCCCATCACCGAGCGCATGGCCACGATTTCAGGGTTTGAATTGGGGATTTCAATGCCGATGGTGCCCTTGCCTGGGATGGGCGCGATGATCCTGATGCCCAAGGCAGACAAGCTCAAGGCGATATCGTCTTCCAGGTTTCGGATTTTGGAAATCCTGACACCCGGGGCGGGCACAATCTCATACAGCGTTACGGTAGGGCCAATGGTTGCCTTGATGCTTTGAATGTCGATTTTGTAGTGCATCAAGGTCTGCACAATCTTGTTTTTGTTTTCCTCCAATTCGGCGCGGTTCACCTCCCGGCTGGTATTCGACTCACGGGCCATGAGAAGGTCGATGGTGGGGTATTGGTAATCTCGGAGGTCCAATGTGGGGTCGTACAGTGCCCATTCCTCGGCCAAGATCTCGTCTTCTTCCAAGGTTTCTTGTGATTGGTCGGGGATGATTTTTTCGTACTTATCCTCTTCCACCAACATGATGTTGTCGCCGTCGGGTGAGCCCTCCTCAAAAGGCAATTTCTCGTCTGTATTCACGTCTGCGACGGCAAATTCAAACGGCACCTCCCCATCTCGGTATGTCGAAATCTCAGGAATTTGGTCCGGACTGGGCAGGCTGGGGTCCAAGTGAAGGCCATCCTCCTCTGGCTTTTCTTGGAGGTTGGTCACACTGAACTCACCCTCGTATCCTTCTTCTTCCTCCTCTTCAGGGTCTTCGGATTCCAGATTGTCAGTTTCAATCGTTTCGGCTGTCAGGGGGGCGGTTGTGACCGGCACAGATGAATGCTGGTCTCGAGTCTGTGGGATTTCCTCTTCCGCCACTTTCCCAAGCCATTTGCTCAGATAGGGCAATTGGACGTTGAACTGCACCACAAGGTAAATCATGAAAACAGCCACCAATAAAAACGCCATCCCGACCTTGCCGATGACAAAAAACGACATTTCGTTGATGTACCATCCGAATCCACCACCCAACAGGCTCGGTGCGCCCCAAATCATGAAGGACAAAAATCCCAGAAACGCGGAGCCCCACAAGGTGGCGAACAAAACGTGTTTGAAAAGTTTCCAAACGAATGCAAAATGATTGCTTTCCAACAAGGCAAATCCCCACAAAGCGGTGTAGGCTGGAATCAGAATGGCCAACAATCCGAATCCACGACTGACAAACAATTGGGAAATCCATGCCCCGGCTGCCCCGAGCCAGTTTTTGGGTGCTTCTCCACCGCCTTCCAAAAGACTTTGGTCTTGATAGCCTGAAAAGAAATGGGACACAAACGAAATCGCTGAAGCCAAGCTCAGAGCGATGAGGGTAAGCGCCATCACCTGTTGGCCTTGGTCGGATCGAAGAAACTGGATGAAGGACCCAATCGGATTTCCGCCTTTTTTCTTGGACCTTCCCGAGGTAGCTTTTGAAGCTGAGGAGTTGTCCTTTTCTGGAGTTTTGTTTTTGGCCATCCGGCGCTTGGAAACAGGTTTTATGAGCTCAAGTGGGCTAAATTACCCATTGACCTTCAAGGGGTATGCACACTTATACGAGGGATGTGGAGAAGAGTGTACAATCCTTGGTTCAGGAACGGTCCAGGAGGGCCTTGCAAATCCGCTTCACGAGTCCCGGTCCCTCATAAACGTAGCCGGAATAAACCTGTACGAGATTGGCCCCCGCATCCATTCTGGCGAGGGCATCGCTTGCATTCATGATGCCTCCTACTGCGATGATGGGCATGGCTGGTCCCGCTTTTTGGCGTAGGTAGCGGATCACTTCCAGGGAACGCGAGCGCAATGGTGCGCCGCTGATTCCGCCGGCCCCCAAGGATTCGACCACATTTGCCGGTGTGCTCAGGTTGTCGCGGGAGATGGTGGTGTTGGTGGCAACGATGCCTGAAATGCCGCTTGAAACCACGATTTCCACGATGTCGTCCAGTTGGGTATCGGTCAAATCAGGAGCGATTTTCAGCAAGATGGGCTTTGAATTGCCCAAGGAAAGGTTTTTCAGCTGAAGGGTGTTCAGCAGGGCCGTGAGCGGTTCCTTTTCCTGCAATTCGCGGAGGCCAGGCGTGTTAGGCGAGCTTACGTTCACTACGAAATAATCGACCCAGGGGTGGAGCGCCTCTAAACATTTCAAGTAATCCAGTTCGGCATGTTCATTGGGCGTGTTTTTGTTTTTGCCGATGTTGCCGCCCACCACCAGTCCCTTGCGACGGCTCGTTTGTAGTCTTTTGGAAATCAGGTCAAGGCCGTCGTTGTTGAAGCCCATGCGGTTGAGGATGGCATGGTCTTTCGGCAGCCTGAACAATCTAGGTCGTGGATTGCCTTCTTGGGGCAGGGGGGTGACGGTGCCGATTTCAACGAACCCGAAACCTAAGGAGCCCCACCATGGTAGTAACAGGGCATTTTTGTCGAACCCTGCAGCCAAACCTACGGGATTGGGGAATTCCAATCCCAATACTTGTTTGCGGAGCCCGGGCGCATCCAAACGGTAAAGTTTGCGGGCAATCCAGGCCCCGCCGGGCAGGGAAAGCAGCCTTTTTACCCACCCAAACACCAGGTAATGCGCGTCTTCCGCGTCTTTTCTGAACAACCAGGGGCGAAGGATGGATTTATACACGGGCTTGATTTTGGATCCAAATTTAATCTGCAAGATGGGGAGGTCCTCCCAAGAATTTTCAACAATTGCAGGTGGGGGGTGCGTGAGCGGTTGGAAGGGCTTGGTGCCATTCCTTTCGGCACGGAACCCCTTCAAGACGCGACCCTCCGTGGAGGGGCACGCCCAAGATAATTGCCTGTTCGAATCCGGTGGTTGATTTCGCTTTTCGGCCTGAAAACACTAATTTCAAACCCGTTTCAATCGACTCAGAACATGTACGATACTCTTCAGCCCCATCTTCAAAAAGAATTGGCCGACATTCAGGCGGCGGGTCTATACAAACGCGAACGCATCATTGCAAGTCCTCAGGCGGTGGAAATCCGGCTGGCCGACGGTTCGGAGGTGTTGAATTTTTGTGCCAACAACTACTTGGGACTCTCATCGCATCCGAGGGTTTTGGCAGCGGCGCACCGCACCCTTGACACTCACGGTTACGGCATGTCCAGCGTGCGTTTCATCTGCGGGACCCAAGACATCCACAAAGAGTTGGAGCAAAAAATCGCTCAATTCCACGGGACGGAAGACACCATTTTGTATGCAGCGGCTTTCGATGCCAATGGCGGGGTGTTTGAGCCTTTGTTGGGTGAGCAAGATGCCATCATTTCAGACTCTCTGAACCATGCATCCATCATCGACGGCGTGCGCTTGTGCAAGGCGGCCCGCTATCGCTATGCCCATAGCGACATGGAGGAGTTGGAGCGCATCTTGCAGGAGACACAATCCTTCGGTAACCGCATCATTGTAACCGACGGTGTGTTTTCCATGGATGGCGACATGGCCAAATTGGATTTGATTTGTGACTTGGCAGACAAGTACAAGGCATTGGTGATGGTGGATGAGTGCCACGCGGCAGGATTCATCGGCCGTACTGGCAAGGGCACTCCTGAGCATTTCGGAGTCATGGGCCGGGTGGACATCATCACGGGCACTTTGGGTAAAGCTTTGGGAGGTGCCATGGGAGGATACACCACAGGAAAGAAGGAAATCATCGAGATGCTCCGTCAGCGGTCTAGGCCTTATTTGTTTTCTAATTCATTGATGCCGGCGATTGTAGGTGCGAGCATTGAAGTCTTCAATATGTTGGGTGAGACCACCGAGTTGCGCGACAAGCTGGAATGGAATGCAAAGTATTTCCGTGAAAACATGGCTGCTGCGGGGTTCGACCTCAAGCCGGGCAACACGCCCATCGTGCCGGTGATGATCTACGATGCTCCGATGGCCCAACAAATGGCTGACAAATTGTTGCAAAGGGGAATCTACGTGATCGGGTTTTTCTACCCCGTGGTGGCAAAAGGTCAGGCTCGAATCCGTACGCAATTGAGCGCGGCACACGAAAAACACCACTTGGACCAAGCCATTGCAGCTTTCACGGCAGTGGGCAAGGAGCTGGGGATCATTTCCTGAAGCTGGGTCTACAGGACCTTCGGGGTCATTGCGCTTGCATCAATTCCGACAGGAAGCGGATGAGCAGTGCGCGGATTTCCGAGTAGCGCTGGAACTCCATGTTGGCAAAGGTGTCGTTCACATCGTGGTAATGCGGAGGGCCTCCCATGGTGTAGATGAAAATTCCTTTGACTCCACGTGATACGAACGGGTAGTGGTCGCTGTTGGCTGCATTGGGCCTGGACTTCACTTCTTTGACCGCTTGCAAGGTATCGTTGAGGCCACGGAGCACCTGCAATTCAATGGGGTTTTCATTGCCAGCTACTGCCATGATGCCTTCAGAACCGTTCGACATCAAATCCAAGTTCAACAAAAACCGGATGTTTGCCAATGGGACCACCGGGGCTTTGGAAGCAAAATAAGTGGAGCCAACCAAACCTGCCTCTTCGCCACCAAACGCCACGAACAGCATGGTAAAACGGGGTTGGTTTTCAGGGCGGGCAAAGTGGTCGGCCATGCTCAGGAGCATCGATGTGCCGGATGCATTGTCGTTACCGCCGTAAAATATGGCTTCTCCTTGTCGGCCGAGGTGGTCGTAGTGTGCACATACCAAGACAATCGAGTCCGGATGGATGGTTCCAGGAATCATGGCTACCACATTTTGGGATTGGATACCTTTCAGTCCCGTTTCTACCGATATGTTCGCTTTTTTGACCTTCTTTTTGGGCCATTTGGTGTTCAACACATCCAGGATCGGAAGATTTGCCGGGATTGGACTGAGTCCAGCGGTTAATTTGGGACGGAGCATGACGATGGCCGCTGCTTTCATGCGCGTGGCCCTTTCGATTTTTTGGGCATCAGTGGCCAAAGGTTGCATGACCTTTTTTCGTTCGCTGTCCTTTTCGATTTCAGGGGGCAGTCCTGGTCGCATCACGACCACGCATTTTTCGAGGCTTTTTTTAAAATCTTCGGGCATGCCAAAACCCAAATCGACCACTTTACTTCCTTTGAGGTTGCCTCTTCCTGAAGCCGCATTCACGACATAATCGTGGCCTATTTGCAGGGTGTCTGTCCCCACAGCAAGCACTGCATCACCTTGCACGACGTTTGTGGACATGTGGAAGGTTTGGAAAAAGGGGTTGGTCTCATCCTTCAATGTTGGGTGTGGCTCGAGTCCCAATTTTGAAAACTCTTCAGCAAGGTATTGTGCCGCAATCCTATGCCCGTCCAATTGGTACCCTCTTCCATGCATGGAGGGGGAGGCCAAGCTCTCGGCCCATTTTTTGGCTTTTGCCAAAATGCTGTCTTCGGTGTTGGATTGCCCCGACAATGGGAGCCCGCATGCCACCAATAGGATGAAAGAAAATGCGGATTTGAAGGCAACAATGGGATTTGATTTTTGCATCATGGGTGAATCAATTTCACGAAATTCGCTATTATTACCTACAACTTCATATCTCCTCCAACAACTATCTACCAAGGTTTATGGAAATCAAACGACTTTTCGATTTCTTTCCGTATCAAAACGAAAAATATCCCCAAGGGGATGCATTGGCGGGCAAAAATAACGGTGTTTGGGAAACGCTGAGCACGCAACAAGTCATGGAAGAAACAGATGGACTCGCGTTGGGCCTTCTGCGTTTGGGACTTGTGAAGGGCGACATGATTGCCTTGATATCCGACACGAGTGTAGAGTGGACATTGGCTGATTTGGCCATCCTGAAAATGGGAGGTATCAATGTTCCTCTCTATCCTACAAGCAGCGAAGAAGACATTACCTACATCCTGAATCACGCGGAGGTCAAGGCCTGCTTTTGCCAAAACGAGGATTTGTATCAAAAAATCGTGCGCTGCAAGGAGAATTCCCCCTCTTTGCAACATGTTTACACGTTCCGTGAAGTGAAAGGGGCCCAGACCTACAAGGAAATCCAAGTTCAACCCACTGCCGAAGGCCGGGAGGAATTGGCACGCATCCAAGGCGGCATCGATGGCAAAGACCTTGCTACCATCATTTACACTTCCGGTACCACGGGAAGGCCCAAAGGCGTCATGCTTTCGCACGAAAACATCGTCTCTAACGTTTTGGCGGCAATCGATCGTTTGCCAGTTGACCATCGGCACACAGCGCTCACTTTCCTGCCCATGAGTCATATTTTCGAGCGCATGATCATTTACATGTACATCTTCAGGGGCATTTCCATCTACTATGCGGAGTCCATCGAAAAAATCGGGGACAATTTGAAGGAAGTTCGCCCACATGTGTTCACTGCCGTCCCCAGGCTGCTCGAAAAAGTCTTCGACAAAGTGCAGACTGGCGGTATGGCCAAGGGTGGATTTGCAACCAAAATCTTCAAATGGGCATCGAATTTGGCCATGCAATGGCAGCCTGATGGCCAAAATGGTGCTTTCTATGGCATGCAGCACGGGCTTGCTGACAAGTTGGTCTTCTCAAAAATCCGTGCAAAAGCGGGTTTGGACCGTGTAATTGCCTGCGCATCCGGCTCCGCAGCTCTGCAACCTCGCTTGGGCCATTTCTTCAATGGCATTGGCGTGCCCCTCTCAGAAGGTTATGGCCTCACCGAGACCTCTCCTGTCATCAGTGTGAATGGGTTTGATCGTGGCGAAATGAAAATCGGCACGGTCGGACAAGTCATTAACGGGGGGACGGTGAAGATCGCCGAAGACGGTGAAATCCTCTACAAAGGTCCAAACCTGATGTTGGGATACTACAAGAATCCTGAAATGACCGCTGAGGCCATCGATGCCGAAGGTTGGTTCCACACGGGGGACATTGGTGTGATGGATGCCCAAGGATTTTTGAAAATCACGGACCGTAAGAAAGAAATGTGGAAGACCTCGGGTGGAAAGTACATTTCTCCCCAAGTGCTCGAAAACAAACTCAAAGAATCCCGCTTCATTGAACAGGTTGTGGTGGTTGGTGACAACGAGCGTTTCCCAGGTGCACTCATCGTTCCCAATTTTACCGTTTTGTATGAGTGGCTGGAGTCGGAGGGTGAGCGTGTCGCCCGTGACATGCCTGCCGCCACCATTGTGATGGACAAAGTGAAGGCCAAAATGCAGGCTGAAGTCGAGGCAATCAACCAAGGGTTCGGCAAATGGGAGCAAATCAAGAAATTTGAACTTCTCCCCACCGAGATGTCGATTGCCAATGGTGAATTGACCCCTTCCCTGAAATTGAAGCGCAAATTCATCAACGAAAAGTACAAGGCAGAAATCGCCAAGATTTACGCCTGAGTGGAATCTTGAAAATCAAAAGCCCACCCGAATAGGGTGGGCTTTTGATTTGTGCATGGGTCAGATTCCTGGAACGGATTTGTTTTTGGGATGCTTGACCGAATAAATCAAGCGGATGGATTTGCTTTCACCGGGTTGAAGAATCAAATCCCATGTGATTTTTCCTGTCTCGGCGTTGAGTTTTCCACCCGATAATTCTTCGGGTTTGACCACGATGTCATCATCCATGGAAACGGGGATCTGATCTTCCAATTGAAGGGTTGTCACGGTGGACTTGGTGTTTCTGATTTTGATTTCCATGGCGGTTGTCTTTTCTCGATTCAGACCAATCATGCGCACCTTGGTGAAATCTTTGAGCATTAGTCGTGAAACCACCAATTTGGGGTCCCTGCCCAAACTCAGGGAAAGCGTGTCATCCGTGAGCGCCGGGTCGAGCATGGCCTCAGACACGTAGGTCCCCTCGAAGAAAATACGGGCCATACCGGGTAAGAGGTTGAGTTTCTCCCATCCGGTGACTCCTGCGGTCAGAAATGCTTCCAAGTCGAGTTTGGGCACTGAGAAGTGTTTGTAGGATGCCGAAAGGTCAGTCGACTGGACAGAAACTTGCTGTGCCTGCTCTCCAGACTTGATGCTTTGGGGCAGCATGATATTGAAGGAGACATTGGTGTTGCCTTCCGAAACAGACGTGTAATCCGCTAAAGTGAGGTTTGCCTCTTCAAAATCGTAGTTGCCCCCTCGGGCTACGCTGGGTGCTTCATCAACGCTCAAGGTCTTTGCACTCTCCGTTTTTTGAGCTTGGGAAGGTGCGGGGGCTCGGCTGTACACGATTGGTTCACGAAGGTAGAGGTTCCAAGGTGTGAGTTCCGGAGCGGATGCGCCTCGGCTTGGATTCCCAGTGCTCAGGGTCAGTTTCACGTTGTTCCAGTCTTCACCGGTTTGTTGGGTCACATCGGCACGATAATCGAGGCGGATTGTGCTTTGGGTGTCTTTGGCTCTGACATCGTAGCCCGGTACCCAATTGGCTTGTCCCACCAAGTACTTCACCTCCAAATCGATTTGTTTGGCAACCGGTGACTGAAGTTTGATGACAATGTCGTTGGATGGCCGGTTGAATTGGGCGTTCAACTCATTCAGTTGTTGTCTGATTTTCAGCTCTCTGTTTTGAAGGTCCTTCACCTTTTTGCCGATTTTATTGGCGCGGTCGGCAATGTCGGTAAGTCGGGTCCTGAAAAACAGGGCTGTTTTTTCCAGTTCGGCCACATCCACACCTGATTGCTCGCCACGCAGACTTTGGTTTGCGATGAGCATTTGACGCTCGTATTCCAGAACTAAAATTTCTGAATTGTGTAGGGATACTTGGTCTCTGATCTGCTCTAGGGAGTCCGCCAACTCTGCAACACGTTTGGGTTGACGCAGGCCTGTAAGGTAGTTCACCTCCTGTTTCACGGTATGGAGTATCACATCCGAAGGAGCGGATACTTGAATGCTGTTGGGTGTTATTCCATCTGGTAGACCTTGAAGCACCAGCGTGTTCTCGCCTTTTTGCAATTCGGGCTGGGCGAAGCGCGAAACTTGTGCACCTGATAGGTACACGGTAACTGCCGTGATTTTGGATTCTACCGTGGTGGGTTTGACTTGTGCAACGGCTGACGTCAGGATGCACGAAAGGGCAATGATGATGTAGTTTTTCATGGATCTTGTCGAGTTCAAAGGCCGTTGATGATTTTGTTTTTGGGGTATTTGACCGAAAATACCAGCCTGAATTTTTGGGTTTCATTGGGTTGCAGGGTCAGGTTCCATAGGAGCTTGCCTGTTTCAGGATTCAGGTCAGCACCCGAAATTTCGATGGCTTTTACTTCGATGTCTGAATTTTGAGAAAGTGGAATCTGATCTTCCAATTTCAGGTTCACGGGTTTTGTTTTGGTGTTCCTGACCGTGATTTCATACCCAAAAGTTCGTTCCTTGTTGGTGCCAATGGTCCGTTGGCTGCTGAAATCTTTCAGCATTTCCCGTTTCACGACCACCTTGCCATCCCGACCTAGGGAGAAATTGAGGGTGTCGGCAGCAATGGTGGGATCGAGCATGGCTTTGGCCACATAAGTGCCTTCGAAGAAAATGTTGACCGCCCCGGGTAAAAGATTCAAGCCTTCCCAACCCGTGACCGATGCAAGCAAAAACGCGTCCGGGTCCACCTTGGGTGCTGCATAGTGCCTGAATGCAGCCTCGAGATCACTGCTTTGGATGAAAATCTGGACTTCTTTCCCATCACCGGGGATGTCTTGAGGTAGTTTGATTTCAAATTCGGTTGTCACCGCCCCTTCCCTCACAGTTGTGTAGTTTGCCAAGGTCATGTTGCCGCCCTCTTCCTCGGCGTATGAACCCGCGTAATCATCCGATGAGATGTCCTGCCGGCCCTTTTTGGCGGTTACAGATACAGCTTGGTATCCAAAGCTGCTCTGTGCGTACAATTTCCAAGGCTCAAGTTGAGGTTTGGTCCCACCACGTTCAGGGTTGCCTGTGCTCAAGCTGATCAGCACCCCATTCCAGTCCTCACCCGTATTTTGCCTTACCACCGCTCGGTAATCGAGTTTAACGGGTTTGCTTGGGTCAGAAGCCCTCAAGTCATAACTGGGAGTCCAATTTGGACCGGAAACCACATACCGAACGGCCAAGCTTATGCTGCGCGCCACATCGCTTTTGATGTGTACCAAAATATCGTTGCTAGGAAGGTTGAGCCTTTCCCGAACCGGGCCCAATTGGTTGGTCAGCCGTTGGGAGGCCAAGGCCAATTTCCGTTTTTCCAATCCCAATTTGTGTCTTTGTTGGTGGATTTGAAGAATCCTGGTGCGATAGAAGTCCGCCATTTTTGAAAGCTGTTCGGCCGTGAGTCCCTTTTCTTTGCTACCGATTACTTGGTTAGATTGAATCAGGGTTAGCTCCTTGTTCAGGATATCGTCTGCCTGATCAATTTGGGCCATGGCCTCAGCTAAAAGTCTAAGGGAATCCTGGAGCACTTTGACTTCGGGGCTAAGGTCAGTATTCCGGAGGTAATTGACCTCGTGGCGCACAGAGTTCAACAACACCATGTCGGGAGCTGAAGCCTGGATGGTGGCGGGGTTGATGCTGCTTTCAAGGTTGGGAAACCTGAAGAAATTATCACCTCTGTTTACCTGAACGGTGGCCTCGCGGGTGATTTGGGCGTTTTGAAGGTACACTGTTACCTCCGCAATTTTGGATTTAACAGGTGTGGCGTCCTGTGCCCAAGCGCGCAGCAAGAGCAAGGTCATAAGGGCCAAAAGGGTGGATTTTTTCATGATGGTTTCGATTTCAGGGATAATTAGGCAGTCTCGACGTAAAAACAAAATCCGGACGGATGCACAAATGCAAGTTCGCAGCATTGGAGACGATTTGAAACAAGGGTGACGAAATGGAAAGGATTCCACAAGCCCACCGAAAAAATGTTCGGTGGTTCAAGATAAATGGTCTAGGCGCAGCTTCTCCACTGCAATGATGCCTGACAAACAAGCCCCGGGTATACCTTGCCCGGGATAGGTACTATCACCGCAAATGTATGCACCTCTTCCGTCAAGGCGGGCATCTTTCATCTGCCATGGTTTGATGTGCATGTATTGGGGATAACCACCCACGAACCCATAGGCCCTGCCTGTCCATTTTTCCCAAGCACGTGGGGTGGAAGCATGTGAAAAAATGATGTCTTCGCGGTTCAGTATGCCATGTTTTTCAAGTACCGAAACAATGGCTTGTTCCACTTCGGTTTTGGCTTGATCGGTGGTTACTGAAGGCCTGTCTGCTTGAAGGATGTGGGAACTGATGCTTGCCACGCACTCGTCAGGGGCACAGCGATGAGGATCGTCCGGATGGCTCAAACTCACGAATATGCTTCGAGCACCCGTGTGGGGCAGGGGGGTGTCGAGATGGATTTGATGATGAAGGGTTGGGAAATCCTGGGTCCTGCGGAAAACGATACCATAAGAAAACGCACCCCTGAGTTTGGCCGGCGGCAAAACCGACTTTTCCCATTTTGCCGTGATTCTAGGACCAAACATGGGAAGGGTATTGTTGAGGGGGATGGCACTGATGACCCACTTGGCATAAAACCATGGACCTTTTTTGGTCGCGATTTCGTAGTGGTCTCCCTTCCAATTCACTTGGGCCGCTCCAGTTCGAAGGTGGACTTTCCCACCTTTTGATTCGAGATAATGGATGAATGGTTGGACCAACCTGATCATGCCCCCGTGGACATAATAATTGCCGTAATTGGTATAGCAAAGCGCAGTTGTCCCGAACAATTCGTTGACTTCAGATGCATCATTTTGCGCCGTGATGAGCAACTGTTCGTCCACAAAAGCACGAAAATCGGGCACATTTTCCAGTCCAAAATTCCGAATCAGCCGTTCGGTACTCCTGAAGGCCGCGGGCAGTTGACCGATTTGCTTTAAGCTTACATGTTTCAGCATACCCACCACATCACGGAACCGAGAGGGCGGAAATAGTTTCTGGTTCAATGAGGTGTCCCAAACGGCCTTCGATTTGGCGTAGCAATGTTCCCAAAATGCACGTTGGTTGGAAGGGCCAAACACGCTTTCAGCCTCTTGTATCCATTGGTTCAAGTTTTCATGGCGGTTAAGAACCCTTCCGTCCTTAAGGTGCACTTGCATGGGCAAGGTCAACCGTTCCATGGGGACATCCATCCCAGTTTCGTGGATTACATGGTGCAGGGGCATTCCAGGATCCATGCCCACAATGGTGGTGGCACCAGCTTCAAAGACATACCCATGTCGGGGATAAGCACTCACACATCCGCCCGGGAGCCAATTTTGCTCCAGAATTTGGACTTTCATGCCTTGGGATGCCAACAAAGCTGCGGCTGT
>Ga0068872_10000703_pt1 | contig 28143 bp, 49 predicted proteins | sample NOAtaG_7_FD_66441 | JGI IMG/M metagenome (GOLD analysis project Ga0068872, IMG submission 66441) | Freshwater lake microbial communities from Lake Erie, under a cyanobacterial bloom - NOAA_Erie_Diel1S_2200h metaG | ecosystem: Environmental > Aquatic > Freshwater > Lake | place: USA: Ohio, Lake...
TTCAAAGCCCCCTGGAGGTCCAAAGGTTAGTTGTAGGTCCTGATACTTAGGATGTGTTAGTCTGTTCTTAATGGAGAGCAGGAACTTTTGCGCCATAGCCTGTGTCTTAGACACAATCATGATTCTGATGTTAGGGTTTTGGCAAATCCGATATACGGCATAGTTAACCGTAATTGTTGTTGACTTAGCATGCTCAGGTGGAGTATTTACAATAAGTAAATCTTGGGCACCTTGTTCGTAGGTTATAGCAGGATGTAAGTCGGTTGGCTGTCTACTCTCAAGTAAGTCAATCCAGTGTTCTTGATGCTTGAAAACTTTAGTGCCGAGGTATTTCTCGGAGAATTCGGGGAAGGGTGGTACTTCCCCTCTAGCATTGCCTATCTCACCTCTTGCGGTCATAGACCGCACCTTGTCTACAGCAAGAGCAAAAGATGGGTCTACCTTACGGTAGTACTCATAGGTCTTAATAGACCTACCTACGGCATCCATAGCCTTTTGAGTTGAGTAGCCTTGCATTAAAAAATCTATTACTTGCTTTTTGATAGCATCACTTTTATGTGAAGCAGAGGTTATGCGTTTTCTTTCCATAGGTTCTCCAAGGCGGACTGCAGGGAGCCTTGGGCTAAAAACCTAACCGAAGGGCGAAGTCCAAACGAAGCCCGAAGGTTAGGGCTAATACTAGTGGCGACCCTTTGGGGTCGCAGTTATTGTTCGGAGGCTCCGATAATTTTGCCTCCTCACTTATACTATAGGTGTCCAGAAGGTCCTTAGCGGACACTTCTGTCCATGTGATTTACGCCACATATTAGTAAATCAAGCAAAACCGCAGGTCAGAGCCACATTTATGGGGGGCGAGGACTAGCAAAGTTATGTAAGTAGATACATACACACACATGCTGGCTATTTTTAAAAACCCTGGGGTGCAGATTTTGCACCTCGCTCTGCACCTTGCAAAGTGTTTAAACAAAACTGCATGGACTTAGCAAAACAAAACTAGGGAAAGGCAGGGCTGGCAGGCGGTGAGGCACTGACTGCTTTATCCATAGCGCCCGCCCCCATGTAGTAATCGCTAAATGTTTAAACGCATCCACTAAATGCTACTGACCAGTAGCCTCTAAAAGCAGTTGTTTAATATTGTTTCAGCGCATGCAACAATTTGCGATGGCTAAAAGCAGTATAAAATACTGACTTTGTGATATTACTGGCGAGTAATAAAATCAGCGCCCGATTACTACCCTTGGCTAAATCCCACTCAATGGCTAAATCTTTAAGTGTTTAGACACGCAAAAAAGCAGTATAAATCAATGGTTTTTTGAGGATTGTTGAATTTTGTTTAAACATCCCGTACTTTTCTCCCATCGGCAAACTGGTGCCGATATGACTGGAAAGGTTAAATGCAATGACTGCTACAAATGCAGATGTTGTAAAAGCAAAGCAAACTACCCGTTTGCGCAAAGTTATCTGCTTAACCGATAACTACATCGCAAGAATCTCACGCTCCACAATAATCACCTTTGGCGCTCCAATTTGCCCAAGGTGTCGCCAAGCCATGACTGAGGCAGGTAATCGCTAATGACTACCTTCGGAATGGAATTTGAGGTGCAAGGTGTGTCAGTTCGCAAAGCACACCAAGTACTAAATGAGGGCGGAATTGTTTGCGATTTGCCTGACCGTACTCACAATCTAAATCCAAATTGGAAAGCCGTTTATGATGGCTCAGTTTCAAATGGTGCTGAGGTAGTTTCTCCAATCCTCAATGAAAGCCGTTTAAACGAAGCAGTGGCAGTTGCCAAAATTCTCAAAAAAGCAGGAGCACGAGTTGATACTGCTACTGGGTTTCATGTCCATATTGGAATCTCAGCCTTTGGCAATGCTACAAATTCTGCACTCTCTCAATTTGTGCTGAATTACTACTCGATGCACCATGCAATCGGTGCACTAGTTGCACCTTCTCGCCTTCGCAATCAATACTGCAAAGTGCTTAATCAGCATGAGGCGGAGGATGTTGCCAGTTATGTTGATAATGGCGGATTACGCTCCCCAAATGGTAATCGCTATGTTTCGCTTAATCTCGAATCAATAGACCGCCATGGCACCGTTGAGGTGCGTTTACACCAAGGCACCTTAAACGGTGTTAAGGCTATCGCTTGGAGCCAGTTCATAGCAGGGCTTATTGAAATCAGTAAGCAAGGCGTGAATCTAAATTTAAATGATGCGCTGAATCCTTGGGCAGACCCTCGCTCAAGAGATGCCGAATCATGCGCCACCCTGCTTGATACCTTGGTTAGTTTCAGTTGTTTAAACGCCTCGACTGCTGACTGGCTAAAGAATCGGGCACGCACCCTCAAGGGGTAAGCGTGGAGCCTGCCCCTAGTGGGTTTAACTTGGGTGCAATCCCCAAGGCAGGCGCTAACACTTTGGGAAATTCTCAAAGTGTTTAAACGAAAGGACTGGACTATGCAAAACTTGCTACCTTGGTGGCTCACTTGGATAGATGGAAAAGCAATTCTATTTATCGGGCTATCAATTTGGGCAGTGCGCAAGGCGCTTATCAGTGGAGGAAACTATGACCAAAGATAGCGATTGTTTAAACGATAGAGTAATTTGCGGTGATTGCTTGCGACCTGATTGCAAGGGATGCGAGTACTAAAATCTTGGTGTGATACAATTCATGCCATAACTACTACAGACTGGAGAAAATATGTGCGGAATAGCAGGATGGTGTTTAAACCCTAAACACAGCAAGACCGTAAGCAATGCTGACCTTACTGGTCAAATGCTTTACGATATTGAACACCGAGGCACTGATGCCACAGGTGTTGCTTGGATTAATCCAAAAACTGGTAGGCGTGTAATTCGTAAAGCGCCTATCTCTGCCAGTAAATTTGTGCCCAACGCTGGCTCTACCTTATGCGCTGGCGCAACCACTGCTATCTTGCATACAAGATACGCAACCCAAGGCTCTCCAAAGGAGCAAGGCAACAACCACCCAATTCCACGAGGCAAGATTGTGCTCACACACAACGGACACATCAGCAATGACAGGGAGTTGTTTAAACAGTTAGGTGTGCCTCGTGTTGCGCAGGTAGATTCCGAGGCAGTTGCTGCACTGATTGCCTTCTCAAAAGATAAACCTTGGCAAGCATTAACCGAGGTGTATGGCACTGCTGCACTGGCTTGGATTACAGCAAATGACCCACGCCATCTACATCTAGCCCGTTTAAATTCATCTCCCCTATGGATTGCACAGGCTAACACTGGCTCTTTATTTTATGGCTCCACCAAGGAAACCGTAGAAAATGCCTGCATCATGACCGATTGTGATATTGATTGGATTCATGAGGCGCAGGAGGGTGAGTACTTTCAAGTCAAAGATGGTCGCATCATTAGACACGAAACATTCAAGCCTGCAAAGCGTGAGGTGTTTAAATGGTATGACACATACACAAGCACCAAGGAATTGGAAACCGATATGGATTGGTATGGCAGATACAACCAATACAAGGCAGACAAGTATTCAAAGTGGTGGGACAAGCATGACGAGTTCCTAAACTTCTAACCGTTTAAACAGAAAGCCCCCGCTTGCGGCGGGGGTTTTTCTTTTTGTTTAAACAACATAACAAAACCAGGGACAAATTCCAGGGGTCTGGAGCCTGCTGTTTAAACAACAAATAAATTTTTGCCGCAGGGTCTGGTCTTCTGATGTGTATTGTTTAAACAACTAACTAAATTATTTTTAAAAATCTTTTCTAATATCATTGACATTAATCTAATTAAGCGTAAACTTAGGACTGTAGCAACACTGCTACACAAACTGATTGGAGAAAGTAAATGTTAGGAACCGACTTAATCGCAATAGCGATTGCGTTGATTGGCTCTACTGGCGTGATGATTCTAGCCATTAGAAAGAATGTGCAACTAGAAAAAGAAAACGCATGGTTGCGTGAACGAGTAAACAACTTGCGTCAACAAGTATCAACCGTGGTTGACAAAGAGTTAGGTGTTTAAACATGAGCACCTATGAAGGTTGGAAAAACTACGACACTTGGAACTGTGCGCTGTGGATTAACAATGACTACGCACTGTACCTATCAGCACGCCTATTCATGAGCGCATATAAAGGCACAAAGCCTTATCGTGATTGGGTCAAGGTGGCAGGGTTTGAAAATGATTCAACCAAGGATGGTTGTAAATGGCTTAGCAATAAATTATCCTATGCTGAACTTAACAACATGATGAAGGAGTTAAAGCAATGAAATCACCTGCGTCATCAATGAAGTATGCCACTGCAAAGTATGAAGCGGTGCAAAAACTTATTGCAAGTCATCGTGATGAATACGAAACAATCTTTAATGAGGCAAAGTTAAAGTATGGAATTACGCCACGCTTAACCACTGCCCAAAAGATTGAACAACTGGAAAAAACTATTGCCGAACTGAAAGGTGTAAAGCAATGAACAGTACATGCACGCAATGCGGTAAAGATACTGACCTCATGCTTGCCTTCACCAAGTACCAAGTATGCGGTGATTGCACACGATACAACCATAGGCACGCAATGGAACCAACCATCAACGACCTAATTAAAAACCAACTGGAAGGAGTAGGTAGTGAAGGTTAAAAAAGTGTTAGAGGAACTAAACAACATGCCATTGGAGGCTGACTTAGCCATCGCATGGTATACAAAGGAACATGTAGAGGAAAATCTACAAAGAAAAATTACTCGTGAAGTGTGGGAGGATGTTTGCGATTACGCATGCGGTGAACCTGACATGAGTGATTTCTCCATCCAATATCTCATTGAAAAAATGGAGAGGAAGGAGGTATAAAAATGACAAACTCTAAAGAAGTGCAAGGCGTAATAATCAAGCCTGATGGTACGCACATAGAGAAAGTGTTTAAACAATTAACTGATTACCAAGATGCAATCGATGGATACATCGAGGCGGTCAGACTCTATGACTACAATGGATTAGAGGTAGCGTGTGCTTATGTGGATGATGAAGGTTTACCAAAGCACCTACCTTTGAATCCACTAGCCAGTGCAATCTCTTTTCTGTTTGGTAATACACCTTACTTAACAGGCAATGTAGTTATTGTAGGTAAATCAAATGATGAAGGTAATGATACCGACATACCTGAATATTTATCTACGCTAATTAAAAACATCAGCGCCAAGCAAGAGGCTGTGTCATGAAGTTAAGAAAGTTAATCGCCATGTTTATTGTTATTACTTTAAGCGTGGCGATTGACGATAAGTTTTTTGATAAATCTTATGTGCCAGTGGCACCATTACCAAAGGGTGAGAATATTGCTGGCACTGTGGTTGTTTTCTACGAGAATGAATATCAAAAGCACGCAATAGATTTGCTTACACAAATGAATAAACTAGAGGAATGGACATGTCTGTATACACTATGGACAAGAGAGTCAAACTGGAATCCCAAAAGTTTAAACAAAAAATCGGGAGCCTACGGTATTGCTCAGTTTATGCCAGCAACATGGGCACTTGTAGATGCAAAGAAAACAAGCGATGGTTTTGAACAAGTTGAACTTGGACTTGCCTACATAAAAAGAAAATACGGAGGCAATATCTGCAAGGCGCTTGGAAGTAATCTTGGAAGGGGGTGGTACTGATGGCTAATGAGGCACTTATCCGTGAATTAACTTTTCATTTAATTGACGAACACTTTACTTGGTCAGTGGAGGATTGCAAACCAGCAATCTTGCGTGATGGAATTAAGTGTGAAGTTATATTAAAAACCTTATTAGATTATATGATTGGAGCAGGATATGTTAACCCGACCAAAGTTTCATAAAGTAATAAACGAAAAGGTTTATGAAAATGGAACGGCGACTTATGTGTTGCGCTATGACCATGAACTGTTTAAACAAGCAGCATGTGTAGGTATCAACACAGAACTATTCTTCCCTGTTGAGGAAAAAGATAACCCTCAATACATCATACAAAAACTATGTAGTGCATGCCCGATTAGAGAAGCGTGCTTAGAGTGGGGGTTGGCTCACGAAAGGTACGGAACTTGGGGTGGCACTACTGCTAGAACACGAAGCACTATCAGGAAAATAAAAGGTTGGGTAGTACATGAGATTAATTTGCCCAAGCCAAGGATATGAAGTAGGCTATGGTACGAAGCGCTCGCCTAGGTTCCAGTCCCGAAGCGGGCGCTTTCTATAATTTATAGGCGTTGTGCATTAACATAAATATTTCATTAGACAAATCATCTAAAGTCCCATCGTTGTAGACAACATGTTTAAACAAATAATTATCCATTGCATGCTCTGATATATGAGTATTAACTGGACTATGACCGTGGCGATTGATGCGCCATACATCTCCGCCTCTTTCTTGAATAGCATTGGCTTCATTAGGAAAGCGCACATCAGAGAACACAACTCGTTCATATTCTTCTGCTCGTTTAAACGCTTGGTCAATCCAAAATGTTTCACCAAAAATATTTCTACCAACATCAGTGCCAAAGACTTGAAGCAATCTACGCACCTCGGTATTAGCCTTGGCTATATCCCAACCATAATCCTCAACCAAATCAGCAACACGATTGAAGCCATCAACCAATGGGTTCAGTGTGTATATCGCATCACGCATAGGTAATGCAAAAGAGATGCGCTTGAATCCATAGTTTAAACATAGCAATTCCGCAACAGTATCCTTACCACTGCGTGCATACCCACTCAATCCAATAATCAAAACTCAACCCCAATCCATATAAAAAATAAATCTATATCAACATGGTATCTATCAATTTCAAAACCAATAGCAAGGCGCTTAAAAGACAAGCCAAAATACAGCCATAAATTTTTAATCTTTATTTCTTTATTCATTATTTCCAATTCTTCATTTGAATATAGCAAACATACCAGCCCGTATAAAATGCAAGCAGGCACCACAATGGATTAATAGCCCTCATTCTTCCTCCTGATTTCTTATCTCTGCCTGTGCTTCTGCATTACTACGAACACGCCTACGCCCACGCCAAATAGGTGGCTCACCACCAAGTCTGTCTTGTAGTTTATCCAAGGCACGCTTGACACGCTTGCGTATGGCTTCATCACTTGCACCGTAGGTTTCGGCAAGTGCTGCAAAATCCATACCACCATTGCCATATCGCATCCGTAGTAAATCTTTATCGTTCTTGTTTAAACGAGCCAAACCTGCAGCAACATCTGATAACAAGGCTAGTCTGTTGCCACCTTCGGAAGGCTTGCTAGAGTGTGCAATAAACTCAGCAGTCATGTCAGGCGTATCAGTCCAGCCAACACGCTCCCATACATCAGGTAATAACTCGTGCAATACCTGATGGGTATAGTAAAAAGTATCAGACATAGGCGAGCGAGAGTATCTTGTTCTCTCTTTTGCTACATACTTTTGTCCCTCATTGTAAAAAGTTTTACGCAGTTTAAACTTTAAACTTTCTTCTGCTTGCCACTGTTCAATCTTGTGCCAGTGTTCCAATGCCCATAAGGACATGTGTTGGTACAAATCATCAGTGCTTACAAGCCCACGATGAATACGGTTGGCACGACTTGCTACTTGACGAGCAATACTATAGATGGTTTGCCAAACTTTATCTTGTTCATCCATTGGTTGGTTCGTCATTGTACTTCCTTGTTGCTGTCATTAGGTCATCTACTGTAATTAGATAACCCTTACTAAGGTTTGGTGGTATCTCGCAAGTTATTTCTCTACCAAAGTTTTGCACTGCATACCGAAGCGTAGGTGTAGGTACCATGATGACCGATACCTGTAAAACGAAAGCCCAGTATGCAGCCTCCGTAATTGCCAATCCTGAATCTTCCCATGATTCGGTCTTTTTAAAATAGCAGGAAGTTTCAATGTATAAGTTGTTAGTTTTATACCATTTTCTATCTCGCTTAACTTCCACAGTTCTACCTTGGGTGAGCAGTTCTTCGACAAGTTGTTCTCCTTTTCTTCCGTATCCAAAGTCTAAATCAAATGATGAGTTCTTAGCCAAGGTTAAACACCCACTCGTCTGCGTAATCCTTCTGCACCCTCTGCCAAAAAGACATCGTTAACATCTTGATTATCAGGCATGAACACAGGAAAAACATTATCTAGTTCTCTGCTTATAGTCTTAGCCATCTCACGCCCTGCATTATCACCATCACAAAACAACATAATTTTATCCCAGCCATCAAGCACACGAGAGTAAAATGGTTTCCAGTTGTTAGCACCAGGCAAGCCAACTGCAATTAATCCAACTTGTGTAGCAATGATGGTATCAATCTCACCTTCACATATAACTAACATGCCATTGTCCTTAGACAATGCAGTTATGTTATAGATATGAGTTGATGCTCCTGGTCTTGAAAGATACTTCGGTCCACTCTCATTGTTTAAACTACGAAAACGAATATCAATTACACCCGATGGCGTGATGTATGGAATAGATAACTTGTTTAGATACAACTCATGTCCTGTTTCAGGATTCTTCACGAAGCCTAGGCGGAACATACGAGCCGTTGCCTCGGTTATACCTCGACTCTCTAGGTATGGTAGTACTTCTCCTAGATTTTTTTCGTAGTTCTCCGTTGCTTTCGCCAGTAATTCCCTCTGCGATTTTGAGAGCCTCGCCATAATTAACTCCTTCTCGTTTCATGATAATTGAATAAACATCTCCAGCCATATCGCAAGCAAAACATCTAAAGCCACCGCCATCAATGTTTACACGAGCCGATTTAACATGGTCATTGTGGAACAAGCAACGAACTGATTGCCAGCCTCCACGATTACTTGGAATAGTAAAACCATAATGTTCTAGTATCTTTACGATACTGTGCTTAGAGGTTTGGGAGGACATCGCTGAGCCTTTGAACAACATAAGCATCTCCTATTCCTTTGTTGCTTGCTTTAATAATCACCAATGGTGTTGGTGCAACTGCAAGTTTCTTTTGTTCTTTGTAATTTTCTGCTTCAATCTCTGCTTCTCGCAACCAACCTGATAGGTCAATGCGACCATCACGCCGTGGTGCTTTGGCTTCTACAACATAACTTCCATTTACCCCAGGAACAAAAGCATCACCAACATCATTACGCCCAGCACGAGGTAGGCGTTGAGCGTTTAAACCTTGGGTCATAAACCAATCAACTAAGTCTATCTCAAAGTTTGCACCTCTGCGTTTATTACTCTTTTGTAGACTCACGCTCTTTCCTTTCTGTTGCTTCTACTGCTGCCCAATACAGGTTATAGAAAGGACCATCAAAAGCAAATCGCTTCATGTGTTTTGCTATAACTCCAGTGTGTGCATGTATTGATATACCTGCCTTTCTAACCTTGCGGAAGAAGGCAATGTCTTCACCAATAAATCTTTCACCTCGTTCGTTGTTCTCGCCAAACCAAAAGTCCCCTGGATATTTTTCATTAAGCGCTGTTAGCACACTCTTGTGCATAAGAATTAATCCCATGCCTGCATTATCAACCTTGAGGATTTGATTCTTAGGCAGAGGATGAACATAGGTAATCTCATAATCATTATCTGTTTCATTAAATATGCAAGGCATTGGCTGCATCAATGAACCTTCCATCTGTTTAGATATAAAATAAACACCACACATTATGGGGCGAGCAACCTTATCTGCTGCATCCCACAATGTTTTTAATATCTGTTGTGTTAATTCAATATCAGAATCAATCCATAATGCCCAGTCAGTGCCAACCTTTTCCCACATTTCAATGGCTGCTTGGCGCTGTCTTGCTATCTGATTACCCTGTACACGAATAGCATTGTTAACGGGTACTCCAACGGTGTGAGCATGAATGATTGTATAAACTAAACCTTCTGTAAACTTGCCATCAGTAGTGCCGTTATCACACCATATAATAGAAAGCGTTTCCTTAGTGCTGTGTGCCATGTTGTTTAAACACTTTCTGTGATTGGTCCAAAACTATCATTGCGTGTTCTGCGAGTTCTTTAAATGACTCGCTCATTACTGCAAGTCGTTCTGCGATTTCTTCTCGGCAATCTGCCCCGTGTTCTTCTCTGAGATGTACAGCAAGTTGACCCACATAGTCAGCAAACTGGATTGACTCAAGCCAAATTGCGGAGGGATTGAAGATTTTGTTTGTTGCTTCATCAATATGTTCCACAAAGTTTGGAAGTTCACTCAGTAGATTTTCCTTCACTGGCTGTGGTAGGTCCGACTGCATTATCGCTTTCTCCACCATCTTCGGGTTGATTGAGATGCTCTCCGCTGTAAAGTTTTTTATGCTCTCGCTGTGTAAGTTCTTTAAATTCTTTTGTTTCCGTTTCTTGCCAAACATAGGTCCTCCACCCCACTATCCAAGTAAAGTTCTTAGGTAAAAATTTCAACTGATTTTTCATATCTTCAATAAGTGTTTCGGTAGGAACAACTACGCTTTCACTCTTGTCTGAACCGAGTAACTCACCCATGTTTTCTACTAATCTAAGTTCCCAAGTCATTGTGTTATTGCATCCTTTATCTGCATACTGGCTGGGTCGTAGATAAGCCAAACAGGTGAAGCACCGTTAGCATCGGCTGGACCGTATCTATTTTTAACAGCACACACGCCCATGGTTGCAATCTGTCCGTGCACTGTAAGTATTAACGAAGGAGTTTGTGCAATTTTTCCATGCAGTGCTGAACGAGGTGGGCAAGGATTACCAGTAACACCTTCACTAGTGTGATGGCATACAACTACAGCAGCACCAGTATCTCGTGCCCACCATTTAAGTTCACGCATGAGGGTGCGTAGACCACCCCATTCGTCTTGTCCGTCAAGCGTTACATCAACTGCATTATCAAGCACAATCAATTCAACATCTTTACCTAGGCGTTCACGGGCTGCAAGTATTGCATCCTCAATATCCTTAAGTGCAGGTGCTGAATCAAATTCCCACATTATGTGGTCTGCTGGTTTCAACATTTGTGCTGCCCACTCTCTATCTGATTCCATCATAGGTTCAACCTCTGCTTGTGTTCTGTTGGTTAACATTGCAAGCAAACGCAAACTCATAGTGTGAGAGTGAGTATCTGCAGAAATGTAAAGAGTTGGAACCTTTGCATGAACTGCAAGAGATAAAGCAAATGTAGATTTACCAGCCCCTGGTGGTCCTGCGACCATGCTTACTTCGCCTCGCCGAAATGCTATCTGCTGGTCCAGTAAAGAGCGCCATACTGTTGGCAGCGTGGCACCACCTTGTGAAGCAGTCCTGATTGCACGAGAAAGTAAGCGCATTGTTTATGCAGGAACCTTATTTTGGCAAGCCTGACCTTGTGGTTTAGGGCAAGCATAAAATGCCTTGTATGGGCGACCAGTAGATTTAGCAATACCTGCTGGAACAAAACGCATAGTGCCACCACCACATGCACAATCAGGTGCACCTGCTGATGGAGTTGCAGTTGGTGTTGAGCCAACTACTTGTGCATTAGGAAAAGCATTTTTAACTACTGCCATTCCTTCGGTTGTTTTTTCTAAATCAACTAACGCTGCAAGGCGCTCACTGATTTGGCTCATTAGTAAATCAAGTTCAGCACCATCTTGGGCACGAAGGTTAATCAACATGCCATCCTTTTTGGTTTTGAAGTTGATTTGTATTGGTGTATTTTCACTCATTTGTTTCTCCTAGTTCGGGGTATTTGTGTGATTCTATACCTTTTACTGCATAGCAGGCATGATTAACGGAACATGTACCACACATAAAACCAGGTTGTGGTATGAATATGTTGTTGTCAATCGCAACTTTGAACCCACGCAAGTGGGAGCCAAGTCTATTTTCAGTGTAATGGTCTAGGTCTACGGGGGTGGTTAATTCCCCTGTGCGTGCCATAAAGTATGCGCCTTTGGTTGGTCGCACACCCATAACTTTTTCGCACATGACGGCGTAGGTACCTAGTTGTGTATAGGTGATTGGTGCCCTTGTAGATGTTTTAATATCTATGACGGTAAGTTCGCCGTCAGGAGATACCATTAATCTGTCAAGAAATCCTTTCATTGGTACTCCACTAATTTCAACATTTAGTTCTGTTTCAATAGCAAAGTCACCACCTGAAAGTTGATATGGAGTGTATGGATTTTCTTGCTTACGCCATTCAATCCAGTTATGGAACATTTTAGGTCCATTGTCTAGCCACCAAGATTCATCCTCTTTGTTTGGATATTGTCTAGTGGCTTTGCCTCCTGCACGGAAAGGCATACCGTTGTTAGCCATGTCGTAGTTCTTTCTCCAATAATCTACAAACACTGCATGACAATCAACATCTGCGATTGCCTGCATTTGTGGCTCCATACGGTCATACCATTCGGTACACTCGTGCACAGATTTACCCCCTACAAGCCAGTAGGATGGGTTCTCAGGCACTTTCTGTATTCGGGAAAGATAGTACGACCAACCACAATTAAGCCATGTACTCATGGCGCTGTGGCTGATGTAGGGCTTTCCAGTTTTTTCTTCAAGTGTCATAGCAATAGGTGAGTTTACATGCACCTCACTCCTCTATTCAGCGACACGCCGATATAATTACAAATATGTAATTTTAAATTTTATCTGACTATACTCCTGTTCGTGCAGAACGGGAATAGTGTATGTGGTTGCTGAAGCGTCAGCGAAAGCAACCCTCTGCAAAGCAAGATTATAGCGGCATACCAACCCATGTTTGTCCTTGTGGTTCTAAGTTAATTAAAACTATTTGCATCTTTGAAGCAGGTGAAATTGCTCTTTGGTTTACAGAAGCAGAGTGTGGATTATGTGGCGCAAAACTTACAGCCCCTACGCCAGTGGATGTGTGTTAGTATTAATTAGTTAGATTGCACTGGGGAGTGCAGTATGACTGATTACCTACTCTAGGGAAACAAAAAAAGCCCCCGCTAATCAAGATTTCTCTTGACTGCGGGGGTCTTTTGTTTAAACAGTATTAAATTATTCGGAACCTAAACCGTATTCTTTCTCGGTCTTGTCAGCCCACTTAGCAAGTGGTGCTGCTATGGAGCCAATCAGGATTGCATATTCAGGTGCAAGGTCAGCAGCCAGTGCTAATCCCATGGTTACGGCTGATGCTAGAACAGCACGAAGATAAGACTTAACTGCAGCCTTAGTCTTTTTGCTTTTTAGTTTAGCGATTAGGTCTTTCATGTTTTGCCTTTCGTTTAAATTGCCTACTTTTTTTTTGGGTTATTGCTTATTGTTTCGGCAATTATTTGTTTGGTTAGGCTTGGTTGATTTTTCCACCAGAACCAAGGGCTGGTATCTTTTGCAAACTCTGGTCTGATGGAGATGTGCAGATGTTTGTTATGCGGATTACTACCCGTATACTTTCTGTCACCTTGCTTTGCTTTATCCCTTGACCAAATTTTTCCACAGAATATGAGATAACTAACTCTGTCATCATCTTTGAGTTTTTGAAATATCTCCGCACAGTCAATGCCATGCTTTGGGTCATGGGTTAAGTCTACTGCAAGACCTGTATTATGGTCTGAATTAGGACTTGCCTTTAAGTGTGTTGCCGAAGGCAATAGCCCATCAGATGCTTTCTTGCGCAGGGGTGATAGGGCGGTTGCTTGGCGCAGGACCGCTATGGCAGCAGGGCTTGCAACCTTGGCAACTTTTGGTGTACTCATGCCTACCTTCTTAAAGCCTCTTTAACTAACTCGGTCAGTAATTCTACCTTCTGCTCTAGCGCATTGACGGTATCTTTTAGGCTTGACCCACCATTGGGTTTAAGTTCTGACAAGTAGTGCTTTGTCAAATGCTTTACTCCCATGGCTAGTGCGCCAACTAAAGTTGTTATAGATACTGCAAGTGCAGCCCAATCAGCAGGGGTCATTACGGCTCCTTATATTATACGACAGTTCTTGCCGTGATTTGAATGATGCCACCCCATCCAGTGAAGTTTCCATTTGGTGGTGTGGTACGAGTGAAGGTTACTTGTTCTATCACAGCCTCAATAGGTTCACCATTAGCCGTGAAATCTTGGATGATTACAGTTTCGCCCTGTGCTTCCATTTGCTCAAGTGCTTGAAGGCGACCAAGGGCATATCCTTGAAAGCCCATAATGTTCTTAAGACGGTCACGCTCAGAATCAAAACAAAAGAGAGGAAACTGAATAAGACGAGCACGAGTAGGAGTAGGCAAAGCCTTAACAGAGTAACCAGACATAACCGCACCCGTTGTTGCAGTGGTGTCGTTACGGTTAAGTCGGAATTTAAATTGCGCTTCAACGCTAACATCGCTAAAAACCGATGATAAGTCGTAGTCATAATCTGTACTGCTTCCTTGTTCTACTGTTCTAAAAGACTGTGCAACCCCATTTTGGACACGGAAAATATCAATATCACCATTGAGAGCGCTTTCGGTTCTTATTTTTAAACGCTTCCATGCTTTGTTTTCAAGGGTTTCATAACGAATAATACCTGTAGTTAACTCACCTAATTCTAGTAACTCAGTAGCATGTTCAATAAATAATCCATCACCATTTACACAAAAGGCTACACGCCCATCGCTTAGATTAGCAACGCCTTCAACTTTACCAGTTACACTATCTCCATAAACATCAGTAGCATAGGCATAGCCTCCACCAGTTAAAGGTTGTGATAAGTCAACACGATAGATACCAGAGTTACCACCTACGCCAGAGTCAACTCCAGCATAAATAAATTTACTGTATGCACTCATTTTAAACACACCTAATGATGTTTTAAATACAAGTGGTCCGTAGGATAAATCTCCTACTTCATTAGCAATAGCAACTCTCAATCCTTGGCTAGTTCCCAAAATTACATAGGTACCAAGGTATCCAAATAATCCAGTAATCTGTTCTCCACCAGGTAATGTGATTACGCTGGTCATAGTATTTAAAGTACCGTCATCTGCTACTGTAATCTTGTAAACATTTCCTTGCTCGCCTGAGAATCCACCAATATAGATAGCAGCACCAGCCTCAGTTACCGCTCTAAAGGTATATCCAAGTGGCAAAGTAGTACTGCCATTTACTGGAGTAAGTGTGCTTAGGTTAATAGATGAACCACTATTACGGTTTAATTCATATACAAAAGTACTTTGGTTAACATCGTGATAGCCTAGAATAAAACGATTCTTAACATAACCAATAGTGGCAGTTTGTGCGTTGGCTGCGTTGATTGCATAATCTTGGTGCAACGCAGGAGTGTTTTCATTAAATGAATAACGCCAAACTTTAGTTGGGGTAACCATAATTAAATCATTACCACCCATGGTAACGGCAATAATGTTTTCAGTTAATGATGTGTTGTTTACTATGGTTGTTTCAGCACTATCACTTATTCTAATTCTTAAGACACGGATTGTTTCAGTAGATGCGTACTTAACTAATATTAAATATTCAACACCATCAACAACGGTATTAAATACACGGCTATCACCAGTAACTGCCTCTTGTAAAGTAGTTTTCTTTAATAAAGACATTTGTCCAGGAGTCCATGGGTTAATACCTACTGAACTAGCAAAACGAAAGCGTGCTTCATCAAGGCTACCTGTAATAGGTTCTTGATATGGGCTACCTTCACCTAAATGAAAAGATGATTGTGAGCGAATCCAATAACCTGAACCTGATAACGACTGCTCACCTGGGTCACGAAGTTGGTCAACTCGTTGAGTTCTAAACTCTGCAGTCTGTCTACGGTATGGAGTGTTATCTGTAATAGCATAGATGAACGGCATACCTGCAACCGCAACATCATACTTATATGTGGTTGGGTCATAGTATGATGAGATACGACCTGAGAGGTCAATGTATACCCGTTCAGATATATCGGGTGGTCTACTGTCAGCCACAGTGCTCCTTAATTAAGAAAGTAAAAGTTTTGCTTGTTCTTCAGTAATGCCTAGTTGTGCTAGTAGTGCTGCCTTGGCTGTTGCCTTTGCCTCGGCTTCGGCTTTCTCTGTTATAAATGCCGCTTGGTCTGCCTGATATTGCGCAAATTCCTCATCGGTAAATTCACGCTCAATAGTTTCGCCAGTTGTACAATCGTATATTTTTTTAATTGGTCTGCTCATTATTTCACCCCATATACATAGACAGTTCCACCGCTAGCATTTACTCCACCATTAAAGAAAAACTCTAAAGATGTTACTGCTCCAGTTTGATTATATGCTCCCCAAGTTTGTATAAATTCCGCTCTTGCATTGTCAAGATAAGAATTTACTACGCCAAAATTCGTTGCAAATTTCCAAATGCTGGTATTGTCATAAAACACTATGTCGGTAATAGTAATACCATTTGGGGTTCCGTTATCTTGACTATAAGTAATTGGCACACTGGTTTGATTAAATTGAACATTGCTAGTGGCACCCATAAACCCTTGTGCGTGTCTATTGGCTGTTGAATCTTCGTTAATTCGCAATCGCAATCCACCGCCATCATCTTGTGGGTCAGTTACAACAGTAATAATTCGTAAAGAGTTGTAACCACTAGGTATAGATGAAATTACAGTTGTTGTAGTATTTAATGCAGTTCCACCAGTATTGATTAAAGTCATACCGCCAGCAGCAGGCGTAGCCCACTTGAGTCCAGTTGCGGTTGAGGAGTCAGCCGTAAGAACTGTGTTGTTTGTGCCAACCGCAAGAACAGCAGCATCATTAGTAGCACTACCTACAACTAGGTCACCCTTAGCAGCAGGTGCTATAGATGATGCGGTTGCTTTAGTTATTGCCATTAGTTACCTCCTAGTAAGAGTTTTGCTTCATCTGCGGTAATGCCCAAGCGGTCTAATAAGGCTGCTTTGGCTGCTGCCTTTGCTTCAATTTCAATTAACCGAGTTGCCTCTGCTTGCTCTAATTCCTGATATTTCGCAAATTCTTCATCGTTCATTTCTCTATCAATGACTTCATTAGTTTCTGCGTTGTGTATTCTGATTAAAGGTCTAGTCATTATTTCACCCCGTAAATTAGAACTTCTCCGCCGTTGCCAAAATTTCTTGGAACGCTGTTAGTAACCTCTATTGAAGTAATTGCATCATCAACATTTATTCCACCGCCTGAAATAAATGAACATTTTGCGCTGCCACCACTTTGAATAAAATATCCATAAAATTCAAATGCTTTGCGATAATAAATTTCAGTATAATTACTGATTTTCAACATAAACGAATTAAAAGGGTCAGATGCACTTGATTGCGCTTGCGCTCTTATTGAACCATTTTGGTAAGCATCAGCGGTTACTGTTGCACCTGTGCTGCCTGCGATTGTGCCGTTGCTTATATTATTAGTTGCATTTGGGTTAATGTATAACTGCGAACCACCAGTAGGAAAATAAACATATCTGCAAATAACATATAAATCAGTATATGCTTGACTAATTGATGAAATGGTAACTGTTGAAACACCATTTAACGCAGTTGTAGAAAGTAAAGTCATGCCACCTGCTGAAGGTGTAGCCCATTTCAATCCAGTAGCGGTAGAACTATCCGCAGTAAGTACTTGGTTGTTAGAGCCAACGGCTAACCTAGCAACTGTATCTGCTGCAGTGGCAGCAATGATGTCACCCTTAGCATCTACAATGTTAGGGTTAATTGCTGAGCCTGATGTAATGTAATCAGCGTGAGAGTGAGGACCAGTACCTATTGGATACCAAACATTGTCCGTTGCATCCCATACATACCCTGGTCTAGGGGTGTTAGATATAGTTGCCATTAGTTTCCTTTACTTAGATAGTGCTGCGATTTCGTCTGCTGTTAAACCTAGTGCTGCTAACTTTAATTCTGCTGATGCTTTGGCTGCAGCCTTGGCTGTTGCTGCTGCTTCACGCTCTGCTTGTTCTGCTGCAAATGCTGTTGCATCTGCCTCACGCTGAGCAACTTCTGCATCGGTAAGTTCTACCTCAGTAGATATTCCTGTGGAACAGTCCACAATTACTTTAGTTGGGTTTGGCATTTTTCTCCTTAGTTGTTATGAGTTTTTGATTCCGTATAGGTAAGCAGTTGAATTTTGCGCCCAGTTTCCCGATGGTGAAGAAACACTTCCGTTGGCTGGAAATAAACTAATTGATGTAATTGCCGCAGTATTGTCCCAAATTACATTAGCAATATTCATAAGGTAGGTAGTAGTTCCATTATATCCTCCTGAACAATCAGCGTTGTACATTTTCTGAACAGAACTAGCATAACTAGGTATATAAATTTCAGCATTACCAAAAGTATTAGCCAGTGAAAGAAACCCGTTAATACCCCCGCAAAAACCGTAGGTTTCGGTAATCCCTGCTCCACTAGTAACATTTGAGCCATCATAACCAGCCAACCAAGTGCGACTGTAACCCGTAGCAGAAGAGTTAAACCTAAGTAAAAAATAGTCACGAATTTGTGATGTATCGGTAGTGCGACCACTAACCTTTAGTAATAAATCGGTATATGTACCAGGTATTGCTGTAAAGTCAAGACTAGATGTACTAGCACCAGCAGTTGCCGTTGCGATTAGTTTATATGTATTTGCCATTATGCCGCCTTAATTCCGTAAAGAGTAAATTTACAAGTTGTACTAAAATTGTTTAATGTACTAAAAATATCTATTCTAGTAATTGCGGCGGGAGTAGCAAACCAAGTTGAGCCAATCATCATAGTAGTAATGGGACCAACACCTCCAACAGTTTGCGTTCTAGTAAAACAAGGCTTAACAGTAGTGGTGTTTGAATAACTCATTATATGAGTAACTGCAAATACTAACTTATCCGATGTTGAAGCCAAATCTCGGTATGTGGTGTAAACAGCGTTGCCAGGGGCGTTGCGAAAAGTTTGAGGTCCACCTGATAAGTCTGCAAAAGCAACAACTCTGCCATAATTAGAACCACTATCATTATTGAATCGCACACCTATATCCGTAGTTTGTGCGTTTATATCACTACACACTAAAACTAAATCAGTATATGTTTGCGGTATTGTTGTGAATGTAACCGTAGTTGAACTACCAGTACCAGTAGTTGTTGCTAAGGGTTCATAGGTTCCTGGCATTGTTATACTCCTTTGATTCCGTAGAGGGCAAATGTTGAGTACTCTGAAAGTAAGGTACCACCTTGCATTGAAATTTCAATTGAGGTAATTGGTGTGGGTGTAGCCATCCAAACTCCTTGATAAGTAAGAACAAATCCATCGGTGCTATTATCTTGATAGGATGAAAAACATCTAGTAGTTTTGGTTTTGGTACTTGAGGTGTAATCAAGTATATCTACAATTCCCATACTAAAAATATTTCTAGGTGAAGTTGCGCTAGTTGCATAACCAAAGTTATTAAATGTAGTACTTGTATCACCACTTGAGCCTAATGGATTAGTACCAGTACCAAAAAGGTACTGCCTGCCATAGTTACTACCACTATCACCGTTGTATCTAACATAACAATTGTTGGCAGTTGAAGAACGAACAATGCCTCTTATTTGTAAATGAGTAAAAGTCTGAGGTATGCTAGTAAATGTTAAACTAGCACTACCGCCCGAACCTGCTGTTAATGTTTGAATAGATTCGTATGCATTATCAATAAATTTAGGATTACCAGCCAAGAAACTAGAGTAGTTAGTTCTAGGTGTGGTTATGCCTCCCGCAGCAGAGAGTTTATATACACCCATATTAGGCTATCTCCACTCCCGAGATATGAAAGTTAACGGTAGTAGCAGATGCTAAACCTTTAATAGTCTGAGTAGCAGTTAGGGGTTGCTTTAACTGTATGATAGTTGAGTCATTGGCACCAACAGTTACAGTCTTTGCTAGAACTATATCATTAAGTAATAGTTCATAAGTAGCGTTTGCTCCTGCTGTGTTAGCAATAACAATATCAGTTACCACAGTTGTAGTTGCTGAAGGTACTGTATATAGAGTTGTGCTTGATGTTGATGCTGCTCCTCTAAAGAGGATTTTTGAAGTTGTAGCCATTAGTTACTACCTTTCTTAGTATGCACCCATTATATCCATAACGGTGTTATCGTTTATTAAAGTATTTACTTGAGCCTGTGTATACACATCTGTTAAAGCAAGTACTGCACTAGCAAATATTTCAATAATGTCGCCAGTGATAGTTGCATCGGTTAAGGTAACTGATGTGCCGTTGGTTGCGGTATAGTCATTACCACGAGATAGCAATACACCATTGCGATATACCTGCTCATATCCAACTGTATACCCAAGAGTAACATTGTTATCATCAAGACCAGATAGGCTGGTGGTTCCTCCAGTGGGAGCCTTTGACCAACGAGTCATTTGTTGACCAACTACTGTGCCATCGGTATCTATCCAAATAAGTCCATCAATTAAAGTTGATGGCTCGCTAGTTTGAGCAACTGGTGCAGCACCTGCCCAAGAAGCAGTAGTGCCATTAGTTGTAAGTAACTTGCCATCATTACCAGTTTGAGATGGAAGGCTTACTGGAGCAGCAGCCCAAGTAACACCACTGGTAGTTGCAGTTAATAAGTAACCATTTGTACCTGATGTAGCACCTGCGGTAAGAGTTCCAGTCAATGTTGCATTGTTTAAAGTTACTGTGTCAATGGTTGTGACTGTAACGCCTGAAGTAATTACTGTGGTACCAATGGTTGGTGCTGAGTATCCAGCAGGAGCAACAGCCCATTTAATTCCTAAAGTTTCAGCAGAGTCAGCAGTTAAGATATATCCATTAGTTCCAACCGCTAAACGACCAGCAGTGTCTGCTGCACTTCCAACAATCAAATCACCTTTAGCATCAATAATGCTTGCTTGAATTGCAGTAGTTACTGCAGCAGCAGCGCTCGCTGCAGATACTGCTGCAGAGTTGGCTGAGGTTAATGCAGATGATGCTGATGTTGCAGCGCTAGTTGCACTTGTGGCTGCTGCGGTAGCACTAGCAGCAGCAGATGTGGCTGAGGTTGCAGCAGCAGTGGCAGAAGCAGCAGCGCTTGTAGCAGATGTGGCTGCGGCAGCAGCAGAGTTTGCAGCACTTGTTGCATAACTTGCAATAGTGGCTACAGATGCGGCAGCAGATGCAGCGCTTGCTGCAGCAGATGTAGCACTTGTTGCCGCTGCTGCAGCATAATTAGAAGCATTAGTTGCTTGAGTTGAAGCACTACTTGCAGATGTTTCAGCAGAGGTTGCAGAAGTTGCTGCTGCGGTTGCAGAGTTAGCAGCACTCGTTGCTGATGTTGCTGCTGCGGTAGCACTTGCTGCTGCGCTAGTAGCGCTGGTAGCAGCAGCAGTTGCACTGGCTGCAGCAGAGGCTGCGCTTGTGGCTGCTGCTGTAGCAGAGCCTAAAATTGAATCTACATAATCTTTTGGAGTAGCAGATGATGAAATCATACCTGCACTTGACAAACCAGTAATAATTGGTGAGCCTGAGATAGTAGGGCTTGTTAAAGTTTTATTGGTTAAAGTTTGTGCAAGAGTATCAAGAACAACATTTCCAGTAGCATCAGGAAGTGTGATAGTTCTATCTGCTGTTGGGTCAGTTACCGCTAAAAATGTTTCATAAATATCAGAGGTTGCACCTTCAAAAGTAATACCAGTATCACCAACTTGACCACCAGTAATAATTGGAGATGTTAAAGTTTTATTGGTAAGGGTTTGGGTTTTAGTTGTACCAACTACGCTACCATCACCAGAGGCTAAACCATGCACATGGGTTTGATTAGCCAAGTCAAGAATTGCTTGGTCTGCATCATAACCACGAGCAGCAATATGAGTTTGTTCCTCACGGAAATCTCTACCAGATACACCGTGTCTTACTACAGCACCAGCAGAGTGGGCTACAGCCTGAGTGCTATCTTCACCACGAGTAACAGTAAGTGTTGTGCTACTTGCAGCAGTAACCGTTACAACTTCTTCTTTAGAAGTATCAGGGTCAACAATGAGCGTAAATGGAACTGATGGAAAACCGCTAACTGATGCAACAATGAAGGATGTGTTTGACTGACCTTGTGATTGTGCTGGTATAGATGATTGAAGCGAAGTTTCTACTGCGGTTGAGGAGAAATTCCGCTTGGGGGTACCTGGGTCGCCTGCTGCCATTGTTTACCTTATCTCTGATAGTGTGAGCGAATTGGATGTTGACGGCGTTGATTATCCGCAACTTCGTTAAGTCTTTGTTGATAAATGTTATACAAGAATCTAGCGGTATTTTGACCAGAACCTGTAGGTCTTACGCCATCTAATATATCTGCTGCTGCAGATTGAGGACCAAGGCGTGAAGGGTCCAAGAAAGAAATCATACGGAAGGCTGCGCCATAAATAACTACATCTTCTGAGTATGATGGAAAGCCTGTGGTAGTTTCATAATCATCACTATTATTAGTTAATAATGTTGGGCGCTTGCTATAAGAAACATGGACTGTTTGCCCAGGAACAATCTCTGAATAAATTGAAAGACTCTTGCCATTACTAAAAGCATCGGTATCTGCAGTTCTATCTATTTGCCAACCACGAGCAGGAAACCATTCCCTAGATGGACCTATAGTTGAATAAGTTACACTTAAAACATTTTCTACTTCTGCTGGTATTGAATAAGAATATCTTGCTGCTACATAATCAAAGTCATAAGAACCAACTGCAAAGACTGATGGATACATCGCATTGATAGTATCGTTAATAGCATTTTTAATTTCTTGCCGTGGGAATAATGGACTTACTGTAACCTTAGCATTAGCACTATGTGCTGCAGCAGTAGTGCCTCGTTGTGCTCTACCCCAAGGTGAGATAGTTAAAGTGTTAGCAACATTATCTGTATTGTTAACAAATATAATTTCATCATTAACTTGAACATAACCACGACCTACAACTGTTGCATCATGAACAGTCATGGTTGTTGTAGTCGTAGTAGCACTTGTAGTAAGCCATGAAGTTGGCTCAGTATTTTCGGTATACCCATGCAATACTGCCTCTACACGGTCTGTTAGTTGAGCAAAGGTACTCATAGGTCAATACTCCTTAAAGCATCAACGGCTGATAGACCAGAGGTACCAGCAATCTCATTACATACAGCGTTTAACCCTTTATAGTTATTAGGCTGGCGAGCGCTATCTGCCTTGATATTAAGGGCACCTATAAGTCCTAAGCCAGAGGTACCAGCCCACGCATTAGCAGCCCCTACAAGGGCTTTGTAAGCCGTCATAGCAGGGTATGTGCCGCCATTGGCTACACGATTCATCTCGCTTGTCAGCGTGCTTCCTGCAACCCCCTGAGCCATTATTTGCCCTTCTTACTCTTGCGTGCTACAGCAGCGTTGTCCACAAGGTTGGGATACTTCCGACCCGCAGCCTTTGCACGAGCCTTGGCAGCAGCCTTCTGTGCAGAAGTCAGTTTTGTAGATGTACGCTTTGGATTCTTCTTGTCCCAAAATGCTTTCCCTTTCACCATTTCACCTTATCTGCCCAATACGCTGCAGACATTTTGCCTTTAGCAATATTTTTGGCGTGACGAGCCTTAAAAGATTTTTGTCGTGCTGTTGGTTTTTTATCTCCACTAACACCCTGTTGTCCAAAGCGAATAGTCTTAACTTGGCTACCTTCTTTGGCTACTACTACATGTGATTTAGTTGGATGACTTGGTGTGCGCTTTGGTTTATTAAAACCTGATACACCTGCTCTAGCGAGCCGTGAGTCCTTTTTGCTTGCCATACTCTCCATACTTTCCTAAGACTGCTTTAATACTTCCATCTTTACGCAGTCTTACTACCATGCCATTTTTAATTTGTATTGCACTAAAACCATCATGGCGTTTATATTGACCTGATGACATTACTTCTTTTTCTTAGCCATTTTCGCTTCGCTCATTGCAATAGCAACGGCTTGTTTTTTAGATGTTACCTTTGGTCCCTTTTTAGAACCTGAGCGTAGGGTTCCACGCTTGTATTCACCCATAACTTTTTTAACTTTATTTGCTGCTGCTTTCTTTTTCACTAGTCCATATCCTCCTCGTAGTCATCCATCTCTGGCTTCATACCGTATGGTGTTTCACCAATACGATGAATTGGTCTGTTGTACATAGCAACATTTGGTTCTTTAGGAAGTTCTGTAGGTGTTCTTCCACCAACTCCGTAAGGAGTAACTGTTCCAAAACAATTACACTCAATACACATTATTCATCCTCATCTTCATAGATGTCCTCATCGGTAATAGTGGGAGAGGGCAGTCCCCACATCGGCTCAGGGATAATTGGATTACTCATCATCTTCATCTAACATGCGCCGAATTTCATCTTCTGTTGGTTTGTACTCTACCCAAGGTGGATAGGATGCTTTGTCCATAACAAAAGCCATTGCTATATCTGATTTAAAACCTGCCTTGAGCAAAGAAGCGTAATACTCATTTAGCCATATACAGTACATTTCTAGTTCTGTATGTTCTTCGTTTTTAACCGTACGCACTCGCTTTGCGGGTTGCTTTTTAGGTTTACGAGCAGCCATGATTCCTCCTATGCTCCGTATGCCTTTCCTGTTTTATCTGAGATTTTTACTGCTTTCTCAATTTGTTTCATACTAGTTCCATCAGGTTGTATGCCTTGTGCTCTAGCATTTCTATAGGCTTTTAACTCTTTATCCCATTTGCGTGGTGACATGTTTAAACGAGTGGTTGCATCACCAGGTGTTAGTTGTAAAGTGCCAACCTTGCAACCAAAACATCCTTCAACAAATTCTGGATGTACTTGGCGTTGATGTAGGCTCATGCTGGTGTTATGTATGCTCCGTAGCCTTGGGCTATTAAAGCATCTCTTGTTTCTTGATTAATAAAGTTTTTAGTACCGCCCATATAAAACTCCTCAGCAGCCAAAATTTGAGTTTGGCTTGGATACCTGAAAGAGGAGTATACACCGTTTAAACGAAGCACGGATATTCCACGGGCTAGTTTGTAACGGTCAAATAAGGGTGGTCCACCAGCAGGGGTTTCATCTATTGTTGGTGTTGTAAAGTAATAATTTGCCATGGTCCTCCTAATGGACTCACCATAAGGCACTGCGCCGTATTCGCCGTACAAACAGTGCCTTACAGTCAATCAATTACAGAGCAGCGATTGATGAACCGCTTTCAATGCGATACAACGCTTCCTCACGGTAACGGCTCCATCCAAGGACTCCGTACCAACCGATTGGGCGGAAACGCATTAACTTATCGGTGATAGGTCCGATAACTACGCCTGGCTCTTGTGACACGGCTTCTGCCAATGCTTGCTTACCGCAAAGAATTGTACGGAATACACGAGTTACAGGAGTTACAGTTACAACAGTTGTTGCTGTGACCGCTGCTGTGTTAGCAGTATCAACAGTAATTGTTGTTGTTGAACCAGAAGTGCTAATTGCAGAAATCTTGGCACCTGAAGCGATACCTGTTCCAGCAATCTTATCGCCAACCTCTGAACGAGTTGCAACTACTGAAGAAGAAGCAACACCAAAGGTGAAGCCTGCTGAAGTACCTGCAACGGTTACTGCGGTTGTAGCAAGAGCAGTTTGGTCTGCACCATCTTTAGCGGAGTACATGCGTGGGTTCTCTACGAAGAAAGCACCCTCATAAGTTCCGATGGTACCTGCGAATAGGTTACCAAGTGATGCGTCAGTGTGTGAGTGGGTGTCACGCCATCCGACAGAGCCTGACTCTGCACGAAGGTCATGTGATACCTCTGGGTGAATTCCTACCCAGTATAGGCTTCCTGAGCGAGGAACAGCCTTGTTTGAGCGTAACTTAGCAACAGCCTTGCGGATGTCAGCAGAATCAAGAGTTGCTGCTGCTGAAATAGTTGCAGTGCTTGTAGCGGTTGCGCCTGAATAAATAACATTTGAACCTTGACGAAGGGTGTTTTGTGCCACGATGTCAAGTGAGTCAGCCATGTTAAATGCGATGATGTCTGCAACAGCAGGGTCAACATCGGATAGTGAGAACAACTGTAGTTTGCGAGTTACAAGTGATGCGTTACCGTACTCGTTTAGAGTAACAGATACGGTATCAACATCGCTCAGTGCAACGGCATCTGGGTCAGTTGTTTCTGTGAGTGTAGAAGTAGCAGCAGCCAAATCGTTGTAAAGTGAGAATACAACGGATGACCCTGGCATTGCCTGTTGTACAGGCTTTTTATCCGCAACAGCACGAATCATCGGCTGAGCACGGAGGGCAAATTCAACATAGCGGTCATAAGCGGTCTTTACTAGACCACCTAGTGCCGAGGTGTCGGTATATGCCATTAGGTTCACCTCCTAGTGAGTGGGTTGATGTATAAGTTGTTTAATTCAAACCAAGGAGTATGTCTAAGTCCTCTTTACTTTTAGCATTAGCAATCTTTGCAAAAGCATCTTCGTCAATATCTGGCGCAGTGCCAGTGGCGACCATGTTGTTGATTCTTGCTTGCGCTTTAATTTCGGGACTTTTTTCAGCAGGCTTTTCTTCTGTTTGGGTTTGGACTCCAAATACATCGCCGTAATCCTCAATCCACTTAACAAGAGCATCGTCTGTAGGCTCAATATCTTGTGGTATAAGTGCGGCAATTTTTGGATTTAATCCCTTAGCCTGTAGTACATCCTTGACAGTACGCTGACGAGTCTGTGATTTAAGACCTGCCAACTCCTGTTCTAGTTCTTTTGCACGCTTTTCAAGTGTGCGGTTGACTTTTCGGAGTTGACCAACAACATCAGTTGTTGTGTCGTTATCTTCATCGTCATCGTAGTAATTGGTAGCCATCTACCTTCTCCCTTTCGTTAGTTGTATTCGCAATCCTCGCATTAGTTCGGGGAAACTATTACGGCTATTGCTACCAGACTTTTACGCCCCCCTGGGCTGGTTGGTCAGGGTGGGGATTCTATTTGTTTGAGTCAGAAATAAATTTTAAAATAAATCCATCATCATCTGATTCAATCCATGTTTCGTCATAACCTGCTTGGCTCATATTGACATCCATCCAATGTATTGTGCATCTGGATTATCTTTAAGCCATTGTTCTCTTAATTGGTTTTGGTATTCCCAATCAATGTCATGTTCATTTTTTTCAGACATTTACGCCAGTACCAAGACTTGTAGCGGTTACGCCAGAGCGAGCACGGAAGCGAGAAACTTCACGCTGCGCTCTTTGTTGTGAAGCAAGTATTGCTTCTGGAGAGCCTTCAATAACAGCACTCAATGCTTCTTGTTCATTATATGTTGTGCCTTCAATTTGGCTCAAGCGTTGTTGTTCTTTACGAAGTTCTCCTGCTTGACCAATCTTTGCTTGCATTTGAGCCTCAGTTAATTTAGCGTAAGGTTCAGTACCAACAATATTTTCTGCAGTAGCAGCAGTAATATCTGGCATCCTAAATCCAGCAGCACGGCTTAAACCTACAAAGGTTGCAGCCTTAGCCTGCTTTTGAATTAGTGACAAAGCCTTCTCTGGGTCAAGAACATAGGCTGTTAAGTCACCTTCGCCTATAGCGTAAAGGTCTACTAATTGTTGTTTAATTGATGAGTTAAGGGTACGAGCCAAATCTTGACCTACCTGTAAGCGGTCTTGATATTCTTTAGCAGATACTTGTTTAGCAATTAAATTACCAAAATCTTCTGGGTTATCGTAGAAACCTTTTGGCAAATCAAAAAATCTAGCAGTTTGTATCATGGCATTTTCTATGCGGGTGTACTCATCTTCACTAATAGTACGACCTACTTTACGCAACCCTTCCATGCCAGGAAAGCGTGTTTTGTATGATGGTTGGTCATACATACCCAACAAAATCATTTCTTCAGAAGTGTCTTTTAAAATTTCTGCATCAATATAACTAGCAAGTCCTTCAAGTTTGTAAGGTGCTAACATAGCAGTTAACTTATCTTTAGCCTTGATTTGAGAAGCAACTTTTGCTGCTTTTGCTTCTGCTGCTTTATCGGCTGCTGCTTGTTTAGTTGCAGCATCAAACTTAGCCTGTTGTGCAGCAAGTGCATCAGAAATCATTTTTTGAACTTGGTCTGCTTGTAAACCTTGTTGCATTGGTGGAATAATTGGTTGTTTTACAACTGCTTCTCTTTTAGTGGCTTTATTAGTAATTGGGTCATAATCATAGCCAAGGGCATCGTAATCTTTTGTTATCTTATCTAACGCTTTATCAAGACTACTTTGTGCTGCGGTTAAAGTTTTAAAAGCAGTGGCACCTAGTGGAGTACTTGTATCAATATCAGATATTTTTCCAGTAGCAATAGGTTTTTG
>Ga0068872_10000706_pt1 | contig 28106 bp, 18 predicted proteins | sample NOAtaG_7_FD_66441 | JGI IMG/M metagenome (GOLD analysis project Ga0068872, IMG submission 66441) | Freshwater lake microbial communities from Lake Erie, under a cyanobacterial bloom - NOAA_Erie_Diel1S_2200h metaG | ecosystem: Environmental > Aquatic > Freshwater > Lake | place: USA: Ohio, Lake...
CATCTACCAGCTCAGGACCGGACGCTGAAAACCTGACGCTACAGCTGGACGTGTTTGCGGGGACGAGGCCGACGCTGAAAACCTGACGCTACAGCTGGACGTGTTTGCGGGGACGAGGCCTGCGCTGAAGAAACTGACGCTACAGCTGGACGTGTTGAAGGGGATGGGGCCGTGTGAGTGTCTTGCACTTCTCGCCTCAACGAGTTCTAGTTTCCCATGGGATCGCCTTAAGCTTGGCAAGGTAATCTAGGCCCGATTCCAGATCCTCGAAGACGACAGTTGCGGTATGGCGTATCAGGCGAAGGTACCGTTCGATTTCGGGTGCCGCCGCAGAACGTTCGTCTACAAGGATCACGTGCTTTCCGCACGCAGCGGCGTATCCAACTTCAACGGCGAGACCGTATCCGCTTGGATTGCTCTTCTCGAAGTATGCAAACACCACATCGCATGACCTCACGGCAGCTAGGTCCCATGCAGTGTACGCTGCGGGATCTGCAATCCTGTGAACGCTTGGATCAATGAATCTCATCGTGGGAGCACGATTTACGACCTGTTGCCTCCAAGGATTTGCGTGACCGCCCGCGAGATACACCGTTGGCGATGATCGGAGTTCAATCGGCTGGTAGACGGTTCGCGATTCGGCTGCAGAACTTTCCAGCGATTGCGGCTTTGTGCCGATTTGGCCTTGCTGCAGAGCGACTGGCGGCACGCCTGAGAAGGGTAGATGCATCGCCCGATCATAGAAGTCGAAGTGGCGGTGCAAGAACAGAAGTCCCACCGGGAGCGAGAGGACGGCGACCAAAAGGCTCTCGCCTGTCACCGGCACGCTACACGAGTGGATGTCAAGAATCTGCGCCAACATAGTGTTTACCAGGTAAGCCAGCGCAACAACCCAGAGTGCCGTCGCAACCCCAGCATTGAGTACAGCAATGCACATGAAGCGCAGGGTGGTGTCTCGGAGCTGAGCAGAGCTATTCGTCAGTGCGATGTTTCGCAGGCTTCGAACATCGGTCTCCGACAGTGGCAATGACTTGTTGTGTTGCCGCGCGAATTGGAGAAGTTGCTTGTCCTCGGCTAGTCGCGAGAGTCGCCGACTTCGGGGCTGAATGACCCCGCTATCGGTCACAAGGGAGCACCACAAGTACGCGGTCGACGGTGTCACCACGGCATCGGCTAGGGCTGCGACGCCGTGGCCAATGACATACGCGAGTAGCGTCACCAGCCAAGTCTCAGGCGCATTCTTCGGGACTTCTGCGAACAAAGCGCGAGAGCCGCACTCACCGAACACGAGTGAAAGCCCCCAGAGCAGTAGGGCGCCAGGAATCAGTAGACCAACGACATCCAAGAAGAACTTCTCGATCGCGGCCACTAGCTTGTCAAACTCCATTCGAATCTCCGGTCATGTCGATCGTGTCTTCCGTCAAACACGAGGCACCTTCGAGCTAGTTCTGTGGTGCCGGCACGGGCTTGTCGCATGTCGTTGCGACGAGATCTCAATGCTTAGCGCAAGCGAGCAGTGCGAACAGCGTTGGAGCTCCATAGGTCGCCCGCTTGTTGTGTGAACTGCGGTCCACTGTGGGTCACGCTCATCTCCTTCAGCACTCGACTCCATCTTGCTTGGCGGGTCATCGCGCAGGGTGTCCAAAGCCGTCTTGGACAATCGTTTGGTTGCTAGTTGCGTCGGTTCGACATCGTCGGCCCACTGCGGCAGATGTACCGGAGCTGAGGGTCCCCCCCGACGGCTCATCGGTTGCGCCGCCCGTCGTACCGTAAGCCTCCCCGGGCACGAGAGGTCGCGAGTCAGGCTGGAGCTGTCCACGAGGAAGAGCCGGCGCGGCGTACCTGTCGACACGGAACCGATATCCCAGTCCTGTCCACGATCCCCGGCTTCCTACCGAAGCATGGCCGTAACAGACCGCGCGGCATCGATGAGCAGGTCGCCGGCCAGCTCGATGTCTTCGGCCGTCGACCACTTGCCGAGCCCGATCCGTAGAGCGCCGTCGAGATATGGGTCGGCCAAGCCGATGGCGCGAAGCACATGCGACGGAGCCTCAATGCCCGAGGCGCAGGCCGCTCCTGTCGCAATCGCCAGTCGAACCCGCACGCGTGCGATGACCGCACCATTCGGGATGCCGGGGAATGCGATGTTGAGATTGCCCGCCAGCCGGGCGTTTGGATCGCCATTCACCTTCAGGTCAGGAATCTCGGCGAGAAACCGCGCCTGAAGCGCATCTCGAAGACGGGCGATCCGCCCTTCGTCGGCGTCCATTTCCGCGTCCCGCAGGCGCGCAGCGAGCCCGAAGCCAGCCACACCAGGCACATTCAGGGTACCAGCTCGTCGACCATGCTGCTGCTCCCCACCGTGAATCAACGGCCGCAGCGACTTCATTCGCGCCGAAACGAGCGCACCGACCCCTTGGGGCCCGTACATCTTGTGGGCGCTCAGCACGACAAGCGCATCTTGTTCAACAAGAGTCCTGAGCGGGATGCGCCCACCGGCCTGCGAGGCATCGCACAGGTACCCTACGCCGAACTGATGGGTAAGCGTCGCGATGGCATCCACGGAAGCGATGGTCCCGATCTCGTTGTTGGCCGCCATGACACATACCAGATCGCAGCCGTCCGCGCAGACCGCCGCGACCTCGTTCAGATCGACATGGCCTCTGCCGTCGACCCGCAGGACTGTGATCTCCGCAGCACCGCCTCGGGCCATCGCCGCGCAGGTCTGCAGCACCGCGGAGTGTTCTGTTGGTGAGACCGCGATGCGGAACCGTCGCCGACGACCGGGCTCAGGCCTGTGCCCCTTCAGCACCATGTTGATGGCTTCCGTGGCGCCAGAGGTGAATAGGACGTCTTCCGCCCGTCCGCCGACGAGGGCCGCCACATCCAAGGCGGCCGAGTCGATGGCAGCCGCCGCCTCGTCGCCGAACGCATGATCGGCGCTGCCCGCGTTGCCGAAAGCGGACACCATATGGTGCAGCACCAACTCTGCGACCCTAGGGTCAACCGGTGTCGTCGCGTGGTAGTCTAGGTAGACGCGGCCTCGGTCGTCACGCATTGGCGTCTGCCTGCAAGGCGGCAGCAGCAACCGCGAACTGATCGTCAGACAGGTAGGGCACCTGGAGGTAGATCAGATCTGGCTCTCCGTCCATCTTCGCGACAAGGTGACCACGGCCGAGGAGCCGCTCGCCTCCCTTCGCCGTGAGGGCGATCATCGACGTGGCTTCGTCAGCAACCTTCAGTACGAGCTTGTTGTTCAGGTTTGAACGCAACTGCATCGGGAAGACATCCTTATCCGGGCGCTGAGCCGCAAAGATCAAGTGAATCCCGGCGGCGCGCGCCTTCACGCCGAGACGCGCGACACCCTGCGAGACGGCCTTCTGGTAGTCCGGCGTCATCATCCACTCGGCGAACTCGTCGTGCACGAAGAACACGGCCGGTACGCGTTCCTCCGGGCTGACGACCGCGTTGTAGCGCTGTAGGTTCTTCGCCTCACGCTGCGCGAAAATCGTGTAGCGACGATCCATCTCGGCGAGGAGCTGCTCGAGCACAGCCCGAGCATCTGCCTGGTCTGTGATGATCCCCCGTTGCAGATGCGGCAGTCGCTTCACGGCCGGATAGTCGACGCCCATCTTCGGGTCGATCATGTACACGTGCGCGAGCTGCGGGGTGTTCGTTGCGCAAATGTCGAGCAGGAGGTTCTGCAGCAATACCGACTTGCCGCTACCGGTAGCGCCGGCGACCAGTGTGTGCGGTGCATGTTGGGGTTGCCCGGCGAACGGCTCCCACAGGTTCAGATACTGGAGTTCGCCGTCCAACTCTCGTATTCCGAGGACGAAGCTGGCGTTGATGCCGCCCGCCCCGCGGTTGATCTTGCGACGCCGAAGCACCTCATATAGGGGCACCACCTCCCGCGTCGGCCGCTCGACCGCTACGACGATCTCACCGGGACGCGCCGAGACGCTCAGAATCGACAGTCGGTGTGTGGTAAGCAGCTCGTTCCTCCGCGCCTCGATCTGCGCCACGGTCAACGAGTGCGAGCCCTGCAGGCGGATCAGCGCTGCGTTCGGGGTCAACCGACCGTCGAGCACGTTCCCGCTCAGGTTGTAGCCAAGCAGCGCCGTCCGGAGGTTGCGTTCAACTTCCTTCATCCACGCTGCGTCAGAGTCTCCACTCGGTCCGTGCACGTCGCTGTCGACGAGCGCCTGCAGGTGTGAGCCGTATACGCTGCCGAGTTTCGGCGCCGGCGGCGGCGCCGGGACCGCGACGGTACTCGTCTCCGGTACCGCGGCCGAAGGGCTGCCCCCGTTCGAGGATGTGCCAACACCAGCCGCGTCCTGAGCCGAGCGCGCGCTGGGCGGCGGCAGCGCGGGCAGAGGCTTGCTGTCCGGCTGGCCGCTAGACACTCCATCCGCCTTCGGATCGCCGGTCGTGCTCGGTATCCCGGTGACCGACACCTCGTCGGTGGCCAGTCCGGACACAACTGCCCAGCGCACTGGAGCGGCCGGCATAGTGTAGGAGAAGGACCGCCACGGACGCTCGTCACCGAGCCGCTCGCGAACCCCCACGAGTGGCTTCCCGTTGTGGAACGCGAGGAGAAGCGCTCGGAGCTGTTCCCGACTGAAGACCTCCTGAAGGCATCCAGGGATTTTCGGCACCGGATACTGCCCGCTCTCGCTAGTAGCGCCCGCAGGCCCCCAGACGAACACGTGCGAGTAGCCGCGTAGGTCAATAGGGACCTGTCCCCCTCGGACGCCTGCGCGGAGCCGCTCAAGCGCCTTGACGTCCGACATGGCTCCACCGACGCTGTCGAGGAGGAGGTCACCCAGGCGCGCCAACCAGAGGTCACGATCAAGGCGCCCCGGATTGCCAAACAGGGCATCCTGCATGCGCCGCACGGTCTCACTGAGTTGCTGCTGCGAGCGCTTCCGTTCCTCCGAAAGTCCGCTGGCACTGACATACTTGGACTCCGTGACGATCACGCGCAGTGAAAGCCGTCCATCTTGCTCGACGGCGCTGAGGCCGAGCAGATCTGCGATGCGGCCCTCACGCTGGCCAAGCCATTCAGCGTAGTCGTCTAGGAAGAACCAAGCGGACGACGACAGCCCGAGTTCCTCATCGGCGAGCGCCTTACTCAGCACGATCCCGATGAGCTCTCCTGCAAAGACACCCTGCTTGGCGGCACGCAGGACGATATCCCCTGAGATCGCCGACGCGGCATCGATCAGGCGCGCCGATAGTGCGGCGAGATCCGCATCCCCAAGCCCGAGATCAAGCTCGGCCAACCGTCGCTTTACCAGCACACGCAGCACGCGGAGCGGTGACGCCGACGACACGATGAGATTCCGGCCCTGACCTCGCCGCCGCTGATACCGAATGACGTTTACACCCTGATTCCGGAGCTGCCGCTTGTCGAGGAGATCGTCGTAATTGACGACCCACTCAGCCAAGGTATGGACTTCTTGGAAGAGGGTATGGATGCTCGTGTCTTGGAACACGATCTGTCGCGCGGGCAACATCTGCCCTCCAGCCGGCACATCTTTCGACGTGACTACTGCATAGACTGCGGCCAAGTACGACCAGCCAAGCTGGGGCTGCCGTGGGCACGCCAAGTACGACGTGCTCTTCAGCTCATCCTCCGCGGCTGACCGCTTGTAAGCCCATCGTGACGGCACGTGGTGGAGCAGGTCCGCGTTCGCATCGGTATCCACGGCAAGCCACTCGACCTTCGCCCTACGTGAGACGACATCCTGCAGGAACGCGATGTCAATCGACTTCCCAGTAGGTCCTGCCGGTAACGAGGACGGGTCGAGCAGAATGCCGACCCGGAGCCTAGCCATGAAGTTCCGCGAGGTCTCACTGGCGACCACGGCGTCCGGGTCCGCGTCCACGCTCTCCAGCATCTGCCCGTACAGGTTCCCCAAGCGCGCAGTGTCGTGATGCCGGAGGATGACGTTGCAGCGGACGTCGTCCGCCCCCTCCTCCTCGAAGTCAGCAAGGGCAGACACGGCAGCGAGCGGCAACCCCGTAGAGTCACAGTTGTACAGCGCCACGCTGAGATTCGCGTGCTCGTGCGGCTGTAGTTCGAGATAGCGCGTCATCAGGTCACGGACGCGCTCTGCTCCGTCTCGTGGATTCTCGTTCGTGCCTGACTCTCGGCCCTCATGGACAGGTCGTTCGGCGAGGCTGTACTCGTTGCGTGTCTCGGAGACAGCGAGCAGAACGGGCCGCTGCCCGTCGTATCCGACGACCACTTCCGGGTAGTAGGGATGCTGGAGTTCTTGCGCTAGATCGGAGAAGAACAGACGCGTGTCGCCGAAGTTGACCTCTGCCGCCTTCGTGAAATGCTCGAGGAGACCCGCCACGGAGCGCAGCTTGATTGCGGCCGCCGCCATGCGCAGGGGGTGCCACGGGGTGACGATGGCAGCCGCCTGCAATCCGATGACGTGGGCCACCCCGATCCTGAGCACCGGCTGCCAAAGCTCCTGCCGGTTCAGGTCGCCGCGCGCATGCTGCGCCAGAGCGTCCAGCAGCCCCCCATAGGCCCGAGCGGCGGCGAGGGGTTCCTCCCCAGCCAAACCTTTCTCCTGCCACGCCTTCAGCGCAGCCAAGTGCGAGCCGGCGAAGAGGCTCCAAGCCCCATGAAGCGCCTGCGCCCCCTCTTCCGACACCCGCCGTGCTGCCAGAGCGTCATCGAGCGCGCACTTCCATAGCTTCGCCAGATCACGCTTCGAATCGACGGTCCCAATCAGCGACCCTGCGTCCCGGTCATATGCCGGCTCCAAAGTCCCCTTATCGTCGAGGGACACCGACTGCAGTTGTCCCTTCTTGCTGACCTGCCGGGCCTCGACCCCGCTCATTCCGAACGGCTGCTTGCAGGCTCGCGCAAGGTCGTGAGACAGTTCCATCCCCAGAGCAGACGGGCGGCCCTCCCAGAGCAGTTGCGTCGCGGTCTTCTTCGAGGCTCCGGGGCCAGTCGACACCTCAAGCTCGACGTCGAACTTGATCTGCACGGCAGCCTTGGCCTCGGAGTAGTTCGGCTTGTACTGCTTGCTCTTCTGGGCCCTTCTAAACAGGGAGTCTAGGTCAAAGAGATACTTCGTGTCCCACTTCACCGTGGCGGGGGTCAGCGCCAAGAGCCCCCGGTAGCGCGTTGAGAACTGGCGCAGCACATCGGCATTGAGCGCCAAGAAGTCCTTGGGCGACCGCTTGTGTGTCCGGATGGTCAGCGTCCGCTTGCCACCCATAACGTCCGTCTGTTCACACATCTTCTCGACGGCGAGTAACAGGCCGACGAGGAAGTCGTCACACTCAACCCCCTTGCCATAGATGAAGCGGTCCCACCGGGCCTTCAACTGCCGGTCGTCCTTCAGATCGCTGCGGTACGTCTCGTAGAATTCGCCGTCATCGTCGCGGGGGGAGCTGGTGGTGCTGCGCTTCTCAAGCCCCTTGAGGTACTCGCGGTCGACGTCCGTCAGCTTCTCGGGATGCTCCATCTCGAAGAAGTGAAGCGTCTTCCGGGCCAGGTTTGTATCTTCCTTCGTCTTGAGATTCTCGAAGAGGGTGCAGACCCGATCCCGCTCCCACTCCAAGGTTGCGAGCGCCGCGGCCTCGGCGTTCCATCCGGGTTGCGCCGCGAGGAATGCCTCGACAGCTGCCTGGACGGGAGGTGTCATCTCCTGTTGCACCTTGTCGTACTGTGCGCGCAGCGCCTCGGCCTCCACAGCTCCCCGCCCCGACGCTTGCTGCTTCCGGAGCTGCATCCGCCGAGGCACGTAGATCTGCTTATACAGGCGCTTCCACTTTTCAGCGCTCGTCTGATCTGTGTCCTTCAAACCCGCAAAGACGGCCGAGTGGCGCGGTGCCTGGAGGGCCGGAAGCGCCCATCCGAGCGCCTCAAGGAGTGGCTGCGACTGCTGTTGGATGCGCTGCCGGGTGAGGGCAACGTATTCCGCGAACTGCTCCAGACCCACGTCGTCAGCAGACCGCAGTCCTCGCAGTGCCTGCGCCCATACCTTCGGCAGTGGGTCTGGGAGTCCTAGATCTCGAGAGGCCGCCTCCACCCAGTCATCGTACTGCTCCTTCAGCTCGGGCGCACCGATGGGCGTGATCAGTCGGGTCGTATCGGCCAGGTCGTCCGCAGCGCTCGCGAAGATCAGGACGGGCGTATCGACCTCTGCATTCCGAGCCCACGCGGCGTTCTCGTCCGTGAGAACTGTTGGATCGACCAACTCGCCGGCCACCAAGGACCGCGGAATACGAAGCGTCACCTGTGACGCCAGGTGACTGTCCGCTCGGATGGCCGCCACGATGGCGGCCACTTCGCGACCCTTCAGCTTGTGGAGGAGGTAACGGGCCGCGCTTCCTCCCTCCTCTTCTGAGACGAGCAGCGCGAGGTCTCGATGGAGCCGAAGCGCCGCGACCTGCCCGATGAGAGTGAGGGATGCGCTCATGCAATGTTCCCGGCGAACGGGTTCTCGACGTAGGCGCACTGATCGGAGAGCCGGCGCACGAGGCCGAGGCCCGACAGCCGTTCCTCCAGTCGCGCCACATTGTCGTGGAACAGCTCTAAGTCTGCACCTGCGGTGAGCGGCACCCGGGCAGCTTGCCGATCCCCAATCACCAGCCCGTACCGATCGTATAGGAGCTCGACGAACGCAGAGAACTCCATGCGGTCCTCGACGCAACACACAACAAGCGTTTTGAGCAGGGCATCGGTCGGCGCATACCGGGTACGGCGACTCAGCCGGCGCGAGACCAACCCGACGGCCTTCCCCCATGTTGAGTGGATCTTCGCTGTGTGGACGCGGTGCCGGGTCAGCGCCCGCTGCTGCAGCTCGGCGATAAGATCATTCGGGTCCTTCACGGTCTCTGTCGCGTCATCCTCCCTCTCCCACAGGAAGCGCCGTCGCAGCAACTGCATTGCCTCAAGTATCGGATCCTCCTTTACGAGGGCCGTCATCCACTCGTCCGACGCTGTGACTCGCGCGATATGCGCGGCGAGCGCCCGCTGAGGCAACAGGTTGTTCTGAGCGAACGATTCAGCTGACAGCTCCCGTACATCTGTCTTCCTCGCAGACACGATCTCCAGCACCAGTTCGGGACGCCCGGCTTCCCCAACTTCCTCACGCGCGCGGCCGAGAAAATAGAGCAGCAGGTTTAGCCCGCTCATCGTGACGAGGTGCGGCCACACGTCATAGCCTGGCAGCGACCGCCGGAAGAGCGCGAGCCAGTCGTCGGAAAGGCGAACGTACTCTGGCCGGTTCGCAAAGGGCAGATACGGCCCTTCCTTCGCTGAAATGCAAAGCTGCTTCTCGCCCTGCAGTACGGAAACCAGGCGCTCGAACGGCAGCGCGGCCTTGATGAAGCGCCCTTCCAAGTGCCGCCGCAGCGCCTGGCCGGCTCCACTGCGCGCCAGCATCAGATACAAGAGTTCGCCAGTTCGCTGGAAGAAGCGGCGGTCGATACTGTAGCTCGTCTTCTTCGCCTCGAGATCCTCATAGACGGCGCTCGGGCCGAACGGGAAGAGGAACTGTGAGCTCCATCGCTTGTTGTTAGGGCCTTGAATGGTCGAACCCCGGAGGAACTTCACAACCTCGGCGAAGGCCCGAAAGCTCTCGAAGTGCCCTTGGACGTATTCGTACGAAGGATCAGCAAATCCCCCCGAGTCCCGCTGCATTTCCTCGAGCCACGTTGCCCAGCAGCTCGCATCGTCTCCGCCGTGCTCTGCGATCAGAGCGATCCGCGGGCTATTGAAGAGGATGTTCCGCAGGCGGAGCTGGACGGCTGGCCGGTACTTCAGCAGCCGAGATGCCGGCTCATCGAACATTCGGCCTTCGCGGTACTCCGCGAATGCTACGCCAAGACACTCCAGAACCGTGAGCCACGGCACTTGCTCGTCATACAGCCGGTGTCCCCAGATGGCCTCATCAATCCAGAGGTCGATCTGCGTCGACACGTTCTCCGGACGTGGCAGTGCGGTGGCCGAGGTCTGGTAGTCAATGGGCGAAAAGATCGGCATCGTCGACGTCATAAGCGCACCTCCACAGGCGTTGCGTGGACCCGCCCATCAGCACCGACAGACAGTAGATTCATGACGAAAGCGCCATCGTCGTCGTCGCTCTCGCGAGCGCTACGGAAGTCCTCGGCGCGCATGACCTGCGCCTTGAATGCCATCAGGTCCTCGTAGCACTCGAGGGAGAATGAACTCGGGAGTGCCCCGTCCGCGACGCGGGAGAGGAATTCGAAGCGGAGCAGCGTGAGCGCTAGAGGGACCGGCTCGAGCCCGTCCACCTGGCCCAGAGACACCACGAGATGGGGCACTCCGTGAAGGCCACGGAGCGCGACCTCGGCACCATTCTGGCGCGCGACTGGCGTCTTGCGCACCAACAGGCGGCTCGTCTTGGCTTGCGAGTAGTTGCCGGAAGACGCGAGGATGAGGGCATCCTGGTCGTCAACTAGCAGACCCGTGAAGATGCGATTGAGCCCGCGAACCAGCGAGTGGACCTCGCTCCGAGATGGTCGCTCGCCGCGGCGCACGCGATGCACGAGGTGCAGGTAGTCCCCGCCGTGTCGGAAGACCGTCAGCTCCCAGATGCGCATCGCCGCCGCCTCACTATCTGGAACGGTGAAGAACAGGCGCTGCCGCTGGGTGCGAAGCTGAGAGAGGAACTTGTTCCGTGCAGCGACGTCGCTCCCCTCTAGGTACGCCCTTTGTGCGGACAGGAAGGCCGGGCTTCCTCCGTACACCTCATCAGCGGCCACGAGGCTTGCGAAGCGGGATGCGAGCTCTGGGTCGTCTGCCCCATAGACCAGAATGCCATCGATGGTGTTGTTCGTCTCCGCACCGACACCAAAGCGATTGAGCGCCGTAAAGATCGCGATCTTCTCACGGCGACGCGGCGTGAGGTTCTCGCCAAAGACGTTTCGGTAGACACTAGCCCGGTCATGACTCCGTGCGCGCACAATGCGGGGAACGTCCTTGCAGGACATTACGCCATGCTCGGCGTCCGGGTGGCCAAGGATCGCGTTGCTTGTGAGCAACAGCAGTTCCCGGACAGGCAGGTGAATGTCGTCCTGCTCACTGAGCTCCATCAGGTCGCCAAGTCGCGCTCTTAGCAGTTTGCCGTCGGCCTCACCGGCTAGACGCGTCCGGTTCTCCCAGATAGGGCAGCCCGAAAGGCCGGCAGTGTCGTTCGGGAGGCGATACGCGCAGGACGTGCATGCAGACCACCCGTCGTGCTGGGTGACCTTGTCGATTACAGTCGGCAGGAGGTCGCCAGCGAATCGCCGGCTGAGGTTCTCGAAGACCAGCCGTACGTCCGTTCGGTGTGTGCGGCCATCTACGAGGTGTTCTTCGATGGCCGTGTGCACGGCCCGAACGGCATCCGTCTGCGGTGCCTTGCGGAAGAGCTCCAGGAGCGTGCCGTCGTTGGCCGCCACGAGGTAGAGCCGCTCGGCCGTCGCGTCCAGAAGGTCGGATGCCAGGCGCGGGATGATGTCATCACGATCGTGCTCCGTCAGCTCGCTGAGGTCACGGATGACATGCAGCTCGCGGCCATTGACCGAGTGATGCACGATCTTGTCGCGCCGGGCCCAGAGGTCTGGATCGCCGCCGAGCCCCAACCAGACTTCGCGGCAATGATAGGTCTTTCCATCTCCTGCGGTCCCGGCGACGATTACGGATCGCGCATCAACGGCGCGCAGTGCCTCGATGATGTTTGGGATGGCCGGTGCGGGCAGGGTGAGCGGCGTCACCTTGCTGCGACTGGCAAGCTTCTGGATATCCTCGTCGAACTGGTTGCCCGACTGGGGGATCGGACCGTACTGACGGAGAAACTGAACCCAAGCGGCTGAGGTAGCCGGGATGCCTGGGTCCAGCGTGCCCTTCTTGGCCGCTTGTGACGGCGTGACAGGAGAGGCCATAAGTGATCTCAGATGTGGCACACCGTACAGCCGGCGCTGTCGTCGTCCTCTGCATCGAGTGCGCCTCCGAGCACCTGCAGCAGCGAAGCGTTCGCGACGGGCAGGGAGCGACGGCGGGCCTGCGCCTTTTCGTTTTCGGCCTCGATAGCGTCACGACGGGCCAGGAGCTCCCGCAGGGTCTCGCCAGCTGACCAGGTGTAACGACGCCCGTCTTTATGATTCTCCTCGTAGGCAACCGCCGCCCAGAACTCCTTCGGGTGCTCATCGTGGAGTCGCACCCACTCGATCTTACGCTGGTAGAAGCAGAAGCTGCAGCCCGACCGCGAGCGCCAGCGGTAGTAGCCAGGCATCCCGATGCCGCTCTCCTCGAGCAGACCGACGACATCCGCCTTCGCCAGGCCGTGCTCGCGAAACGGGAAGCGAGCGGTGATGTTTGGCTTCGTCGAGATGTAGCCCTCGCGCTCCTCATCGGCGCGGATGCCGATGTAGCTCACCGCGTGGTCATCACCGACGAACTGCTCGAGTGGCGCGATCTTCAATTGCTTCGTGCACCATCGCATCTTCGGCGAGGGAAGTAGCCCGCCGTAAACGTCCAACCAGTGATCAAACCCACGCTCGGCCTGAAGGCGCTGGATGGTGATGTTTAGACGGGCCTCAAGCCGCTCGAGAAAGTCGTATGTCTCCTCCAGCTCTTGGCCGGTATCGCAGAAGAAGTACTCGAGCTTGAGATCGGGATACTGACGCCGCATGAAGACGGCGAGGGCGGCGGAGTCCTTGCCGCCTGACAGTCCGAGGATGTGGCGAACGGGCTTGTCAGTCATGTGAGCCAAGGGAAAGCGGGTGGCCTTCCGAGACGTCGCTTGCGAGCGGCGTACCCGCGGGGACATGGCCCGAGTTTCCCTGCTCCAGAAGGCTCTCGGCAAGGAAGACGAGGGCGGCGGCGCGCTCCCCTGGTGACATCCGCCGAAGTCGGGCGACTATGTCCCCAACTGAGGCTTGGGCCGCCTGCTGGTCGTCCGCTGCAAAGCGCACCACCTGCTCGATCGGCCGGCCATCGAGTCCAGTGAGAGCGACGTGCCGCACCTCTTCCGTGCCGGTCCGGCCAAGATCAGCATGCACCGCCTCAAAGGCGGCAAAGCGCCGTGCGGTGGCCGTGAGCTTCCCCTCGAGGTGGGCGGCATCCGTATCGTCCCAAGAGCGGAAGGGCCGGTCAGCCACCACCATTAGGAGGGCATCCAGCCACCCCTCATCCGATTCCACCTCGGAACCGGCCGCTCCGATGAATGTCGTGAGCTGCGGCTCCGCGGGACGGGCACGGAGCCCTCGGGCTCGGGCGCCGAGTTCGCGTCGCAGCACCGGGAGGTTTGGGCTATGCCCGAGCGTGGCTGCGACCAGCCGCGCGCAAGCTTCACGACGGCGCGGCAGGTGGTCCTGCAGCTCCCGCAAGGCGGCTTGCAGCGCGTTCCGGAATGCGGTGCGACGATCTTCACTCAGCGGATCGTCGGGCCCAATGCGCCCTATACCACAGGCCGTGGGCAGATCCGCGAATAGGAGCGTGTCTGGTTCTCGCGCGGTTTGCAGAACCTGTCGTACCGCCAGCGCCGTCTGTGAGAGATCCTTCGTCTTGAGGGTCGCCGGCGGGAGCCCAGCGACGAAGCGCATGAGTGGGCGGACCACGCCAAGAATGGTCTCGTCCGTCGCGGTCGGTGCATGTGCGCCCGGCGCCCGGAGGATCACGGAGAGGTCGCGGAAGACCTCCGTCCGCAGCCCACTCAGTGCGACGTGCTTCAGAGTGAACTGGGCTGGGTGCTTGACTAGGATCTCAAAGTGCTCGGCACCGAGGGTCGGTACGAACGACCCCTCTCGGTACACGCTGATCGTCTCTGCGTGCGTGAGGAGCGCTGCCGCCAACAGCACAGCTAGCAGACCAGACTTTGCACCGTAGGGTGGTGCCTGCAGAAGCCGGAACAGCTCGTCGACCGAGCGAGGCATACCTGCGTGCTGGCAGAAGTCGATGAGCGCATCCCACAGCGGGCGGATGCCGGAGTCGGAGGTTGGGGCACCGAACGCCCATCGACCGCCAACCTGCCGATGAATACCCGTGCGTTCGAGCAACGAAATGTACATCGACACTTCCGGACCGTCGCCGGTCAGGCCCAGACGTGGCTGCGCGCTCGCGTGCAGCATGGCCTCGATGAGCTCGCGGCGGGCGCGCGCGCCCTGTGACGTCAGATCGCGCCGGTTGATCAGCTCGTTCCAGAGCACCGGCGACTTCCCGTATGCACTGTCACATGCATCCGACAGGCAAGCGCGGAGCCCAGCAGCGGAACGCGGTCTCGTGCTGCCCTGCGCACTAACCTGGAGTTTGCCGGCGTGTAGTGAAGAGCGGACAGCCCGGTCGACGATCGTCCGCGCATTCCGGAGACGTAGGCGGACCTCGCGCCGGGCGACACCGTCCGTCTGCAGGTGCGCGTCATTAGACAGCAAGTCAGCGAGTGCCAGGTATTCCGTCGCAGCGTCCGCCAGTGCCGCCAGCTCACTGACCTCCACGAGGACGAGCGGGACGCCGTCGGTCGTTGAGGGACTCGGCACCGGGGGGCGGTCGCGGCCGACCCAGTAGAGAAGCACGCCGTCGCTTAGGTCGGCGTGCCGGCGTGCGTTGAGCACGTCTGCGGCGGCATCAACGTATCGAGCTTCAAAGTAGCGGAGCGTGCCTGTACGGTAGCTATGACGCTGGGCAACGACGGCGCCCAGAGGCACAGCGTTGTTCAGAGCCGTAGCAAGTGAGGCGCGACTCGCGGCGACGCGAGCGCGGATGGCAGCTTCGACCTCGTAGTCGGAGCCTTCCCACAGACGGTACTCATCGAGCTGACGACGATATGTCAGGAGACCGCGCGCCACGAGGCCGTCGAGCACTGCCTGCCAGCGGCCGCGATCCCGAGCATCGCCGGGGCGCTCCGTGAGCGCTGCTAGCGTGAGCGCTGCCGAAGCGCGGAGGGGACCGGACGCCGCGGCGAGGTTCAACGCAGCGACGGTCTTTACTGCGACTTGGCTGTCGGAATCTAGTCGCCGCGCGTCAGCGACAACCGCGTTAATCTCTGCCCATCGGGAGAACTGCGGGCGCATGCCGACACCATGCGCAGCGATACCCGCGAAGTAATCGTACACGTCGTCGAGCCGCTGAAGCGGCATACCGGCCGAAGACGAAAAATGCTCCGCCAAAAAACGGCCGAACGCGTGCGGTTCTTGACTCGCAAGAAAGGTGAAGAGCGACCGGTCGTTCTGTGCATACCGAGAACACAGTATCGGCAACACCAACGCCGCGACCGGATGGAGCGGCAAGACCGAGGCGATAGCCTCTTGTGTCAACGTCTCGCCGATGTGGGGATGGAACTCGCCGCTGCGGAACTGCCTGTGCCAGGCTGCGCTCTCCTGCCGCTCCCACCTCGCCAAGAGTGGCGGTAGGCGATCCTCGATGGCCAACGCAGCGAGGCGGAGCATCTGATCCGCCGGCTCGGCGAAGAGAATGTCCTCGAATCGTCCCTGCACCTTTAGCCATTCGGCACGACGTTCCAGCGGCAGCAGCGTGCCGTACTCACCAAACCCCTGATGCAGTACGCCCACGAGACCGAAGTTCACCTCTGGGTCAAAGGTGGCCTCGGCGAGCTGCTGCAGTAGGAAGACGTCCTCGCTCTCCACCCCGCGCGCCGCGTGCTCCAGCACCTTGCCCATCTCGTCGATGACGAGCAACAGGCCCGTACCCGATGCCCGGGCCACACTGCGTGCCAACTCGACGACGGTGTCTCCCTTGGGGGGCTTCTTTCGGTGGAGCGCGTGCCGTACGTCATCGATCACTCGACGCTTCCGGCCGCCCTTGCCGGCCCAAAACGAGGTAACGCCACGGTCGAGCGCGCGCAGCACGGCGACGACCAGCGGCTCTCGCTGGCCCGTCGCCACTGCGCGAACGTAGCCGTCGTTCGGCAGGCGCTGTCTCAGGCGGCGTGCGAGCTGCTGCGGCTCTTCGCTACTCGACAGCAGCCGCAACGCTTCTTGGCGGGCGGCGCTGGCCGCGGGACCCGCCAACGAAAGGAGGAAGTGCGCGAACGCCGACTTACCCGTTCCGTACACGCCAGTTATGGTCCACGCTCGCGATGTTCCGTCGGTGAACATCGCATCGTATACGCGCTTCGTCGCCTCGAAGGCGAGAGGCGACACGAGATAGCCAGCCAGTGCCCCGGCGACGTCGAGGTCGCGCTCAAGGTTTATGGATCGTGAGTAACGACGGCGGACGCGTACCAAGTCGGAGAGCCGCGTACCGGCGGCTTTCTTGGAGCTGCTCATGCGCGCCCTCCCGCCAACGTTGAGGCTTCGAAGTACGCGCGGACCAGCCTACGAGCGAGCGAGAGCGGCTCGTCTCTGTACGCCATCTGCACAACGCCTGCGGTGTCTGCTACCGTGATCGCTCGATGACGCCCAGCGACATCGTCGACAGCTGCGGCCAGCGCATTCTCCGTCAGCTTGAACGCCATGCCCGGGCTGCCGGGATCGTAGAGCAGCCGACTAAGCGAGATCGTCCGCCCGCCGCGGAGCACACTCGCGGCGAACTCAAGGCATGCGGCGACGATGATCTCAGCGGGCAGGTCAGGCTTGTCGCCGAGATCGAACGCGAAGGCCCGCTGCTCGCCGGCAGGTCGAATCAGGCCGAGCTCTGAGAACGGACAGCGAATGGAGTCTTCTGTGATGGTGCCGTTGCTTGGTGGGTCGGCGTACATCCGGAGCAAGCACAAGATGTCCTTGTGCAGCGACGTCTCGGCGGCCCGAGCCGACGGAAAGCCCTCGCGCACGTGGGCACGCAGGGCGACCTCGAGCTGGTCCTGGGTGAACTCTGGCTCGGGAAATACGGCGAAGGCAAAGTGCCATGAGGTCGCAAGACGCGGGGTCCTGACCAGTTGCCAGTGCAGGTACCAAAGCGACCCAGCGTCCTCTAGAAACGGATCCCATCCGTCGGGCCCCATCAGGAGGAGGCCGATCTCCGTTGGCCGGCTGGCGAACGCGCGGGGTCGGTCGGTCGGCACGTCTTCAAGCATGCCGAAGGCATGCGACCAGTACCGGATCGCGCGTGCCATGTTCTTGCCGACCCCCAGTTGCGAAGCGACGTCCTCTCGCAAGAAGATGGAGTGGTCCCTGCAGGCGGCGTCCAAGCCCTTCGGAAGCCATCCCGCTCGCGGCGCGAACGTCTCGTGGCGCGCGAAGACGGGCCCACTCTCGAGAAGAGGGGCCGGCGCCTCTGCAGTCGGCGGGAGGGTAACGGACGCGCGTCGGGAAACCATCATGGACCGGTTGGATATGTAAGGGGCCGGTCTGACAGGCTACAGGTTGCCCAGGACCGTACTCCGCCTCGCCCTTCAGCAGCGGCAAACGTACAAGCGTGGTGACTGCAGCGAAAATCCATGTTCCGGCGGTCTGCTTCGGCCGGCGTGCGGTCGCACTGTCGGTGTGCATTAGTCCTGGGCGTAGGGACCGGGAGCCCAGCTGTCATCCATCAAGTGGTGCAAATGGCGGAGGGGCCCTCGGATCGTGCGTTGAGTGACGTTTTTCCCGCGCGAGAAGTACTCGTAAACGACAAGCCGCACCGCTCAGGACCAACTCAAGGTCCAGCTGCGGCGCGGCGTCGCGACACTCTCGATTCTCACTATAGGTACACCACACCGCAACCCGCCGCCCCATCAGCCTGCGGCAGGGGTCTGACATCGGGGGACCCGCGCGTCACTTCCGCACCAATTTCTTGTACTTGATCCGATGCGGCTGATCCGCATCCGGGCCCTTCCGCTTCTTCAGATCCTCGATGTACGCCTGGTAGTTCCCCTCAAACCAAACAACCTCCGAATCCCCTTCATAAGCGAGGATGTGCGTCGCCATACGATCCAAGAACCACCGATCGTGTGAGATGACCACCGTGCAGCCCGAGAAGTCCAACACCGCTTCTTCCAGGGCCCGCAGCGTATCCACGTCCAAGTCGTTCGTCGGCTCGTCCAACAACAACAAGTTGCCGCCGGTCATCAGCGTCTTCGCCAAATGCAACCGGTTCCGCTCACCGCCCTAAAGATTCGCCACGAGCTTCTGCTGGTCGGAGCCCTTGAACCAAAACGCCGACGCATATGCCCGCGAGTTCATCTCCTTCTTCCCCACCTGCATCAGCTCTCGGCCGCCTGAAATCTCCTCCCACACCGTGCGCTTCCCTTCAGCGTGCGGTTCTGATCCTGATACGAGAGCTGCACCGTCTCGCCGACCTTGAGCGTGCCGGCGTCGGGGGTCTCGACCCCCGTGAGCATCTTGAACAGCGTCGTCTTGCCGGCGCCGTTCGGGCCGATGATCCCCACGATGCCGGCCCTCGGCAGCGAGAAGTTCATTTCCTCGAACAGCACCTTGTCGCCGTTTGCCTTCGCGAGTTGCTCGTTGGTGTCTCACGCTCTGAACAGTCCTAATGTATTGTGAGTGATTTAATAATGTCTCTATAGTGACGTATATAGTGATCATCTTCGGATCCCAGTTCTTTACGGAACAGCCACTATCCCCGCGCGGCGCTGGCCGGGCTCAAGCAGTCCAACGTGCTGATCCCCGTTCAGGCTGCAACCCAACTACCTGACCCGCGATCCGCCGCGTGCGATGTGTGCCCTCGGTCAGAAACGTCTTGCGCGCCGGCACCTGCGTGCTGCGGCCGAGGGCGTTGGCTGCCTGCGCGCCCGACAAAGGGAAACGTCACATCCGCTCGAGTTGCCCGAGCCACATGCCGATCAGCATCCGGGACAGCTCCTCATGGAGCGCAAAGCGCACCTCATCCACCCGCCACATCCCGATCGCCGGCTCCACCCGCACCCGGAACGACTGCACCGTCCCGTTCCACGCCATGCGGGCGTACTTCGCGCCGTCCTCATTAACCCACAAGTCGGCGAACCCGTAATCCTCCACCGGACGCCCGTCCTTTATCACGGGCACGTGGTCCATCGTCGGCGGTTCGGCCACGGTCAGTGACGTCATCCCCCGAGTACTGACGTGGAGGACCGGCTGAAACAGCGCCGGATCCAGATACGTGATCCGCTCGAACGTCATCGTGCCTGGCGGCACGGGCAGTGGTGGGACAGCAGCCGACGCTTGGTCGGCCGAGCTCGTGGCATCCTTGTTCGTCATCCGCCTTGCCCTCCCCCTGACGCAAGTCTGGCGCGCCCATCGTGCGGCGCGCCGGCGTCGGCTGCGTCCGTGATCCCGCGTCGTGACTTCTACGGCTCGTCCAACAGCGGCGAGCGTGCCGGCGCACGACACGAGCATCAGGAACGGCAGTGATCGCGTGGACATGCCTCCTTTCGCCGCCGTGCCTCACGGCATCCCCACCCCATCCAGCCGCACCAACCCCAGCCGCCCCGCAACCCACGCCCGCCCCGTCGTGCTCCACTCCGCGCGATCGATCACATTCCGCCGCACCAACTCGTTCGTCAGCGGCACCAACACCCACCCCCCGCCCCGCCGCGCGTACCATCCACCACGGACCGCGATCGGCGTCCCGTCCCGCGCCATCTCGAACCGCGGGCTCGCCGTGCCATACGACAGCGCCGGTGGCGCCGCCGCCTCGACCAGCACGCTGTCGTCGCCCACGGCGCGCAGGTGCAACCGTCGCCCCAGGTTCGTGCAGAGCGACTTCCCGCAGGTACCGATCCCCGTCTCGGTCACGTCGAACCAGGTTGTGTCCCCGGTGGCCACGATCCCGTCGATGTGGCCGGATGACAGCGGCGTCACCAGCGGCCGACTGCCGGCCGACGTCACGCGGCGCAGCGTTGCGAGGTTGGTCGAAAAGGTCGCGGCCGCTCCCCAGATCGTGCGGCCGCGCGCATCGAGACCCTCATAGAAGTACCCGGCCGGCGCCGCCTCCTCCTGCCATGTGCCGTCGCTGGAGCGGTACGCGCGATTCCCCTTCGTCACGACGATCGTGCCGTCGGCCGTGATGCCCGACGCATACCGAAGCCCGGTGTCCGGCATCGTCCAGCTACTCCACTGGCGACCACCGTCTCGGCTCACGTGCACCTGATCGGCATACGACCACGCCACAGTCGTGGCTCGCGCCGTGATGACCGCGAAGCGCCCCGGCACCGTCGGCACCGGCGGCATCGCATCGCGCAGCGAGTCGCCCTCGGCCACCTGTGCGACCAGCGTCCCAGTCGCGCCGCGAAACGCGATCGCCACCACCCCGTCGCCGACCGCGCGGAAGGTCCACACCGAGTCTCGTCCCATCACGGTGCTGCGTGGCGCCGCCTGCACGACGATCTCATGCTCCACACGCAATGTCCCAGCGGCGAGCAACACCGCCGTGCGCCCCGTGCGCCGCGGCGTGACGACTACCCAGTCGGCCCGGTACTGCGGCGAAGCGTACGGGTAGGCGGGCCACGTCCCCGAGGCCGGCACCTCGTTGCTCGCGCCGCGGTACACGCGGAGCGTCGCCACCGTGGTGTCGGCCACGCCCACCGACACCGTCGTCAGGAACGCGGGGTCGATCACGTTGCCGTAGGCATCGACCGCCGAGAGGTACGTGAGCGCGGGGGCGCCGCTGTCGAGCGCAAACGGCGACGGCAGTGGCCAGGTGAACGACGCCACACGGCCGGCCCGCACCATCGCGGGCACCGACACCGACCCCTTGATGGACGTGCCGCCCGACGGGACACCGCCGAACGCGTACACGCGCAGATCCATCGCGGCCTCGCCGCCATTGCTCGGGCCGGTCGGCACGATCCGGCGCGGCGCGCGCAGCCGGAACGTCGCCGTGCCGTCCGAGCCCGTGCGCACCGAGTCCCCCTCGATGAGCGCGAAGCCCGCCGTGTCGGGTGGCGACGAGCACGTGACCAGGATCCCGCACCCGCTGAACGTGGTGATCAAATTGACGTCCCGTACCGGCCGTCCCCCTTCGGAGGTGACGCGCACGCGGACGGCACGCGGCAGCAGCTCGCCCGCCGAGACCGTCTGGCCGCCGCCGTCGAGGAGCGTCACGACGAAGGGTTCCGTGGTGTCGGCGGGGAGCGGGGCAAGCGCGTCGTGGCAGGCCAAGCCCAGGCAGGCCGCCAGCACGGCGGCGATCCCGAACGGGCCGCAGCGCGAAGGGCGATGCCGGCGATTCATTGCATCCGGTCCAGCGCATCGAGCGTCATGCCCAACAGCATGCGCCCGAGCTCCCAATGCAGTGCGAACCGAACTTCATCCACCCGCCACGTCCCGATCGCCGGCTCCACCTGCACGCGAAACGACTGCACCGTCCCGTTCCACGACATGCGGGCGTACTTCGCCCCGTCCGCATTGACCCAGAGGTCGGCGAACCCGTAGTCCTCCACCGGCCGCCCGTTCTTCATGACGGTCACCAGCTCCATCGTCGGCGGCTGGGCCACCTGCAGTGACGTCAGCCCGCGCGTGCTGACGTGGAGCACCGGTTGAAACAGTGAGGGATCCAGATACGGGACCCGCTCGAACGTCATCGTGCCTGGCGGTACCGGCAGTGGTTGGACAGCAGCCGACGCCTGGTCGGCCGAGCTCGTGGCATCCTCGTTCGTCATCCGCCTTGCCTCCCCCTAATGCAAAACCGGCGCGCCCGTCGTGCGGCGCGCCGGCGTCGGCTGCGTGGCTGGTGCAGTGTCGGGCCGCTGGCTTGGTTTGGCAATGCCGGCTTGGCAGATGTGTCGACCTATTGATGTTTGCTCGACACATAGCCATTGCCATTTGTACTCGATCGACACATTATTGGTGTATGTCGAAGGAATCTCATAAAATCGACACAACCGATCGATTCTGGCGATCAGACCGCCCATACAACGACCTGCCGACGCTCCCACCCAGCATCGAGGTCGAGACGCGGACTGTCCTCAAGCACTGCATCACGGCCCGAGCCGCCTTGGCCGAGTTGAAGCAGGCGGCCGAACTGATCCCCAATCAGGGCGTCCTGATCGGCACGCTGCCGCTCCTCGAAGCCGGCGCCAGCTCCGAGATCGAGAATATCGTCACCTCGACCGACCAGCTCTTCCAGCACGCCCACGATGAAGCGCGCGCCGACCCCGCGACACGGGAGGCGTTGCGCTACCGCCGAGCGCTACTCGACGGCTACCGCGCGCTGGCGAACCAGCCACTGACGACCCGTACGGCCGAACTCGTCTGCAGCCGCATCAAGGGCGTCGAGATGACGGTTCGGCGACTCCCCGGCACGGCACTCCGGAACACCGTCACCAACGAGGTCGTCTACACGCCCCCCGAGGGAGAGGCCCTCCTGCGCGACCGGCTCGCCAATTGGGAGCGCTTCATGCACGAGGCCACCGACCTCGATCCGCTGACTCGTTTGGCAATCGGACACTACCAGTTCGAAGCCATTCATCCCTTCACCGACGGAAACGGACGGACCGGGCGGGTGCTCAACAGCCTCTTCCTTATCGAGCAGGGGCTGCTGACGTTGCCGATCCTCCACCTGAGCCGATACATCAATCGCAACCGGGCGGAGTACTACCGCCTGCTGCTCCGCGTCACGAGCGATGCCGACTGGGAGTCGTGGGTGCTCTACATGCTCCGCGGCATCGAGGAGACCTCGCGCTGGACCACCGAGCGCATTGCCGTCGTGCGCGCGCTGCAAGCGCACACTGAAGACTACGTGCGGCAGCGACTCCCCAAGCTCTACCGCCACGAGTTGGTGTCGCTGCTCTTCGAGCGACCCTATTGCCGCATCGCCGACATCACCGAGCGCGGCCTCGCCAAGCGGCAGACGGCGTCGGTCTACCTGAAGCAGCTCGCCGCGATCGGGGTGCTGGCCGAGGTGCCGACATCCAAGGAGAAGCTGTTCGTTCACCCGAAGCTGATGCGCGTTCTCACCGAGGACGGCGCGGACTTCGAGCGGTACCCGGGGCCGGAGACACCGTAGCCGTGGATCTCGGTCGTTCTGGCGAGCCTGACGTGCACATCCGGGCCGGCGGACTTGGCGTCGCAGAGTGGGGATCCTCGCCTCGGCGAGGATGTGCCGCAGGATCTCACGCGGCTCGTACGACATCCACGGCGTCTGCCAGGATGTAGGGGCGCAGATATGGTGACAGCCCCTCCGTCGTCACGAGTTCGACCCGACGTCCAAGGACCGATTCGAGCAGGTCGCCGAGATCCACGAGGTGCCCCAACGTCTTCTGCTCGGGCTCGAACTCGACCAGGAGGTCGACATCGCTGTCCGGACGGGCCGTATCGCGGCGGACAGATCCGAACAGCGCAAGCCGCCGCACGCCAAGTCCGAGGATCTCGGAGCGAACGGACTGTAGCAGCGACTCGACGTCGGCTCGGGAGAGCGTGTTCGCGATCATGGGTTCGAACGTATCGGCCGCCGAGGGTCCCTCGGTAGCCATTGTGGAACGGATTAGAGATTCGACGTCCAAACGTTGCCACGCACCCCGAAGCACCCCGCCCCCCGCCGCCGCCCGCCGGCACCACCAACTCCGGCCGAGGTGGCCGAGTCCGCCGCCGACCTCCGCCGCACCCTCGACGGCTGGCGTCGCTCCCGGCGCTTCCTCGACTACTACCCCTCGCGCGCCTTCGGCCACGCGTTGACCGAGTGGGTCGAAGCACTGCTCGACGACGTCGCCCCACACGATCCCGTCGCGGCCTTGGACCTCCTCGAGCGCTGCATCACCCACGACGCCAAGTTCTTCGGGCGCGCCGACGACTCCGACGGCAGCATCGGCAACGCCATCTACCGTGCGGCCGAGGCATGGGTCACCGTCGCCGCGCAGAGCCGGCTCGACCCATCGGACCTTCGTCGGCGCATGGTCGCGCTCACCGACGCCGACGAGTACAACTCGCGCGACCCCATCCTGCGTCGCGCCAACGAGGTTCTGGCCGAGCCCGACCTGCGCGCCCTCGTCGCCCTCTTCGAAGCCCGACTCGAGTCGGCCATTGCCGCCGCCGGTCGCACGCCACCGCGCGAGCTCGACGTGCTGATTATCGCCGGAGCGCTCGAACGGCTGGCCCACGCCCTCCGCGACCCCGAGATCTTCGTCCGCGCGACGCTCCGCTACAGCCCCGATCCCGTCCCCGGCGAACGCGAGCGATTCGCCAAGGCCTTTCTCGCCGCCGACCAACCCGAGGCCGCGCTCCAGTGGCTGGACGCGTCGTGGGGCTACCTCGAAGCCTCACGCTCGGCGCTGCGTGCCGAGGCCTTGGAGCGGCTCGAGCGGCTGGACGAGTGCGCGCCGCTCAGGCGTCAGCTCTTCGAGCAGGTGCCCACGGCGCTGGCGCTGCGCGCGTGGCTCGCGGTGCTCCCCGAATCACAGCGCGATGACGCCCGCCGGCAGGCGCGCGAGATCACGATGACGCATCGGGACGTCGGGGGCGCGGTCGTGATGTTCCTCGAACTGGAGGACCCCGAGTCAGCCGAGGCGACGCTGGTTGCCCGCCCCGATCGGGTATGGGGGGGCGACTACTACCGGCTGGTGGATGCGGCCAAGGTGCTCCGCAAGGCCGGCCGCGTTCGGGGGGCCACGGTGATCTATCGGGCGCTCCTGGGCGGCATTCTCGATGGGGCCAATTCCACGGCCTACGGGCACGCGGCCAAGTACTGGTTGCGGCTGGCGGACATGGCGGCGAGCGGCGTGTCGCTGGCGCCGCTCGGGCCGCATGCGGAGTTCGCGGCGGAGATCGAGGGGCGGCATGCGCGGAAGTGGGCGTTCTGGCGGCGGGTGGGGGAGATGAAGGCTAGTGGCACCTGGCATTAGGTGCTCGATTATGCCGCTATTGTGTCGTTGATATAAGTCGATTGATGAGGTCCTTTTGCGGCTCGCGCGCGGCGACGAGCTCGTACGCGTCAGCCAAGTCCTCTATCTGCCACCGGTTCAGAACCGCTTCGGCGTGCGTCCGCCATACCTCGAGACCGCCCTGGCGGCGGTCGCCCAGGCCACCGGCGAAACCGTCGTCCCGCACGGCGCAACTGCTGCGAACATGCTTGGGCTTTCCCAGCAGGTTCCGGTGCAGTCCGTGTTCCTCGCGTCGGGGCGCGTCATCCGGCGGCTGCACCACCGAGAGAACGGTGTCCATCCGGGCCACCTTGCCAGCCAACATTATCCGATCGACTCCAGACGCCTATCGCTCGGTATCTCCCAACAGAAAGCGATAGAAGTTGTTTCGCGGCAACAACTTGCACCGCCTATCGCCGGCCGGAGTCGCCTCAATGACGCGTACTGACAGGCCAACGGCCGTTAGGGCATCAAGAGACCGGCCAGTAGCGCCGCCATCGCTTCTCACCCACGTACCGCACCGCACCCCCGGCGTGAAGCGCATCGAGCGCCCGCTTCACCTGCCGCTGCTCGATCTCCGCCCCGACGCGGCCCCGAATGGCACTGATGGCAGAACCGGGGTACCGCCGGAGGTCCTCGAGAACGAGCGCCGCCAGCCGATGCGGCTCGATTCGCTTGAGCGTCGTTGAACCGGTGAACTCGAGATCCCGCAGCACCTTCGGGTTGACGAAGTACCGAGTAGCTCGCGTGCGGCCGGCCGAATGGACCAATCCCCACTGCTGCAGGCGACGAATCCATGGCTGAACGTCCTGCGCGGACCCCAATTCGAGCGCCGCCGCCAGTTCCTCGACGGTCATGGCGTCGTGCTGCGCCAACAGGCCGAGGGCGATGCGCTCCCGCTGCGTGAGCTGGTACACCTGATCCGCCTTCGCCATCAGATCGATGATGGCAGGCTTCAGGATGCGACGTCGCACGATCACCTGCACACGATCATCCCGTTCGGCGATCTCCGGTCCGGGCCGCCCCTGAGAGAGCAGTACCTCGAACATGCGGTCGAAGCCCGTCCCCTCGCGCTCCATGAGCTTGAGATCGTGGAAGAGCCGCGCCAGATGCTCGTTCCGTCGCACGGTGGTGTGGAGCACGTTGCGAGGGGTGACGCCGAGCGGCAGCGGACCGGGGTTCACGACCTCGAGCCGATCCGGATGCAGGTTTAGGAAGATGTCGCCACGCTGCGTGTACGGACGGTGTACGAGGGCATTCACGAGCAACTCCCGAACGACCACCTCATCGAACGCCGGCACCTGCTGCCGGTACAGCCCGTCCGGCAGCTCGTACTGCTCTCGAAACTCCGGCACCTCGCGCCACACCGCTTCGACGAGATCCATTGGGCTGCAATCGTGATCGTCCCAGACGCGCTTGGCGATCTTCTCCCCGCGATCGTCGTACCGGATGCACTGAATCACCGGCGATGACAGCAGGTCGGCGCGCTCTTGTCGCCGACCGATGCACAGAATGCCGAGGTTCGTGAGCCACTCGGCGCGCACGAGCTGGTAGTGCTCGAGGAGCTCCTCGTCCGACTTCTCTTTCACTGCCGCCTTCACGCGCTCCGACGCCCGAAGCGCCGCCAGCAGCCGTTCGCGCAACGCGGTATCGGCCGCGGTTCGCGGCACCCGTTGGGTGGTTTGCGTCTCCCACGGCCACGCACCACGCTCCGCCGCCAGCCGGAGCACATCATCACCCACTACCGGCCGGCTTTGGTCGGCGACCCTCAGGTAGTATTCGCCGCCGGTGGTGGATGCGACCGATGTGCCGCGCGGGATCGTGAGATCGAGATACTCGCCTCCGCCCGGCGACACAATGACGTCTGCCACCGTGGTGACGTTCACCGTCAGCTCGGCCATGCGCCGACGGACACGCTCTGCTGTGTCGGCGGCGATACGTTGGCCGGAAGGCGGCTCGTCCGCGTCGTCCTCGATGCCAATACGGATCCGCCCCCCGGATGCGTTCGAGAAGGCGACGCAGTCCTTGGCGAGCCCCTGCCAATCGGCCGCAGCGCCCTGCACGATCCGCAGCGACTTCTTGTCGATGTGCTGGCCCTCGCCCGTCACCGCATGGGTCTCGGCGACTGGCCCCTTACTTCCGCACCAACTTCTTGTACTTGATCCGATGCGGCTGATCCGCATCCGGTCCCTTCCGCTTCTTCAGATCCTCGATGTACGCCTGGTAGTTCCCCTCGAACCAGACGACCTCCGAATCCCCTTCGTACGCCAGGATATGCGTCGCCACGCGATCCAGGAACCACCGATCGTGTGAGATGACAACGGCACACCCCGAGAAGTCGAGCACCGCCTCTTCGAGCGCTCGCAGCGTATCGACATCGAGATCGTTCGTCGGCTCGTCCAGCAGCAGCAGGTTGCCGCCGGTCATCAGCGTCTTCGCCAGGTGCAGCCGGTTCCGCTCGCCGCCGGAGAGGTTCGCCACGAGCTTCTGCTGGTCCGAGCCCTTGAAGCCGAAGGCCGACGCATACGCCCGCGAGTTCATCTCCTTCTTCCCCACCGGGATCTGCTCCCGCCCGCCGGAGATCTCCTCCCACACGGTGCGCTTCCCTTCGAGCGTGCGGTTCTGGTCCTGGTACGACAGCACCACCGTCTCGCCCACCTTCAACGAGCCGGCGTCCGGCTTCTCCACCCCGGTGATCATCTTGAACAGCGTCGTCTTGCCCGCGCCGTTCGGGCCGATGATCCCCACGATGCCGGCGCGCGGCAGTGAGAAGCTCATGTCCTCGAAGAGCACCTTGTCCCCGTACGCCTTGCTCAACTTCTCCGCGATCACGACATCATTGCCCAACCGCGGCGCGGGCGGAATGACGATCTCGTTCTGCACGATCTTGTCCAGCTGCGCCTCGGCCGCCAGCTGCTCGTACTGCTGCAAGCGCGCCTTGTTCTTCGCCTGACGCGCCCGCGGCGCCATGCGCACCCACTCGAGCTCGCGGTCGAGCGTCTTCTGGCGAGCACTGGCCGCTTTCTCTTCCTTGGCCAGCCGGTCCCGCTTTTGCTCGAGCCAGCCGCTGTAGTTGCCCTCGTAGGGCACCCCCTTGCCGCGGTCGAGCTCGAGGATCCACTTCGCCACGTTGTCCAGGAAGTAGCGGTCGTGCGTGATCGCCACCACCGTCCCCGGATACGTCTCGAGATGATGCTCCAGCCACGCCACCGACTCGGCGTCGAGGTGGTTGGTGGGTTCGTCGAGCAGCAGCATGTCCGGCTGCTCCAGCAGAATGCGGCACAGCGCCACCCGGCGCTTCTCGCCGCCCGAGAGATTGGTCACCTCGGCGTCGCCCGGCGGCAGCCGCAGGGCGTCCATCGCCACTTCGACCTTGTTGTCGAGGTTCCAGAGGTC
>Ga0068872_10000708_pt1 | contig 28041 bp, 27 predicted proteins | sample NOAtaG_7_FD_66441 | JGI IMG/M metagenome (GOLD analysis project Ga0068872, IMG submission 66441) | Freshwater lake microbial communities from Lake Erie, under a cyanobacterial bloom - NOAA_Erie_Diel1S_2200h metaG | ecosystem: Environmental > Aquatic > Freshwater > Lake | place: USA: Ohio, Lake...
GGAAATTCCAAGGATGGAAAAGGTTATGAAAAACTTTGTACTATACAAAACAATCGAAATTGTCTTTATAATTTCCGCTATACTTCTGCATTTTATTTTCAATGATAAGCCGTTTTTAAAAGGGTTTGGCCTAGGACTTTTAGTTCAATCGGGTTTTATGTTACTATTAGATTTATTTGCTGAAAAAAGGGGGAAACTATACCTGGAATTTCTAAGAAACCTTACCTAAAACTAATTATATAAGTGTATTTTTTAGCTCCAATTCAGTTTAATTTATATGCAAAACAGTTCCAAAATAAAACAGTTAGCTTAGAGGAATCTAAAATCAGAATACTTAATAAAGGTTACCAAAGTTTAAGATAGCTAACCAGGATTAATATTTGCCAGTCTAACTAGCTGGTAATAATAAAAAGTTGCTACTACTTTTCTTTGAATAGTGCCCTAATAAGCACAAAAATAAAGATCGATGCAATATAATAACCTCCTCTTTAAAATTAGAGCAATAATTACTTATTAAAAGAAATTTATTATAAAAATGGCAATTATACCTACCACCATTGCATAAATATAGAAACCGGTTTCGCCTGTTTGTATTAAACGAACCACATTTCCTATGCCTTGAATTGCGGGTGAAAAACTATTTACTAGTTTATCGATTCCGGATACTTCAATAAATTTATAAAGAATCTTACTTAGCGAATGTAATGGGTCTATTATGAGTTTTGTATAAATCTCGTCGAAATAAAATTTATTTTGAGAAAGGGAATACATAAACGATTTCTGTTCCCCGTCTGCCTGAGGCAACATGTTTTTCTGAACATACAACAAACGAGCAAAAAGTATGGAAGATAAAGCTACGCTAAACGAAATGATCATTATAATAATTTCTGTGCTATGGGATAAATCAAGTATACCTAGTTTTAATAAAGAACTTTCTAAAACGGGTTCTAAGAAATGTTCTAAAGCCAGAAAACCTCCTCCAAATATTTTTGGAATATTTACAAATCCTCCAATTACTGATAAAATAGCTAAAACTACAAGGGGCAATGTCATGCTTACAGGGGACTCATGTAAATGATGCTCTTGTTCGTGTGTACCTCTGAAGGAGCCACTAAACGTTAGAAAATACAATCGAAACATATAAAAAGCGGTAAGAGCGGCTCCAACAACCCCTAAAAACCAAATCATAGATTGATGAGCAAAAACATGAGCTAGAATCTCGTCTTTAGAAAAGAATCCAGAAAGAGGAGCAATACCCGAGATAGCTAAACAACCTATAAAAAATGTTTTACTGGTAATGGGCATCTTTTTAGCCAATCCCCCCATCTTGCGAATATCCTGTTCGCCGCCCATAGCATGGATAACACTACCCGAACCCAGGAACATCAAAGCTTTGAAAAAAGCATGAGTCATAACATGAAACATTGCTGCTGTGTATGCGCCAACACCTAAAGCCACAAACATGTATCCCAATTGCGAAACAGTTGAATAAGCCAATACCTTTTTAATATCATTTTGAGTTATAGCAATTGCCGCAGCTATTAAAGCGGTTAATATACCAATACTGGCAATAAGAGTTTGAGTAACCGGTGCCAATGTAAAAAGGATATTAGAACGAACAATCATGTAAATACCAGCAGTAACCATGGTAGCAGCGTGTATTAAAGCAGATACAGGTGTAGGTCCGGCCATTGCATCGGGCAACCATGTAAACAAAGGCAATTGAGCACTTTTTCCTGTTGCACCTATAAATAAACAAATAGTAGCTATGGTTAATTTAGTATCGCCGGTAGAATAATTAGTGGCATAATTTAATACCTTATCATAACTTAAGCTACCAAAAGTATCAAACAATAAAAACATTCCTATTAAAAAACCTAAATCACCAATACGGTTCATGATAAAAGCTTTTTTGGAGGCATCGTTATAATTATGATTATCGTACCAGAAACCAATTAGTAAATAAGAACACAACCCTACCCCTTCCCATCCAATAAACATCATGGGGTAATTGGCGCCTAAAACAAGCACCAACATAGAGAACATAAACAAATTAAGATAAGCAAAGTAGCGATAATAACCTTCATCCTCATGCATGTATCCAGTTGAATAAACATGAATTAAAAAACCAACCCCAGTAATAATTAACAACATTAAAGAGGATAAGGAATCAAGTAAAAATGCAAAAGGAATATCTAATGCACCCACTTTTATCCAATCAAATAAATTAACAGTGAATGATTTTTGAGCACCGGATTTCAATTCGAAAAAACATACCACCGAAATAATAAATGAGAGTAATACGGTACCGGAACCAATTATCCCGACAAGAGATTTAGAAATCTTTTTTCCGAATAATCCGTTTATCAAGAAACCGATTAACGGTAATACCGGAACTAACCAAATTAATTTTAACATAATGGATTAACCTTTTAAGCGTTTTAAACTATTTAAATCAATTGAAAGCGTATTTCGGTAAATCATAACCAAAATACCTAAACCAACTGCAACCTCAGCAGCGGCCACTACCATAATAAAGAACACAAAAACCTGCCCGCTTGGGTCGTTTCGATAAGCAGCAAAAGCAGCCAGCAAGAGGTTAACTGCGTTTAACATTAACTCAACAGACATCAAAATGGTGATGATATTCCGTCTGATTAAAACGCCTAAAACACCTATACAAAATAATACGGTACACAACACAATATAATTGTTGATTGGCACTGCATTTAACATTTGAATTAAATTGTTATTCATAAAATTATTCTCCTAATTCTTTTTTACCTAATACTACAGCTCCAACAATGGCTGCTAAGAACAAAATGGAAGAAACCTCGAAAGGAAGCAAGAAATCGCTGAACAAGGTTTTACCTAAATTTTTAACCAATCCTATCTGATTGTAATAAACACTGTCTATTCCACAATTACAACCCACTACCTGAGTACTTGAAGTTTTTAAAGCACCCAAAATTGTTATCAGGAGTATACCCGCAGCAACAACACCGGCCCCTTTTATAAGTATAGGCTTGTGTGGTTCATTTTCCTTGTTAAGGTTAAGAAACATTACCGTAAATAAAAACAATACCATTATGGCCCCAGCATAAACAATAATTTGAACAGCAGCCAGGAATTGAGCATTAAGCAAAACATAATGTCCGGCAATGGTAAAAAAAGTAAGTATTAACCAAAGTACATTATGGATAGGGTTTTTAGAAAAAACCATCATTAAAGCACAAAAAACGGCTAAAAACGATAGAAAATAAAAAACGTATGTTAAAATCATATAATTAATGGTTATGTTTTGATGGGGCTTCGTTTAAACGATTATGCTGTAAATCGCTATGGGTCTTAAATTCTTTTACCTCCTCGGTTTGGCGTTTGGCAACATCCACGCGCTTATCCAAAGATTCAACTAATTTATCTTTACCGTATATAAAATCGTTTCGGGTAAAAAAAGAGGGAACAATTTCATCCGTTAAAAAGATGGCCTCTTTAGGACAAGCCTCTTCGCATAAACCACAGAAAATGCAACGCAACATATTGATCTCATAGGTTGTTGCATATTTTTCTTCGCGGTATAATTTTTCTTCACCTTTCTCTCGTTCACCACAAGTCATGGTAATAGCTTCTGCCGGACAAGCAACCGCACACATTCCACATGCGGTGCAACGCTCTGCTCCGTTTTCATCGCGTTTTAAAACGTGCTTACCTCTGTAAACCGGTGCCATTGGCCTAATTTCTTCAGGGTATGAAACCGTGGTTGCTTTCTTAAAAAAATGTTTTAACGTAATGCCCATACCGCCCAAAATGGCCGGTAAATAAAGCTTTTCGCTTAAGGTCATTTCTCTTTTTGAGACTAATTTAGATCTATTTGTAAGCATGGCTTTATTAAAAAATAGTTATGGCTAATCCTGTTAACATTAAGTTTAATATGGCAAGCGGTATTAAGTACTTCCATCCTAAGTTCATTAACTGATCGTAACGAAAACGAGGAACCGTCCATCTAATCCACATAAATAAAAAGATAAAAAATATAATTTTCGCAAACAAGAATCCAAAACCCGCAAGAGACAATGCCAATCCCGATAAACCTAAAGACTCAGCGAATGGGATATTATATCCACCAAAATATAAAGTTGAAATAACAGCTGCAGAAATAAACATATTGATATACTCGGCAAAAAGGAAAAAGCCTAATTTCATAGAAGAAAATTCGGTATGATAGCCCCCAACCAACTCTGTTTCACATTCAGCTAAATCAAATGGGGCGCGATTACATTCTGCCAAAGCACAAATTAAGAAAATTAAAAAACCAAGAGGTTGGTAAAATATATTCCAATTAAAACCAGGCAAATCAACTAACCCAAATAATTTTCCAGTTCCCTGTTGAGCGGCAATGTCTTTTAAACTTACCGATCCACTTAATAAAACCACGGCAATTATCGCCAAGCCCATAGCAATTTCGTATGAGATCATTTGAGACGATGCACGTAATGCTCCCAATAAAGAATATTTATTATTTGATGCCCATCCTCCAATCATAATACCGTATACACCAAGCGAAACAACTGCAAAAATGTATAAGATCCCAATATTAATATCGGCCACTTGCAAATCAAAAACCTCACCGTCAATTATTAATGAGTTACCCCAAGGTATAACCGCACTGGTTAAACAAGCAGTTAACATGGCTAAAGAAGGACCTAAAATAAATAAGAACTTATTAGCACTAGCCGGAATAAACTCTTCTTTGGTAAACATTTTTACCCCATCAGCAATGGGTTGCAACAAGCCCCATGGTCCTGCACGATTTGGACCTATACGGTCCTGCATAAAAGCGGCCACTTTGCGCTCGCCCCATGTTGAATAGGCCGCTACCCCCAATGAAATCAGGAAGATAACCAATACTAATAAAATTTTATAAATTAAAAATGTTAAGGTCATTAACAGCATAACGATTACTTTTTATTTTGAGCAATTTGTTTATTAACGGCAAGCTTTAATTGTGATAAATCTTCGTAATGATTTTGAGATATTACCGAATCGCGAAGAATATGTCGAGGCCCTTCAATAACCCAATCTTCAATTTTCTTTTTTTCGAAACGGCAGGTGTTGCAAATCCATCCTGGCTTTCCATCTACGTCTTCAATCTCAGAGTATTTGTCTTTTCGACCGGTAACACGAATAACTTCGTTTCCTTTAAGCCATACCGTTGTTTTACCACAACACTTATCACAATCGCGATGAGCATCCATGGGTTTAGTAAACCAAACACGTTGTTTAAATCGAGCCGTTTTATCAGTTAAAGCACCAACCGGACAAACATCAATAACATTACCGGAAAAATCATTATCAACCGCCTGTTGAATGTAAGTTGAAATCTCGGCATGATCGCCTCTGTTAATAACCCCATGAACTCGACCATTTGTAATTTCGCTGGCAGTAAAAACACAACGATAACATAAAATACAGCGATTCATGTGAAGCTGAATTTTATCACCAATATCAATCCTTTCAAATGTTCTTCTTTCAAATTCGTAACGGGTTTTTACAGCACCGTGACTATAACCTAAATCCTGCAAATTACATTCACCTGCCTGATCGCAAACCGGGCAGTCCAATGGGTGATTCATCAACAAAAACTCCACAACACCTGCCCGTGCAGTTAAAACATCCGGTGAAGTAATATTCTGTACTTCCATACCATCCATAACTGTTGTTCTGCATGAAGGTACTAACTTAGGCATAGGTCTTGGGTCTTTCTCGGAACCTTTGGTTACCTTAACCAAACAAGTTCGGCATTTCCCTCCACTTTCTTTAAGTTTTGAGTAATAGCACATTGCCGGTGGGACAATATTTCCGCCATTCATACGGGCGGCATTTAGAATAGTGGTGCCGTCTGGAACGGTTAATTCAACACCGTCGATGGTAACTTTTGCCATAGTGCAAACCTAATTGTGATGCACAAAAGTAACCATATTTTCTTGTAAAAACTGCTTTTTTAGGGATTAATATACCAATATAAAAACTTGAAATACAATTAATTACACACTTATTAACCGTAATTTCATACTGGTTTTTTTATTTTATACGTAACAAAGGGAAATAATAGGTGTAAGCCGATTACTTTCGTTTGGATATAATTGCTGTTGTTAAACGGCTTATACAAATTAATTCATTTAAATTATCTACTATTTTAGTCTCCCAAACATGAATTTTACCGCCAATTTTAATGGGTGTGCAAACCCCTTTTACTCTTCCCGAAGTTGCTGATTTTAGGTGATTGGCATTAACTTCAATCCCAACCCCCATAAATAAATTATCGTTTACTGCCATTAGTGAACCAACGCTTCCTAGTGTTTCGGACAATAACGCCGAACAACCCCCATGCAATAAACCAAAGGGCTGAATAGTTTTATGATTAACAGGCATACTAGCAACTAAAAAATTAAAGCCTATTTCTTCAAACCTAATATCCAATTCTTGTCCAACTGTATTTTCCATCATTCTGTTAAGTTCTTCCAGCGTATAATCTCTATACCATATTTGCTTTTGCTCCATCCTGTAAAAGATTTTACGCTAATATCGTGTTTTAAATACAATTTATAATCCTATACATTACATAATAAATTACCTTTAGAAAAAACAAAATAATGATTACTTTATTTAAACTCCTTTTTAAATTACGTGGCTGGAAAATTACAGGAGGAATACCTAAAGATGTAAAAAAATGCGTATTAGTTGCTGCTCCTCACACCAGCAACTGGGATTTTGTTTATGGTTTGGCAGGCATTGCCTTCTATGGATACCATGTAAGATATTTAATAAAAAAACAAGCTTATCGTTTTCCCTTAAAAAGTCTTATTGATAAAACGGGGGGAATACCAGTTGATCGTTCTAAACATAATAATTTAGTTGATGCTTTAGTAGATGAATTTAAAAAGCGAGATGAATTGATTTTAATGATTCCACCCGAGGGAACACGTAAATTGGTTGAGAAATGGAAAACTGGTTTTTACTATACCGCCGTTAAAGCCAATGTTCCCATTTTGCTTGGATACTTAGATTATAAAACCCGTGTAGCTTCAATAGATACATTACTTTGGCCAAGCAACAATCCTGAAGAAGATTTTAAAAAAATAAAAGAATTTTACAGGGGAGTTACCGGTAAACATCCTGATTGCTTTAGTCTCGATGCCATAAGACCTTAAAAGAATTAAAAAAAAATCCCACCGAAGTAGGATTTTTACTATGTATACTTACTATGATTTCTTAGAATTCCCAGAGTTCAACTAATTGTTTTTCGAAACGGGATTTAGCTAAGAAGTTTTGTTCTAATGGAATTGAGAACGGAACCGGAGTATCTAAACTTGCACATCTTAACACAGGAGCATCCAGATAATTAAAACAATTTTCCATTATAACCGCAACTATATCTCCAGCAATTCCTCCAACCAAAGTATCTTCATGTAAAACAATAGCTTTACCAGTTTTTTTAACACTATCAATAATTGCATTTGTATCTAAAGGCAACAAGGTTCTTAAGTCTATCAGGTCGGCATTTATTTGAGGATTATTTTTGAGTACCTCTAATGCCCAGTGAACACCTGCACCATATGTTATTATACTTATATCTCTACCTTCTTTTACGGTTGAGGCTTTTCCGATAGGCAATGTATAATAACCATCGGGCACATCTTGAGTAACACTTCTATATAATGCTTTATGTTCAAAAAACACAACTGGGTTAGGGTCTTCAAAAGAAGCCAATAATAATCCTTTTGCATCAGCTGGAAATGCAGGGTAAACTACTTTTAAACCAGGAGTATGATAAAACCAGGCTTCGTTAGACTGTGAGTGAAACGGACCGGCACCTACACCTGCACCGGTAGGCATTCGAACAACAACATCGGCTGTTTGTCCCCATCGCCAATATGACTTAGCTAAATTATTTACAATCTGATTAAAACCACAGGTAACAAAATCGGCAAATTGCATTTCAACCATAGCCTTGTAGCCATTAATAGATAAACCAAGTCCGGCACCCACAATTGCGCTTTCGCAAATAGGTGTGTTACGGACCCGCGATTTTCCAAAACGATCAACAAAACCTTCCGTAATTTTAAATACCCCTCCATATTCGGCAATGTCTTGTCCCATTAAAACAAGATTAGAATGTTTTTCCATTGCTAAATTTAAACCATCACTAATCGCATCCACCAGGCGCTTATTGGTTAAACCGGCAGAGGGACTGGTATAAATAGGGTTATAGGGAGCATAAACATCATTTAACTCTTCGATGGTGTTTGGATTTACTTCAGGCTCATTAAATGCAAACTCAAGGCCCTTTTCTATTTCTTCTTTGTATGTGGCACGAAGAGATTCGATCTTTTCATCTGTTAAAACCCCTTCGTTAAGCAACCACCTTTCGTAATTTGTTAAAGGATCTTTCTTTCCCCAAATATCAAATAATTCCTTAGGTACATATTTTGTACCCGAAGCTTCCTCATGACCACGCATTCTGAAAGTAAGGCACTCTAAAATAACCGGGCGAGGATTTACACGAATATCTTCGGCTAAATTTTTAACCATATCATACACATCCAGGATATTATTTCCATCAACCTGATACCCCTCTATACCATAACCAATAGCCTTATCTATAAATTGCTTACAACGAAATTGTTCTTTACTAGGAGTACTTAATCCGTAACCGTTATTTTCAATCACAAAAATTACAGGCAAATCCCAAACTGCAGCAACATTAACACTTTCGTGAAAATCACCTTCGCTTGTACCTCCGTCGCCATTAAATACGGCCGTAACTTTTTTACTCTGCTTTAACAAATGTGCAAGGGCTATACCATCTGCCAAACCGTTTTGAGGTCCAAGATGTGATATCATCCCTACTATATGATGCTTTTGAGTACCAAAATGAAAAGATCGTTCACGACCTTTAGAAAAGCCTGAATATTTGCCTTGAAACTGCGCGAATAACTGTCCGAGTTCAACACCACGCGAAGTAAAAACGCCCAAGTTGCGATGCATAGGCAAAATATATTCGTCAGAATCTAAAGCATGCGTAAGACCAACCGAAATAGCTTCCTGACCAATACCGGAGAACCATTTTGAAACTCTTCCTTGGCGGAGCAACACCAGCATTTTATCTTCTATCATACGAGGCTTTAATAAGCCCTTGTATAAATCGAGCAGTTGTTCGTCTTTATACTTTCTTCTATCGAATTTAAGTGGCTTAAGAGTAGGCATTTCTAGGGCAGACATAACAATTATTTATTCAAATTTATCTATTTATTGGGCTTTAAAAAAGGAATGAGTAAAATTAATTTCTGTTGTACACGTTATTATATTCCTTTTTAATTTTATAAGCTTCAAAAGAGCTATTTACACCTGGTTTGTAAAAAGGCATCAGTTTCAGAATTAAAAGTAAATCGAGGTTAGCAATTGCGCCCGAAATTAGGATAAACCAAAATGAAAATTCTTTAAAATCGGTTAAAAGAAGAAATAAGAAAACAAATGACTGCGAATAGTTGAAAAATCTGATTAAATACGGGCGGAAGATAATTGTTTGCTTAAACTTTTTTAAAATTAAGAATTGAGTAGCTAATTCTATAAAAAAAAGACTCCAAAAAACGGGATCTAGAGCACTTGCCAAGTAAGGCTTTAAGTTGGATAAAACAAAATATCCCGATATGGTGGTAAGAGATCCAATTGTTAATCCCGAAGGGTTTTGGGACAGATTCTTAAATTTAAATTCGATTAATAGATCTAAAATAATCAGTATAAAAAGAGCACCAAAATAAATTAGGTTTAAATTTTTATTAAACAAGTAGCTGGTTAAAACTAGGAGCAAGTTTGCCAGGATAAGGATATTAACCAGTTTTTTAATCAATTTAAATTTTGGTTACTAATTTTTTACCTACAGTAGGCTTCTTAGGCTTATCAGGTTTAGGTTTCTCACCGGCCCTATCAACAGGAATATTTTGCTTTTTAATAAGCTCGATTTGGTTAAGTAATTCGGCTTTATTTTCAACACCCTCAACAGTTTCAAATTCTACCTTAGATAATTCGTTTGGAGATAATTTTCGTATAATGCGCAAATCGAAGGGGAGATTGGGTTTTGCCTTAGGAAAAAAGAATTTAGTATCCGGTGTGATTGTTTCGATTAAAGAAAATTCTTTTGAAAGTAACGAAAGAATAGAATCTTTATTAAAATAAAAGTAAACCGCCTTTTTGATCGTTTTGTAAACGTCAATTGTATCGTTTCCCGAAACTTTAACCGGAACCGAGTATTTTAGCTCGTGTCCTATATTTATTTGATTAGCCTGAATATGCTTTTGAGATAGCTGATTTTTATAAACATATTTATCCAATTTTTCAGGAACTTCAAACCGCTGAATAGTAGGCGCAAAGCCTTTAACATCGACTCTAACATCGTACCTGTTGTTGTGATGCATTAAAACATGATAGTTACCCGTTAAAGAGTCAGATTTATAATTTAATATTCTTTCATCAGTATCATTATTAACTAATGTAAATTTGGCATTACCCGGTTTTGAGTTTGGACCAACTAAAATTTTACCTTTTACTTCCACTAACTGATCCCGGTTTTCAAAAAAGTTAACTTCATAAATATCCATTAAACCTTTTCCTCCAAATCGATTTGAAGAAAAATAAGCTCTGTTTTCTCGTTCGGGCATTGTAAAAAAGATATCATCACTAGATGAATTAATAGGGAAGCCAAGATTTTGGGGATTAGTAAAACCATTGTCCGTTAAATATGATTTAAATATATCATATCCACCGATTGTAGGGTGGCCATTAGAAGAAAAGTAAAGGGTATGCCCATCAGGGTCTAAATAAGGAGAATCTTCATTAAATTCTGTATTGATATTAGGGCCAAGGTTCACGGGTTCTTGCCATTGATTGTTGATCTTTTTAGTATAATATAAATCAAAGCCGCCAAAACCACCCAGACCGTCACTGGAAAAATAGATTAAATCTTCTGTTTTATTTATAGATAAGCTGGGAATAAAAGAACCTTTGCTTACGATAGATTCCAATCCGGCAAAGAGAACAGGTTCTGTATACGTATCTTCAATTTTAACTGAGCGATACACGTGATTATTTCTTAAAATAAATAAATGTTCATCGTTATGCGAGAGCTGAACAGCGGCATCATGAGAGGCGTGATTAACAGGCTTACCTATGTTTCGAGGTTTAGTAAACTGCAAAATCAATTTATTACCATCTAATTCCTTTTCCGAATAGTTTCCATTCTTATCTTGATACAGATGTTTGATTTTAGAAAAGAAAATTTCCTCGTAATAGTTGCCATCATCGTCTTTTTTAGACGAAACATTATCGGGAGATTTACGAGTTAGATAAATTATTTTTTCAAAGTTATCGATTACGGGAGCATACTCAGCATATGGAGTATTGATGCTATCTCCTAAATTAACTACCTCTAATTTAGCCGGACGAGAGATAACACTTTTTGCATACTGACAGGAACTAATTAAACGTTCGGTATTTAAAATCTCTTTTTCTTTTTGCTCAACACTTAATCCGTTCTCAGAAATAAGATACTCAATATAAACTTGGTAATTAGCAATTGCTAAATCATATTTATTAGTCATTTTATACAACTCGGCAAGCCACCATTTTGCGATAATCTCTTCATGAGTTCTTTCCAGGTAATTTTCGAGATAAGGTATAGCTCTAACTTTAATGGAGTCTATATTCCAGTAGCAAGAGGCCATCATGAAATTAAATTCGGCATCCGAAATATAAATTTCATGTTCAGCATCTTTAATTTGAAGTAAATATTCCAGTGCTTTGTAGTAATCTTTTGATTCGAAGCTTGATTCTGCGTTACTTAGTGCCTTTCTATACTCACGCTCAGTTTGTCCGAATGTAAACACAGACAAAAGAAAAAAGATTAAGCTATAAAAGGACCTAATGTTCATTAATCAGACATACTACTTTTAAAATACAATGTTTTGGTTAAAAAGTTTAAAGTACTAAAAAAAAAGCAATTACAGCTTACCTGGATACTCTTCAATTGCCTTTTCGAGGCAATCCATTGCTTTATTAAGAGCCTCTTTATTTAAAACATAAGCTATTCGTACTTCGTTTTTTCCGGAGCCGGGAGTACTGTAAAATCCGGTTGCAGGAGCCAACATAACGGTTTGGTTATGGAAGTTAAACTTCTCCAATAACCATTGGCAAAACTCATCTGCATCATTTATTGGTAAGCGCGCAATACAATAAAAGGCGCCACTTGGTTTTGGGCAAAACACACCCCTCATTTTATTGAGTCTTTCGATAACCAAATCACGACGTTCGGTATATTCCTTTTTTACTTTTTCAAAATATTCTTTAGGTGTATCAATAGCAGCCTCTGAAGCTACCTGCCCGAATGTTGGCGGACTTAAACGTGCCTGAGCAAATTTCATTGCGTTATTCATAACCTCTTTATTTTTGGTTATTAAGGCCCCTATTCTGGCCCCGCAGGCGCTGTATCGTTTAGAAACAGAATCTAACATAATTACATTTTGCTCAATTCCATCCAGGTGCATAACCGAAACATAATTTTTACCATCGTAACAAAACTCTCTGTAAACTTCATCACTAAATAAAAACAGATCGTATTTTTTCACAAGATCTCTTAAGGCGAGTAGTTCTTCTTTTGAGTATAAATAACCAGTTGGATTGCCGGGGTTACAAATCATTATACCCTTAGTTTTGGGCGTAATTAATTTCTCAAATTCAGCAATTGGAGGGAGAGCAAAACCGGTTTCAATACTACTTATAATGGGTTTAACCACAACATCGGCCAGCGTGGCAAACCCATTGTAATTTGCATAAAAAGGTTCGGGGATAATTAGCTCATCTCCATTATTTAGGCACGTCATGAGCGCTATTTGAATGGCCTCAGACCCGCCGGTTGTTATCATGATATCCGAATAATCTAAATCAATATTGTATGTTTTATAATAACCGGCCAGTTTTTTCCTGTAGGATTCGATACCTGCGCTGTGAGAATATTCTACAATTTTGGGTTGAAAATTTTTAATGGCGCTCAACATTACTTCCGGTGTTTCAATATCCGGCTGGCCAATGTTTAAATGATAAATAGTTTTACCCTCTTTTTTGGCTTGTTCAGCAAAAGGGACTAATTTTCTGATTGGAGATGCCGGCATTGCGGCCGCTTTGCTTGAAATTTTTGGCATATTTATTAAATAAAAAACCCGGCAATATTGCCGGGTGCAAATATACTACTATTTTAAGTTGATTTATTCTTTTTTATCTGCTGCTGCTGGTGCAGGAGCATCAACGGTACCTTTAATGTGTAAGATTTTGGTTGGTGTTTTAGCATTAGAGGTAATGGTTACTGTTTTATCTTGGGCACCCATTTTACCGGCAGAATTAAAGGTAACTTTTATTACACCTTCCTGTCCCTTTTTGATTGGCTCTTTAGGATATTGCGGTACGGTACAACCACATGAACCGTGGGCTTCTGTAATGATAAGGGGATCTTTACCTGTGTTTTTAAATTTAAAGTCGTAACTAACCGATTCTCCTTGTTTTATATTCCCAAAACTATACTCTTCTTTTTCGAATTTAAATTCAGGAGCATTTGGATTATCAGCTTTTGCAGGTTCCTGAGCGTTGGCAGCAAAAGATGCTGAAAATAATAACGCAACGATTGTAAGTACTTTTTTCATATTGTTTTTTTTAAGTTATGTTTTAGTTTTTCTCAAAAGGCATGCCATCCGATGCTTTTTTTACTGGGGAGGTTTCTTCAGCTACTGCAGGAAGAACGTTTCCTTTGATGGTTAACACTTTATTGGATTCTTTAGCGTTAGAAGTAATAGTTACAGTTTTATGAAAATTACCCTGACGTTTGGTATCGTATGTAACTTTAATTTTACCTTCACCTCCCGGTTTAATAGGCTCCTTAGGCCATTCTGGAACGGTGCACCCGCATGATCCGCGAGCATTAGAAATAATTAACGGCTCTTTTCCTACGTTTTTAAATTTAAAAAAATAAGTGCCGTCTGCACCATGGTTAATGGTTCCATAATCATGCGTATCCTCATCAAATTTAAAGTCGGCCGCATTAGGGTTTGGAGCTGCTTTTACTTCAGCTTCCTGAGCATTAGCAGAGAAAACACCTGCAAATGCTATTAATCCAAGACAAAATATAATTTTTTTCATTTTTTAATTTAAGAATATTACCTAAAAAACCATGCCAAATTAGTTTATAATTTAGGTTAATGCAACCCTAAGTCGTTAATTTTTTAAAATTTTATCAATTAGGGGGTTTGGGATTTAATGAAAGAGGCCACTTCCTCCATATGCCACATAGGGGTGGAAGTAGCGCCACATACCCCAACCGATTTTTTCCCCTTAAACCATTCGAGGTTTAGCTCGCTGTTTTCGGAAATAAAATAAGTGTTGGTATTAACTGATTTACAAACATCGAACAAAATTTTACCGTTAGAACTTTTCTTACCTGCAACAAATACAATTACATCATATTGTTTAGCAAATTCTTTTAGTTGAGGCTCGCGATTTGAAACCTGCCGGCATAAGGTGTCGTTTGCTTCAAAACCTAATTCCTGATTAATGCCATTTTCCATTAATCGTTTTTTTATTTCACCGGTAAGCTCCTCAAAACCATCCATGCTTTGAGTTGTTTGTGAAAATAGATGGACCGGTTTTGTAAAATCTATTAGATTTATATCCTCCAAACTGTTAACGATAATAGCTTTTCCTCTAGTTTGTCCTTTTAATCCATTTACTTCCGCATGACCATCTTTACCGTATATAACCAATTGAACGTTTTCATTTTCCAGATCTTCAAAATCCTCTCTAATTCGGTTTTGAAGTTTAAGAACTACGGGGCAGGACGCATCAATTAAAGTAATATTATTATCAATAGCTGTTTTGTATGTTTCGGGGGGTTCGCCATGCGCACGGATAAGCACTTTGCAATCGCGTAATTTTTTTAGCTTATCATGATCTATAATTTCGAGACCTTTGTTTTTTAGTCTTTCAATTTCCATATTGTTGTGGACAATATCACCCAGGCAATACAACTTATTTTCTTTATTTAATTCATCTTCTGCCATTTCTATCGCGTATACAACACCAAAACAGAAACCTGAATTTTTATCTATTACAACTTCCATCCTAAAGTAAATATTAGCCAGAAACTATTAGTCAATTACTGGTAGATAACTGCAAAGTTAGTCAGCATTTTCAACAATTACACCAAAATCTTTTATCAATTTTAAAACATAATCCAATTGTTCGGTTTGGTTAAGATCACTATTATCAAACATAACAGCATCCTTTGCCTTTACAAGCGGGCTTTCTTTTCGGTGAGTGTCCTCATAATCACGCTTTTCCAGATTTTTTTTAATCTCATCAATGGCTACGGTTTCCCCTTTTGTTTTATATTCAATAAATCTTCTTTGTGCCCTAACATCCGGATCGGCAGTCATAAATAACTTTAATTCCGCTTGAGGAAAAACAGTAGTTCCTATATCTCTTCCATCCATAACCACACCCTTTTCTCTACCCATTTCTTGTTGAATAGCCACCATTTTTTTCCTAACTTCTTTTATTGCACTAACGTTGCTAACAAATGAGGAAACCTGAATGCTTCTGATTTCCTTTTCAACATTTTCACCGTTTAAATAGGTTTCGGATGATTTAGAGTTATTGTTGTATTTAAACCAGATATTTATTTTATCGAGATTATATGAAATAGCATCTGCATTAACTTCATTATTTTTAATATAGCCGTGCTTTATTGCAAACAAAGTAACAGCTCTATACATGGCACCGGAATCTACATAAAAATATCCCAAACGAGCTGCCAAAGCCTTTGCAAGAGTACTTTTACCACAAGAAGAAAAACCGTCTATTGCTATTGTAATCTTTTTCATGAAAAGGGAAAAGTTAGTTTATGTACCCGAAGATTTAAGTGGCGAATTAAACAATCCGGCGATGTTATAGGTAAAAGTAAATACATTACTGGCCCCTGCTCTATGAAACTGGGTTCGACCATAATCGAATGAGAATTTCTTAGTTTTAAAACCAATACCAAACGAAAAGCCAACAATACCGGGCCGTGTATCTATCTTTAATTCCTGACGCTTGCGATAATCATATGCAAAACGAATTGCCAGGCTTTTAACCGGACTAATTTCGGCACCTGCAATTATGTGTCGGGCAGCATAATCAAAATAATTTACTTTTTGTTTAACGGGCAAGCCTGTTAAAGGATCGTTGGTTATTAATTTAGCCGAATCGATATAATTTAAATTTGGCCTTTGCAAACTGGTTAAGTTTAAGAAAAAATTAATTGGAACGTGAGCCAGACCTTGAGAAAGACCAAACTGAATATCTAAAGGCAAACTAGAATTACTTCCCGCATGATATTGTTTAACAGGCACTCCTGCATTTTTAATAACAGCAGCAGTTGCAAATTGTTTTTGAGGGTTTTTATAAAGGAAAGAAGCATCGAGGGCAACAGCTAGAGAATTATACAGGTAATAATTAGAGTATATGAATTTAATATTTCCGCCCAACATCAAATTAGAATCGGCTTTTAAAGGCTTAGCATAAGATACGTTAAAAGCATAATCTGCAGCTTTAAATTCACCCGTAACAACACTGGTTTCATCTGCCTCGGTAAATTTACCGTAATTAGCAAATTGCATTGCGAAATGCAGCGTTCCCAATTTTTTAAAATGATAGGCATAATTTGCCACACCATAATTTATACCATTAAAGTAGTTAAAATAGGTTAGTGAAATTGAATGATGATCGGATGCGGAGAGTGAAGCCGGATTAATTAATACATTGGATAATCCGTTGTTTTTGGCAATATTACTATTACCCAAAGCTGCATTGCGAGCAGAGGGTGTTAAGTTTAAAAATGTATACGAGGCCGAGCCTCCCAGTTGAGCAAAAACAACTAATGGAAATAAAAGGCAAAAAAATAATAGAAATTTCATGCGGGTTAAAAATAGAATAAATAATACGTATACAAAAATGAAATAAGGATTATTATAGTTTAAAACTACCAATATTGGGGAGGTAATATCCTTTTTTAGACTGTCTTAAACTTTACAAATTGAAAACAGTTTCCAACTTAAATAGTTTACATTTTTTAATTGAAAGCACTTAATTTAAATCATCCATTCAGAAATTTAGCCAGACCCCAAAAAATTACTCTATATTTTAAGATAAACTGTTATAAGTTATGCCTTATTGGTTATCATTATAAATAAAAAAGCCCCGTAATTTAATACGAGGCCTTTAAAAAATATAATAATTAAATTATGCGTTATTAGAGATAATTTTTTCTTCGATACGTGCAGCCTTACCAGTACGCTTACGCAGATAAAAAATACGAGCTCTACGAACCACACCTCTTTTATTTAATTCAATTTTTTCTATGCTAGGAGAGTTAAAAGGGATTATTCTTTCTACCCCTACTCCGTTAGAAATTTTGCGGATAGTAAACGTTTCGCCAGCGCCAGATCCTCTGCGCTGTATAACAACACCATTAAATAACTGTGTACGTTCCTTATTACCTTCTTTAATTTTTAAATGAACGGTAATAGTGTCGCCCGCTTTAAAAGCAGGAATCTCTTGTTTATTAGAGGTTTGTTCTTCTACAAACTTAATAAGATGGCTCATGACTATTAGTTTTTAGTTTATAATTCTTTAAATAGGACTGCGAATATACGTAAAATTTAACTATTTAAGCAAATCTGGTCTTTTTAGTTTAGTTAGTTCATATGCCTTTTCCATCCTCCACTCTTCAATTTTTTTATGATTTCCACTCATAAGAACCTCAGGAACAACCACTTCTCTCCATTTTTCGGGACGCGTATAAACCGGTGGTGCCAATAAATTATCCTGAAAAGAATCAGTTAAAGCAGAAGTTTCATCATTTAAAACCCCAGGAATTAGTCGAATAACGGCATCGCAAAACACATTTGCTGCCAGTTCTCCGCCACTTAAAACAAAATCGCCAATAGAAATTTCGCGAGTTATATAGAGGTCTCTCACACGCTGATCCACCCCTTTATAATGACCACATAAAATAATTACATTTTTATATAGGGAACATTGATTGGCAATTTTCTGATTAAAGGTTTCGCCATCTGGAGTCATGTATATAATTTCGTCGTATGCACGTTCGCTCTTTAACATCTCGATACAAAGCGCAATAGGTTCAATCATTAAAACCATTCCGGCTCCACCACCAAAAGCATAATCATCAATACTTTTATGGGGATCGTTCCCTGCAAAATCTCTTATGTTGTGTACATTGACCGATACCAAGCCTTTATCTTGGGCTCGCTTTAAAATACTATGATTAAAAGGGCTTGCTAATAAATCTGGAACAGCACTAATAATATCTATACGCATATCGCAAATATAATTACAAACTTAAATGATATTATAATTTTAAAACACAAAGAAAGTTATCTATTAAAAATAAAGTTATCTTAGAAATCTAAAAAACATACCCTATGAGTTCGGCTTCAGTAAATATTTCTACCCGTTGGAAAGCAGATTTTTTAAAGGCAAAAAGTTTAAGAACAGACCCTTTTGCGGAATCAATTATTCAAGAAGTTGCCAAAAATCAGGATTTTTCATCCTTACGAGATTTGTTTAAAGCTTTAGACTCTAATGATGATATAGCGAACAATAAAAATTTACCAACCAGCGTAAACAATTATTTTAAAGATAATGACGACCTCCCGGCATGGGCTGATGCGCATAAAATAAAAATTGCTCAAGATTTGTTTAAAGAGAACGGACCAGAAATAGCGCTTATTTTAAACTATAAAGCGCTTCCGCTATGTTATGCATGTAAAAACGGAGCAAAAGTTTTAGCTACAACCGGCAGATTAACAAGTGTTGGTAACGATACATCCAAAATGATGAGGAGATTACTGGAAACCTCTCAAATGGTTATAAATGTTATGTCGGAAGGAGGACTATCCCCAAAGGGCAAAGGAATAATTACGGTTAAAAAAGTTCGCTTATACCACGCTGCCATTCGATTTTTTCTTCTTAATTCCAATAATAATTTTAAATGGGATACCCAACACTATGGACTACCCATTAATCAAGAGGAAATGGCTGGCACATTAATGGCTTTTTCTGCCTTGGTATTAAACGGGCTTACGCAATTAGGAATAGAACTTACCAAAGAACAAAAAGACGCTTATATGCACTGCTGGAACATAGTAGGACATTACATTGGTCTTGAACCCGACCTCTATCCAAATGATTTTGAAGATGGATGGAATCTTGGAATTGAAATTATTAAACGTAACCAGGAAGAATCCGCTGATGGAAAATTTTTAATTGACTCCCTAATACTTAATGCTAAGAGTTATTTCTTTAAAGGAGAAATGATGGATTTTATTCCGGCATACCTTATCAAATTCTTCGTAAAGGATGTTTCTGAAACCATAAATGTTGATTTAAATAAAGTTTTAGGTTTGGAAGAACATTTTAATTTGTTTGAAAAAATTGGAGGTAAATTATTTTTAGAAACCTTTGACTTATTAGACGGTATCGAAGACCATGTTCCGGTAATTAAAAAGATAGTTGAAAAATACAGCACAACACATTTACAGGAGTTGGTAAATCATTATTTAAAAGTAAATAATGTTGCTTTTTATATACCTGGAAATCTAAAGGATAACTGGAAATTAAACTAAGCATTATGGATTTAAATTATTGGATAAATACAAAAGACTACTCTGTACCTGCATTAATATGGAATGGAGTAGGTTGCTTGTTTTGGGTAATTACATACGCTGCTCTGGTTAAAGAAATATTAAAGCGTAAATATGTTGAAATGCCCTTTTTTATTGCTGCCGGAAATTTAGCCTGGGAATTTATATGGAGTGTTTTTTATCATCCCAACACCGGTAGGCTATATTCTCTCTCCTATCAGGGAGCTTTTTTACTTGACCTTTTTATTTTTTATCATGTTATACTATACGGGCATAAACAAATTGAAATTCCGGAAATAAAAAAACACTTTAAAGCAATAGCTATTGTTTTACTTTTAATGTGGATTCCACTTAACTATTTTTATGTGGCGGAAGGATTAGACACAGCAATTGGCGCAAATTCGGGATACATCTTAAATTTGATGATCAGTTTACTTTACCCCTTGCTTTTATTAAGAGGGAATCCGGAGAACTTTTCTCCACTTGTAGCCTGGTGCAAATGGTTTGGAACAGGATGTATAACGGTTTCCATGTTTCTTATCTATCCTGATAATTATTTTGTTCAAACGTTAGGGGTATGTTGTTTTATATTAGATGTAATTTATGCGGTTATTCTAAAGAATAAATTAAAGCAAGTTAATTTAGCAGCTTAATGGAAATAGTGCGTATACATCTCTTTTTATGTTTACTTCTATCAATTGCCGTTAATGGATATGCAACTGTCATTAACGCTAAAGAAATTATATCGGGCAACAGTATTGAAAATAATTTGCTTCAATATAATAGCAATGCGAATTCAATAAATGAAATAGATACCTCCAGAAAAGCAAATTTCGAAATTTTTAGTTGGGATAAAATCCCTGCTGGCACCAGCTCTAGTTGGATTACATTAACCATTAATAACCTGAATGAGCCCGAAAAAAAACTGGTGTTAGGAAATAATCAATTTCAGTTTCTGGAATTTTATGAACTAAAGGATGACGGACAGTTTAAGATAAACCTAAGCGGAACATTGTGTAGCTATTCGTTAATGGATGAAGTATTTGGTGCAAACTCTTGGTTTATATTTAACTTACCTTCCAACAAGGTTTCAACCTTTTACATCAGGGCTTCCAACAAAGAAAAGGTAAAATATCAATATTCTAAATTACCATTTACTTTATACCATTATTCAGATTATAAAGTTTATAAAAACCGACAACAATTCTTTAATTACTTTTTTTGGGGAGCGCTCCTCATTATTACACTCTACAACTTATTTCTATACTTTCAAATTAGAAGTAAAATATACCTGTATTATGTGTTTAACAACTTTGTTATTTTAATTTTTGTTTTAAGCCAAACAGGTGCTATATCAGAATTGTTTTTTTCAAACTCCCGTCTTCACGAACCTCTTCTTTTAATATTCGGGAATATTGCCTTTATATTTTACGTTCTCTTTTGCAAAGAATTTCTCGACTTTAAAACCACTCAACCAAAACTAAATAATATCTTAAATAAAATACTTTGGGTATGGCCACTTCCTTTAATTTTAATTTATTTTAATCAATCGGAAATTGCTGTTAGCATTGGAGGTATAGTTGCCATTTGGGCATATACCCGAATTATGATTTCTGCTTATAAGTCCATTAAATCTGAAGACCTAGGTAACAAGTTCTTTTTTATTGCCAACATATTTTATTACTCCGCTACCATTGTTAGTATCTTACAAATTGCTTCCGTGTTACCTTATCAATTTTTAGGACTCTCCTCTGTTAATTATGTTCAACTTGGCACATTACTTCAAATCGGTTTATTCTCCTTAACGGTGGGTTTCAAAATTGTAGGTATGCAAAGAGAAATTACCGAAGAAAAACTAAAGCAAGAACGAATAAAAACTGAGGAAGAACAAAAAAGACGTAAGATAATTGAAGAGCAAAATAAAGTATTGGAATTTAAAGTTTCGGAGCGCACATTTGAATTAGAAAATGCAAATCAGGAACTCATTAAACAATCAGAAATACTTGAATTACAAAAAAGTGTAATTGAGGAAAAACAAAAAGAAATTATAGACAGCTTAAATTATGCAAGGCGAATTCAATATACCCTTTTAGCTCAGCATTCACTTTTAGAAAGCAGGTTTAAAGATTTTTTTATATTATTTAAACCTAAAGATATTGTAAGTGGCGATTTTTACTGGGCTACATTAAACGAAGATTACTTCTATCTGGCGGTATGCGATTGTACGGGTCATGGGGTTCCGGGTGCCTTTATGAGCTTACTAAATATTTCGTTTTTAAATGAGGCTATTATCCAAAAGAATCTTACAAAACCAAACGAAATTTTAAACGATGTAAGGCTTATGCTGGAAAAAAACATCTCGCAAGAAGGAGCAAAAGACGGGATGGATGGCACCCTTATTTGTTTTAATATTAATAACCCTAATAAAGTTTGGTACGCATCATCCTATAATAGACCAATACTAATTAGAGATCAACAAATAATTGAACTAAACACTGAAAATATGCCCATTGGAAAAGGTGAAATTAGTAAGTCGTTTCAAGAATTTGAGTTAAACATTGATAAAGGGGATAGTTTATATTTTTATACAGATGGTTACCCCGATCAATTTGGCGGACCAAAAGGAAAAAAATTTAAATACAAACAACTGAATGAGTTATTGCTTGAAGTTTCTAGTCTTCCGAGTACTAAACAAAAAGATATTTTAGAAAACACATTTCTAGAATGGAAAAAGGAAACCGAACAAATTGACGATGTTTGCATTGTTGGCATTCAATTTTAAGGTAATTTTTACAACTAGGGCAAATCAATTATCGCCAACAATCTGTTTTTCAGCATTTTAAATTATTCATTATTACTCTTCCTTTAATATTTTGTAAATTGGACTTTCAATTTTATTATATGAGTGATATACGCAATAATTGGACAACCGATCAAATCATAGAGATTTACAACCGTCCACTTTTAGAATTAATTTTTGATGCACAAAACATACATCGCAAATACCATCCTAAAAACGAAGTTCAATTAAGCTCGTTACTTTCCATTAAAACCGGTGGTTGCCCTGAAGACTGTGCCTATTGCCCTCAGGCAGCTCGTTATCAAACTAAAGTTAAAGTTCATAAATTATTAAGTGTTGAAGAAGTTAGCGATGCTGCCGATAACGCAAAAGCCGGTGGCGCCAGCAGAATGTGTTTAGGAGCTGCCTGGAGAGAAGTAAGAGACAATAAAGATTTTGACCGTGTGGTGGATATGGTTAAAACAATTAATGAAAAAGGGATGGAAGTATGCTGCACATTGGGCATGATTAATGAGCAACAGGCGCAACGTTTGGCGGATGCCGGTTTATATGCTTATAATCATAACATTGATACATCTGCAGATAATTATGAAAACATAATTTCTACCCGCACTTATGATGATCGGTTAGATACCTTAAAAAATGCTAGAAAGGCAGGTATTACACTTTGCTCTGGTGGTATTATTGGTATGGGGGAAAGCGTTACTGACAGAGCCAACATGCTCTTAACCCTGGCAAACATGACCCCCCATCCGGAGTCGGTTCCAATTAATGCTCTTGTGCCTGTGGAAGGAACCCCATTAGAAGATCAGCCTTTAGTACCGGTTTGGGATTTAGTTAGAATGATCGCAACGGCAAGAATTGTAATGCCAACTAGTGCTGTGCGATTATCAGCCGGAAGGCAAAGAATTTCCATGGAAGGACAAGCACTATGTTTTATGGCTGGTGCAAACTCAATTTTTGCCGGAGATAAACTTTTAACAACCCCTAATCCCGAATTTAATGAGGATATGGAAATGTTTAAAATACTTGGATTAACCCCAAAAGAAGCTGTTACCAAAGAAAAAAAGGATATGGTAATATTAGAACAAGAATAGATATTGATTCAAAATAAAAACATATTATCAAACTTAAAGCTAAAACATTTTTCTGTTTTAGCTTTTTGCTTTTTTATACTTAATAATTCTTCTTTAGCCCAGAGCCGACCCTATCAACCCGCGAAACATCAAGAGAAATACTTTGCCAGTTTTTTTTATGGGGAAGGGCGAGCAAAATGGATATCAGATGTCAGCTATACCGACCTTTACAACAGTGATGGTAATATTATAAAGGAAGGAACAGACGCTTTTAAATTTAAAATTAAGAATACATCCAAAACATATGGTTTAGATGTAGCTGCTCCATATGGCCCAGTAAGATTAGGATTGGGCATAAACTTTGAAGAATTTTATCTTGATAAGATACTTTTAAATTCAACATCAAACAAAGCCTATCTTCCCTTTAATGAATCGTTTAGATTTGATAAATTAAGCTTTACGGTTGAATACCCTCTTCCGTTTACACACGAGAAAAGATATAGTTTAAATTTAAATTCCCGCCTGGGTTATTATGGTTTTAGCAAAGTAAAAAGTTATAATTTCTTTGGTGGCCCCTACTTAGGAAATACTTTTTTTGGCGGAATTGGTTGTTTAATGGATTTTGAAATTGTACCTCGCTATTATTTCTTTATTAATGTTTACGGAGAATACAAGCACTACCGAAACAGCGGAAGAGAGTTACCCTCGGTGGTAATCCATCGAATTTTTACGGGATCTGTGCAGGCCGGAATTAGGATAAATATGTTCGAATACGATTTTGTTAAACGTATTATTTTAGGCAAAGACTAATGGAACATGGAGTTAATGAAATTCTTCGGGATAAACTTTTTAAAAGAGAAGAACAACAGACATTAAGAAATCTTACTATTCCCGAATTTAATCAGAAAGATTTTTATTCAAATGATTATTTAGGTTTTACTCAAAATAAAAATATCTATCAAAAAGCCGTTTACTATATTCAAGAGGATTTTAGGCATACGTTAAACGGAAGTTCAGGTTCCAGATTAATTAGTGGAAACAATCCATTTATTGAAGATTTAGAAAATCAAATATCAAGAATCCATTTAGCAGAAAAATCTTTACTCTTTAATTCGGGTTATGATGCTAATCTTGGCTTTTGGTCATGCATACCCCAGAGAAATGACACTATTTTATATGATGAATTAATTCATGCATCTATAAGAGATGGAATTAAACTTAGTAATTCTAAAACGTTTGCATTTAACCATAATAGTGCCGATGATTTAGATTTTAAAGCTGGCTTGGTTCAGGGAAATGTTTTTGTTGCGGTAGAGAGTATTTATTCTATGGATGGAGACTTCTTAAACACAGATATTGTAAAAGTATGCAAACATAATAAGTGGAATTTAATTGTAGATGAAGCCCATGCCTGTGGAATAACTGGACAAAATAACTTAGGCATGTTTAATTACCTAAACTGGCAAGATGATTGTTTTGCCCGAATTATAACCTATGGAAAAGCCTTTGGAGCGCACGGAGCAAGTGTTTTAGGAAGCAAGTTGCTGATAGATTATTTAATTAATTTTTCCCGACCCTTTATTTATACTACAGCAGCAATACCTCATCAATTTGCTACCATTAAAGCATCATACGATTATCTGCTCAGGAACAATGCCGAACAAAATAGTCTGAATTTAAACATAGAATCTTTTAACGCTTTTGCAAACCAGTTGGGATTATCAAAACACTTTATTGAATTAAACGAAAGCCCGATTAAAGCCCTGCTACCCGGAAATAAGCAATTTACAATTGAACTCAGTAAAGAAATAAAAGAACAAGGATTTTTAGTTAAACCGATCTTTTCCCCAACAGTCTCTGAAGGTAGGGAACGGATTCGTATTTGTATCCATTCGTTTAACACCGAAGAAGAAATTATTAGTTTATTAATCACGATTAATCAATTTATAACTAAAAAAGTTTAAAAATGAGTGAGCATCTGGAAAAAAGATATTTTATTTCCGCAATAGGAACCGACTGCGGAAAAAGTATTGTTTCAGCTATATTGTGTGAAAAGTTAAAAGCTGATTATTGGAAACCAATACAAGCCGGTATAGTGCCGCAAACAGATACTGAACTTGTAAAAAGCTTAATAAGCAATAAAAAAACAAAGTATCACAAGGAGGCATATAAGCTTAAAACTCCGGCATCCCCTCATTATGCAGCACTTTTAGACAAAAAGAAGATCGAATTAAGAAAAATTAATTGTCCAGACACCTCTAATACACTAATAATAGAAGGCGCAGGAGGTTTATTAGTGCCCATCAATCAAAAGAACTATGTATATGATTTAATACCTCATTTAAATGCCGAATTGATATTGGTGGTTAATTTTTATTTAGGTAGCATTAATCACACCTTGCTGAGCATTGAATATTTAAAAAGTAGAAAAGCGAAAGTAAAAGGCATTATATTTTGCGGTGAGCTTAATGAGAGCAGTAAACAAATTATTGACAATAATTTACCCTGGCCAGTTTTGGGGGTTATTGGAAATATAAGCGTTCTTAATAAAGCTTCGATTAAATTAGAAGCTGATAAGCTTGTGTTTTAAATGAGTGTTTATAAGTATCAGTAATTCACGTAAAACATTATTTTTCTATTTTTATTTTTTTGGATTTTCAGCAAAGAATTATATTAATTAAAATTCCGAAAACACAAGGTGGTGCTAACGGAAGTGAATGTATGGTTTTAAGCAGCGTACAATGTAATTTCCTAACCATAGCTCCTTCCCCAAATATTATATGAAAAGAAATTTAAATATGTTAAGCTCAATCCCTTTTCGTATAGAGATCAAGCATCACTAATACCTGTTTATGATTATTACGCCATATTCTTTATTCAAAACCTCTGAAGTCTTGGGTTCGGTAGTATTTTACCAACTAATGTTTAGGGCATTATCTTTTTTCAGTGTTATACCTGCACATTTATACCAAGTGAAATAAAAAAGGCGGCGCCAAAGGCGCCGCCTAAAAACCCATGACAACTAACAAACTTATTCTTCAGGATTTACCTGAATTGGATTTTTTAAAATTGAGTCCTTAATTTTATTTTCCATCTCTTCTGCTAATTCGGGATTATCGCGTAATAGTGATACAACCGAATCGCGACCTTGACCTAACTTAGTATCTCCATAGCTAAACCAAGAGCCACTCTTACGTATAATATTTAGCTCTACGCCCAAATCTATAATTTCACCAATTTTAGAAACACCTTCACCATATATAATATCAAACTCAGCTATACGGAATGGTGGAGCAACTTTATTTTTAACAACCTTAACCTTTGCTCGGTTACCAATCACATTCTCACCATCTTTAATCTGACCTTGCTTACGAATATCCAAACGAACAGAAGCATAAAATTTTAAAGCATTACCCCCAGTTGTTGTTTCAGGATTACCAAACATAACCCCAATTTTTTCGCGTAACTGGTTAATGAAAATACACGTTGTACTGGTTTTATTGATGGTACCGGTTAATTTACGTAAGGCCTGTGACATAAGGCGAGCTTGAAGACCCATACGCGAATCACCCATTTCACCCTCAATCTCTGCTTTGGGCGTTAAAGCGGCCACCGAGTCAATTACTATAATATCTATAGCACCCGAACGAATTAAATTATCTGCAATTTCCAATGCCTGCTCTCCATTATCCGGTTGAGAGATTAATAAATTTTCAGTATCAACTCCTAATTTTCTTGCGTAAGTAACATCAAATGCATGCTCCGCATCTATTATAGCTGCAATACCACCTTTCTTTTGAGCTTCGGCAATAGCATGAATTGCTAAAGTTGTTTTACCCGAAGATTCAGGACCGTAAATTTCTATTACACGGCCACGAGGAAAACCACCAACCCCAAGAGCTAAATCTAATCCTATAGACCCCGATGAAATAGCATCAATTTGTTCTATAGGCGACTCTCCCATTTTCATAATGGTGCCCTTACCATAGGTTTTTTCTAACTTATCTAAAGTTAATTGTAAAGCCTTTAGCTTTTCTTTGTTAAACTCTTTTGCCGGAGTTTCTTTTACTGTTTCTTTGCTCATATTGTTAGTTGTTTAATGTTTCTAAAATTTGTTGCGTGTGATTTTTAGTATCCACCTTTTCGATGATTGCTTCCACTTTACCCATCTCATCTATAATAAAAGTATGTCGTGATATTCCGTCGTATACTTTACCCATAAATTTTTTTGGGCCCCATACACCGTAAGCATTAACCACTTCTTTTTTTTCATCGCTTACCAATGTAAACGGTAAATCATATTTCTGGATAAATTTCTGATGTTTCGCCTCACTATCGCAACTAACCCCAATAACCTCAA
>Ga0068872_10000710_pt1 | contig 27997 bp, 28 predicted proteins | sample NOAtaG_7_FD_66441 | JGI IMG/M metagenome (GOLD analysis project Ga0068872, IMG submission 66441) | Freshwater lake microbial communities from Lake Erie, under a cyanobacterial bloom - NOAA_Erie_Diel1S_2200h metaG | ecosystem: Environmental > Aquatic > Freshwater > Lake | place: USA: Ohio, Lake...
CAAGCTCCCGCGACAATGTGGAGACCAGAAACCACTTTCAAAAACGGGGCGTACTCCGAAAAGCCTCAAGAGTAGGAAACCAACCCAAGAACCATGTTCAGAAAATTCACATTCACGGACAAGCTTCTATTTCTTTCGGCCATCCTTTCTTTGGTGTACTCCGAAATTCTATTCTTCAATGGGAATGCCGATCAGGCCATTTTCATCGGGCTTTGGGTGCCCAGCATCCTGGCCTTCGGTATTTATCTCAAACTAATCAACAACGACAAAAATGGTTGAGTTCATTCCCTATTTCGCCGGCATCATCACCCTGCTGTTTGCCGCAGCCTTTGGCTATGCCATCACCGACGGTTGGAATTTCAAGAAGGAGAAAAGGAAATAGCCTTTTTCTCTTTGTTAATGCATTCCTTCCCCCGCCCCATCTTCTGGTGGGTCTTTCTCATCACTCAAGGCAACTCAAAAGCTTCCAACCGGAGGCCTACTTCGAATGTAACGCCCTCTCCCGGAATGACCAGGATGTGCGTTGCGGTAGACAATGAACCCAGCATGTGGGAGTTTTGGTTTCCATCTATGTAAGCCAAACCATCCCTGCATTGTGCCGAAACGAAATGGACTTTGCCGTCGGGTTTACGGTTGTAGGAGTGTGCCAATGGGATCTGGGAGCGTTTCAGACCAGGTTTGGGGCTTCCCATGAAGTGTTGAATCCACGGCAAAATGTAGATGTAAAACCCCATCATTGCTGCCCTTGGGTTGCCGGGTAGTCCAAATGCTGTTTGTCGTTCTCTCTGGCTGAACAACATAGGTTTTCCAGGTTTTTGTTTGACTTGATGGAAAATGGTCAGGAAGCCAGCCTCCTCGAATGCTGACCGCGTGTAGTCATGTTCACCAACCGAAACGCCGCCGGTGCTGATGATGAGGTCGGCCTTGCAGCCTTGCATGAACTCCAGCAAAACTTCCTTGGATTCCGGGATGCGGTGGGTTTCGGCTTTGATGCCCATTGCGGCCAAAGCTGCTTTGAGCATGATGCCGTTGGATTCGAAAATCTTTCCATGGGTGAAATCATCCGCGTTGTTGGCAAATTCATCGCCTGTGCTCAAAACGACCACGCTTGGTAAGGAGTGCACCCGAACCCGGTCGATGCCTAAGGTCGCCAAATGGCCGATCAGTGCTGGATTGATGAAACTTCCGGCGGTTGCAGCTACTTGGCCGGCGCGGATTTGCTCGCCTCTGTACCGAACATTTGTCCCTTTTCTGTCGGGTATTTTTTGAAGGGTCACCGTTTTGCCGTCCGATTCCACATGTTCTTGCATCACGACCGTATCGGCTCCGTCGGGCAGGGGAGCCCCGGTGAAGATGCGAGCGCTTATGCCGGACTGAAGAGTTGGTGTTTGCCCAGATCCAGCGCGCACATGGCCCGCGATTTGGAAATGGTGATGTTTTCCGATGTCTTCGAAGCGTAAGGCATAGCCATCCACCGCCGATTGATCGAAAAACGGATGGTCGTGAGGACTTTGGATGTCCTCAAACAGGCATCGTCCCATTGCCTTTTCCAGGCCGAGGGATTCTGCCGCCCCCTGCTTGCTTTGCTTCAACACCATGTGCAAAGCTTCCTGTGCCGAGATGTATTGCATGGTCAAAGATACTCTGCTCCGCCCAATTCGAGGGTTTTCGGTTGCAAAGTGCTTTGGTGACAAACCAAGGATTCTATTCCCTGTGGCCGTAAAAAAGAGCCATGATTTGGTGAAAGGGCCTGATAGCCTATGAAAAAGGAGGTGATTCTAGGTTTGGCTGTTTAATTTTTTTAATTCTGTTCTTAAACAAAATCAAGGTAGCTTGGTTGAATTTTAAATGGCATCCCAGAATCCTATCATGAACGGACAAACACCCAAACGCGCAATCGTCATCGGAGCAGGTTTTGCAGGTCTTTCTGTATCCACCTGTTTGGCTGATGCGGGTTGGGATGTGACCTTGGTAGAAAAGCATGGTCAGGCGGGTGGAAGGGCCCGAGCCTATCATGCCGATGGGTTTATGTTCGACATGGGACCGTCGTGGTATTGGATGCCCGATGTTTTTGAATCCTACTTTGAAAAGTTCAACAAAAAGTCTTCGGACTATTACGAGTTACATCGTTTGGACCCATCTTATCGTGTTTTTTTCGGTCAGGGCGATGCCGTCGATTTGCCGGCTTCCATGGAAGGTTTGCAAGCCTTGTTTGAATCCATCGAGCCAGGCGCAGGCCGTCAATTGGAGCGTTTCATGGCCGATGCTGCCTACAAATACGACGTAGGAATCAAGGATTTGGTTTACAAACCGGGTAGGTCCTTGCTTGAATTCGCAGACCGAAGGGTACTGTCGGGTCTTTTCAAGCTTCACTTGTTCAAGTCTTTCTCCAAGTTTGTCAGGAGCTATTTCAAGCATCCCCATTTGGTGAGTTTGATGGAGTTTCCTGTGTTGTTTTTGGGAGCGAAACCTGAAAACACACCTGCGCTTTACAGCTTGATGAATTACGCCGACATGCAATTGGGTACTTGGTATCCGAAGGGCGGCATGCACAAGATTGTGGAAGCGATGGAATCCTTGGCCAAGGAAAAGGGGGTTAAGGTAATACTCAATGCTGAGGTTGATCGCATCACGGTTTCCGGTGGCAATGTGCAGGAGGTCTTGCTGAAGAGCGGTGAAGCCCTTCGCGCAGATGTGGTGGTGGGCGGTGCCGATTACCATCACGTTGAACAGAATTTGTTGCCGAAAGAAGCTCGTACCTACACCGAAGAATACTGGTCCAAGCGGGTAATGGCACCTTCATGTTTACTCTACTACGTTGGCATTGACAAGCGCCTGGAGGGTTTGGAACATCATAATTTGTTCTTCGACACGGATTTTTCGGTCCATGCCAAAGACATTTACGACAGTCCATCCTGGCCTGAAAATCCGCTCTTTTATGCCTGCCTACCCTCCAAGACCGATCCGACTGTCGCTCCGGAAGGCAAGGAAAATTTGTTTTTGCTAATCCCGGTGGCACCCGGTCTTCAAGACGACGAGGAAAAGCGTGACCACTTCTTCGAATTGGTGATGAAGCGCATGGAATCACTCACCGGACAGTCCATAAGAGACCATGTGGTGTATAAGCGGTCCTATGCCTACCACGACTTCGTGAAAGACTACCATGCATTCCGCGGCAATGCGTATGGATTGGCCAATACACTCATGCAGACCGCCATCCTGAAACCTGCAATCAAAAGCAAAAAAGTCCGCAATCTGTACTACACGGGTCAACTTACCGTACCCGGTCCGGGCGTGCCGCCCTCCATCATCTCCGGACGGGTGGTGGCTTCCGAAATCATCAAAGACTTCAACAAGAAATAAGACCATGAAGGCCCTATTCGACGACGTATCCATTGCCTGCAGCAAGCTGACAACCAAGGCCTATAGCACTTCTTTTTCCATGGCCATCCGCTTGTTGGGCAAACCCTACCGGGAGCCCATCTATGCCATTTATGGTTTTGTCAGGTTTGCTGACGAAATCGTGGATTCTTTCCATGATTTTGACAAGGCCGTTTTGCTTTCAAGGTTTCGTGAAGAGACCTATCGGGCCGTTGAGGAAGGCATCAGCCTCAATCCGATTTTGAATTCATTCCAGGCCACGGTTCGGAAATTCAACATCCCGATGTCGCTCGTGGACACGTTTTTGGACAGCATGGCCATGGATTTGGAGCAGCGTGAACACGACCAAGCTTCATTTGAAAAATACATCCTGGGTTCGGCCGAAGTGGTCGGATTGATGTGCCTGTGTGTTTTCGTGAACGGCGATCAGGAGCGATACAAACAATTGGAATACTATGCCATGCGTTTGGGAAGCGCTTTCCAAAAAATCAACTTCTTGCGCGACCTCAACGCGGATTTTGTGGGTCTCGGCAGGGCCTATTTCCCTGGCTTGGATTTGAGCAAGTTCGATGAAAAGACCAAGCGTCAAATCGAACAGGACATTGAAAAAGACTTCGCGGACGGTTTGAAGGGCATCAAGATGCTGCCCAAAGACAGCAGGTTTGGCGTGTATGTGGCCTACGTGTACTACACCCGTTTGTTCGGAAAAATCCGCCAACTTCCCCATCATCAGGTGCTGGAAGCAAGGGTACGCATCCCCAATCAGCGCAAATATGCCCTGTTTGTGGGGTCCTATTTCCGTCATCAGTTCAACATTATCTAATTTCGGCCAGCGTAACAGGTTCCACATGGCAGAATATGTGATTTTGGTGGACGAGCAAGACCGTGCGACCGGCGAAATGGAAAAGTTGGAAGCCCATCGACTTGGACTCCTTCATCGCGCCTTTTCGGTATTTGTATTCGATTCATTCGGCCGCTTACTGTTGCAGCGTAGGGCGTGGGGGAAATACCATTCTCCCGGATTGTGGACCAACACCTGTTGTAGCCATCCCCGTGCAGGCGAAGAAACGGAGGCGGCAGCCCATCGCAGACTTCAAGAAGAAATGGGCTTCGATTGTCCGGTCCGGCATGCCTTTGGATTCACCTATCGCGCTGAACTGGGTGACCTGATCGAGCATGAATACGACCATGTTTTCGTGGGTACTTGGGACGGAATTCCCTTGCCCGCACCGGAGGAGGTTGCAGGTTGCAAGTATTGGGAATTGGATGAAATCGAACGGGGTTTGGAAAGTCAGCACGAGCAATTCACCGCTTGGTTCCGCCTGATTTGGCCGAGGATCCGTGAGCTTCAGCAGTTGGCAAAAGAACCAATCCAAGCATGAGGCAGCGAAATGCAATCGTCGTGGGCGCCGGAATCGCCGGAATCGCAGCATCCATTCGTCTGTCCTTGGCGGGATGGAAAGTACAGGTTCATGAGGCCAATCCATACGCTGGAGGCAAGCTAACATCCTTTGAATTGGGTGGTTTTCGATTCGATGCAGGTCCGTCCATGTTCACCATGCCCCATTTGGTCGACGAGTTGTATGAGCTAGCTGGCAAGAAACCGACCGACTATTTCCGGTACCACAAACTCGAAGAAGCCTGCCGATATTTCTATCCGGACCAGACTCGCTTGACAGCTTGGGGGAATCCCATTAGATTCGGGCAGGAAGTACAGGAAAAGTTGGGCGTGGATTCGGCCCAAGTGGTACGGCATTTGGGGCGTGCCCGCAAGAAATTTGAACTCACGAAAGGCATTTTCCTCGAGAAATCCTTACACAAGGCAAGCACCTATTTCAGCCGGGATGTTTTGCGTGCTGTGGCCCATCTGCCCTCGCTGAGTTTGACGGCCACCATGGATGGTCATAACAGGAAACATTTGGGTCATCCCAAACTGGTTCAATTGTTCAACCGTTACGCCACCTACAACGGCTCAAGCCCCTACAAGGCGCCTGCAGTCCTTAATCTCATCCCACACCTCGAGCACGGAATCGGTGCGGCCATCCCGGAAGGCGGCATGCATGCCATCACCCGGAGTTTGGTCCGATTGGCCGAAGAATCTGGTGTGGTTTTTCATCTGGGAAGCCGTGTGGAGGAAATCTCGGTCGAGGGCGGACGTGCGAACGGCATCAAGGTTGCAGGCCAACTCATTCCGGCCGATTTGGTGGTGTGCAACATGGACATTTATCCGGCCTACAAACACCTACTCCCAAGGCTGAAAGGTCCTCGCCGCATCCTCGAACAGCCGCGGTCCAGTTCGGCCTTGATTTTCTATTGGGGCATCCGGTCAGCATTTCCCGAATTGGGCCTCCACAACATCTTTTTCTCCGCCGACTACCAAGACGAATTCAATTGCATTTTTGACCGCAAAGAAGTCGGGGGCGATCCTACCGTCTATGTGAACATTACCTCCAAAGCCTGTCCGGAAGATGCCCCGGAAGGGATGGAAAACTGGTTTGTGATGATCAACGTCCCCCACGACCAAGGACAGGATTGGGATGCCATCCGCCTAAAGGCACGCGCGGACGTGATAAGGAAAATCAATGCTTCGTTGGGATTGGATGTCGAACCGTTGATTGTGGAAGAGGACTTCCTCGACCCGCCTAGAATTGCATCCAAGACTTCCTCTCATGGGGGAGCATTGTATGGGGCGAGCAGCAACAACAGCATGGCGGCATTTTTTCGTCATGCCAACTTTTCTTCCGGAGTCAAAGGCCTTTTCTTTTGCGGGGGAAGCGTGCACCCGGGCGGAGGAATTCCCCTTTGTTTGTTGGGAGCCAAAATCGTGGCAGATTTGGTGAAGGAGGATTATTCTTGAAGGACATGGGCGCATATCGGTCGGTCATTTCGGTTGCTTTTTTGGCCATCGTGTACATGGTGGGCATGGTGGGAATGCAAGGGAGTTCGGCCGGATGGTTCATATCCCTCACACCGGTCACGTTGCTGCTTTCTGCCTTGGTGCTCACGGTCAACGAGCGCGTTTTCTCCCTAAAATACCTTGGCTTGGCTGCTTCCGTGTTCCTCTTGGGTTTTTGGGTGGAGTATTTCGGTGTCCAAACGGGCCTGATATTCGGACAATATCGCTACGGCAGTACACTCGGCCTAGCATGGTCGGGAATTCCTTGGGTGATTGGCCTCAACTGGTGGATCATGGTGGTTTGCACCGGCGGTTTGGCTCAAAGTTGGGCCAAAGGCTTGCTTGGACGGTCCTTGTTGGGCGCGGCCATGATGACCCTCATCGATGTATTGATTGAGCCTGTCGCCATCGCCCAAGGATATTGGAGTTGGGAACAATCGGTGCCCCCCATTCAAAATTACGTCGGTTGGTTTGGGGTGTCGTTCGTGATGCACTTGGTTTTTCATGCCGTTCATCCCCGCCAAGAAAACCCGGTGTCCAACTATTTGTTAGGTCTACAGATTCTGTTTTTCATCGTACTCAACATCACAATCATGGGTGGTACCTCAATCCTCATCAATGCCCTCATCGTGGCTGGAACCTTTTGGTTCATGGAGTTCATGGCTTGGTTCACACACCGCTTTTTGATGCATGGCCTTCTTTGGTACTTGCATAAGGACCATCATCAGAAAGAGCCCGGTTTTTTCGAGAAAAACGATTCCTTCTTTTTGATTTTTGCCATACCGAGTTGGCTCCTCATCATGTTTGGCATGATGAACGGCAACGACTTCCGTGTGTGGATCGGGGCGGGAATCGCTTTGTATGGATTTGCCTATTTCCTGGTTCACGAAGTCTTCATCCACCAACGGTTCAAATGGTTCCGCCGATCGGACAACATTTACCTCCGTGCGATCCGGAAAGCCCATAAAGTTCACCATAAGCACCTTGGAAAAGAGCATGGGGAGTGTTTCGGCATGCTCATCGTCCCCCTGAAATATTACCGTGAAGCCCGCCAATCCATGGCGCAACCGCCCAGTCCCGCCCATGAATGAGCATTACCTGTATTTGGCTCTGAATCTGTTTACCTTTTTCGGACCTCTTTCTAGGAGTTTTGAGCCGCGCATTCGGTTCATTGCCAAGTGGAAGCAGATTGTGTTGTCCATTCTTTTGGTAGGTGCAGGCTTCATCGCATGGGATGTTTGGTTCACCTCCATGGGTGTTTGGGGATTCAATCCTCGTTATCTGACCGGGATTTATCTTTTGGGCCTTCCGGTCGAGGAGTGGATGTTTTTCGTGACGGTGCCCTTTGCTTGTGTATTTGTTTACGAAGTATTGCAGCTGTTCGTGCCGCGTGATGTCCTCGGGTCGACTTCCAAATGGATTGCCCTCGTGCTCATCTTGTTCACCGCCGGTTTGTTCATCCTGCATTGGGACCATTGGTACACAGCCTCCGCCACGGGGCTTTGTGCTGTGTTGTTGTTTTTGCACGCCTTTGTGTTGAAATCCCCTTGGTTGGGTAGGTTTTTCTTGGCTTTTGCAGTCAATCTCATTCCATTTTTGTTGGTGAATGGCATCCTCACAGGCACGGGCATAGACCAAGAAGTGGTATGGTACAACAACGAAGAAAACATGGGTTTCAGGATTCTTACCATTCCGTTCGAGGATGTTTTTTATGGCATGGACCTGCTTTTGTTGAATACTTGGCTGTACCTGGCGTTTTCAAATCGCACTTTGGCGGCAACAGTGAATCTGTCTGCTGAGGCTTCACGATAATCTGTAATTTTGCTACCTATGATGAACATTGGCATCGTGTGCTATCCCACCTATGGAGGGAGCGGGGTCGTGGCCACCGAGCTCGGCAAATCCCTCGCGATGCGTGGGCACAAAGTGCATTTCATCACCTATTCTCGTCCTATCCGACTGGGTCATTTCACCCAAAACGTGACCTTTCACGAGGTCAAAGTGCAGGATTATCCCCTGTTTGAGTTCCCTCCCTACGAAAGTGCGTTGGCTTCCACCATGGTAGACGTGGCGCGTTATCAAAACCTAGATCTTTTCCACGTGCATTATGCCATTCCTCACGCTTCGGCAGGGATTTTGGCACGCAATATTTTGGCCGATCTCGGTCGCAGGGTCCCTGTCATCACCACCTTGCACGGGACGGACATCACTTTGGTGGGAAAAGATGCAAGTTATGGTCCTGTTGTGGCCCATTCCATCAACCAAAGCGATGGCGTCACCGCCGTTTCCAACTACCTCAGGCAGGCTACACACGAATCCTTCAACATTCGCCGCGACATCCAGGTGATTCCGAATTTTGTGGATTTGGACCGGTTTTCAAGGCAAGACAAGGAGCACTTCCGCAAAATGGTGGCCACCAACAACGAGAAAATCATCTTGCACACCTCCAATTTCCGGAAGGTGAAAAGGGTGGAAGACGTGGTTCATATATTCTCCAAAATCAGGGAGAGTATTCAATCCAAGTTGTTGATGATCGGCGACGGTCCCGAGAGGAGCAATTGCGAGGCCTTGTGTCGTCAAATGGGTCTCTCGGATGAAATCGTGTTTTTGGGCAGCCAAAACCCGGTAGAAGAGATTTATTCGATCGGGGATTTGTTCCTCATGCCTTCGGAAAGTGAAAGTTTTGGATTGTCTGCCTTGGAAGCCATGGCCTGTGGAATCCCTTGTGTCACATCCAATGCAGGCGGACTGACCGAAATCGTGCAGCACGGCGTATCCGGATTCGCATGCGGGGTGGGTGAAATCGACCAAATGGCAGAGTTTGGCGTGCGTTTGCTTTCCGATCCAAACACGTGGCAGCAATTTTCATCCGAAGCCCGTAAGCGCGCAGAGTTGTTCCAATTGGAGCACATAGTGCCCCAGTATGAAGCATATTATCAGAAAGTACTGAACGGTGAAGTTTTGCCGGCAGCGCCGGTCCTGAAATCATGATTCTGGTCAAATTTCTACTCATCCTATTAGGCATATACCTCACCTTTTTCATCCTAGTTAGGGTGTTTGGTAAGGCCATTGCTCGCTACCTGCTCCGGGCCGTGCAGCGAAGGGCACAACGGGAAATGGACCGCCAATCCCGTGAATACCAACAACACGCACAAGGTCACAATCCCTATGAGGAAAATGTTTTCGTGAACGATGATCTGAAAGTGACCTACAAGCGGGATGCCAAGGGTAAGGCCAAAAAAGACCACACATTCGACCCCAATCGCATTGAACAAGTGGAATACGAAGACTTGGAATGAGCGGCTAGAATGGTCATTGGCTTCGAATCAACCGAAGCTGCACTTCCCTTTTTCAATGGTTGGGTATTGATGTCAGTCTGCTATCTTGCGGGAAAACCAAATATGAAAAAGGTCATATCCAAATTGTTGCAGGCGCGCGAACTTCAAGCCAAAGGTGATTTGAAGGCTGCAGCAGACCTTTTTGAAACTTGCATGCTGGAGAACCATGACGAACCCGCGGCATTTACCGGATGGGCTGAGATTTGTGCTTCCAGGGGACTTGTCGAGGAGGGTCTCAGGGGCTTTGATGAGGCCTTGCGGTTGGAAGGGACCTATTTGCCGGCCTTGCTGGGTCGGGCAAGGCTCTTGCTTGATTTGGGTGAGCCCGAAGCCGCGATGGAGGACCTTGAGGTGGCCGAAAACACGAATCCGGACGACGCCGATGTCATGGTGTTGAAGGGTTACGCATTGCTGGACCTCCATTGGAACAAGGATGCCGCAGCCTGCTTCCGCCGCGCCATGGCCTTGAACCCGAATCTTCCCGGCATTGAAGAAGCATTGGCTCGTTTGGGTTCAGAATCCATCCCTTTGTGGCACTTCACCATGTTGGTAGACCATGCCCGGAATCAAGCGTATCGAGAAGTCATCGAACGGGCAGTGAAGCCTGGAATGCATGTGTTGGATATCGGTGCAGGGACGGGTTTGTTGAGCATGATGGCTGCCAAAGCAGGAGCGGAATTGGTGACCTGTGTGGAAATGGGAAAAGAAATGGCATCAGTCGCCCAACGGGTGATTGCCCTCAATGGGTACGAGGACCAAATCCGCATGTTCAACCTCCACAGCGGATGGTTGAGGGTAGGGGAGCATTTGCCTCGGAAAGTGGACATCGTTGTCAGCGAAATCGTGGATGCTGCCTTGCTTGGAGAGGGTGTCCTGCCTTCCTTGCGACATGCTTGGTCGAGTTTGGCTGCACCGGGCGCCCGCATGATTCCGGCCTCTGCCACGGTCCATGGTATGCTCCTGAACTTACCCGTGGCCTCCTTGAAAGATGTCGAGGGTTTTGATTTGTCGGTGCTCGAATCCTATCACTATCCCGGAGGCTCCAGGAATGTACGGCTCAATCAGGAGAAGCATCAAGCCCTTTCCGAACCATTTGTGGTAGGGGAATTTGATTTCACTGATATCCCTCCGGCCGTGCACGACGAACAACGGATCCATACGACGGCTGTCCTGAAGGCCAGCTCCCAAGGATGCGCCAATGCCGTGGTGGTTTGGTTCACCTTACACTTGGACTCCATCACTTCCGTGGGTTCCGGACCCAACGACAGCATGGACCATTGGGGGCAGTTGTGTTATTTCTTGCCACAGGAAATCCATGTGGAGCAAGGTCAGGAAATTACCCTCCATATTTCCCGAAACGATACTCGTTGGTGGTTTCGGGTGTGAAGGGCAAGGAGCATGCTTACCCATGCCATGATTGGATTTCAAGCAGTTGTAACCTTCAATTCAAATCAATACCTTCAAATTTTAACTTCAAATTCTACAATTCCATGAGTCTAGAAAGTTGGAAAAATCAAATGGCGAGCCTCAAACAACAGTTGCAGACGCTCAAAAATTACAAGTCCGATGCGATGAAGCAGTTGGATTCCATCATTGCCGCCCAATCGAATGCAGCGACAAAAAGGGATTACCGTGAGCGTAAAAAAAGCAAAAAGGAAGAGTGGGACTCCAAAATAACTTACCTGAAAAGTCAAATCGATTCTTTGAAAAGGTCCAAACCACAACGATAACGCTGCTCCCAACCTATACAAACCCACCTTCGATAGATTCAAAGTTTCCCAAAAAGCCCCCCTGCAGTGGGGCAGGGAGTGAGATTACCCTTTCCCCAATCCGTATGATTTAATAATTAGACCCATTGGTGTCGAAATGCGTAATTTGCTCGACAAAATTCACATAAATTTCGACATGACGATTTCCACTAACTCTAAGATGCGTGCCTTGGTTGCGGCAGGTATTTTCGGCCTAATGTTCCTTCGACTTCAGGCGCAGGGAGAATTCCTCCAACACCATGGCACGGGTGTGCTCTTGATTCGCAATGTGGATTCAATTTCCCTGTATGACAAGCCAAACGGAAAAGGGGCCGGCATGAGTTTCTGGAACTTTACCGGGCTGCCGGAACATCATCAGGCGAGTTTTTATACCCAATTTTCCATCCGTTCATCCGCTTCGGAAGGTGGGTGGCATGAAGTGATCGCCTCCCCTTTCATGGTGGATGACGAAGGTTTGCCCCTGAAGGACCATCCCAACGCTAAATTTTATGTGAAGGCTGACTCGAATGTGGAGTATTTCCCGTGGGAAACGTTTTTGGTGGGAAAAGTGATTTATCAATATTCAGGCTCCCTTTTTGATGACCCTAAGGGTGAAATGAAAAGTGATTGCGATTTACGTGGCTGCTGTAGTTGTCAAAAAATCGTTGGTGATTGGATGGAGGTGCAGATACTTGATGGTGATTGTTCCCAATTCAACGAAAAACCTAATTGTGGCGAGATAAAATGGCTTAAATGGCGTGAAGAATCTGAGTTTCTCGTGAAACTCCTGCCAAATTGATTATCAAAGCCTGAAATTCATGTGTTGTTTCTGATCAGGGGGATTCATTTCCGGATTGACAACCTGCATCCCTCCACGCAATCTTTCCTCCAAATCACTAAATTTGCGGCTTCTGTTTTCCGCGAAACCGCATTCACATGTCACAAGACACCCAATCCGATTCAAAATCGTTGAACTTCTTGGAGGAAATCATCGAGGATGACCTCCGCAAAGGCAAGCATCGCTCCATCGTGACTCGATTTCCGCCAGAGCCCAACGGCTACTTGCACATCGGACATTTGAAGGCCATTTGCATCGATTTCGGGCTGGCCGAGAAGTACAACGGCAAATGCAACTTGAGATTTGACGACACCAACCCCGTGGCCGAGGACCCTGCTTTCGTGGATGGCATCAAGGAAGACATCCAATGGTTGGGTTTCCAATGGGACGCCGAGTTGAATGCGTCGGACTACTTCCAACAGCTTTACGATTGGGCGGAAACACTCATCCGGAAAGGCTTGGCATACGTGGATGATTCCACCCAAGAGGAAATTTCAGAGCAACGGGGAGTGCCCAACAAACCCGGCACGGAAAGCCCTTTCCGCAACCGCAGCGTGGAGGAAAACCTCGATTTATTCCGTGGGATGCAGGCTGGGGAATTTGAAGAAGGCAGCAGGGTCTTGAGAGCCAAAATCGACATGACTTCCCCCAACATGCAATTGCGTGACCCGGTCATGTACCGAATCCTGAAGCGCCACCACCACAAAACTGGCGACAAATGGAACATCTACCCCACTTATGACTACGCCCACGGCCAAAGTGACTCCATCGAAGGCATCACCCACTCCCTGTGCAGCTTGGAATTCGAGGTTCACCGCCCGGTCTACGATTGGTTCATCCAACAATTGGGCATTTTCCCCTCCCGCCAATATGAATTCAGCCGTCTGAACATCAACTATTTGGTGATGAGCAAGCGTAAGTTGAAGCGGTTGGTGATGGAAAACTACGTGAGTGGATGGGACGATCCCCGCATGCCCACCGTAAGGGGCCTCAGACGTCGCGGTTACACGCCTACATCCTTGCGCAACTTCATCGAAAAGGTAGGAGTGACCCGGCAGGAGTCTGTCATCGATTACTCGTTGTTGGAATTTTGCATCCGCGAAGACCTGAACAAAACTTCGCCCCGGGTGATGGCCGTGATGGAGCCCCTGAAAGTGACGTTGAGCAACTGGCCCGCCGGTAGGGTGGAGGAAATGGAAATCGAAAACAATCCCGAACAGCCTGAGTCCGGTAACCGTATGGTGCCGTTCGGTGGGGACCTTTGGATTGAGCAGGACGATTTCATGGAGGACGCACCCAAAGGTTACTTCCGGTTGGCTCCCGGTCAGGAGGTGAGGCTCAAAGGTGCCTACATCATCCGCTGCGACGAGGTTGTCAAGGACGCTTCCGGAAAAGTGGTGGAATTGATTTGCAGTTATGACCCGAGCAGCCGTTCGGGACAGGATACCTCCGGCAAAAAAGTGAAAGGAACCATCCATTGGGTCAGCGCCGCGCATGCCATCGATGTGGACGCACGGCTTTACGACCGCCTGTTTACGCAAGAAAGCCCTGAAGTGGAGGCCGACGAATTGGGAGTGGACTTCGTGACCTTGATGAATCCTGACTCTTTGCAGGTGGTGTCCGGGGTGAAGGCCGAACCTGCTTTGGCATCCCTGAAACCGGGCGACCGTGTGCAGTTCATGCGCAAAGCCTATTTCGTGGTCGACTCCGACAGCACTGCGGACAAGATGGTCTTCAACCGCACGGTGACCCTCAAGGATGCCTGGGCAAAGTCCAAATGATGCACAGATGAAAACCACCAAAATCCTCGTAACGGGCGCCAATGGGTTGTTGGGTCAAAAATTGGTGGACCGCCTTTCCGGAAGGCCGGCCGTGGAAGTGATTGCCACAGGCAGGGGTGGGAACCGCAACCCGAATTCGGAGGGCTATGCCTATGCCGAGATGGATGCAGTGGTTCAATCCGAGGTGGATGACGTGATGGGCTTGTATTCACCCGATGTGGTGGTGCATGCAGCCGCCATGACCAATGTGGATCAATGCGAACTCAAGCCCGATGAATGTTGGGAGCTCAACGTAAAGGCCACCGAAAACATCGTTCGTGCCTGCGAAAAGGTTGGGGCCAAAATCGTCCATGTCTCCACCGATTTCATTTTCGATGGCAAGGAGGGTCCCTATTCAGAAAAAGCTACTCCCAACCCCTTGTCGCACTATGGACGAAGCAAATGGGCGGCCGAACAAATCGTGATGGGAGCCCAAGTGCCTTGGGCCATCGCGCGGACCATGCTCGTTTACGGGGTGGTGGCCGACATGTCTCGTAGCAACATCGTGCTGTGGGCCAAAAAGGCCTTGGAGTCCGGGCAGCAAATCAAGGTGGTGGACGACCAATTCAGAAGCCCAACCTTGGTGGAAGATTTGGCAGATGGCATCATCCACATCATCATGAAAGGAAGGACCGGGGTCTACAACCTCAGTGGTCCGGAGCAGATGAGTATTTTGGACATGGTGAAGCAGGTGGCGGATTTCTGGAAATTGGATGCGGGTCTCATCACCCCGGTGGACAGTGGGTCCCTCAACCAACCTGCAGCCAGGCCCCCCAAAACAGGGTTCATCATCCTGAAGGCACAAACCGAATTGGGGTACCGCCCCCGGACAGTGCGCGAAGGACTTGCCGTGGTCGACAAGCAGCTGAATTTGTTTTCCTTGGGATGAACTGCATGGCCTGAAGATTGGGAGCGATTTGTTTGCGTATCGTGCAAGCTTCTCCTATTTTGAGGGGTATTTTTCCTAACAGGCGGGGAGCCCTGCCAAATTCATGATGACAAGACCCCTGACTCTCCTTTTGTTGAGCTTGTGCACACCCTTGTGGGCCCTTGCGCAAGGCATCGACGACACCATCAACGACTTTTTTGCGCCCATCACACGTGTGGTGGAGGCCATCGTGTTTGTTTCCTTCCGTTTTGAGGTGGGTGGTCGACCGCTGGATTTACCCATTGTGTTGGTGATTTTGGTTGGGGTGGCCATTTATTTCACTTGGCGATTTTCCTTTCCGAATTTCAGGTACTTTCGGCTCAGCCTTGACGTGGTCCGTGGCAAATACCAAGAAGCTGGCAAAGAGGAGGGAGAGGTCACCCACTTTCAGGCACTCACTGCCGCCTTGTCGGGCACGGTTGGATTGGGCAACATCGCGGGTGTGGCGGTAGCCGTAGCGACTGGCGGCCCTGGAGCGACTTTTTGGATGATCGTGGCCGGTTTGATGGGCATGAGCACCAAATTCGTGGAATGCACACTGGGGGTCAAATACCGGGAGATAGATGCCAAAGGTAAGGTTTACGGCGGACCGATGTACTACCTCAGCAAGGGCTTTGCCTCCATGAAAATGATGGTAGGAGGGGCAGAACACTCCTTGGCCGGAATTGGAAAAGCACTGGCCATTTTCTTTGCCATTGCCACGGTAGGAGGGTCCATCGGCGGAGGAAACATGCTGCAAGCCAATCAATCCTTCCAACAGCTCAACGACGTTACTGCCCAAGCCATTTCGATGGGCCAAGCCCAAGGTTTGGTGGGCGAAAAGGTATTTTTGAAAGGCAAACAGGCCCCGTTCTCGGTGGTTTCTGCCCAAGAGGGCGTTGTGGTGCTGCAGCCCAAGGGCGATTTGTTGCCGGTCACCCTCCCCGAGGCGGACTTTGTGAAAAGCTATGTGACCAAACCCTTGGCCGGTTATGGTTTTTTGGTTGGTATCATCTTCGCCTTGCTTGTGGCAGTAGTTATCATCGGGGGCATCCGTTCGATTGCCCGGGTCACTGACAAGTTGGTTCCGGTGATGTGCGGCATCTATATCTTGGCAGGGTTGGTGATCATGGGCGCACACTATCAGGACATACCTTGGGCCTTTGGCCAAATCGTGAAGGGTGCTTTTGCGCCGGATGCGTTGTATGGAGGTATCTTGGGAGTCATGATCCAAGGTTTCCGCCGCGCGAGTTTCTCCAATGAGGCCGGCATCGGTTCGGCTTCGATCGCCCACTCAGCAGTCAAAACCCATTATCCTGCTTCTGAAGGAATCGTGGCCTTGTTGGAGCCGTTCATCGATACGGTGGTGATATGTACCATGACCGCGCTGACCATCGTGGTTTCGGGTAAATTCCAAGGGGCAAGCGCATCCGACGGGATTTCCATCACTTCGGAGAGTTTTGCAACCGTGATGCCATGGTTCCCGGTGGTGCTTTGTGTGGCCGTGATTTTGTTCGCATTCTCAACCATGATTTCATGGTCATACTATGGCTCACAAGCTTGGGCCTACTTGTTTGGTCGCGGGCAGGCCATGGATGTTACTTTCAAGGCAATTTTTTGTGGAGCCGTCGTCATCGGGGCGTCAGCCAAACTTGATGCTGTATTCGGTTTTTCGGATGCCATGATTTTTGTGATGTTGTTCCCCAACGTGGTGGGATTGTTGTTTTTGGCGCCGGTGGTAAAACATGAACTTGAAGTATACCTGGAAGCCATCCGGAAGGGTATTCCACAGGGTAAGTACGTGGAATTGGCCGCCCCAAGTGAAAATAATTCTTCCGCCGTGTGAAAATCAAGTAGGTTTTGCATCTCTCTTCCAAAAGGTCCTCAACATGGGCCGGAAGAAAATCAAAACGTACTTGAACCATGAAAATCGATTGGAACGCAGCACAAAAAAGAGCCATAATTGCCTTGTTGGCCTTATTGGTATGCATTACACTTTGGCGTATCGGCAACCCTGCCCCAGTTTCTGAAGCCACGCAATCTTCGGTATTCAACCCTGAATCCGACAGTTTGCCCATGGCTGATTTGAATGCCGCGGATTCGGTTGAATTGGATGCACTGCCCGGCATTGGTCCCACCTTTGCGCGCAGGATTGTCAGGTACCGCGAACTCATCGGAGGTTTTGAGGACAAGGAACAGTTGCTTGAGATTTACGGTATTACCCCGCAAGCCTTCATCCGGATTGAGCCGCATGTCTATGTGGACACCAGTTTGGCATCCTATCGGAATTGTAAAGCGAAGCGTCCGCATCCCAAATTCGCTCAACAAAAATCCTATGCCCAAAAAGAGTCCTTCGGCTCGGGTAAAGGAGTCCACAACAAGGCCCATTCTCCTTCCGGTACGGATTTTCAACCCGCACAGCACAACCCACAGCCCAGCGGCCAAACCACGGTCAACAGGAACCGAGACGTCAAACCATTGGCTTTGGTGAATGTGAACACGGCGGATTCTGCCATGCTGGAAAAAGTTCCGGGCATCGGACCGGGCACGGCGAGCAGGATTGTCAAATATCGAAACAGGTTGGCGTTTTTTCGGTCTTTGGATCAACTGAAGGAGGTGTGGGGTATCCGGCCGGAAAATCAGGAGAAGATGACGGCCCACCTCACAGTGGGTAACCTGGATGCATTTCCGCGCGTGGACATCAATGGTTGGGATGTGGAACATTTGGGTCGCCATCCTTACATCGGGTTCAAGAATGCACGGATCTTGGTGGCCTACCGTGAGGAACATGGACCATTTACGCGTTCCGAAGATTTGAGATGGGTGGGAGGCATCGACCCTGCCTTGCCGGGACGGTTGGAAGGATATCTTCAATTTTGATCTGAATTTCCCTGCCAAAAGTCTTGTTTGTCTCTGACGCTTGTCATAATGCGTTGGCTTCACAGGCTGCATCTTTGTTTCAACTTTTTCCAACAGCAGCAACCGGTCTAACCAACCGGACAAAGTCAAATCATTTGGGTTTATAGTAAGGTCCTAATTTGTTTCAGCTCGGGGAGTCGCTAGGCTCCCCGACTGTTTTTTTACGCATGGCTTCAGGCTCTGTCAAACTCCTTCAAAATTGCACTGTCGAAGTTGCTTTTCACGATTCTCCACAGCAATTTAGCCCTTTGATTGCACACCCCACAGGCATGAACATCCAACAAAAGCTCAAAAACAAAATCCGCGAGGTACAAGACTTCCCCATCAAGGGAGTGAACTTCAAGGACATCTCTCCTCTGTTCATGGATCCCTTCCTGATGCGCGAGACCGCGGCTGAACTGGCCAATCCATGGAAAGGAAAGGGTGTGACCAAGGTGATTGGTATCGAAAGCAGGGGCTTTCTGTTCGGCCCTCAAATTGCCATCGAGTTGGGTGCTGGGTTCGTTGTGGTGCGTAAAGCCGGGAAATTGCCCCCTGAAACATCTTCGATATCCTATCAGTTGGAATATGGAAATGCCACGATTGAAATGGTCAAAGGCTCCTTGCAATCCACCGACAGGGTGTTGATACACGACGATTTGTTGGCCACAGGCGGGACGGCCGGTGCAAGTGCACAACTGGTAAGGCAATTGGGTGCCCAAGTCGCGGGTTTCAGTTTTCTCATCGACTTGGCATTTCTGAATGGCCGCAAGGTCTTGGAACAATACGCACCGCAGGTGCATGCATTGGTTCAATACGATCAAGAATAAAACGAATTCATAAGAAGATACCATGGCTAATATTTCGACTTCCACACCGGGATTGGATTTCAAGACAACCGAAAATCAGCGCATGATCGCGGACATGATTGCGAAATTCGGCGAGGAGCACATTCGCCCCTTTGTGCGTGAGTGGGATGAATCGCAGCATTTCCCCAAACACACCATGCACCAATTGGGTGAGCTTGGGCTGTTGGGCATTTTTGTCCCAGAAGAATATGGCGGATCGGGCTTTGGATACGCAGAATATGTGACGGCCATCTCTGAATTGGGGAAAATCGACCCTAGTTTGGCCTTGTCGGTTGCTGCCCACAATTCCCTATGTACTGGACATATCTATTACCACGGGTCGGAGGAACAAAAGCGGAAGTATCTGCCCAAATTGGCGTGCGGAGAATGGATTGGCGCATGGGGCCTGACGGAGCCAAATACTGGTTCGGACAGCGGAAACATGCAGACCACCGCGGTCAAAGATGGCGAATACTGGATTTTGAATGGAGCCAAAAACTTCATCACGCATGCCATTTCGGGTGATGTTGCTGTGGTGATGGCCCGTACCGGTGAGCCACGTGCCAAAGACAACGCAACAGCCTTCATCATCGAAAAAGGTACTCCAGGCTTCCGTGGAGGACGCAAAGAAGACAAATTGGGCATGCGTTGCTCTGAAACTGCCGAGTTGATTTTGGAAGATGTGCGCCTGCATGAGAGCCAGGTCATCGGCAAGGTTGGTCAAGGATTCAAACAGGCGATGCAGATCTTGGACGGAGGTCGTATTTCCATTGCAGCCTTGGCGTTGGGTGTTTCCAAAGGGGCCTATGAAGCTTCTTTGAAGTATGCCAAAGAACGCCAACAATTCGACAAGCCAATCGGTAGTTTCCAAGCCATTGGATTCAAATTGGCCAACATGGCGACTGAAATCGAAGTAAGCGAGCTCTTGTGCATGCAGGCCGCGTACCAAAAAGACCATGGAATGAAAGTGACCAAATCAGGTGCCATGGCCAAGTATTACGCTTCCGAGGCCTGTGTTCGCATCTCCAATGAAGCCGTGCAGATTCATGGCGGTTATGGCTACATCAAGGAATACGGGGTTGAAAAGTTCTATCGCGATTCCAAACTCTGCACCATTGGTGAAGGCACGAGCGAAATCCAATTGTTGGTAATTTCCAGGCAGATTTTGAATGAGTGATGAAGTCGGGATGCACGCCCCCAGTCATGAAGTCGGAAGTTTTTTGGCTCGGTTTCAAGGTGTTCCATCCAGGGCTGGCGAAATCGGTCAAAAAACCATGATTTTATTTCATTTGGCTTGACAAATCCATCGATTACGTCTATCTTCGCAACCTGTTATTTTCCACGAAAGTAGGTGAAAGCATGATTATCATTAAAATAAAAGAAGGAGAATCCGTTGACCGCGCCCTGCGCCGCTACAAAAAGAAGTTCGAAAAAACGGGCATCTTGAAAGAAGTTCGCGCACGCATGTACTTCAACAAACCTTCCGTTGAAAAACGCGAAGAGATGAAGAAGGCAGTACGCCGTCAGGAGCACTACTCCAACGAAAACTACTGAGTTTAATTGCCCGGCCTTGACACCGGGCCAAAAAATAGATACCTTTCACTATTAGCGGTGAGAGGTATTTTTTTTATGCTTTCCCAACACTTTTTCCAACATCTTCAGGCAGCTCGAAATTATTCGCCCAATACGTTGGTGGCCTATCAACACGATTTGGAAGGATTCTCGGAATTTCTAAAACAAGCCTATGAATTGGATCTCGATACAGTCGAGGGGGCAAAAGCCGTCCACCACCGCATGATTCGGGCTTGGATGGGCAGTCTTCATCAAGAAGGTGTGGGAGCTCGCAGCATGGCTCGGAAAAATGCATCCTTGTCCGCTTTCTTCAAGTGGTTGATGATGAACGGTCAGCTGGAAAAGAATCCTGCCAAAATGGTAAAAGCGCCCAAATTCGAAAAGAAATTGCCTAGTTTCCTGCGTGAGGAGTCAGTGGAAGAATTATTTGGACAAGTTGAGTTCGGAGAAGGATGGGAGGGAAGCCGAGACAAGTGTTTGTTGGAAGTCTTTTACAGCTCGGGCTTGCGGAGGGCCGAAATCATTTCTTTGCAATTCGATGCCATTGACTTTTCGCAGCAAACATTGCGGGTGATGGGCAAAGGCCGAAAAGAAAGGGTGGTACCGTTTGGAGACAAAGCCAGGGTCGCCATGCAGGAATACATGAAAGCCTGTGAAGACCAAAGACTTAACTATAGGGATGCTTTTTTCGTAAAAAAAGACAGCGAACCGCTTTATCCCAAGCTCGTGCACAACATCGTCGACAAATACCTCAAGCAGGCCTCGACCTTGGCCAAAACAAGCCCACACGTGCTCCGCCACACCTTTGCGACCCATCTTCTCAACCGAGGGGCCGATTTGAATGCCATCAAGGAAATGCTTGGACATAGCAGTTTGGCAGCCACGCAAGTGTACGTGCACAATTCCATAAGTAAACTGAAAGAAGTATATTCGAAAGCCCATCCCAAGGCTTGATTGATTAACCGTAAAAACTCAATCCATATGAAACTTCAGATTCAATCCATCCATTTCGACGCAGACAAAAAGCTGCTTGAATACGTCCAAAAAAAGTGCAACAAGCTCGATACCTATTTCGATCACATCATCGACGGGAACGTGTTTTTGCGCATCGAGAGGGTGGGCGACTCCTCCTTGAAGTCTGTGGAAATCAAACTGAATGTGCCTGGTGACAGCTTGGTGGCCAAAGAGCAGGCTTTTTCCTTCGAGGAAGCCACGGATTTGGTTGCAGAAAACCTCAAACGCCAAGTCGTGCGCTACAAAGAGAAAATGCGCGCTCACTGAGTTCAGTCCTGGCTTCCGTCCACTTCGGCCCCTTTCCGACCTGAATTTTTGCACGGGTTTTCCCTCGATTGTCCTCAATAACTACTTTCCCCTCGTCATGTTCGTAACGGACCACATTGGTCGGATTGTGGAAGTGCCAGAATGCCCGAAGCGGATCGTTTCTCTATGCCCATCCCAGACCTCTACGCTGATGGCCTTGGGGATCGGAGACAGATTGGTGGGTAGGACTCGATTCTGCATCCATCCCGGTCATGAATTGAGTGGCGTGGAGGTGGTTGGCGGAACCAAGAAACTGGATGAATCCGATTTATTGCGCCTCAAACCTGACTTGGTGATCGCCGAAAAGGAGGAGAACACACCTGAAATGGTGGAATGGATGGCACGACATTTCCCGGTTTACGTCACCGATGTCACGGATTTGAAGTCGGCCCATCGCATGGTGGAGGATTTGGCTTCCATCACGGGGACAATGCCTGCAGGCGAAAAGCTGATTGCGGAAATCCGGGAGTCCATGGTGGGAATCCGACCATTAGACAGGTCCCAAACCGTTTTGTATCTGATTTGGCGTAAACCTTGGATGGCGGCAGGAAGCAATACCTACATCCATTCGATTTTGAGCCTGTTGGGATTCGACAACCTCGCCTGCGGATGGCAAGGAAGATATCCTGAAGTTCAATTGCGGGAATCTGATCTGCATCCGGACCATGTTTTTTTGTCCTCCGAGCCTTTTCCCTTCACCGAGAAGCATGTAGCGGAAATTCAACAGATTTTCCCATCCGCAACAATCACCCTTGTCGATGGTGAGATTTTCAGTTGGTATGGGGAACGGCAACGGGATTTGGCTTCTTATTGGGAGGATTTGAAGCAGAAGATTGCGGCAGGATGATCAGCCTGGGTAGGTTGGATTGAATCTTTCCGTTGCATGGAATCTGCTTTGGATTGCCTTTTATATCTGCTGAGAAGCGAGATTTGTAGATGCTGCAAATCAATCCGAAGAGTATTTTGTTATATTGACATCATGTACCGGATTGTCCTTCGTGCACTGTGGTCGCGTGATTATGTCGCACGGCTCGTTCGGTTGCTGCGCGCGGTCCTCCAAACCTCGGAAGAGGGGGCACTCTCCGTGTGTCGTGGGTTGGCATCCGGTAAACCCATCGAAATCCTTTGTGATTCTCCCGGACAAGCCTATGATTTGAGCTCGGAATTGCTTCAGTTGGGCGTCTTCACAGAGGCGGAACAGATTGGTCCCATTTCATCCCAAATCATTGCCGCAGACGTGGTGGCCATTCTCCATGATGACTTGTCCATGTTTGGTATTTGGAGAGACCAATCAGGTGGAAAGTTCAGGATTGTGGAGCAGAACACGATGGGGATGGTCGTATTTGAAAACGCAGAAGTCGGAGAAATGGTGGCCAAGGCAGTGGCTTCCCGAGGAGCACGTGAAATCAGTCAAGAAGAAATGGATGAAATCATCCGGACAGGGCAGGAGTTAAGGGCAAAAAGGGTCGAATTTGCCGAGAAAATGATTAAATTGCACGGCGAAGATTGGAAGAAAGTCCTGTGGTTGGAACGCAAGAACAGCGGCTGTCCTCCATGAATCCTTGATGGGCTTCCAATTGACACCAGAATTGTTTTGTGATGGGGTTTGCAAGACGGGGGGCAAGCCTTATTTTTGTCCCTGAAAGCGGGAGTAGCTCAGTTGGTAGAGCATCAGCTTCCCAAGCTGAGGGTCGCGAGTTCGAGTCTCGTTTCCCGCTCCGGAAAGCCGTCAGTTGATTTGACGGCTTTTTTTATGAATCCCATCCAATACGGTTCTTGAAAATGGAAAAGATTTCATTTTTACGTATGTTCGATTTTTCCTTGTTTCAAGGTTTTGCTTACCCAATTTAATCACACATGAAATTGAAACTACTACCCCTTCATCTTGTATTATTGGCGGTTTTCTTTGGATTTCGACCGATTTCCCTGTCTGCACAAATCCTCTTCGACAATGGGCCTATCTTCAACAGCGTTGGTACCGGAGCAGGCGGTGCCAATGAGAGTGTTTTATACAACTCAACCCAAGGGATGGGTACGATAGGCTTCGGCCACCAAGCGTCCTCCAACAATCGTGTAGCGGATGACTTGATTATTCCCGACTGCAAATGGCGCGTGGACTCGATTGTTTTTTTCGCTTACCAAACTGGATCCACCACCACTTCCACCATGACTTCCGTCAACCTACAGATTTGGGATAGTATTCCCGCAGCTGTTGGTTCCAGTGTTGTTTATGGTGACACCACCACAAACCGAATGGTAGCCAGTCGTTGGTCCGGCGTGTATCGTTTAACCGAAACTACAATCGGAAATACCACCAGACCGATTATGCGCAACGTCTGCGCAACGCCAGGCCTTTTGTTGGATGGCGGCACTTATTGGTTGGATTGGCAGTCGGCCGGCACGCTGGCCTCTGGTCCTTGGGCTCCACCCAGAACCCCTGCAAACGTGGTGATTACCGGCAATGCTCGTCAACGGGTCACAGGTGTTTGGGCAAATGCCCTTGATGGTGGAACGGGTACGCCTGCGCAAGGTTTTCCATACATCATTTACGGACAAGTCATATCAGTCCAAGCAGATGCCGGTGCTGATGTCGGGTTCTGTGTGAATGGGGTTTCCCCATTCATTGGCGGAGCTCCCTCCGGGTCCGGCGGGCTTGGGACCATGCTTTACCATTGGAGCCCGGCAACCTTGGTGAGTGACAGTGCAGATGCCAATCCTGTTGCCTTCCCAACGACGACCACATCTTTCGTATTAACGGTAACTGATTCGATTTCAGGATGTTCAGATTTGGATACCATTTTGGTTTCAGTGGGTTTGGTGTCCAACAGCTTCCTTCCTAGCGACACCGTGGTGTGCGTGGGTGACAGCATTACGATCGATGCCGGCGGAGGAACATCTTATTCCTGGAGCAATGGTAGCACCGCTCAATCCGTGTTTGTCTCGTCTGGCAGCTATTCAGTTAGCGTTTTGGATAGCGTTGGTTGTACATCCGTGGACACGATTGAAATCCTTTCCTCCCCTTTGGTGGATTTGGTCGGAGATACCTTCTTTTGTCCTGGAGACAGTGCCAACTTGAGCACCTCATTGTCAGGCGTTGCAGGTGGTAATTTCCTTTGGAGCAACGGGGATACCTTGCCTGCAACCTCGGTCAATGTAGCCGGTAACTACCTCGTCACCTACACAAGTCCTGAGGGTTGCATTTCGCTTGATTCCCTGCAGGTTACCGCCTCACCGAATCCTGTGGCTGCATTCAACTTTTTGGTTTCAGGCAACGGATTGGACTATTCCTTCACGGATTTTTCATCAGGCGGCACGTTGACATATGCTTGGGACTTTGGAGACGGAACCACCTCTACGTCCCAGAATCCGACACACTCTTATTTGCAATCAGGGAATTACTCGGTAGTTTTGATTGTCACGAATCTTTGTGGTTCCGACACGGTCATCCAAAATATCAGCGTTGTCGGTACGAATGGCGCATTGGAATCAAGTGGATTCGTCGTGAAGCCCAACCCTGCAACGAGTGCTTTTGCGATCCAGCCTGACCTGACTTTTTCAGGTGAAATCAATTGCGAACTGATGGATTTGCAAGGTAAAATGGTCCATCAATTCAGCGTGGGTGCAGCATCGGCCGCCAATCAAATCATGGTGGATGCATCGCCATTTGCCCGTGGGACTTATTTTCTCCGCATCCGCCAAAATGAAAGGGTAGAGATGTTGAAGGTTGTTTTGGAATAATTCAGGCGAAGATTCTCAGGAATAGCCTTCCCTTAATTGGGATGGCTATTTTTTTGGGGGGAGTAATTTCCAGCATGATGTTTTTGCGGATTTCAAATCAGCAGGAATCGGATGGAGGAACAAGACCATTGATTATCCCAATTGCTTTTACGGCCTACAGGAAAGGGATTATTGTTTGGTCCTGTTGCAGTCTATGAATCATTCCTTTTCCGTTCAGCTCGAAACATGGCCTTACAGGCTTGAGGGTACTGAGCGGTGTTTTCTTCAAAGAGGCGGCAGCGTTGAATTCGGAATCTATCTTTCCATTGATTCGACGTAGCCATTTAAAAAGGCACAGGAAAACGCCCATATGCTTCCTTCAAAATCGTTTTAGGTTTTCAAAACCCGGCCATCAAGCTTCCGCCCGAGGGAAACCAATAGAGAAGGTGGTTTTCTGGTCGTCGGATTGCACCGAAATTTTTCCATAGTGCTCGGCCAAAATGTTTGAAACGATACTCAAACCCAATCCGGTGCCGTTTCTCTTTTGTTTGGTGGTGTAAAACTTCCGGAAAATCCGCTGTACCTCGTCTTCGGGTATTCTGGGCCCGTTGTTTTCGAAATGGATGATGACTTGTTCCGGATTGACTTCGGTGAAAATCTTGATGTATTTGTTCGCGTTTTCGGTTTGCTCCTCAAACGCATCAATGGCATTTTTCACGATGTTGGTCCATACTTGGAACAGCTTCATCTCCACACCCATGATGGTCGAACCCGGTTGGATTTCGGTGATGAGATCGATGTGGCCACGCAAACGGAACCTGAACAAGGTTTCCACGATGCGAATGCTGTTGCTGAGATCGATTAGTTCTTTCTTCTGGGTAAGGTCCTCGCGCACAAACCTGTTGAGGTTGGTGATGACTTGTGACGATCGATCAACTGAAGATTCTATGCCGGTGAGGAAGGCATCCACCAAATGAAGATCCTTGATGGCTTTCAAAATGGCTATCGGGTCCACTTTGGCCAGAACTTCAGAGATCTCCTTATCCTGTTGGGGATTGAAACCAGCTTCTGCAAACAGCTTGGACAATTCTAGGAGATCGGTCCGCTGACTGTGCCGGGAAATGGCCTCCCTCAAACCCTCAGCCCGTTTCATTTTTTCGGATGAATTCAAGAGTGCACTTTGCTCAGGATAGGTACGGGCAAAATGGATGGCAAAGTTCAAGTCCTGTGTGTCCAGTTCGTTCAATCGCGGCAGCAAATCTAGCACAATCAATTTGAGGTTTTGTGCAGCAGCCTTGATGGAACCCAAAGGAGTATTGAGGTCATGCGCCACCCCCGCAGAAAGCTCACCAATCGTGACGAGTTTGTCTTGGGCAATCAGGGAGTTTGAAATTTCCAAGTTAATGCGGGTTTTCTCCAATACTTTGGCTTCCAAGGTCTTGTTGAGCTCCTTGAGTTCACCCGCAAATTGGCGTCCCTTGCGGAAGTTGGTGTACAGAGACAGATAAACCTTGAGCATGTTTTCCAATTCACCCCAGTGACGGCGGTCCGGCATTGATTCGGATACCAACATCAACAACTCCTGTGGGCCGCCACCCTCCGAGAAAGCCTGGAGGTAAATGGTCTTAGATTCAGGAAGTTTGGCAAAAAATCTGGAAAGAATAGGGTTTTGGGCGCCTTGCTCTTTGGTGAAGACCGTCAAACTCGATACCGAGGTGAGCAGGTTGCTCAATTCCAAGGGATCAAAAGGTTGGTTGGCAGCAGATTTTAGCGGACCATCCCCAGGATTGTATTGGCAGGTCAACCTAGATTCTTGTATCTGGAAAATGCCTATGTACTGCAACTCTAGACCCTGGGAAATTTGGAAGAAAGTCTCCAGGATAACCGATTGAAGGTCCTGCTCCTCACCCTTCTCCAAAAACAATCGGGATACCCCCAACAGGAGTTGATTCAATTTATTCTTTTGTTCGATGTCCTGTGTGATGGTTTTAATGCGGTCGGCAAGCCCTTCCATGAAGTGCTTGTTTTCTGTCTCCAACTCAATCAAATCCTGCTTCAATTTGTACAGGGCATTGTTCAATACAGCAATTTCGTTCTTACCCGACATGTGATGGATGTCTACTTGGTAGTTACGTTTGCCGAGTTGATTGGCAATTTCCACGGATTTGAAAATCGGTCGGGACAAGAACAGAATTGACAAAGCAAACAAAACCACCGAGCCCATCACGGCAATCACCGTAAGATAAATGAGCGGTCGATTCAACTGCTTTAAAACCCTCAAATCTTCCGCTTTGGAAGAAGCCAACAAGATTTCACCTTTCAGGATTTCAGTTGCAAATGGCGACCGGCTGTAGTAAAACTGGTCTTCCTTGGCATTGAGTGCATCATTTTTGAAGCGCTCTGGGGTGCAAGAAAAGACCGACTTTTTTCCGCTTTCATCGATTTCGATGATGGCTACGTATTCGTAGTTGCTTTCCTTGTTGATGTCCTTCAGGAGGGTGGTCAAAATTTCGAAATTGTCCGTTTCGATTGCCGTCTTAACAGCATTTGCCGTGATTCGGGAGTTTACATTGAACTCCTTTCGGGTATGCTCTTGTAAGAGGGAAAACTGAAGGTTATTGTAATACAAGGCCAATGGCACTGAGACAAGAAGTCCCAATCCCGTGAAGGAAATCCATATTCGAAATGCAATGGAGCGGAAAAACTTCATTCAG
>Ga0068872_10000711_pt1 | contig 27979 bp, 22 predicted proteins | sample NOAtaG_7_FD_66441 | JGI IMG/M metagenome (GOLD analysis project Ga0068872, IMG submission 66441) | Freshwater lake microbial communities from Lake Erie, under a cyanobacterial bloom - NOAA_Erie_Diel1S_2200h metaG | ecosystem: Environmental > Aquatic > Freshwater > Lake | place: USA: Ohio, Lake...
AATAGCATCAACACACAAACATATTTCTGGGATTTTGGAGTGCCCGGAATTGATTCAGATACATCCAATTTGTTTTCTCCCACCTTTACCTATCCTGACACAGGCTTGTATACAGTAACCCTGATTGCCGCTCTTGACAATGGTAACGGTGTGTGTTCTGATACTGTAACAGGTGTTTATCATGTAAGGCCCTTGCTTGATATTGCGCTAGATCCTGCTGCTTCACAGTGTCAGACCGGCAATCTTTTCAACTTCAATGCAGGAGGCGCCTTCGATACTACTGCAACTTTTCAGTGGTATTTGCCCGGTGCATCAGGTAATCAGTCATCAACTTCTCAAAACATCAGTAGCATCACCTATCCCTCAGCAGGCAGCCATACAGTATCTCTGGTTATTACCCAATATACCTGTTCTGATTCTGTCTCCACCACCTTCTCAACTTTTCCCATGCCCAGCATCAGCGGTGCTGTTCAAATACCTTACTGCAACAGCGCCAATGTGCAATTTTCTGCTACCGGAGATCAGGGAAATGTGTTGTGGAATTTTGGTACTGGAAATACAGCAGATACTTCCATTATAAGGAATACTTCATTTACATATCCGGCAAGCGGTAATTATCTTGCCTCCATCAGGATCACCAACCCTACAACCGGATGCAGCACGCTTGATACAGTTGGTTTTTTTGTGCCTGTAGAAGATTCTCTGGTCTTATCGGACATGCGGAACCGCCAGGTACTTTGTAAAGGAGATACCCTAGAATTTAAGGCAAATTTCAGAGGCGGAAGGCCGGGATACCTGCTCTCATGGAACACTGGTTCTTGGGTGAATAATCCGGAGTTCATTCTTACCACCAATCAAACCCAGCTCTTCAGAGTCGCGCTAAGAGATTCCTGTGGAAGGAAAGACTCCGTCATTTTTCAGGTGGATGTTCCTGTATACGGTCCTGTTGAACTGAGTTTAAGAAAGGATACAGCCATTTGTTCTTACCAAAACTATCTACTCAAAGTAAATGCCATAGGGGGAACAAATTCTTTTGCCTACAATTGGACAAGCGACAATCCGGAAGCCGCTTTGTTTGCAGCCAACAGCGATACCACCACAGCCACTTTTCTGAAGAAAAGCAAATTTTTTGTTACGGTTACTGATGCCTGTAACTCCACGGCAAGGGATACGATAGAAATTGACAAACTGCCCTGTGATTTGAATCCTCCGAATGTTTTTACACCCAACGGAGATAATTCAAACAGCAAATTTGTAGTCGCCAATCTGGAGTATTATCCGAATACAAGGCTTACTGTATATGACCGTTGGGGTAACAAAAAATTTGAAACCGAAAATTATTCTCCAGAAAACACCTGGGATGGTTCCAACTCCGATTCAGGTGTTTACTATTACATCATACAGATTCCTCTTTCGCCACCGCAAACGCTCAACGGGTTTGTTCATCTGCTGAGATAAATTCATGTAAAAAGCACATGTTATCCATATGTCTCATCGATTAACCAAAAGGATATTTCTATGGGGCATCTTAATCATGTTACATGGCAAATTATTGCTTGCAGAACACTTTGTGGGAGGTGAACTTTTTTATCGTTTACTTCCGAATGGACAATATGAGGTTACCTTAAGGGTTTATCGTGATTGTAATTCAAGTGGTGCCTCCTTCGACAATCCTGCATCAGTGGGAGTTTACACAGGGAATTCACTGTATCTTGACTTGAGACTTTATGATCCCGTGATTACCTCGCTCTCCCAAAATACAAATCTGGGTTGCGTACTTTCTCCTCCTAATCTTTGCACACAAATGGGCGTGTATAAAGACACCATTGCATTGCCTTCAAATGCTAACGGATATGATTTAATTTATACTAGGTGTTGCAGGAACAATTCCATCATCAATATCGTTGATGCCTCGGATGTGGGGAGTTCCTATATCAGTCGGGTTCCTCCCTCAGGAATCATTAACAGCAGTCCCCGGTTTAACCAGATACCTCCAATTTTTTTGTGCAGGAATACACCCTTTACTTTTGACCATTCTGCCTTTGACCAGGATGGAGATCAACTGGTATACAGTTTATGTACACCCTACAGCGGTGCAAGCACGATCAGCCCTATGCCACAACCGCCTGATCCACCTCCGGCAGGATATGTAAATTGGGTAAGTCCCTTTAACTCTGCGAGTCCAATGCCTTCCTCCCCTGCCATGAGTATCAATCCACAAACAGGTCAGTTGTTTATCAATCCATCATTGCCGGGAAGGTATGTGGTAGCTGTTTGTGTTCAGGAATACCGCAATGGTATTTTACTGAGTGAGATCTCAAGAGATTTTCAATTTAATGTGGAGGAGTGCGACAATTCGGTATCCATCATTACCAACCAGTTGTCTTCTGTGGGTAACGGACAAAATCCCTACTGCCGTGGCTTGACCTACTCATTTGAAAACCAAAGCTTGAATTGTAACAGCTTTTTTTGGGATTTCGGAGTCCTTGGAAGCACCAGTGATACAAGCACCCTTCAGGAGCCTACATTTACTTATCCAGCGCCCGGGCAATACAATGTAATGTTGATAGCAAACAATGTGGTAAATGGAAACATCTTATGTGCAGACACTTCTTTTGGTACCTTTTTGATTTATCCTGAACTTGATCCTGATTTTGTAGTTCCCCCTCCGCAATGTCTCAATACAAATGCTTATCAATTTTCAGCTTCAGGGGTGTTTGATCCTTCCGCGAGCTTCAGCTGGTCGGTGAGCACTGGCGCTGGCACATTTACTTCAAATCAGCAAAGCATCAGCAATGTGACATTCACAGAAGATTCCACACACCGTGTATCACTCATCGTTTCCCAATTTATCTGTTCAGACACGGTTACGCAGGATGTTTATGTGAATCCCATCCCCGAGCCTGAGATTGGCGACATCACCAAATATTGCGTTGGGTTGCAAGTGGATTTCGAAAACCTAACTGATAATGGTAGCAATACATACCATTGGGATTTCGGATTACAGGGTATCAATTCCGACACCTCAGTTCTCTTTGAACCGAGCTATACTTTTCCGGATACAGGTCGTTATACAATTACCCTTTCTGTAACCGATACAAACAATTGTTCGAGTGCGGTGCAGGATACTTTTTTTGTGTTTCCGCTGCTCTCGCCATCAATCAGACCATTCAATGATTCAAATTATGTAAATCAATGTTTTGATAGTAATCAATTTAATTTTCAGGCGCAGGGTGTGTTTTCGTCGAACACTTCGTTTTTATGGGAATTCGGCACAAATGCCAATGTCTCCAATTCGAATGCTCCCGATGTTGAGGGTGTTGTGTTTAACCAGCCCGGAATCTTTCCGTTGAAACTGACCATGTCTGAAAATGGTTGCGAAAAAACCATTACCGACTCTGTCAGAATTTACAATCGTCCCGTAATTGATTTCACGGTTTTATCAAGTCCATGTGCACCGTTTATCTGTCAGTTTCAAAATTTATCTCTTGCAGAAACATCGATGCTTCATTTTTGGACATTTGGCAATGGAGATAGCTCCGCACTGGCTTCACCGGTTTACGAATATACTGAACCCGGGACCTATTCTCCGGCGCTCAAAATCATGACACTTAAGGGCTGCAAGGACACACTGGAAATGGTGCTTTCTCCACCCCTTCAGTTCATGCCCAGACCGGTATCCGGACTTACCCCGGGATCAACAGCGCTCTCCATCTTTGAACCTTCGATTACTTTCAGAGATACATCCAAGGGAGGAATAATGATGATTTTTGAAACAGGGGACGGAAATCTCTATGCAGAAAAAGAGGTAACTCATGTGTACGCAGATACAGGTACTTACAAGGTGATGCAGGTTGTAAAAAATGAAAATGGTTGTGCAGACACACTCCGTTTTGAGGTGATTGTATATCCTGAGTTTCGTCTTTGGATTCCCAATTCATTTACACCCAACCGTGACTTGAACAATGAATTTTTCAAAGTAGTTGCCATAGGAATTTCTGATTTTTCCATGGAAATATTTGATCGTTGGGGTCAACTAATTTATGAAAGCAAGGATGTAACAAAAGGATGGGACGGAACCAATTCCAATGGAAAAGAAGCGATGGATGGAATTTATAATTACAGGATTCAGTGTAAAAATCCAAAATCAGAGGTGGTTGATCGAAGAGGTATTCTTGTACTCATCCGATAGTTGTAACAGGCCATGCAAATACAATATTGAATATTCATTCACATGTTTCATTTCTAATTATTGTATTTTTCACGAGCGATTGATTCGTATTTTTTTCAATTTCGATTCTTCAAGCAGCACTCCCTGATGAGAAAATACCCCTTCCCTGATTTTTCAATTTGTATTGGATGGATGTTGTTAATCATCAACTGTCTCCTATCATCAGAGGCTTCCTCCCAAACACTTTCCGGAAAGATATATTTCGATCATGCGCCTGTTCCTTTTGCCGGAGTTTCCTGGCTTCACCATCCTTCCCAAACCCAAAGTGATTCAATTGGAAAATTCAGCATTCCGTTTCTTCAAAGAGATACGCTTTTGATCAAGGCAGCAGGGTTTGCAGATCATTTGGTGTATGTGAGCGATACAAATAGCCTTCGGATAACACTTACCCGCAGCATCGAATTAAAAGGAGTTGAAGTGTATGAAAGAGGACAAAGTTTAAAACGATCGGGATTGCAGCTCATCAATACCGAAACCATTGGAAAAATGGAGCTGAAAAAAGCAGCTTGTTGCAATCTCGCAGAGAGTTTTGAAACCAACGCAACAGTTGATGTGGTCATGAGCGATGGGGTCTCGGGTGCCAGACAGCTTTCCATGTTAGGTCTCGATGGAATTTACACCCAGATAAATACAGAAAATATTCCTTATAATCGGGGAGCCATGGCCTCTTTCGGTGTACAATACATACCGGGAACCTGGATACGGAGCATTGATATTTCTAAGGGAAGCGGGAGTGTGGTAAATGGATATGAACCCATCAGCGGAACCATTAATGTAGAATTTCTGGCTCCTGAAAAAGCCGATCGTCTTAGCTTTAATGCCTATCAGAATTCGCTAGGAAGATCAGAAATCAATCTTAATATTAACGGAAACAATGGAAAAAACTTTATGCACTCGCTTTTCTTGCATGGGAGTTCAGTGTATTTAAAAAATGATATTAACCAAGATGGTTTTCTGGATATTCCACTTGAACAGTTAAGCAATATTTTTTACCGCGCTAAATGGAGTAATTCCAAATGGATGACACAAGTGCTTGTGCGCAATGTATACAATAACAAAACCGGAGGAGAATGGAATTATGAACCCTCTATGCGGTTAAAAGGTAAAAGGATGGGCATGGAAACCTTTGTAAGATCAACAGATGTGATTACCAAAACAGCCTTACTCTTTCCTAAATTCCCTGCACGCGGATTGGGATTCCTCAATCACCTGAGAAGCACCCAACAGGAATTGTATTTTGGATATAAAAACTACAGCGTCCGCTACCAATCATTCCAAAGTCGATTGATTTACCAGGACTTTATCGTTGATACACGCAATACCTTTCAAACCGGTCTCTCTTTTGTTTATGACAATTTTAATGAGGTATACAATGACTCCGGATTCAGGAGAACCGATCCTGTTTCGGGAGGTTTTTTTGAATTCACCCGTAACGAGGGTAAAAACCTAAGTATGATGGCCGGTATTCGTGTCGATTATCATCCTGTTTGGAAATATTGGCTGACACCAAAAGTAAACATACGATACAATCCAAAACCCAAAACCACACTTCGATTTACCGCAGGAAGCGGAACTAGAATTGCCAATCCGTTTTTGGATAACACCTCCATTTTTGCCAGCTCCAGAAAAGTTATGCCTGCATCCAACCTACAACCCGAGAGAGCTTTTACTGCAGGTTTTTCTCTGAACCAGAGAACAAGTTTGGGCGGAAAAGATGTAGAACTGAATATTGATGTATTTGAAACCCGGTTTGTCAATCAAGTACTTGTTGATTTTTATGAGTCTTTCGACAAAGTAAGCATCTACAACCTTGATGGTGCATCATTCTCTCGAAGTATTCAGGCGGATGTCGTTTCAAGGCTCTCTGCGGGATTTGAAGCAAGATTGTCCTATAAATGGTATCAAATCATAAGCACTTATAGAGGGCTGGGCAACACTGCAGGACCCAAACCCATGATACCTCTCCATCGCTTATTACTGAACCTGAGTTACTATACCGACTTCGAAAAATGGAGGTTTGATTTTACCACGAGATACATGGGCAAAAGTCGCATGCCAGTGAATCATTTTCATCCATCTGGCGCGCATTATGATACCGAATCTCTACCCTTTTTTCTGCTTAATACACAAATTAACCGGAAGTTTAAACATGCCGAATTATATGCAGGTGCCGAAAACCTTTTGAATTTTGTTCAGCCAAGAGCAATCATTTCTGCAGAAAATCCTTTTTCTCAAACTTTTGATGCATCCATGATTTATGCACCATTAACCGGCAGGGTATTTTACATAGGATTTACCTACATCATTCCTTGAAGGTTTTTGCTTTACCAAATTTGCACACGCTGGTCTTTGGGCACAAACATCATTTGGCCTTCTTTTACAAGAAAGGCATCATAAAATGCATCAATGTTGCGAAGTGGTCCATTAACCCTGTATTGTGCAGGAGAATGCACATCTGTTTTGATTTGTCTGGCAAGATCCTCTGCTCGGCGGCTTGATAACCAGCCATAGGCATATCCAAGAAAATATTCGGCTGACGGTTTCATACCGAAATCTCCCTTTTCTTTTTTACCGGAAGGTGATTTCATGAATGCTTCATATCCCATGACACAGCCTCCCAAATCGGCAATGTTTTCGCCCAGGGTATTTTCTCCGTTCACATGCAGCGAGTCCAACACTGTAAAAGAGTTGTACTGTTCAACCAGTCTTCTTGCTTTGGCATCAAACTTTTCACGGTCTTCCTTTGTCCACCAATCAGAGAGATTCCCGATGGCATCAAACTTGCTGCCCTGATCATCAAAACCATGTGTGATTTCATGACCAAAAGTTCCTCCTCCAACAATGCCATACAAGATAGCATCCGGTGCCAAACCGGGATAGCCAGGCACGATGATGTTACAGCCCGGAATCACAATTTCATTCATGGACGGATCGTAATAAGCATTATAGGTTTGAGGCATCATAAACCATTCATCCTTATCCACCGGTTTGCCGAACTTTTGTATTTCGTAATTGTGATACCACTTTGTACAAGCCATTACATTTTTACAGTATGAATCGCGTGAAATATCAAGTGAAGAAAAATCTTTCCATTTATCGGGATAACCCAATTTCATGCGCACTTTCGATAATTTCTCCAATGCTTTTTGGCGGGTTGCATCGCTCATCCAATCAATTTTTTGAAGGTGCTCCCTAAACACTTCCATAATGTTGTTTCCTATTTCAAGAAGTTTCTCTTTGGTATTGGGGGGAAGATAATTTTTAACATATTCCTGTCCCACTATTTCTCCCAAGTTTCCATTGGTTTCCTCCACCACTTGCTGCCAGCGAGGCTTTTGTTTTTCTACCCCACTCATCACCGTATTGTAGAAATAGAAGTTCCTGTCGCGGATGGGTTTACTTAAAAAATTGGCATAAGTGTTTAGTACAGACCATGAGAGATACCAACGGACTACTTGAGGACTAGTGGTAGAAAGTATATTGTTGAAGGCCTCAAAAAATTCGGGTTGACCAACATTTACTGAATCCAAATTGGCAATACCAAGCCCGGAAGAAAAGGAAGACCAATTAAATTTCGGAGTCATTTCCTGAAATTTCTTGAGAGGCATGCGGTTGTAATTTTTGTAGGGGTCTCGCAGCTCGGCAATTTTGCGGGAAGCACGCGCCAACTTCTCCTCAAGCAGATACACCTCTTCGGCCGCCTTTACAGAATCTTTTCCAACGATTCCACTCATTCGAAACATCTCTCTCAGGTGAATTTTGTATGCCTCTCTCACTCCTGCTGTCTGCGGATCAGTATCAAAATAATACTCCTTCACCGGCATGCCGATGCCACCCTGATAGAGGTAGAAAATATTTTTGCTGCTGTTTTTTTCATCTTTGGAAATGCCGGCCTGAAAAAATGTACCGGATGCATAGACGGATACTTCTGCCAGCAATGCCGGCAAATCGTTCTGGGTTTTTAGGGTCTCAATTTGTTTGAGTAATGGACTGATTGGTTCAATCCCTTGTTTGTCAATCCCTGCAGTGTCCATACCGGAGGCATAGAAATCACCAATCTTTTGTACCAAACTACCTTTGGCAGCACCTGCATTGGCTGCAGATGTTTCGCAAATCCTATGGATGGCATTGTTTACACTATCTCGAACAGCAAGTGCAATCCCTGCTGCATTCTCACTTTGGCTGATAGGATTCATCTTAATCCAACCACCATTGGCATAATTAAAAAAATCATCTCCCGGATGAACAGAGGTATCGCGATTTTCAAGCAATACCTGCGAAATGTTTTCACCGGAATTACCGGAAGGTCTGTTGCAGGCTGCAAAAGCAATCAGCATGGGGAGGAGAAGGAGCTTGTTTTTCATGTGTTAAGAGGATACCAAGATAAGGGATTATATAGAAACAGAAAACCGGGATTGAGGTAACTTTGGTTACATTTGCATCGCATGAAAAAACATTGGTGGAAAGCCCTTGGTATTCTTCTTGTCGCCTATTCTATCATAGGCGGTTTTTTGCTTCCGGTACCACGCATGGAAATCCTCCATGAAACCATACGAAATCTTTATTTTCATGTTACCATGTGGTTTGCCATGATGATTATCCTCACCGCATCCTTTTCAGGTAGTATTGCTTACCTCAATAAACCTACCCCGAAAAAAGATTTTCTGGCAAGTGAATGTGCCAAAGTAGGTGTATTGTTTGGTTTGCTTGGGATCGCCACCGGATCTCTCTGGGCCAATTATACATGGGGCGCCTGGTGGGTAAATGATGCAAAGCTGAATGGTGCTGCAATTACTCTTCTTTTTTATTTTGCCTATATCCTCCTGCGACAGTCAGTAGACGATCCTGACAAAAGGGCCCGTCTTGCTGCGGTGTACAATATTTTTGCCTGGGTGATGCTCATTGTATTCCTGCTCATCCTGCCGCGTATGACCGATTCACTGCATCCCGGAAACGGTGGAAATCCGGGCTTTGGCAAATATGACCTCGACAATGGCATGCGGCTGGTGTTTTACCCTGCCATAATAGGCTGGTCTCTATTGGGCGCATGGCTTGCCTCCCTGGGCATTCGACTTAGACAACTTGAACCAGAACAATGAAAATTCGCTCCATTCTCTCAACGCTATTTTGCCTGTTGTTTATACAAAGTTTCGCACAAGAAACAGCTGTTGAAATGGCTGACACCATGCGCAGCAACGGAAAAATCTATGTAGTAGTAGGTGTATTGCTTGTCATCTTTACAGGCATAGTAATTTACCTTATCCGATTGGACAGAAAAATTTCTGTCATGGAAAAAAACAGGAAGTAATTTACTCCTCAAACAAGCCCATTTTTTCAAGTGCCGCCAATGCCATTTGGTAGCGTTGTAAAAAATCCCCTTCTACAGATATATAAGGAATTTCACCTTCATGGAGGATTCTTAAGTAATTGTTGTATATATCCTCTAAACGGGATGCGTTTTCTCTTAAGGGATCCGACTCCCATGGAACATCCGGCTTGCATAACAGTTGCAATGCATACCGTTGTGGTTGATAGGTGGCTTTGAGCATTGCAGGAACATTTCCGTACCTGTACTCACTCCATACCCAATTCACTAGATTGTTGGTGTCGCATATTAAAATTTTTTTTGAAAATGACTCATGTTGCAATTCCAGCTTCTCCTGTCCAAGGGCAATATTGAGTATATCATCTTGATCATATTCATACTTACGACCTGCAAAATACATCCTTGAAAACTCGGGAACCATTGGTTCATTCAGCAGTTGAGAAAGGTGCATGGCGAGCGTGGTTTTGCCACTGCATTCAGGACCTATGATAGCGATTCGGAGACGGTTCATTCCTTGAATACAAGTACAGGCATTTTTACTTTGTGCCTCACCGCATCAATGGTGGTTCCAAGGATAATATCCTTAAAAGTGGTGTGGCCATGTGCACCCATTATCAGTAGATGGGGCTGCAATTGATGAACAATGGCAGGGATTTCTTTTTTGGGATTGCCATATCCCATGTGATGAGAAGCCATATATCCATGCGTATTCAGCTGTTGGCAGTATTCCTTTAACTTTTCCTCATCAGCAGTGGTTTCCCTGTCCATGATATCACCACCCATCACCAGTGCACCTGCCGATTCATTGATGTGCAACAAGTGGTAATGTGCATGTTTTCCACCCACGGAGATGGCATATGAAATGATGCGCGTATCAATGCCTGAGAAATCGAGGCAGATGCAAATCTCGCCGAAAGAAATCGGCTGGGTAAGCGGAAAAATTTCTCCGGGTTTGCTGTGGATTTCAGCGGAGGGAGCATGGGGTCTGAAAACAGGGCGAAAAATAATATAGAGCAATACAAGGGCCGAGAACAAGAGAAATGCAACCACACTCACCAGGGAAAGCCAGTCGGGTTGGTAATCGTTTTTCCAATTCAAAAACACATCAATCACCAGTTTGATGTTCAGAGATAGAATGATAATCACCACAAGCCAGGAAAGGATTTTTGTAAAGGGCTTAATCGCCAGTCCCTGCATGAGTTCCCGGTTAGATACAAAATGTACCAGCGGTACAATGGCAAAACCAAGTTGCATACTCAGGATTACCTGACTTAAAATGAGCAAGTCTTCGGCTTTCTCCTCACCTGAAAAATAAATGGTAAAAAACGCAGGAGTAACCGCTAGCAAACGGGTAATCATCCTCCGCATCCAAGGCTGAATGCGAAGGTTGAGATAGCCTTCCATCACAATTTGTCCTGCGAGTGTTCCTGTAATCGTTGAACTTTGTCCGGCAGCAATCAATGCCACTGCAAATAGCACAGGTGCAAGCGTAGAACCCAAAAGGGGTTGTAAAAAACGATGCGCCTCTCGGATGTCATTCACTTCAAACAGATTATTCGAATAAAATGCAGCGGCTGACAAAACAAGGATGGATGCATTTACAAAAAATGCGAGATTGAGTGCAATCGTTGAATCAATCACATTCCAACGGATGACTTTCTTGAGTTCACTTTTCTCTCTTGAAAAATGACGGGTTTGCACCAGTGATGAATGAAGATAGAGATTATGCGGCATCACGGTGGCTCCAATAATTCCGATGGCAATGTAAAGCGCCTCCTTGCCCGGTAAACTGGGTACAAGACCACTGGTAATTTGTGAAATGGAAGGCTGGGCCAAAAACATTTCCACGCAGAATGAAAGACCTATCAAGGAAATAAGTGCAATGATAAAAGCTTCCATTTTGCGTATGCCAAACTTAAGCAAGTAGAGTAGCAAAAAGGAATCGAGCACCGTGATACCCACACCCCAGATGAGCGGAATTCCTGTGAGCAGTTGCAATCCAATAGCCATACCGAGCACTTCGGCAAGGTCGCAGGCGGCGATGGCAATCTCAGCAAGAAGGTAGAGATAATAATTAACTAGTCTGGGATACTGTTTTCTGGAGGCCTGAGCAAGATCCATCCCTGTAACTATTCCGAGCCTGGCGCTCAAACTTTGCAGGAGTAATGCCATGAGGTTGGAGAGCACCAATACCCAAACAAGTGAATAGCCAAAACGACTTCCTGCGGCGATATCTGTTGCCCAGTTCCCCGGATCCATGTAGCCAACGCTCACCAAATAAGCGGGACCCAGAAAAGAAAGCAATCTTCGGAATCCACCTGCATGTTGGGTGGTGTCAATCTTTTTTCCTGCGAGGTGTTCGTAATCAGCCGACATATTTGGATGTATGTGAAACGACTGGGGAACATTCAATCCGAGAGGCCATGTCGCGGCTCATGTAAACGCGTGATAAATCCTCTCGCTGGAGCGTGAGCAATCCATCGAATGCATTAACATGGCATACACTGAATGTGTCTCCCAATTTGATGGAAAGAGCGTCGAAGGATTCCAGAAAAACAGGTGAATCATCCATGACCCTTGCCACCATAAGTTCTTGCCCGAGTTTGGCATCCTGCAGATTCATGCATTGCCTTTGCGGCATCACACCATTGCCATCCGGAATGGGATCTCCATGGGGATCGTAATCCGGAAAGCCTAAAAAGGCGTCAAGTTTACTAATTAATGTTTCTGAGGAAACATGTTCCAGTTGTTCGGCTATTTCGTGCACCTGGTTCCAGTGCATGCCCAGGTGATTAACCAGAAAACTTTCCCATAAACGATGCCTACGAACGAGTTGCATGGCATGCTTACGGCCTTTACGGGAAAGCTTCACGCCCTGGTAAGGCACATAACTGATCATTCCCGACAGGGATAACTTCTTAAGCATGTCGCTTACCGAAGCAGCGTTTACATCCATGGCCTGCGCGATATCACCGGTGAGGATCGACTCCCTTGTATTTTCAGAGAGCTTGTAAATCAGTTTCAGATAATCGTCGCGACTGATGTTTTGCATTTGGCAAATTTGAATAATAATTTAGACATGTCTAAATTTATAGATACAAAAACAGTTAAAAAATGATGAGCGAAGTAATTTTACAAGAAAAGACAACAGCCTTTTTCTTAAAACGGACCAGCTAACAAAAAACAGAAATGGACAAAAAAAATCCGGCACGGGGCCGGACTTGATGTAGAAAATGGTTGAATATTACTGTCGGATGAATCTTTTTACAGATCTTTTTCCACTTTGTGTATCCGTAATCATCACCTGATACATTCCTTGAGAAAGACCGGAAACATCCAGATTCAGCAAGCTATTGCCCAGTGAACTAGTCAGGTGATGTTGCTTCCCGTTCATGTCGTAAACAGCAATCATCACTGAGAATTTTTTTTCCATTTCAATCGTAATGTTTTGTGAAGCTGAAGTGGGATACAATTTCACAGGAATTTCATTTGCGATTTCTCCGATACCCGCCAAGTTGGGGGAAACTTCAAACTTCACAGTAAAATATGCTGAATCTGCAGGATTGTTGTTGTCATAAAACACATACATGATACGACTGATTCCACTTGTACTGTCAGGAGTGAAGTAAGCGTGGAAATTTTCATAGGTGTCGCCAGGGCCAAGCACAACTGATTGGTTGCCTACATTGACGGAAGGGCCGTAACAAATTCCCCAGCAAAAATAATTTGAAGTGGAAGCTACTTGTTCAATGATTCGTCTCCTGCATCTGGTTACATTGGTATCGGATGCGCTGTTGGTTACATACGCTGGAAAAGAAAGAGTGGCATCTGTTGAAAGACCGGTAACAATAACCTCGGAATTATTAATTGTATCACCTAGTAAATCCGTGATGGTGAATGATTGGGCTTTTGCATTGGAGGCCAAGAGAACTGAACCAAGTCCAAGCAAAAGAGAGAGTGTTTGTAGTGTTTTATTCATGTTGATGAAAAATCAGGTGATTGCCTTTTATAGTTTTACAAATGTATAATCCGGAGGGCAAGTTATCAAGCAAAATTTTGTTATTACCGACCGAATCAATCAAGGAAGTACAATCGCGCCCCATGATATCATCCAAACCATAGAAGGTATTCCCCTGAGGGATGATGAGCTCATTGAGGGCTGGATTGGGATAAGGCAAAAAAGTCTTGCTATTTTTTTGCGAAACACTTATGCTTTGTGGAGGCAGGGTATACATGCCATAAAAAATATCATCATCGACACCATCGGCGGATTGCCCGGCGAAATATATTTGGTTGTTTTTTTGGGTGATACAAAATCCAATATCTATGCTATTTCTTCCCAATTGCCACTCCCCTAAAACATTGCAGAGCGTATCTGTGATACAGAATACGGCATCTATGGGTGCTCCGCTTGCAGCAGAACTGGAATACCCCGTGAAGAAAAATTGGTTCTGAAAAAGTAAACCGGCAAAAAGTGCATCAGCTCCCGCCCCACCAAATTCCCTCTCCCACAATTGAACACCTGAAGGATTGACCTTGCGCGTCCAATAATTAAACGGAGGACCTGAGGGGGCATCGGTTTCACCGAAAATCAGCCAGTTCCCGTCATCGGTAGCAAAAATGCCCTGGGTACCATTGTTCACATTGTTTCCGTAAAAAATATTCCACAAAACGCTTCCATCGGGTGTAATTTTCATCAGCATGGCGTCATAGCCGCCGTTTCCATCGCTATTGGAGTCGCCCAGCACATAGATGGTATCGGCAGGATCAAGTGCCAATCCATTGGCAATGTCATTTCCATTTCCACCAAAACTGATTTGCCAGCGGGTTTGAAGCAATGAATCTGTACATAAAATCCACATGTTATTGGCGCCGGTAAAATCTGAGATAAAACCGGTAAATACGATATTACCATTGCTCATGATGGCAGCGTTCTTAACAGATTCGGTACGAAAGGGAGAACCTATTTGCCTTTGTGCAATAACCTCTCCGCTAGTGTCTGCAATCAGGATGAGGGCATCGGTGTTTTCGATTGATGGCCTGGTTTCGCCACACATGATTAATCGGCCTCTGGCTTCATCTGCCGTTCCTCCCAAACAAACATCCGTTGTATCTGTGCCCAAACAATGACTGATATATTGTCCATTACTCGTGTTAACGGAGACAAGAAAAAAATCGAAGGAGTTGGTGCAAAGGGCATTGGTACCTCCCATCCAGAGACGATTATTTAAAAATGCGACAAACCTCGCATCCTGATTCCCGGGCAAGGAGATATATTGCAAGTTAGGGTTGCCGGATGCCATTGGAATCCCAACCATGTAAGTGAAAAAATACACAGAAACCAGCAACAAAAAACTCAAACTTATTTTATAACTCACTGGTTTTATGGTTTTTGATATGATGTTTGAAAAAATAAATCCTTGCTTTTATTTATTACAAAATTATGCTTTAATTCGTGGTTCAGAAAAACCAAACACAACATGAAAAAAATCTTTACTCTCGCCATCGGCATTTGTTTCTCGATTGGAGTAATGGCCCAGACCCAGCGCATGGTGCTCACCGAAGAATTCACCAATGCATCATGCGGACCCTGTGCCGGTCAAAATCCTGCATACAATGCTCTTATTGCTGCAAACTCCACCAAAATCGTAGCAATTAAATACCAGGTAAATTTCCCTGGTGTTGATCCCATGAATGCGCAGAATCCTACCGAGGTTGCAACCAGAAGAACTTATTATGCGGTGAGCGGTGTGCCTTATGCGCCCATAAATGGCGATACTGTGCCATTGATTGATTGGGCGGGAACAGGATATACCGGTGGTCCTTACCACTACGACCAGGCAATAATTGATTCTGCCTATGATTCTCCGTCTCCTTTTGCCATCAACCTGACTCACTCCATTACCTCAGATCTTGATTCAATCTACATTACCTGTGTGGTGAATGCGGCTCAGGCCGTGAATCTTCCACAGTTGTTCCTTAGAATGGCTATCATTGAAAGAGAAATTGTATTTGCATCAGCTCCGGGCACAAACGGAGAGACTGAATTCTTTGATGTGATGCGCAAAATGGTTCCTAATGCTACAGGTACAAGTCTTTCCGCAACATGGACCAACGGACAGAACCAGACTTTTACCTTTGGTGTTCCCATTCCATCTTACATCTACAACCCCACACAAATCGCTGTGGTGGCTTTTATTCAGGAAGATGCTACAAAGCAAGTTCAACAGGCTGCCATCAGCCAGCCCGCAGTTTTGGCCAATTATGCAAGTATTTCAGCTGCCTCAACAGGTACAGCCAACATCGTTACCTGCAACACCACCATTACTCCTTCCATTACCATTCTTAACGAGGGTTCTGCGGCGCTTACCAGTGCCACTATATCTTATTCCGTAGATGCCGGAAATCCTCAGACCGTTCCTTTCACCGGTAATGTTTCTACAGGTCAAACCACCCAGTTTTCTATCCCTGCCTTGTCAAGTCTTGCCAGCGGACAACATGTGGTAGTGTATACCCTGCAAAACGTAAATGGTTCCGGTATAAATTCTACTGATTTCAACCAGACCTTTTACATAGTGGGTGCTTCTCAGCCCGGCAATGCCTACACTGAGAACTTTTTGACTACCGTTTTCCCATATTCCAATTGGATCAACATCAATGATGATGCAGTTGGATTTACACGCAGTACCACTGCAGGATTCGGAACACCCAAAGGTGCTTTAAAAATGGATTTCTACAACAGCACTACTGGCAAGGTAGATGAAGTGATTCTTCCTCCTTTTAGTTACTCTGGATTTAACGATGCGACTTTAACCTTTAAAGTAGCTGCAAAAGCTTATCCTTTCACCGGTGGACAGACAAATGACACCTTGATGGTTTCTATCTCTGCCGACTGCGGAAACACTTGGAATCAGGTGTGGTTGAAATCAGGCGCTGCTCTAGCAACTGTTGCTCCTGCTACCGCTTCTTACACAGCCACAGCCAATGCCGATTACAGAGACGAAAGCGTTCTTCTGCCAGGCACGGCCAATGCATCCCAAATCCTTGTAAAATTCACTGCTCGTAGTGACTATGGTAACAATGCTTATGTGGATAACATCAACATCACTGCCACCAGTGCAAGTCTTACCATCAACGCCACAAATGTTACTTGTAACGGGGGAAACAATGGTTCTGCTACCTGTACGCCCGTAGCAGGAACTGCTCCTTACACCTATTCCTGGAACACCACACCTGCCCAGACCACAGCCACTGCTTCAAATCTTACTGCCGGTACCTATACCGTTACAGTAACTGACTCAACCGGAGCTACCTACTCTTCCAATGTAACCATCAGCCAACCTACTGTTATTACTATTGTTGGTAATGTTACTTCCAACAGCAATTCAAGCAGTCCTAACGGAGGTGTTGTCCTTACTACTTCAGGTGGTTCAGGTTCAGGATATCAATACCTTTGGTCAAACGGTGCTACCACTCAAAACCTTGCCAATGTAACTTCAGGAACTTATTCAGTAGTTGTTACCGATGGTAATGGTTGTACCAAATCTCAGTCATTTGTTGTATCAAGCACTGTGGGCTTTGCCGAAATCACCGAGAACACTGTAAACAGCATGTTCCCTAATCCTGCCGGAAACCTGGTAACTTTCTCTGTTCAAACTTCTGCTGCACAAAGCAAACTGGAAGTTTTCGACGCAGTTGGAAAACTGGTTATCGCCAAGGATATTGCTGCCAAAGGAAAACAAAACATCAATGTATCTACTGCTGATCTGAACAACGGTGTGTATTTCATACGCATCAACGGAGGTCAGGCAAGAAAACTGATGATTCAGCACTAAGAGTCAATTAATCATTCAAAAAAAGCCCGGTTTATCCGGGCTTTTTTTTTGCTTGTCGATGAAATTTCAAAATGAAAACCTAAGAATTTCTTAAGATTTGTATTTTCTATTTTTTTACATTTGAAAAAAACTGTATGAAAAAACTATACTTAAGCGCAGTCAGCGTCATTCTTGCCTTACAATGTATGGGTCAGGCGCAAAGACTTGTCCTCACCGAGGAGTTCACCAATGCATCTACCCCCGGAAGTGCCTATCAAAATCCGATTTACAATGCTTTGCTGGATTCAAACACAAGCAAAATAGTAGCTATTAAATACCATACCTCATGGGCGGGTGCTGATCCTTTCAATGCACAGAATCCAACAGAAGTAGCCGATAGGGTAAGTTATTATGGAGTAACAGGAGTTCCTATGAGTTTTTTTAATGGGGACACAGTACCTCTAATTGATCCCGCAGGTGTTATCTATACAGGAGCACCTTTGCTTCATACCCAAGAGATGATTGATTCGGCCTATGCTACTCCCTCTCCATTTTCCTTGAATTTAAGCCATAACTTGTCTGCTGACCTCGATTCCATCTATATCAATTGTTCGGTTACTGCTGCTCAGGCCTTTGCGGGTTTCTCGCCATCATTGCGTCTTGCATTGGTAGAGAAAGTAGTTTCATTCTCTGTGGCACCGGGAACCAATGGAGAAACTGAATTCAAGAATGTGATGCGCAAAATGATCCCCAATGCCAATGGCACGAGTCTTCCTGCAACCTGGAACAACGGACAAAGTCAGTCATTTAGTTTTGCCCTTCCAATACCCTCCTACATCTACAACCCCACCCAAATTGCGATAGTGGGTTTTGTTCAGGATGATTTAAATTTTGTTGTTCATCAGGCTGCCATCAGCCAACCGGCCGGCATTACAAACTATGCAAGTATTTCTTCTGCCTCAACCGGATTGCCAAGTTTATACACCTGCACCACCAACATCAATCCCACCATTACCATATTAAATGAAGGTACTGCTCCATTAACAACAGCGGTAATATCCTATTCACTTGATTCAGGAAATGTTCAAACTTTGCCTTTCAGCGGAAGCATCTCCAATGGGGATACGCTTACCGTTTCCATTCCTGCCATCAACAATTTGAGCGCTGGGGAGCACACATTGAATTTTACCCTGCTTAGTCTAAACGGAAGCAATCAAAATTCTCAAACCTATACACTTTCCTTTTTTGTTTTTGGCAATTCGCAGCCAGGCAATGCCTATGTGCAAACTTTTGCCAGTGCAGCATTCCCTTATGCAAATTGGATTAACATAAGCGACGATACCTATGGTTTTTCGCAAAACACAACAGCCGGTTTCGGCAATCCGAAAGGTGCATTAAAAATGGATTTTTACAACAGCACAGCCGGAAAAGTTGATGACCTAATTCTTCCTCCTTTTACCTTCAGTGGATACAACGACGCCACATTAACCTTTAAAATAGCTGCCAAAGGCTACGATAACAATGGCGTACATACACAGGATACACTCGCTATTTTATTTTCAACCGATTGTGCCAATACCTGGAATCTGGCCTGGTTAAAGGCAGGACCAACCCTGGCAACAGGAACCACTACAACACTGCAAACGGCATATACAGCCACTCTCAACAACGATTACAGAAACGAAACCGTAGTACTTCCCGGAACCGGCAATTCCTCTCAAGTATTGATCAGGTTTATCGCAATAAGTGACTATGGTAACAATGCTTACATAGACAATATCAACATTACAGCATCTCAGGTAATCACTGAAGTTAAAGATTATACCGAAAACTCATTTGAAGTTTATCCTAATCCTGCCGGAGACCTAGTTACTTTCTCTGTTCAAACTGCTGCTTCACAAAGCAAACTGGAAGTTTTGGACGCAGTTGGAAAACTGGTTATCGCCAAGGACATTGCTGCCAAAGAGAAACAAAACATCAGACTTTCTACAGCTGACCTGAACAATGGTGTGTATTTCGTGCGCATCAATGGTGGTCAGACAAAAAAACTGATCATTCAGCATTAATAAGGAAACTCTCCAAGATGAAAAGCCTCCGTTTTGTGAAACGGGGGCTTTTTGTTTAATTTGCATGACAATGAAAAAGTCTCTTAGCCTTTTATTACTTGCATTTGCGCTGAACTGTTCCGCACAGATGACCAAAACGATTCCCGGAGTGGAAATTAAAAACCTCGACGGTAAAACCATTAATACAGCTGCTTTTGAAAATGACGGGAAACCTATGGTGATCGACTTTTGGGCCACATGGTGCAGCCCTTGCAAAGCGGAACTAAATGCCATTGCTGAGAACTATGCCGACTGGCAAAAAGAAACAGGTGTAAAAATCATTGCAGTTTCCATTGATGATGCCCGCAACATGGAAAAAGTAAAACCGTATGTGCAAGGTAAAAACTGGGAATATGAAGTCTATCTAGATCCCAATGGAGACTTTAAACGAGCCATGAATGTGAACAATGTACCTCACCTTTTTGTAATTAACGGAAAAAAAGAAATCGTTTACCAACAAAATTCAGCTGCTCCGGGTGATGACGAGAAGTTGTATGAAATCGTGAAAAAAGTTGCCGCAGGTGAAGCGCTTAAATAAACTGCAATTACTGATCATGGCTGTTTTGCTCAGCTATTTTTGCGAAGCACAACAGCCTCTCGGTGGGGAATTGCATGGAAATACACAAACGGATATTCAATATTACCGCAACGATTCACTGATTGGTGCTCCTATTGTGCCGGAAAAATTCAGGATGAATCATTTCACCAACCTCATTTTTGAAAAAGGCAATTTCACAGCAGGTATCCGATACGAAGCCTATTACAATGCCTTGCTGGGCTTTGATCAGCGATACAATGGCAATGGGATTCCCTTCCGATTTGCCAGATACAGGAATGAACAATTTGAGTTTACGGCAGGAAACTTTTATGAACAATTCGGCTCAGGACTGATTTTGAGAGCATATGAAGAAAGAGGGCTGGGCTATGATAACTGTTTTGATGGTGCACTCGTGAAATTTATTGGCATCAAAGGACTTGAAATCAAAGGACTTGTTGGTAAACAAAGAGTATTCTTTGAAAAAGGTCCCGGCATTGTGCGCGGCTTTGACGGGGAGTTAAACCTCAACACACTGTTACCATCGCGAAAAGACAAGGTAAACAACCTTGTACTGGGAGGAAGTTTTGTAAGCAAATACCAGCTTGACCAAAACAGCACTTTCCGTCTGCCGGAAAATGTGGGTGCATTTGCTGGAAGAGCCCGTGCCAACTTCAAAAACATCAGTGTATCCGGCGAATATGTTTATAAGGTAAACGATCCATCCACCGTTAATAAATATATCTACAAACCGGGCGAAGCGCTGCTTCTTAATTTTGCCTACACCGTAAAAGGATTTGGGTTTAACCTAGGCATGAAGCGCATTGATAACATGAATTTTCGCAGCGACCGTGATGCACAACTGAACAACCTCTTGATTAATTTTCTTCCGGCTCTTACCCGTCAGCATACTTATAATCTTGCGGCCACACTTTATCCCTATGCCACCCAACCCAACGGAGAAACCGGATTACAGGCCGATGTCATTACCACCTTTCAAAAAGGTTCGCTGCTCGGAGGCCAATATGGAACCACATTGCTCATCAACTACTCCAATGCCTATGGCATAGTGGCTGATAAAATAACCGGCAGTGATTCATTGGAAGGCTATCGCAGTCATTACTTCAAAATTCCACGGGATATCTATTTTCAGGACCTCAACATAGAAATCAACAAAAAGCTATCGAAAAAACTGAAGATGGTTCTGATGTATGCCAATTTTGTGTTCAACGGAAGCGTGATTACAGGTGTTACCCTTCGTTCAGAAATCGTGCATGCACACATAGGGGTTGCCGATTTTACCTACAAATTTAATAGCAGACATGCCTTGCGCACCGAATTTCAGGTATTGTTCACCGAACAGGACAGGGGCAACTGGGCAGCCATCCTGGCCGAATATACCATTTCACCAAAATGGTTTTTTGCTTTTCTAAATCAGTATAATTTTGGCAATGAAGATCCCAAAAAACGCTTGCATTATCCGATGCTCAACATTGGTTACACACATGAAGCCACAAGAATAAGTTTGGGCTATGGAAGGCAAAGAGCAGGTATTTTCTGCGTGGGTGGTGTTTGCAGACAGGTTCCGGCTTCCAATGGTTTATCAATCTCCGTAACTACATCTTTCTGATATGAAATTCCTGCATCAAATTTCCTATTTTCTACTGCTTGTCATCCTGTTTCATGCCTGTGACAAGATCAAAGATAACCGTCTCGAGAAACAACCCGACCAACCGACCAATCCGGGCGACACCTCCGAGGTTTTTGTTACTTATCCTGATACCGGGTTCCAAACGCAGAAAAAAGTTTTGGTCGAAGATTACACCGGTCATACTTGTGGCAACTGCCCTGAAGCAGCCATCAAACTGGATGAAATTATTCAGCAAAAAGGAGCCTCTGTTGTTCCTGTGGCCATCCATGTAGGCCTCTTCGCGGAACCCAAACCATCGGAGGGATATCCAAATGACTTTCGTACTTCAGAAGGCACCGCTATCGATGCTTTTTTTGGCATTTCTGCTTTTGGCTTGCCGCAAGGAATGGTTGACCGGACAGGGTTTGCAAATCAAAATCATATTCTCCCATACAGCCAGTGGTTATCGAAAGTGAATCAGCGACTTGCATTGCCCCCTTCGGTATTTATGGCGGTCAAGAACGAGGTAAACAATGCAGGTACCAAACTAAGAGTTACCGTTAAATCCAATTTTTCGGCAGCCCTCAGCGGTTCCTATAAACTTTCTGTTTACCTGGCTGAAGATAGCATCATTGCTTCTCAAAAAGATTACAGCCAAAATCCGGAACGCATTACCAATTACAAACACAAACACATGCTCAGGGCTTGTCTTAACGGAGCATGGGGTGAAACAATTAGCGACAATCCTTCGGCAGGCAGTGCTGGCACGAAAAAAGTGTACACGCAAACTTTACCCGCGCAGTGGAACAAAAACAAACTTTATGTGATTGGTATCATTTACAATTCAGATACCTATGAAGTAATACAGACAGAAGCAAAAAAAATCAGGTGATACATTTGACTGATGGCAGCAAATGGCTTTAAGCTGCTAGGTATGTATCCGAACATTTTACCTTGTTTTTTTGTTTGTATAAATAAGATGTCCAGAAAAATTGCAGTTGCCATCACCGGAGCGAGTGGTTCGGTATACGCGAAACAACTCATCAACAAATTGCTTGCATATGTTCCCCAATCCATTGCGGAACTCTCTGTAGTTATGTCAGAAAATGCAAGAACTGTATGGGAACATGAATGTGGAGACAATTCTTACAAAAATCTGCCTGTTAAACATTTTGAGAAAAATGATTTCATGGCTCCTTTTGCTTCCGGTTCAAGCACCTATGATACGCTGGTTGTTTGTCCCTGCTCTATGGGTACTTTGGGCAGAATAGCGGGTGGCATCAGCGACGATTTAATTACCCGGGCAGCCGATGTGATGCTCAAGGAAAGAAGGAAACTGGTGCTGATGGTAAGAGAAACGCCCTACAACCTCATTCATATTCGCAACATGGAACAAGTTACTCTGGCAGGTGGGGTAATCTTGCCTTGCACACCCTCCTTTTACAACAATCCTAAGAACATAGAAGAGGTACTTTCCACTGTGACAGACAGAGTGATTACAATGCTCGGACTGGCGCAACATCCAAATCCCTGGAAAGAAAATTAATCACATGGTTTCGTAGTAATCCAGATCTGCACCAAAGGTTTCTGAAATCCGAAAGATGGCGGTAAAAGCCAATAGTAGGCAAACAGATCCTACCAGAAGGGCGGCGTATACAGGTGTTAGAAAAGGGACAAGTGATTTGTAACTAAGAGTAATTGGAACCACGGCTCCTCTTACAAAATTAGGAACTGTATTGGTTACTGTTGAACGAATATTGGTGCCGAACTGCTCTGAAGCAATGGTTACAAATAAAGCCCAGTAACCTGTTGCAGCGCCCAAAAGGAAGCAGTAGAAATAAAATATACTTGAGTTAACCACTGGTGAAAACAAGTATAACAGAATAATTAGTACGGCAAAAATCAGATAGGACAGCACTACCTTTTTTCGGCTTCGCAACAATTGGCTCATCAGACCGCTTATCACATCGCCTACCGAGAGGCCCAGATAACAATACATGACCGCCTGGCTCACTCTAACTTCGCCTTGCACATGGAGCACATCGGCAAAAGTTTCAGACAATGCCACAAGCACGCCCACCACAAACCAGATGGGCAATCCAATAAGGATGCAATAAATGTATCTGAACGCATTTTTTGAGTTGGAAAAGAGAGAAAGAAAATTACCTCTTTTGATGCTGCTGTTGTTCATTCCGGTATACATACCGCTTTCAAAGGTTCCCAGCCGAAGTGCCAATAATGCCAATCCCAGTCCGCCTCCTGTGAAATAGGCTACCTGCCAGTCGAACTTATCTGCGACATTGGCAGCCAACACTGCTCCAAGTGCGCCAAAAGTCACCACAATCATGGTACCGTATCCTCGGTATTCGCGGTGCATGGTTTCGGAAATCAGGGTGATTCCAGCGCCAAGTTCACCGGCAAGACCAATCCCTGCGATGAGTCGGATAATGGCATACTGACCCACATTTTGTACAAATCCGTTGGCAATGTTTGCCAGAGAATACATGATAATTGAACCGAAAAGTACCCTCACCCTACCCTTTCGGTCACCTGCAATACCCCAGATGAGGCCTCCTAGAAGCATACCAATCATTTGCATATTGAACAACAGAATACCTGTGTCTTCCAGTGCTTCGTTTGTTACGCCAAGCGCGATGAGACTTGGTTTTTTAACGATGTTGAAAAGGATGAGATCATAAATATCAACAAAATAACCTAGTGCTGCTACCACAATCAGCATGGCCTGTTTGCGGTTGAAAGAGGGAATGTCTGCTTTCATCAAAAAATTAATTACTCTTGCAAGGTAATCCAAAAAACCGAAATCAAATCCTTATCCATATGAAAGAGAATATTGTAGGCATTCAGCAAATTGGAATTGGTGTTCCTGATGTGCATGAGGCATGGGACTTTTACCGTAAGCATTTCGGGATGGACATTCCCGTTTTTCAGGAGAGTGCAGAGGCCAAACTGATGACCAAATACACCGGGGGCAAGGTCCATGCCCGCTCGGCTGTGCTGGCCATCAATATTTCAGGCGGGGGCGGTATGGAAATCTGGCAATACACAAGCAGAGAACCACAGGCTCCGAAATTCGAACCGAAATTGGGAGACCTTGGACTTTTTGCTGCAAAAATCAAATCTCCAGATGTAAATAAATCACATCAAATCCTGAGCGAAATCCTTCCCAAAGGAAGCTGTTCAGATATTCTCAAAAATCCGGCGGGAGAAGTTCATTTTTATGTGCGCGATCCATTCGGAAACTATTTTGACATCATTCCCGGAAAAGACTGGTTTCGCAAACCCCTCACCCACTGTGGCGGGGTTGCCGGCAGCAGCATCGGGGTAGGTAATATGGAAAAAAGCCTGGCGTTTTACCGGGATGTACTCGGTTTTGACAAATTGGTTTTTGATGGGAGCGGCATTTTTGATGATTTGGCTTATTTGCCGGGAGGAAACAAATCCTTCAGAAGAGTGATTCTGGAGCGAAGCAAACAGGTTTCCGGCACATTCAGTAGGCTGTTGGGGCAAAACACCATTGAATTACTGGAGGCCATCGATTACAAGCCCCGAAGAATTTTTGAAGACCGGTATTGGGGTGACCAGGGATTTATTCACCTGTGTTTTGATGTATATGACATGAAAGCATTAGAAAGCCATGTAGCAGCCAAAGGTCACCCATTTACCATCAATAGCGGCAACAGCTTCGACATGGGAGAGGCAAGCGGTCACTTTACCTATTGCGAAGATCCCGATGGAACATGGATTGAGTTTGTGGAAACATACAGGATTCCTGTTTTAAAGATAATCGGCTGGTACCTCAATCTGGGTAGCCGCGACCGAAGCAAGCCCCTACCCGATTGGATGCTCGGCGCATTAAGATTTACTCGTAAAAAGGACTGAAAAAACCTGTGAAAAAAAAATACCGGTTTATGGGGTTTGCACTTGCATAAGCCAAACGGCAACCCTATTTTTGCCCGGATTCAAAATTCATTTATGGCTGGACATTCAGCAGTAGAAACACACTGGAAAGGAGGGGTTTCCCCTTTCGGTGTAAGTTATGGCAAAATGATGATGTGGTTTTTTCTCATCTCCGATGCCTTCACATTTTCAGGACTCCTCGCTGCCTATGGCTTCATGAGGCACAAGTACTCTGATTTGTGGCCAAACCCGGGAGAGGTTTTCACCCATTTCCCTTTTTATGAAGGACATATTCCATTGGCCTATGTGGGCTTGATGACCTTTATTCTAATCATGTCCTCAGTAACTATGGTACTTGCCGTAGAAGCAGGACACCGCAACGACAAGCGCGGAGTAAGTATCTGGATGTTTCTGACCATCATCGGCGGCTTGGCTTTCGTTGGTTCTCAGGCATGGGAATGGTATCATTTCATTGAAGGAACTGAAAAGGGCGCTGTGCGTAATATTCTCGTGGATGGTCAATGGAAAGATGTAGTTGTGCACGGAGCAAATCTCACATACAATGAATACGGACTTCCTGTATTCGGAGACTTTTTCTTCTTCATCACAGGGTTTCATGGAACGCATGTATTTAGTGGAGTGGTTTTAAATGCAATTATCTTCATCAATGTGCTCAACGACACCTATACCCGCAGAGGACATTACGAAATGGTTGAAAAAGTAGGACTCTACTGGCATTTTGTTGACCTTGTTTGGGTATTTGTTTTCACCTTCTTTTACTTACTCTAAAAAACCAAATCATGTCTGAATTCAACGACGGTTTTCCCAGCTATGAGCACATGGCCATTCACTCAGAAGAGGCCGGTAAAAAAATTCGACGCAAGCTTTGGAATGTGTTCTGGATCATGCTTGCCATTACCCTAATCGAACTTTGGATTGGTTTTAAGGCAGAAGATTGGCATATCAATGGAACCATGCTTATCAAGGTATTGTTCATCGGATTTACTGTCCTCAAAGCCGCCTATATCGTACTCTCATTCATGCACCTTGGAGATGAAGCGAAGGTATTCCGCTATCTTGTGCTTGTACCGTTTATTGTATTTGTGCTTTATCTAGTAGCCTTAGTTGACCTAAGTGAAGGTTCTTACTCAAAGGATTATCGCTATGTGATAGACCAAAACATCATCGACCAGCAGAATGAAGTAAAAGCCAGACATGCCGCAGGTGGTCATGCAGAATAATCAACAGATAGAACAAACAAAGAGAGGAAGCAGGTTTTGGCTTCCTCTTTTTTTTATTGTCCCGGCAGCACTCTGTCTTCTTTTTTATGTTTTTTACATCCGTAAGCCTTTTACCCAACTTGAAAAACCAGTGTTTATTTCTTTGAAACATTATGGAAAATTTCTGGCTATAGAAAACGGAGATTCTGTTTTCACTTCCCTGCCGGAGTTAAAAGGAGAATTAAGCAACGGAGATACTTTCAGTTCCTCAAATAAATTTATCGTTATTCATTTATTGCCTTCATTGGATAGAAAAATTTGTGCAATGGCAGCGGCAAATCTTTTTCGCATTCAAAAAAGAATTTCGCACATAAAGCCACTGAAAATGCTTAGTGTGCCTGATACCATAGGTGCAAGATTCTTGCTTAAGCGCTACCGTGCCGAAACCCATGCCGAAGGTAAAAAATGGGATTATCTTTATGTGGAAGATGAACAGCGCAAGGATCTCAAGAATGCTTTGCAACTCATCAGCGGAATCTCTGCAGATAGTTTGTATATGCACATGTTTCTGGTTGATCATCATGGAATGCTCAGAGGCATTTACGAAGCCTCTTCAGTGGTTTCTGTGAACAACCTAATGAATGAAATTGTGGTATTAAACGGAGAGTATAAATTCAACATGAATCATCATGAAAATTCAAGCAAATGAATCGAAAGCCCGATGGTATATCGGCATTTTTTCCTTTGTAGTTTTTGCAGCAGTAGTGATACTGGGAAGGGTAAAACTGGATATCAATCCCGGATTTGATGTACATATTTTTGCAAAAATCAATGCCTGTATCAATGGATTGATTGCTGTGCTTCTTGTGCTGGCATTGTTGGCAATTAAACGGAAAAAAGTTGAACAACACCGGCAATTGATGCTGGGGTCACTGGTGCTTTCCATCTTGTTTTTGGTATCCTATATTATCCATCACCTACTGGCAGGAGAAACCACCTTCGGCGGGACAGGAACCATTAAAATGGTGTATTATATTATTCTTGTAACACATATTTTTTTGGCTGCTGTTATTCTTCCTTTCATCCTGTTTACGGCCTATCGTGCACTTGCCGGTGAGATTGACAAACACCGTAAACTGGCGCGTATTACATGGCCTGTGTGGCTCTATGTTGCAATTACCGGCCCGGTGGTATATCTCA